>Ga0134125_10007131_pt1 | contig 12631 bp, 11 predicted proteins | sample KB31751_FD_96464 | JGI IMG/M metagenome (GOLD analysis project Ga0134125, IMG submission 96464) | Terrestrial soil microbial communities with excess Nitrogen fertilizer from Kellogg Biological Station, Michigan, USA - KB3-175-1 | ecosystem: Environmental > Terrestrial > Soil > Unclassified ... | reverse complement strand
TGACCCGCGAATGGCAACAACGCCTTGTATTTCTTCTCCCGGCCGAATGTCTTCCTTTTGGATCTCAGCTCGTGCCAGAGTCAGCGGATTCTCTATGAGTTCTCCCAATTGGCGCAGCACTCGCCCGTTCAACTGCATGTGTTCAAGAGAGGCGATTGAGACTTTTGCTTGAGGAGCGAGGACTTGGGAGGCTGTTGGAGCAATGACGCGGTATGGACGCGCAGAATGATTGCTGATCGAGTAGTGCACGTACAAAGTGTCCTTCGATTGAAATACGTGCTCAAATCGCACCGTGATCCGACGTTTTTCGTCCTTGATGCTGGTTGAGTTGATGCGCTCGGCGCCGAGAAAGGCGCTGGTCAGCCCTACTTCAGCAAGCTCTTTCAGTTTTCGATTGCCTTCAGGCACTGGCTTAGCCGCCGGAATGCGACTATCGATCGCAAAGTTCATGTTTTTGATTTCTCCTGGCGACTCAAGCTCGTAGGCGAATCGGCGTGAAGCTGTCCACACAAATAAGTCTGTCGAGGCTCCGGCCTTCAGAGGCTTAACGAATACCTTGTCTTCATGGCGCTCAATCTCAAAGGCGGAACTGCCGGCCGCTGCCATGGTCACGGGTTCGCCAAATTCCAGCACGGTCAGATGATCGAGTGCCGTGGCCACATGAACAACTTCGCCCTGGATTGGCTGGTGAAATTTCAGGTCATCTGCACAAGCGAAGACCGCACATATCAGGACCAACATCGATGCACGCTTCATGAAATCCTTCGACTTTTGTTTTGATGGACGGAACCGGGTCTGCCCGGCTCCGTCCTGGTTAGTGGTTGATTCATTCGAAGAAAAACTGTCCGCCCTTGTACTGAAACAGGAAGGTCTCTTTTTCTCCGTTGTCGATTTTCTCGACCAGGAAGCTGCGTCCTTCGGAGTCTCTGGAGATTGACATACCAGAAGTTTCTGGCAGCGCGACCCGCATGGATCTTCCGCCAGTCTGCTCCGCCAATTTGCCGATTAGTTCCTGCGGGAAAGCATGGAACAGAATTGAGCCGCTGCCCTTGCCGCTGCATACCACACGGCTTAGAGCTTGGCACCATCCCATCCGGTTTTCGGTTTTGCTGGCCGCCCAGACCCGCACGTAGGAGATGATCGATTTCATCTCCTGCCTGGCTCGCTCCTCATCCTGGTAATGAGCGGCATAGGCTTTGCGGCGCGCCAGTAGCTTCTCCTTCCGCAATTCCTTTTCGGCATCTTTGCGAACCGCCTCCCATTCGGCTTGCGCCGTGTCGAGGTCAGCTTTCAGTTTGTCTTGACGCTCAGAGATCCGCCCCACGACCGCGGCATACACGCAGTTGACATAGCGGCATTCATCGAACATCACTCGGGTCACACTTTCTCCCGAAACGAGTCCTTTGAATTCCTCTATGGGCAGCTTGCCGGTGAGCAGGTCTTCGATCTCCTTGCGAACGTGGTTGTAGAGTTTCCCGATGCGGTCGGTCTCGTCCACATCGAGGTGAATGGGCAAATCGGAGATTCGTGACTCATTTTTGTATTTGAGCCAGGGAGCCGAATTTACCTGTTGGCGGATATCGGCGATGACTTTGGGATCGGGCTCGACTTCGTGCTTGAGGCTATCGAGGGCCTTCTGCAATTCGCTGACGAGCTGGTATGCAAGATCGCTCCTGCCCGCAGCGAGACACGAGGTCTTCAGGTCGGTAATCATGCCGATCTGGTTGCCGCGCGCTTTGATCGCCACATGCTCCAAGTTCCACCACGGGCTCTTGGTTTTTCTGAGCTTCATTTTCTGTTGGTGGAATTCGTTGGCTAGGCTAAACCGCTTCCTCACAAATCTCGGGAAACGGTCTTCCTCCAGAATGCAGATCCAATCAAAATCAAAATCTCCGCCGTTTTTCTTGGCTGTCTCGGAATGAAGCACGTACGTGCCTTTCAGAAACAGTTGCTGTGCTGCGATCTGCTCACTCAGCTTGCACGATGCCCGGCATCCTTGCTCATCCAGACTGCGAGTGAGCTGCACCATGAGTTCCGGCAAACCGATGTGTTCGGCGGGTAACAGGTCCTCACACATGCGGATGGGATATCGAACGCAGAGGCCGCGCTTGGACTCGAGTTCCACAATGGCCTGCTGTTTGGGGATCCAGTCAGACGCCGCGTACAGTTTTCCATCGTGGACAAAGAGGTATCCGTCGTCGGCCAATGCATATGCCGGCAGGCGAAATCCTCCTCCAGTCGCCGCTTTGAAGGCCCAGCGAGCGAGCAGGCGGTTGAGTTGGTTGTTGATGTAGGGATAGCGGACGATATTGCCGCTGGTATCAGCCAGCAATGCGCCTTCCACAATCCTGACCTCGTCCTCCTGGTTCTTTTCAGCATCATCAAGACCCAGGAGTTCGAGCAGTTCCTGATACCGGCCTTCGCTGATGGAATCGTTCAACTTGCGCACCTGCCCGAGAGCTGCGGGCAGGATCTCAAGCTGGACCGAGTCATCGGGTGCATGTTCGATGAGCGTGTAGCTGGACTCAAACTCAAGCTTGCGCGAGAATTCGCGAATCCCCAAAACCGCCGGCCCACGGAACCTGCGGCCTTTGCCGAAGACCGAATACATCAATACGGGTACTTTCAGGCCGGGTTTTACTGCACTCTCGGGCAGAACAATGTCAGCGTCGAGCAGCTCCGCTGTATCGTCCTCCATGACCTTGAAGGAACCCTTGGCTTGCGTTTTCTCGAACGCCAGCCGGAACTGATAGAAGCAGTCTTCCGGCAGTTGAAGTTTTGAGAACAATGACCGCCGAATCCATCCCCGGCAATCGTTGGTCCCCAGAATGTGGTCTTCAACCACCAGTACCGCTACATCGGGCTCCTCGATCACCACCTTGCAGGAGGAGACCAGGATGCCGAAGTAGACGATGGCTGCTTGCGGCCAGTGCTGAAAGCGCTCCGCAATCGATTGGCTGTGGTCCTTGTCGACAAAGTAGAATTTGCCATCTTTGGACGAGCCGCTCGCCCCCACTAATTTGTAACTAGTGTTTTTGAATTTGAGGTTTGCCATTGCGTTTTCGACCTGCGATTCCTCGTAGGCATCAAGAGGCTCCGTAGGCACGTTCACAGCAGCGACTTTGATTCCCGGGTACAGCGCATTGAGAAGCGTGTTCTCAAGCGTCGTCTCCAGATTCGTGAGCCTTTGGCTCACATTTCCGTTTGAGTCGATGTCAAGCGTAACAACCTGCTCGAGTGAAAACCTGTTGGTTTTGCTGCTATTCTTGTTCATCTGATTGACTCCTTAGCTTTTTGTTCGGGTGACCCGACGAAGCTAAAGAGTTTTTGCTTTCCGCAAGCTCCCGTCTTCGCTTGGCCTTCCCATTTCGGGTTTCTGGCCAGGCATCGACGTCAGCCGGGTCAGCACATATCCCTACATAAAGCGTGTAGGGTCTCCAAAGGACCTCAAGCCCAATAGCTGCTTGTCGGCCTTTTTGAAATTCGTGCTAACTCGTACCCGTCGCTGGTTCAGCTTCGGGACAAAGCCTGTTTCACAATCTTCGGTTCGTTTCCACTGATCTCCGGTACGGCCTTCCAGGCGAGCAGCGTGTAAAACACCTGACCGGACTTGAATGCCTGTACCAGTACCTCTCCCTCGTTCGCAATCTCCTGGCCTAGTTCCGGCTTCTCGCTGGAGCTCCCGGGCTTGGGTAGGAAATAGCGCAGGTTCTCGTCCCTCATTTCCTGTCGACGTCGGCGGCCGTTCCGGCCCGCCGCAACTTCCACCGCAGTACTAGTCGCTGTTCTGGTTCCATCCATAGTTCATTCCTTGCGGTTCATTTGTACTGATTGAACGATGCCTCCTGTGCGGCGGCATCCCTCCGCTCTCCTTCAATCAGCCGCTCCCCATAGTCGGCGATCAACAGACCGTTGGGGTTCTCCCGCGAGCGTCTCTCCGTGATCAGGCGGATATTAAATTCGCCGATCAGTTTGTCGGTGGTTTCCTGGTGATCGCGCACGCGATGAATTTCCTTCACCCCAAATGCGGTGAAACTTAGGGGATTGTCTTTTACGGGCTCCAAAGAGCGCAGATGGAACACGGAGGTAATTTGATTGTCCTGAATGTTGCCGACGATGTTGTCCTTTTGGATTGTTGTCAAGGTAGTGCGGCGCAGGTTCATTGTCATCATGTTCAGGCCATCTGCCCAATTGCGGCTTACACTTTCGGGCGAGAAGTTCAAATATCGTTCCAGGAACATGCGTACGTAAGCTTGCTCCTCGAAAGCGTTCGGCTCGGAGTTGGTCCCGGAGGATAAGAAAACCGGCTTTCCCATCGCCGATTTCCCGCTGACTACGCTCGCTGCGCCACTCGCATCCACTCGAATAACCATCGGCGGCTGCAGGCGGACGAAGGCGGCGAATGCAACCGCAACCAGAGCAGTTGGAACGCAGAGAAACGCCAGGAGCATTGCGCGGTTCGCGTAGGCGCGCAAGGCACCATCGTGCTCGTAGTAGCGGCTGTAGCGTAGCTTTTCTTCCGCCTTCTCTTTTTCTGTGGAGTCCTTCGTCTTTAGCCACATAGCTTGTTTCTCCTGCTTCTAAACAGCCGCCCGAAAAGCCTGCCAACCAGAAATGCGATCAAGGTTGTGGGGCTCCACGGTCGAAAATTGCTGTCCATCGGTTCGTAAATCGGTCCTTTGGACCACGGTCGCATGGTATGAGCCTCCTTTCGTGCTCACGCCCTCTGCTCGTTGCTTCTGTCGTTCCCAATCATTACGCTCCGGGTAACCCTTCCTGCATGAAACGCGACCGTCTGAGTTAGGCCGATCGGTCGGAAAGTGCTCAAAGCCGTTGGTCGGCGCGGCGCGGCGCCATCTCCACCGGAAGCGCCAGCATCGACCGCGGCCGTGAGGTGGTCCCCGTTGCCCTCTCCCCCCGATGCAGGAGGTGTGGGTGCGACGCCGTTCACAGCACTCATAATTCCTCTGCGGATGCTTTGTGCCATGCTCGGTGGGGGAGGGGGGGCGGAAGCCGAAGCAACTGCGGTTGTCGCGCTGGCACTGCCGGAAGCTCCAGCGACTAATGCAGCCCCCGCCCCAGACGCTGCGCTCGCGCCGGCGGCAAAGCCGCTAACACCAGAAATCAATGCGGCAGCAGCGGCCGCACCGGCCCGCACCATCGAAAAAGCCGACGAACCCACGTCGCCTGAGATTAACCGTCTGGCAATTAATGGAATCAGTCCCAACGCCAATGCGTAGAAGATGCTGACCAGGCCGAGCACGGTCGATTCTGAACTGCCTTGGAAAAAACCGCTCAGAAATCCCCGGTTCATTACTTCATCGATCCTGTTGAACTGCAGAGCAGTAATTAAGGAGCCGAAAGTGGCATAGAGAATGCCCCAGGCGTTCCAAATCATCACATTCGTCGCGTAGCTTTTTGCTAATTGACCGACCCCTGCCATCGGCAGCAGCGCTAGTACTAAAGGCCCCAGCACATAAAGCACACAGCCATAAAGGACATAAAAGAAGCCAAAGACAACCACCATCATCGCGTAGATCAGGTAAGCGGCAAGAATCATCAGCGCCGTGGTGATCGCCGCAAAACTCGCGTTGATTGCAGGTAGGATGGAAGCGACGCCATTGGTGCTGAACTGCTCTTTCAGTTGGTCCATCCAGCTCAGGAACATGTCACCCGCTCCGGAGCTGTTCTCTATGAACTGTGCCGTCTGGTTGAAGGAATCGTTTACCTCACGAAAGACCGTGCTCCAGTTGGCGAGCAGGATGGCAATGACCAGATACTTGATTCCGCTGACTGCGAGCGACTGCAAGTCGCCGCCGCGCATGGCCGCTTGGTAAAGACCGATGAGGAATCCGATCAGCAAGATCGTGTAGCTGATCCCGACGACCGCCGGTATGATCGCGGTCCGGTCAATTCCGTTCAACCCTTGTTGTAGGAGCTGTTGGAAATAGAACATGACTACTGCGACCTCCGCTGCAGGGCCTGGCCGGTGTTACTCCGCAAAGTGTTTATGTCGCCGACACTGAACTTCAGTTGGGCGCCGGCATTGGCAAGATCAATCGAGCGGACTCGTATCAGCTCTGCCACTGCCGACTGTGTGTAGGCATTCGCACGGACGAGCCAGGCCGAGGCCTGTGCCTCGAGAATCGGGGCGCTACCGGGCGCCGCATTTTGAAGTTGCTGGTTGATCTGATCGGCAGCGGCCAGCTCTATGTCAGCTAAAGCATCCATTTGCACCGCTCTCTTGAGTGCAGCCTGGGCCTCGGCGTCGCTCATGTCCACCAGATCGCGGACTGGTGGCGGAGCATCGGCAGGAGCGATCGCCGCTCCGTACACCGCAACATAGTCTCGAGCGACCTGCGCGATAGCCTTCGGATCGTGCGATAGCAAAGATTGCTCGAGTTGCTGCGGTGCGGGTAGAGTCGCACTGTTGGTTGGCAGCCGGTACAACTGACTTAGCTGCTTCAACTGACCTCGCAACTGTCCCGCTAGTCCACGCGCGCTATTGATGGCAGCAATGGGATAAACCACCTGCTGCTCAAAATCCGCAGCTTGCTGCTGGATTTGCTGAATGGAGGACAGCGGCTGGGCGACGACATTCTTTAGCAGCCCGGAGATCGTATTCAGGCCCGCCGAGATGATGGCGCAACAGGGATCCAGACCAAACTGTGCTCGTGCACGCGTGGGAGCCAACACCAGCAGCAATGCCAAAGCTGCAATGAGCGCCACTTTCGATTTCAAAAAAGACCACGCGCATCGAAGGAAGTGATTGGGAGATTTCCAGTTCATAAACTCACCTGGTCAAAATCTGTTGCATGCCATTACGGAGATTTCTGGTGGCGTCGGCGCTCTGTTTGCGCAAGGTGTTTGAGTGCGCGAGTTTCGCGGCCTCCTGGCGAAGCTCCGCCGCCAGCAGCTTCTGGAGCATCGCTTGATTTTGAAGAGCGGCGGCCTGCGCTTGGGTGGTTAGGAACGACGCGCTGCCGGGAGCGGACAACCCAGCCTGTGTCTCAAGCCCATCGGCCACCGTTAACATCTGTTCGCTAGCCTGGTCCGAAATTATCGCCGTCTTCAGCGCTCCCAAGGCGAGCGCGTCGTCCATATCCATCATGTTTCTCTGGGCGGGCGTCGCTTGCTCGGGCGGCGGCAGCGACTGGTAAACCTGTGTGTAGGACGCGCTGATCTGGGTCAGGTCGCCTGCCTGCCGACTGCGTAAGCGGGTTTCCAGCTGCTTGGGATTGACTAAGGTCGCGCTGCTCATCTCGATGCTATGGACCTGTGCGGCCAGATTCGAGAATTGCGCGCGCACTTGCGCCACCTCGGCGCGAGTTTCATCGATGAGGGTAATCGGCCACACCGCCTGCTGCTCGAAATTTCTGATCGTGGTATTGACCGTCTGAATCCCGTCCAATACCTGCCCAATGCTGTTGTTGAGCGTGCCGGTGATGGTGGTCAACAGTGAGATGATGTCGGTAACGCCAGCCCTCGCCGCCACCGGGGCCAAGAGCAACAAAAAGATCAGACAGAGCGTGAGAGCTACTTTCATGGAAAGTTTGTTTGTCACCGCCGCACTCCTTCCACTGCCTGCCTCGATTGCTCCTCCTCCAGCGGCTCAACCTCCGCAAGGCCCTGCGGGAACCTCTCGGCCAGCTCCTGATAACGCTCGATCAGTCGGGCCTGTGAATGCGTTGAAAGCCACCAGTTTCGGTACAGCCTTTCCCGCGCATACGTGGTAGTGATCCAGTAGTCGACCGGGGTAGGAACTATTCGAATGGTGTGGGTTGTCTCGGCCTTTTCGCCGATCACGATCAGCGCATCGGCACTGCGGCCTTTCCGGGGAGCACTGAACTGTTTGATCTGGTGGAGCGCCGTCTCATTGAGATGCAGGTGGTCACGCAAGACCGTCATGTCGCCGGGCTGCTGACCTACGATCTTGGTGCTGGAATTTTTCATGATGCCGGCGCCGTGAGCTCGCGGTTTGTCCTGGGACCCGACAAAGTCTTCTGCGGTCTGGCTGATGCCCCACACGCTCGAATTGCGTTTACGCGCCGTGCGAAACAGCTGGACAACTTCGGGTGCCAGCACAGGAGAGTCGAGCAAAAACCAGCACTCATCGAGCACGGTAATGCTCGGCTGTCCGGTTTTGCCTGAAGCGCGATGCGCCATTGCGTGGGCAATCAGCAGACTCATCGCCGTTTCCAGACGCGGGTCGTCCGCTAGCTGCTCGACGTTGAAAAACAGCAAGGAATTATCGAGAGAGATAGTTGTCGGCTGGTCGAAGAGTTTCGCGTAGATCCCCTTCTCTCCGGTCCAACTGCGCAGCTTGATGGCCGCGAGATGTGCCTCGTCCATCACACGCTGGTTCCTCTCTTCATCTCTCCATTGCGAGAGCTCATCGCGAAGATCGGAGAATGTCGGAATGGGATTCGACGGACGAATGGCGGCGCGCTTGTAGGTCCTCAACACTGCTTCGCTGATCAGATTGTCTAGCAACTCCGTGTCCTCGGCGGGACTCTCGCCGAGCATGTGACGCGTGAGATTCTTGAGAAATGCCACTTGATCTTTGGCCGGGTGCTTTTCCCCTTTTGGCAAGTCCCATGGATTAATCGTCTCCCCGGCATCCAGTGACATCGTAATCATGCGACCACCCATGAGCTCTACTAAGTGCCGGTATGAGTCTCCGCGCTCGATGATCGAGACCAGTGGATTGGCGCGGGAAGCCATCAGAATCAATTGCTGGACCATGAAGGTTTTGCCGCCGCCACTTTTGGCCATGATGAGCATGTTGGCATCGCTGAAGGAGGGGTCGAAGGGAGAAAATGGAATAAGCTGCCGATATGGCGTCTCCAGCAGGAACAGCGGCGAACGAGCGGTCCCTTTCCACGGAGCTTCCACCGGGAGCAGGTCCACCGCGTTGCTCGTCAGCATGTCCTGCTCGCGCCGATCGATCTCTGCCGTGCCGGGCAACGAGCTGAAAAACAGCCTTCTTTTCGCCAAGGTCTCGGTGATTGCCTTGGCGCCGTTCATCCGAGAAATCGCGTACAGAAGTTGCTGGCGCCGGTTGCTGATGACCCGTTCGGCTTCCTCAAATTCACTGCGGGTGACAGCCGGCTTTGATGTTCTAGTCGCGACGACCAGGCTTAGCTTGGCGGTTTTGATGGAACTGGCGATAATCTCCTGCTGCACCTTCAACAACTGGGCTTCGGCTACTTGCGCTTCCACATGCACGCGGAACCCGCCGCGCGTGTCCCGTTGAGCGGCCTGCATCTTTCTGAGACGGCTTTTGTACCCCTTGAGGACCTTGGTCTGATCGGGGACAGTGAGCTGGGCGCTCACCACAATGGGAAACTCAAGTGCTGCCAACTCGCGGAGGATACCGGGAAAGGTAGCATCGGGGAGTTCTTTCAGGCTGACAACTGAATAGAGCAGTCCACCGATGTTTAAGTACGAATCAGTTTCATCGACGATGCTGGTATTTACGAGTTGTTCGCGCGCACTGCGATATTCCAGATGCTCCTCGCCTGGAACATATCTGCGCGTATCCCGCTCAATGGGATTCAGCGCGCGCTTGGTTTCGATGAACAGCTCCTGATCGGTGAGCCGGCGCGGTCTGAGGTCCGCTGCCTGCATGGTGCTCTCCAGGCCGACCAACAAGCTTTCGAATTCCGCCAGTAGTTCCTCATGCTCGCGTCGGCAGCGCTCAATCGAGGTTCTCGCAGAAAGGCTCAAATCGAAACCGTGCCCGCTGGTTTTTCCGGTGACCCGATGGTGAACCGCCGGATCCCAGATCGGGAATATGTGGAGCAGCGGTCGCAGGTAGTGGCCGGCTTCAGCTTTCGCTCGCCACATCTGAAGCCGGGCACTGTCGAGCGCACGGCCAATTTCATGACCAGAGCGGTCTTGCGCCTCGTAGCTTTCAAGCAGGTTCCCAAGGTCTTCAACAACCTCGTAGCGGACCTGCACTCTCATGCTCTGTTCGGGAATGGATTTGAGCAGTGCGCCCAACATGATCTTGTTCAGGTTGCGCTCCTGGTCGCTGGCGAAGTATGACGCGATGCCTTGCACCTCATATCCGGCCACCAATGCGCCGCTGGTGCGCACCATTACATTGTCCAGGTAATCGCGCACCGGCAGCAGTTCGCAGAGTGCAGGGTCCTGTAGCTTATTTTGGTGGCGATCCTGGGTCACCGGCGATGTCACAGAGATCACTGCTGCTCCTTTTTGAAATAGCTGCCACGCAGCTGACGGTCGCGCGCCATGGCGCAGTAGGCCCGCGGTTTTGTGTGCCAGTAGAAGAGGTCTCGCAAGTAACCTCGTGGTTTCCCATACTTGAAAATCAGCAACAGCGGAACTATGGAAAGCGGCACGCCATACTGCAGCAAGCCGGCCATTTGCCCGCTTACGAAATGGCTGACGGGATTCATGACCGCCGCCACGCCGAGAATTACGAATAGGTCTTCAAATTCAAGGGACATAAATGTCACTCGCGTGTGCAGGTTGCGCTGAACCGGTGTGACATCCAGGGCCATCTTCCTTTCTACCTCACTCCTGCAGTTCCGTTCTGAATCCAAAACTCGGCCAACCTCAATATTCCCGAGAGTCCGAAGCACATCATGGCCGCGACCAGATTGCGTACCCAGGCGTCGCCAATCGTCATTCGCTCCAGCACGCCCGCGGAATGCAGGACCATCATCACCACCTGGATGACTCCGTACAGCGGCAGCAGCACATTTCCCGTCCAGTTGACCAGCATGAGCATCGAGATCCAGTACCGGTCCGGATCGTTCGGACCCGCTTGCTGCGCAAATGCTTCGAGCGTTCTCAGCAGGCCCGAACACATCAAGGCAGCAAACCCCGCCCAGGAAAGGTGGGAATAGGGACTGGCCTTGGTAAAGCGGTAGATGGCCGCTGCGAAAAACAGCCCCGCCAGCGTCGGCATGATGACATTGCCTGCCCAGTTGGTCAGGTTCAGCAGTCCGTTTTCAAACATCCATCACCTCCGGTCTCTGTTTTCACCTGACCATTGTCTGGACAAGCTTCCACAACGCCGTGACGCTCAGAAAAGCCAGTGCCGAGAACACCAGCGGCATGAACGGCCTCTGCCGGGCATAATTGATGACGGCTCCTACTACTGCCAGGCCTCCGGCTTCCGGCAGGATCGTTCCCGCCAGATAGTTCCAAAGTGATACCAGCATGTCGGTGGTCGCAAACTCGCTGCCGTTATTGAAACCCTGCATAAGCTGCACGCTGCCGGTGATCGTCAGCAGAAAGATCGCCGTTACGGCCGATCCCAGTGGGTTCCAGCCCTGCGCCGTATCAAGCGCTGCCTTGAGAACGAAAAATGCTGCCAGCACCGGGAGCAGCTTGCCCACCACTACATCTGAGCTAAAGCTGGTGAAGCTGGTCTCCAGCCCCCGCAGCCATACGCCGCTAATTCCCGGGCTCTGCGGGGGCAGAGCGATTCCCTGAGCGGCGAACCAGGACAAAAACTGCGGAAGCGTCAGCAGGATGACGGACCAGAGCATCCATCGCTGAAACCGGCCTCCGACTTCGAAATTGACGCCGCTCTCCTGACGCAGCGCCAGTCCGGCGAGCACCATCGTGCACATCGCCGTCGGCACTGCCATGTCAAACAGCAGTTGCAGCAGGTCGGCCAGTAGTTGCGGTATTGTCATTTTCTCGACTCAGGGGGGCACCATGCTGCCCGCACTACTGAACTCCTGCCTGACCCTGCTGGATCCAGAATTCAATAAGTCGTGTCAGGCCGGAAATCATCAGCAAACCGCCGCCTGCAACCGCCCAGCGCGCGACCCCGCGGCCATTGGTGTAGCTGATGATCGCCATCGCAACGCACAGCGCGGCCCCGACCGGGGCAATCACGTTGCCGATCCAGTTCACCAGGTTGAGGAAGGCGCCTTCCGGTTGCGCCGCAGTCTGTCCTTGCACCGCCTTATCCAGTTGGGGCGTGCTGCCCAGGTTCTGGGAATGAAGGAGCAAAGGAGAGAACTGAAGCAGCGCCAAAAGAAACAGAAATAACGCAGCCTGCCGGGTGGAATAATTTTTGGATCGCATATCTGGCCTCCGCGTCGAACGCGTTGCTACTCGCGACGTGACGGGCAGAGAACGTAAGGGCGATTGGAGGCTCGCGCAAATTTACCCAGGCCGGGGAGAGCCACCGTTGTGCTGCCGCCGGGCAGCTTGCGCTGCTTTCACGAGCGAAAAAGCAAAGGGGCTTGCCTTCGACCAGAAGCAAAAACAGTATTTAACGAGCGCAAGAAGATTGATTTTGCACGCTGGTTGGTCGCGAAGATGTTACTGGTAGGCTGTACGCATTGTTCTCCGGTGACGATTTCGCGCCGGTTATCCGAAGCCAAATCGCCGCAACCAAAGTACCCGGAACCCGGTGTAAAGTTTTGCCCGGTAACTGTGAAGCATTTCCCCCATGTTTTTGAAAAGCAGCTCATGAGCGGACTTGCTCTTCCCAAAATGAAAATGGTCCGGCACAATGTTGGGCTTTTTCTCCAAAGACTCGGATCGCAATCTGGGCAATCCAGGTTGTTTCTGGACACAACACCGTGTCGAGCTTGTTTAAACGTAAGGGAAACCGTTTCCGGCGTGAGGCGAGGTTTTA
>Ga0134125_10007129_pt1 | contig 12634 bp, 6 predicted proteins | sample KB31751_FD_96464 | JGI IMG/M metagenome (GOLD analysis project Ga0134125, IMG submission 96464) | Terrestrial soil microbial communities with excess Nitrogen fertilizer from Kellogg Biological Station, Michigan, USA - KB3-175-1 | ecosystem: Environmental > Terrestrial > Soil > Unclassified ... | reverse complement strand
GCAGCAGGTAACTGCCCCAGGGCTCGCTGACCGGATCCTCGCGCCAGCGGGTGACCGCCAGGTCGTGCCAGTGGGTATAACCCGAGCCGCTTGCGCCCAGCATCACGCTCAGGTTGCCGTTGGATAGCAGGCAGCGCTGGCGCGGGTCGATGGTGCGGGAAGAAGGCGACATCGGGATTCCTGGAGTGGCCGGATCCCGATGATGCGCCGGCGGCAGCATCGGGCGCGTCAACCTGCGTTTCATCCCGGTCGGGGGTACCATGCCGTGCCCGTCGGCTAGCGATACGCCACGAGCTCCTGCAGCGAGACAGGCTTCTTTACGATCCATGCGTTCCCCGCTCAGCCACCCGCTCCCGTCCGGCCAGCTATTGCAGCATTTGCAGAACAAGGCCTTCGCGTATTTCCAGTACGAGACGAATCCGGCCAACGGGCTGGTGTCGGACAAGACCGCGCCGGACTGGCCGTGCAGCATCGCCGCCACCGGGCTGGCGCTCAGCGCGTATCCGGTGGCGGTGGAGCGGGGGGTGATCAGTCACGCCGCCGCGCTGAAACGCGTGCTGGCCACGTTGCGGTTCTTCCGCGACAGTCCGCACGGGCCGGAGCCGGACGCCACCGGCTACCGCGGCTTCTATTACCACTTCCTGCACATGCAGACGGGACGGCGCGCCTGGCAATGCGAACTGTCCACGGTGGACAGTGCGTTCCTCTTCGCCGGCATGCTGACTGCGGCCGAGTATTTTAACGACGACACGGCCGAGCAGAAGGAGATCCGCGAGATCGCGCGCGCCCTGTATGAGCGCGCCGACTGGGCCTGGGCGCAGGCCGCCGACGGCACCATCGGCCATGGCTGGCGGCCGGAGAGCGGCTTCATACCGCATCGTTGGCAGGGCTACGACGAAGGCCTGCTGTTGTACGTGCTGGCGCTGGGTTCGCCCACCCATCCGCTGCCGCCGAGCGCGTACGCGGCCTGGGCCAGCACCTACGAATGGAAGCACTGCTACGACCTCGATTACCTGTACGCGGGGCCGCTGTTCACCCATCAGCTGTCGCATGCGTGGATCGATTTCCGCGGCATCCAGGACGCATACATGCGCGACAAGGGCATCGATTATTTCGAGAACAGCCGCCGCGCCACGCTCGTCCAGCAACGCTATGCCATCGACAACCCGCTGGGCTTCAAGGGCTACGGCGCCAACTGCTGGGGCATCACCGCCAGTGACGGTCCCGGACCGGCCACACTGAAGCTCGATGGCATCGAGCGGCACTTCTACGATTACCAGGGCCGCGGCGCGCCGTTCGGCATCGACGACGGCACGCTGGCGCCGTGGGCGGTGGTGGCGTCGCTGCCGTTCGCGCCGGAGATCGTGCTGCCCACGGTGCACCATTTCATCCACACGCTGCAGCTGCACGACCATCATCCCTACGGCTTCAAGGCCAGCTTCAACCAGAGCTACGTCGACAAGCCCGGCATGGCGCTGGATGGCTGGGTGTCGCCGTACTTCTTCGGCCTGAACCTGGGGCCGATCGTGTTGATGGTGGAAAATCACCGCACCGGCCTGCCGTGGCAGCTGGTGCGCGGCTGCCGCTACATCGTCGACGGCCTGCGTCGCGCCGGTTTCAGCGGTGGCTGGCTGGATGCCGATCGGCATACGCGATAATGCTTTCCCTGGCGCGGCCGTGTGGCGCGCCTTTTTTGTTTTCTGTAACGGAGTAGTGCAATGGAACTTGGCATGGTGGGTTTGGGGCGCATGGGCGCGAACATGGCCGAACGGTTGCTGCGTGGCGGCCACAAGGTCACCGGCTTCGACCCGAACCCCGACGCGCGCAAGGCGCTGGAAGGCAAGGGCGCGGCCAGCGCCGATTCGCTGCAGGCCCTGGTGCAGTCGCTGCCGGCCCCGCGCGTGCTGTGGCTGATGGTTCCGGCCGGCGCCATCACCGATGACACCGTCAACACGCTGCTGTCGCTGCTGTCCCCCGGCGACACCGTGATCGACGGCGGCAATTCCAATTACAACGACACCTTGCGTCGTGCCGCGCTGTACCGCGAGCACCAGCTCGACTACGTCGACTGCGGCACCAGCGGCGGCGTGTGGGGCCTGGCCGAGGGCTACAGCATGATGGTCGGTGGCGACGAGGCGGTGGTGAAACGCCTGCAGCCGATCTTCGAGACGCTGGCGCCGGGCAAGGGTGCGGGCTGGGGACGCGTGGGCCCGGTCGGTTCCGGCCACTTCACCAAGATGGTCCACAACGGCATCGAGTACGGCATGATGCAGGCCTATGCCGAAGGCTTTTCCATCCTGGAACACAAGCAGGAGTTCGGCCTGGACCTGGCGCAGATCGGCAAGATCTGGCGCGAAGGCAGCGTGGTGCGTTCCTGGCTGCTCGACCTCACCACTGATGCGCTGACCAAGAACCCGAAGATGGAAGGCATCGCGCCCTACGTGGCCGATTCCGGCGAAGGCCGCTGGACGGTGGACGAGGCGATCCAGCTCAACGTCCCCGCGCCGGTGATCACCCTGTCGCTGATCGCCCGCCTGCGCTCGCGCGACACCGAGTCGTTCACCGACAAGCTGCTGGCCTCGATGCGCAATGAATTCGGTGGGCACGCGATCAAGAAGGAATGATCGCGCGGCGCCCGCGGGCGCCGCTGGAACCCGGACGATAGGCAACCTTGCCCCGCCTTCCATCCCTCTCCCGAGGCATGGTCCCGGGGGAGAGAAGACCTCCGTCCGGCAGTCACGAGAGACGTGGACGCTAGAACCCCCTGGCCACCTGCAGCCAGGCGCGTGCGCTGTTGCGCTTGCCCAGTACATCGGGGGCAGTGCCGACGGGCGTGGCCAGTTGCACCTGCAGCTGCCAGGGGCCAGTGCCTATCCAGTTGAACCCCGCGCCGATGCTGCTGAGGTTGGCGTGGTTGAGGCCGGCGGTCCACGGGTCGGCGTTGAAGCGCAGGCTGCCGTGATCGACGAACACGCTGCCTTGGCAGTGACCGGCGCAGCCCCAGGCCAGGTCATGGCGCAACTCCGCGGTGGCCAGCCAGCCGCTGGCGCCGGCGGCGCTGGCGACATCGTAGCCGCGCACGCTGTTCGGCCCGCCCAGCAGGAACTGCTCGGAGGAATCGAGGTTGCGGTTGCTGTGCTGGCCGCTGAGGTCGAGGTACAGGCGGGTGTCGGAGGCGAGCGTCTGCAGCCGGGCCACACTGGCATTCCAGTGCGTGTAGCTGCCGCGTGTGCGGGCGCTGGCGGCGTCGGCGGCGGCAGCCTGCGCTTCGTCGAAACCCAGCCGGCCGTGGCCGACGCTGAGGCTGGCGCTGGTCAAGCCGCCGCCGGCCCAGTCGTCACCGTGCTGGCTGGCGAGGCTGGCAGTCCAGTGGTTGCTGCGACGGTCGTTGCGCAGGTCCGTGCTGTCGATACGGTCGCGGAGCTGCTTGTGGTCGAATTGCAAACGGACGTCCAGACGGCCACTTCGCGTGCGCACCAGCGGTTGCTCGAGCCATGCGCTGGAAACCCGGGCGGTGCCGTGTGCGTCCAGCGTGCGCAGTGGTCCGCCCAGCGAATAAGCCAGCGTCGAATACGCGGCGCCGGCTTGGGTGCCGTGCCCATTCAATGTCGTTTCGTAGTCCAGCCGGCCGTAGCGCATGCCGTGGCCGGCGGTGACGGCGGCCAGGCTGAGCTGATCGCCGTGGTGCAGTGGGTTGTTGATGTCGAGATAGGCGCCGGCGCGCAAGCGGCCGGTGTACCGGCTGCCGGCGGTATCGGCGACAAGTTGCCCTTGCAGGGTGGGCAGGGCGTCGGCGCGCACGTCCAGCGTCGACGTGCCGGGCTGCCCGCCCGGGCGCAGCGTGGCGCGCGGCGCCACGCCGGGCAGGTCGTCCAGCAGCAGCAACTGTGTATCCAGTGCGTTCTGGGTCACCGCGTCGCCGGGCTGCAGCGGCGCCAACGTGGCGCGCAGCAGGCGATCGCTTGCGCGGCTGCGGTTCTCCAGGTGGATTTCGTCGTAGCGTGCCTCGATCACCTGCAGGCGCACCGTGCCATCGCTCAAGGTTTGCGCGGGCACGATGGCGCGGGCCAGCGGATAGCCATGCGCGTGGTAGTAGTCGGTGATCCGCTGTGCCAGCGCGTTGAGCTGGGTCAGGGTTTGCGTTCTGCCTTCGCCATCGGCGACCAGCGCGTGCAGGGTGGCGCGGTCGAAGGCGGTGGCATCCTCGATGCGCAGGCGCGCGACCGTGAACGGGGTGGCGTCGTCGCCGGCGTCGGCGAGCGGCGATTCGATCAACAGACCGGGTTCGCTGACGGGCTTCTGCGCGGGCTGTGGCGGTACCTGCTGCAGGATCTGCCCGCTGTTGGGTATCGTCTGCGCCGACGTGGCCAGCGGCAGGGCGAACAAGGCCAACGCAAGCGGCGCGAGTCGGGGAAGCGATGTCATGCAGTGAGCCTTGAAGCGCGGTGTCGGGTTCCCGGACGTCACGGCAGGTGTACCCCGCCATCGACGATGCGTACATCGGGGGCGTACGGCGCGGGTGCTTCCCCGGACTCGTCAGTCGGTCGCAGACCGGCCACTGTGCGCTCGACCAGGGCTGGGATGATGGCCGGGCCCGGGGCGCTGCCGGTCAGGCGCAAGGCGGTGGCGTTGCCCGGTGCTTGCGCGAACACGTAGTTACGCGCCGAGAGGCCACGGCCGTCGACCGCATAGATACCCGCCGGGCTGGCCGCCGTGGCGGGCGTCTGCCAGGTCAGCGTGCCGTCGGTGGCGTCCGCCAGCGTGTCGCCACCCACCAGTCCGGACACGGTGCCGCCCAGCAACCCCCAGCTTCCTCCGCTGGGGACCGTTACGGGATCGGCCCGATAGATCAGCGTGGCCGGCGTGATGTCGGCGGTGCTGGCGGGGTGGATGAGGTAGACGTAGTTGCTGGCGTCGACGCCGGTGGCGGTCAGGTCGTCGATGCTGACGGTCTTGCCGGTGCCCACGTTCTTGTCGGCGAAGCTGCCCGTACCGGCGAACTCGACCGTGTCGCCTGCCAGTACGTCGTCACTGCTCACGCTGAGGCTCGCTTTGGTGGTGCCGTCGTAGACCTTGTCGCTGGCGGTAGTGCTTACATTGATCGGGCGCCGGGTGATGTCGGCGGTTGCGCTGGCAGTGTCGTCGATCAGCCTGTAATTGCCGGCATCGTTCCCACCCAAGGTGATGGCGTCGATGGAAACGGTCTTGCCGCTGGCCGCGTTCTTGTCGCCGAAACGGCCCGCCGCGCTGGCTACGGTGAGGCGATCGCCGCTGATCAGTCCGGAAAATGAGGCGCCGCTCAGGTCCAGCGTGGCCGCCACGCTGCCGTCGTAGATTTTGCTGTCGGCACGGATGCCGGCAACGCTGGCGATGTCCTTGGCGACGATGGTGCTGGTGGTGTTGTCGGCGTAAGTGACGATGTAGTTGCCACCGCCATTGCCGTCGTCGATGGTAACGCCGGAAACGGATACGGCCTTGTGGGCGCCGGCGTTCTTGTCGGTGAAGGCGAAGCTGCCACCATTCAGGGCGTCATCGCCAAACAGCGTGCCGCCGGTCACCACCGCGGTGCCGGCCGCGCTCAGGCCCCCGTCGTAGGTTTTGGCGACGTCGCTGCTGCTGACCGTCAAGGCCGCCGGGTCGATGGTCAAGGTGCCGGTCGTATAGTCGATGTCGTAGCCCATCTGCTCGGAATACACGCCGCCGCTCAAGGTGTAGCTGCCGGCGTTGATCGCCGGGGCGGAGGTCCGGGCGCTGCCAAACAGCAGGCTGCTATCGACCTCGTTCGATCGCAACCACTGGCTCGGCGTCAGGGCGCTGAACGTGTAGTCGGTACTGCCGGCGAATGCGGCGCCGTTGTAGGTGGCGGTCACATTACTGGTCACCGCCAGATGGGTCATGAAGCTGCGCAACAAGGGGGTGGTATCGCCTTCGTAGATGCGCCAGACGGCGTTGCTGCCGCCGATATTGGCCAGGTCCCAACCGACGAAGCTGGACTGCTTCATCATGTCGGTGGCGCTCAATCCACTCGCGCCGGCCACCGTGCCGCCATCGATGCCGGGCAGCGCGCTGAGACCCAGGTTCCAGTAGCTTTTGTCGATGTTGCCGGAGTTGTACCCGACCAGGCTGCCGGTATGCCGATTGGGATCGGTGTTGCCGTTGATTACGGTGGCGGAGGCATAGCTCACGCTGACGGTACCGCTGTTGTTCCCGACCAGGCCGCCAATCAAGTCCTGGGATGCGGAACTGGCGACCTGTCCGGTGCTGTACGAATTCGAAATACTGCCGGTGTTGACACCCACCAGACCGCCCAGCCGGTTGCCGGCGACGACCGAACCGGAAAAATAGCTGCCGTCGATCGTCCCCAGGTTATCCCCGACCAGCCCGCCCACATGCGTGGCGCCGATGACGGTGCCGGTGGCGTAGCTGTTGACGATCGTTCCCTCGTTGCTCCCCACCAGGGCGCCCACCTGGCCGTTCGCTCCCGTCAGCAGCACGTCGTCCAGACCGACGTTGCGAACTTCGGCAGCCGAGGCGGTGGCCCCGAACAGGCCCACGTACGAGGGGGAGCCGGCGGGCCTGATGCCCAGGTTCGAAATGCGATGCCCAAGCCCATCGAAAATGCCTGCGAATTTCGTGGTGACGTTGCCGATCGATACAAAGCCGGTGTTGCTCCACATGTCCGAGGCGCGCGCACCGGAAGTCATCGACGCGTCGATGTCGCTGGCCAGCGCGTAGTTGCCCGACAGATCCATATTGACCAGCTGCAGCTGGTGGGCGTTGTTGATGGTGGTGGCGTATTCGAAGCGCAGGAAAGGCCGGGTCTTGCCGTCGACCATGTACCAGTGGTCGGTGAAGTTCAAGGCGGCGTACTGCGCCTGCTGGAAAGCTTGCGCGGTGCTCAGTCCCTGCGGTTCGCGGCCGACGATGCTGGAGCACTCCTCGCTTGCGCCTCCGCACGCCTGCGCTTGGCCGGTACTGTCCATGTCCCAATAGTTGTCGAGGGTATCGGTATAGCTGCTGTCGCCGATCAGGCCGCCAGTCGATGCCGTGCCGGTGACCTGGCTGCTGGCGTAGGAGTACCACAAGGTGCCGTGGCTCCACTCCCCCACCAGACCGCCCGCCGAGAGCGTGCCGGATACGTCGCCGGTGGCGTAGCTGTACCAGAGCGAGTACGACTCGAAGGCTCCGCCCACGCCGCCGGCGTTTCGCCCCCTGACATCGCCGGAGGCGTAGCTGTACCGGAGCCTGCCATTCTGGGCATAGCCGACCAGCCCGCCGGCATTGCCGCTGCCTTCGACGTCGCCGGTCGCATACAGGTATTCCAGCAACGCGCCACCGCTTGCTCCGATCAGCCCGCCGACATTGTCGGCGCCGTAAACCTTGCCGGTGGCATAGGCATGCGAAATCGGCCCCTGGCCGCCGTAGCCCACCAGCGCACCGGTGTTGTTGCCGCCTCGCGTCGAGCCGCCGTCGAGGCCCACGTTGCGGATGCTGCCGTCGTTGCCGACATAGCCGAACAGACCTACGTAGTCCGTGCCCGGGCGGTTGATGACCAGCCCCTTGATGGTGTGGCCCAGCCCATCGAACACACCATCGAAGGCGCCGGCGTAAGGGTCGCCCAGCGGAGCGAAGCCGGCGAAGCCGCCGCCATCGGGATTCCAGCCTGCCGTGGCGCTGGCGTCGATGTTGTTGCGCAAGGCGTAATGACCAGCCAGATCGCCGCTGATGCCTTGCAGCTCGGCCAGGTTGGTGATGAAGGTGTACGGCGTGCCGTTGACCTGCAAGCTGTTGCCGCCGCCGGTGAAATCCACCCGGCCCAGGCCCGGCATGATGTTGACGGAACCCCGGCTCACCGCGGCATCGGAGCCATTGGCGGTGGAAGGATTCAATGCCAGACCGGCGCTGCCGCCAGCGGTCATCACCGCATTGATGTCGATGTTTTGGGCGGCGGTGAGGGTGAGGGTGTTGGCGTTCCAGCCGACTGCATCGTTTACGAAAATGTCGCCCTGGCCGCTGGTGGCGCCGCTGGCGGATTCGATGGTGACGTCGCCGCTGCCAAGTTGCGCGCTGAGCACGGCGCCGGTCATGTCGCCGCCGCTGGCGGCGATGGTGAAATCCTGCGGGTCGATCAGCCAGGTACCGTTGTCGCCGCGGGCTGCGAGGGTGGTGATGCGGGTGTCGTCGGCGACCTTGACGCGGGCGGCGCTGGTTTCGATGAAGCCGCCGTTCCCGCCGACCGGCGCGCTGGCGTCGAGTGTGCCCGCCACGCTGGTTGTGCCCGCTTCCATGCCACCCAGAAGCACGATCCGGCCGGCGCGGTTCTCCACTGTGCGCGCCTGGATCACGCCACTGTTGTTCACGGTGCTGGCCAGCAGCGCATCCTTCGCGCCCGCGCTCATCAGCACCTGGCCGCCGTCGGCGACAATCAACTGATGGTTGTCCGCCAATGCGTCCAGCGCGCTCCGATTCACCTGCAGGTCGAGCAGTCGGTTCCCGTCCAGGCTCAGCGTAACGGCGCTGCCGCCGCCCATCGCCACGCTGCCGCCGCTGGCCATGAGTGTGCCGTCGTTGACGACCTGCGCGCCAAGCAATGCCACGTAACCGCCATGGGCCGCGGTGATCGTGCCCTGATTGAGCACCCGACCTCGACTGTCGCCCCGAAAGTGCAGCGTGCCCGTGCCGACGTCGCTATCGCCGAGGTCCAGCGTCGAGGCGACCAGGCCGCCCACGTTGACCTGTGCGCCTGGACCAAACAGCACGCCGTTGGGATTGATCAGGAACACCTGGCCGTTCGCGTTCAGGCGGCCGAGGATCACGCTGCCGTTGGGGTCGGCGATGCGGTTGACGGCAATGGCTTGCGCGTTGGGCTGCAGGAAATTGACCGTGCTGTCCGCACCGATGTCGAAGCTTCGCCAGTTCAGCGAGAGCTTCTGGCTGTGCTGGTCGATGGTGGTGACCGAACCGTGTTGGCTGATGGTGCCGCTGCCCGCGGCGACACGGCCGCCGCCGGGGCTGGTCCACCGGCCAATGGCAGGCACTGTCGAGGGCACAACCGTTGTCGCTGCCGGCAAAGGCCGGGCCGGCGGCACCGTGGAAGGCGGCGCGGCCCATGCGAGCAGCGGCGTCATGACCACTGGCAGCATGAGCAAACCGTGCCGGCGTGTCGCCGCTTGTCCGTGTTTGCTGCGCGCGCGTGCGATCTCCGATGCCACTACAAGGCAACCCCGAACCCGGTTCCAGACCAGGCGATATGCACGATTCATGTTGTTTCCCCTGGATCCGGGTCGAGAGGCACGAGAGTGGCCAAACCTTGGCCAGGCCGTGTCTGCTGAGTCGTGCACCGACGAAATGGCCGGCGCGCGGCGCTGGCAATCATCACGATCAATCCGCGATGCGTGCGCAATCTCCGCTTCATGCTAACGGCAATGCCGGTATAAACAAGCACCGCTGAGCCATGCGGCGCATGCATTGCGTTTCAGGTGGCGTTTCGCGCCCGCGCAGCCAACGGCGTTCGCCCAGGCGGCAGCCGTGGGGTCGCTTGCGAAGTGACCCGGCGCTACAGCAAATCCGCTTGCGCCGGCGCGTAGCTCAGCTCGCCATCGACGATGCGCGCGGGCGAGGTGTACGGATGCTCCGTGCTGTGGCTGGCGTCCATGATGTGGATGACCTCGATGCCGCGCAGCTTCAGCACATCGGACACCAGCGAACGGTGGCAGCGCCACCACACCGCCTCGGCGCACATCATCGCCGTGCGTCGTTGCGTGGCCAGCGCCAACAGCGCCTCCAGGCCTTCGGCGAATTCGTCGGTGGCGGTGTAGTCGGCATAACCCTGGAACGAGGCATTGCGCCACGCGGTATTCGGCGAATCCGGTTGCGCCTTGCGCCGCCCGCCCAGTTTGGGCATCCATTGATAGGCGATGCCGTGGGCGGGCAGCGACTCGGCCAGCGCCTCGCTGGCGAAATAGGGGTAGCGGCGCGAACCGGGGAAACGGCGCACGTCCGCGATCGCTTCGATCCGGTAGGTTTGCAAAAGGCCGACGAATTCTTCCAGCGTGCGGGTGGAGTGGCCGATGGTCCACACGGTGGCAGGCTTGACCACCACGCTCAGTTGATCTTGTGCAGCGCGGCGCCCTTGTGCATCGCCACGTGATCGGTCTTGTCACTCTTGATCTCGTACTGCGGATCGTTCTCGCTGCAGCGGCGCATGTGGCCTTTGTATTCGGTATCGCGCGTGTGCACCTTGGTGATGGTGCCGCTGACGTGGCCGGCTTCTGAATTCCAGCGCACGTGGTCGCCGACTTTGAATGCGTGGGTCATGGGATCCTCCGATGAATGCCACCACCCATGAAAGCAGACGTCGTTTGATGTACTTGTGAATGCGTGCGCGTCGAGAAGCGGGAAAGCCCGAAGGCACCGTAATCTCCTCTCCCCATTGGGGAGAGGACACAGGAGAGGGGGCGGAGCTTGCGGAGAAGCTGAGGCGAAGCTTTCCGGCGTCGTGAGTGGCTTCGTTGGGGGTTTCCCGCGGCGTGCTTCGTTTCGTTGAAACTTCCCCGCGGCGTGTCCCCCTCTCCCCAGCCCTCTCCCCAAGGGGAGAGGGGATTACGGTGTTGGCGGGGGCTCGAGGCGCGGCCGGTGCGTATCACTTTCCCAGCAACGCCTTTGCCTTTTCCACCACGTTCTCCACGGTGAAACCGAATTCGCGCAGCAGCACGTCGGCCGGCGCGGAAGCGCCGAAGTGGTCGATGCCCAGCACGCCGCCGCGGTCGCCCACGTAGCGGTGCCAGCCTTGCGGCGAGCCCAGCTCCACCGCCAGCCGCGCGTGCACGCCCGGCGGCAGTACTTCGTCGCGATAGCTTTGCGGCTGCGCGTCGAACAGTTCCCAGCTGGGCATCGATACGCAGCGCACGGCGATGCCTTCGGCCTGCAGTTTTTCGGCCGCCTGCACGATCAGGCACACTTCGGAGCCGGTGCCGATCAGGATCAGCGCGGGCTTGCCGTCCTTCGCGTCGCTCAGCACATACGCGCCCTTGCGCAGGCCGTCGGCGCTGGCGTAGCGCTGGCGATCGAGGGTGGGTACGTTCTGCCGCGTCAGCGCCAGCAGTACCGGCGCGTGGCGGGTTTCCACCGCCACCTTCCACGCCACCGCGGTTTCGTTGGCGTCGCCGGGACGGATCACGGTGAGGTTGGGCAGGGCGCGCAGGCTGGCCAGTTGTTCCACCGGCTGGTGGGTGGGGCCATCCTCGCCCAGCGCCACGCTGTCGTGGGTGAACACATGCACCACGTGCAGGCCCATCAGCGCGGCCAGGCGGATCGACGGGCGCATGTAATCGGAGAAGATCAGGAAGGTGGCGTCGAACGGGATGAAGCCGCCGTGCGCGGCCAGGCCATTGCTGATCGCCGCCATTGCATGCTCGCGTACGCCGTAATGGAAGTTGCGCCCGGCGCGGCTCCAGCCGCCGCCGTCGGAGCCTTCGGTATCCTTGCCCGGCGTCGGCGCGGGATTGAAATCGCCCAGGCCCTTGAGCGCGGTGTGGGTGGAGGGGTCCAGATCGGCCGAGCCACCGCACAGCGCCGGCACCCTGGCCGCGAACGCATTCATGATCTTGCCGCCGGCCACGCGGGTGGCCATGCCCTTGGCGTCGGCGGGGAAGGTCGGGATATCCGCATCCCAGCCCGGCGCCAGCTCGGCGCGCAGACGTCGATCCAGCGCTTTCGCCTCGTTGGGGAAGGCTTTCGAATAGCCGTCCATACGGCTGATCCAGTCCGCTTCCGCCTTGGCCCCGCGAGCCTTCGCCTCACGCATGTGCGCCAGCGCCGGCTCGGGCACCAGGAAATCCGGCTCGGTGGGCCAGCCCAGGTTCTGCTTGGTCTTGGCCACGTCCTCGGTACCCAGCGGGGAACCGTGGGCCTTGTAGCTGTCCTGCTCGGGCGAACCGAAGCCGATGTGGGTGCGCACCAGGATCAGGGTGGGGCGTTCGGTATCGGCGCAGGCCGCCTTCAAGGCCTCGTCGATGGCGGCCACGTCGTTGCCGTCGGGCACGGTGATGGTCTGCCAGCCGTAAGCCTCGAAGCGCTTGGCGCGATCTTCGGAGAAGGTCATGTCGGTGCCGGCGGACAAGGTCACGTAATTGTCGTCGTACAGGCACACCAGCTTGCCCAGTTTCAGGTGGCCGGCCAGCGAGGCCGCCTCGCTGGCCACGCCTTCCATCAGGTCGCCATCGCTGACGATGGCCCAGGTGCGGTGGTCGATCACCGTGTGCCCGTCGCGGTTGGTGCTGGCTGCCAGTTGCGCCTCGCCCAGCGCCATGCCCACGGCATTGGCCAGGCCCTGGCCCAGCGGGCCGGTGGTGACTTCCACGGCGGGCGCGTGGCCGTATTCGGGATGTCCCGCCGTCTTGCTGCCCCACTGGCGGAAGTGCTTGATGTCATCCAGCGACAGGTCGTAACCGGTGGCAAACAGCAGGCTGTAGAGCAGCGCCGAACCGTGCCCGGCGGAGAGCACGAAGCGGTCGCGGTCGCTCCACTGCGGGTTGGCCGGGTTGTACTTCATGTGCCGCGTCCACAGCACGTAGGCCATCGGCGCGGCGCCCAGCGGTAATCCCGGGTGGCCGCTGTCGGCCTTCTGCACCAT
>Ga0134125_10007127_pt1 | contig 12634 bp, 12 predicted proteins | sample KB31751_FD_96464 | JGI IMG/M metagenome (GOLD analysis project Ga0134125, IMG submission 96464) | Terrestrial soil microbial communities with excess Nitrogen fertilizer from Kellogg Biological Station, Michigan, USA - KB3-175-1 | ecosystem: Environmental > Terrestrial > Soil > Unclassified ... | reverse complement strand
GCAGATCTCGTCGAAGCGCTCGTAGAGGAAGCTCTCCTTGTGCCGCGACAGGCACCACTTGGCCATGATCGAGCCGCCGCGCGAGACGATGCCGGTGACGCGGCTTGCGGTGAGCGGGACGTAAGCGAGGCGGACGCCGGCGTGGATGGTGAAATAGTCGACGCCCTGCTCGCATTGCTCGATCAGCGTGTCTTTATAGACCTCCCAGTCGAGCTTGACCGGATCGCCGTCGACCTTCTCCAGCGCCTGATAGATCGGCACGGTGCCGATCGGGACCGGCGAGTTACGCAGGATCCATTCGCGCGTGTTGTGGATGTTGCGGCCGGTGGAGAGGTCCATCACCGTGTCAGCGCCCCAGCGGATCGCCCACACCATCTTCTCGACTTCCTCCTCGACCGAGGAGGTGACCGCGGAGTTGCCGATATTGGCGTTGATCTTCACCAGGAAATTGCGGCCGATGATCATCGGCTCGAGCTCGGCGTGGTTGATGTTGGAGGGGATGATGGCGCGGCCGCGCGCGATTTCCGAGCGCACGAATTCCGGGGTGACGAAGGCGGGCAGCGACGCGCCGAAGGATTCGCCGTCTTTCAAAGCGGCTTCCGCGCGCTCCAGTTGCTTCTTGCGCCCGACATTTTCACGCGCGGCGACGTAGATCATTTCCTTGGTGATGACGCCCGCCTTGGCGAATTCGTATTGGGTGACCGGTTTGCCGTCGAGCCCGCGGTAGGGCGTCGGCGTGTTGGGGAAATTGCGCGCGAGGTGCTTGCCGCTGACATTGCCATTGTCGACCGGCTTGATCGGGCGGCCCTGATATTCCTCGACGCCGCCGCGCTCCTTGACCCACTCGATACGGGTGCGCTTGAGGCCCTTCTCGACGTCGATGGCCGCGTCGTTGTCGGTGTAGGGCCCGGTGGTGTCGTAAACCGGCAGCGGCGGCTCGCCCGCGGCCTCGCTCAGCACGATCTCGCGCACCGGCACGCGCAGGTCTGGCGCTTCGTCCGGCGCGACATAGGCCTTGCGCGAGGCGGGCAGTGGACCGGTGGTGACCTTCGGCGTGACGAGATCAGCGCTGGTGACGGGCTTGTTCATGGTGTCTCTCCGCTATCGAGGCCGGCGTGGCCTCGGCCACGTAGCCTTTGAAGGTGACGAATCCGCCGAGCGCCAGCAGCACGATGCCGGTGCCGAGAAAGAAGTGCGGATTGGCGATGATCGCGTTGCCGACGAAGGGCACGAATCTCGGCGCAAAGATGCGCCACACGCCGGCGACGGCCGCAATCCAGCCGATGAGCGTGATGACGCTGCGCCAGTCGCGCGTCCACAGCGGGTGGGCATTGAGGATGGCGAGGCCCGCCGTGAGCAGCAGGACGCCGGTAATGTAGATGATGGCGGGGTTGGCCAGGAATTGCTGCGCGATGTCGTGGTAGGCCTGTTCGTTGATCAGCATCGCGATGCCGACGGTGCAGAGCACGGGGCCGACGAGGCGCGCGATCAGTTGGGCTCTCTGCATGTCCTGTCCCTTCGCCGGCATGACCCGGATCAGGTTCAAAGGGTTTTTCTCAGCCCGGAATCCCGGGCACCCCTCGGAATGGGGCTAATGTAGGCTTGACGCCTGTGGTGTCAATGACAGTGGGTTCAAGCAGCGGCTCGTTTTCAGGAACCGGAGCTACTGCATCGTGCGCCGGGCGCAGCCGGGAAAAATCACCTTGAATCGCTTCAGGTTCAGCGAATCCGTTTTGGCCGCGATGTCCTTGACGATCTGATCCTGCTCGGCGGCGCTGAATAACTTCCCCACCTCGCCGGAAACGCACGCACAGTACGCGGGACATTTGCTTTTCAGGGAAGACGAAACGCCCGGGTTCTTTTGACAGCTTTCCAGACAATGGCTGTCGTCATTGGGGCCCCATGCGGCGTTGGCTCCGGAACCAAGCGCAACGAACGCAACCGTTGCGACGGCAATTCGCAATGACATCGTGCCCCCAACATCGACCTTCGATGTCAACGTAAACCGATTTCGGCATATCTCGCCAGCACACACGGCCACCGCCGGATTCGGCGATCGCACTGGGCAGCCGACGCCCTTTGCACGCAGAGGAAGGCCCAGCCAATTTACGCAAGATTTAGTATATCTTCGGTAGCGCGGAACTTTATTTGCAACCAGCCAGATAAAATGTAAAATCAGGTGTGCGGGGCGACTCAGCACCACGAAGGCGGAAGTTCGTGCTGCCGACCAATTTCATTACCGATCTGGAAAAGGCGATTGCCGGCCGGTCCGCCGAAACCGGCGCCATGCTGCACCAGATCACCGATCTGTTCATGACCAATGCCGGGCACTATTCGCCCGACGAACTCAAGGTCTATGACGAGGTGTTGCAGCGGCTCGTGGCAAGCGTCGACGTCGCCGCGCGCGCCAAGCTCGCCGCACGCCTGGCGCCGGTGGAGAGCAGCCCATCCGACACGCTGCGCGCGCTGGCGACCGACGAGTCGATCGAGGTCGCCGAGCCGATCCTGTCGCAATCGACCGCGCTGTCCGACGACGTGCTGATGGAGTGCATCGCCAAGCGCGGCAACGAGCACATGCTCGCCATCGCGACGCGCAGCACGGTGAGCGAAAGGATCTCGGGCGAGCTGATCGCCAAGGGCGACCGGAAAGTCATCGGCGCCGTCGTCAACAACCAGGGCGCGGCGATTTCCGAACCGAGCTTTCGCATCCTCGTCGAAAAGGGCACGGACGACGATTGGCTCGCCGAATGCGTCGCCTCCCGAAAGGACATTCCCGAACGCCACCTCCGCAAACTCGTCGCGCGCGCGTCCGATATCGTCAGGGAGCGGCTGATCGCCGCGAGCCCGCGGCGGCGCGAGCTCATCGACTCCGTCATGAAGCGCAAGACCCCGGTGGAAAAGAGCGATCCGCCGAAGGACTACCGCACGGCCGAGCTTGTCGTGCGCTCGCGCCCTCTCACCGAAGCGACCGTCAACGAATTTGCGCGGGCAAGGCAAACCGACGAAGTCGCGGTCGCCATCGCCCAACTGTCGGGCCTCACGCCGGCGGAGATCGACCGGCTGATTTCGGGCACCTGGTCAAGTCCGATCCCCGTCGTTCTCAAGGCGATCGGATTTCACCTGTCGACCTTGCAGGCGATCTACAATTCGCGTCTGAAAGAAGGCGAACCGCCGCGGGCCGATCTCGTGCAGGCCAAGGCCGAGTTCATCGCCCTGCAACGCGGAACGGCGGAACGAATCCTGCGATTTTATAGGGTGCGCAAGACCACCACCGAAGCTGAAAAAGCGCCGGATCAAAAGAATGAGCAATAGCCGCGGATCGTTTCGCTATCGCACCCGGCGCGAAGCCAAAATCGTGTTGAGTAACGGCAACAAGATCACCTGCGTCGTCCACGATATTTCGACAAAGGGCGCCGGACTGGAGCTGGCGGCGGCAGCCACGCTGCCGGATGAATTCGTTCTGTATATCCCGCAGCAGAGCCAGCAATTTCATTGCCGGATCACCTGGCGAAAAGACAACAAGATCGGCGTTCAGTATTTCTGACGGCGGGCCGCTCCTCTTTATGAGGGCGCCTACATCTTCGGCAGGTCACTCACCGCCACCTTGGCCGTGCCGTCGGCTTCGGCGATCACCCGCAGCGTTTTGGAATCGAATGCGATGCCGGTGAGGCGCACGTCGTCGATCCTGGCGTCGACCCGCACGCCGGGAACGCCGCTCTTCTGGAAATCGGCAAGCGCCGCCGTGATCTTGGCCTTGGCGTCGGCAGCGAACGGCTTGAGGTCGATCTGCGCTTTTTCGGCCAGCGCCTTTTGCAAATAGGGCACGGCGGCGCGCGCGGCGGTGCCGAGCAGGCCGAAGGCCGCTTCCGATTCGACCGCGAGCGACAGATCGGTGAGGCGCAAAATCTGCGTCTTGGTGTCGAGCTCCGGCTTGCCCCAGATCTGGATGGTCGCCTGCGCGCCGAAGCCGAACCAGCTTTTGCGTTCGTGCGCCTTCACGTTGAGCAGGATCGCCAGCCGATCGCCGGCCGCCGCGATGTCGGCGCTCAGCACCTCGACGTCGACCGGCTCGTTGGTGCCTTCGGGGAAGCGCTTGCCCTTGAGCTGCGCCTCCAGAAGCTTGTTGAGATCGGTGAAGGGCAAATCGATCGGCAGGCCGACGGCGAGCCGGCCGTTGTCCATCGGCGGCACCAATTCGAGCTGCGCCGGGAACGGGCAGGCGGGCTTGGTCGCCGTCGACACGATGCGCGTTTCCGCCTGCACGCCGATGGTCAGCGTCATGTCCTTGGCGTCGATCTGCGGCTGCGCCGCCGCGGCGCGTATCGGGCGCATCTCCAGCCACAGCTCGGGCAGGCCGGTCGCGCCGCCGCCGAGCGGCAGCGAGCGGCACATCTTGGTCCATTGCTCGCGCGCCGCGCGTTCGATGAACGGATCGTTGCGCAGGCGGTTTTCGAGCGAGCTCACTTCTCGGTCGACGGTCTTGTCGATCAGCGGCTTGGCTTCGTTGCCGACGTTGATCTTGACGCCGGCAAGCGACACCGCGGTGTCGGCGAGCGAGAGCTGCGACGTGAGGTTGGGCTGCAGCCGCCAGTTGGCGGTGAGCGCCGGCTTTGCATGCACGACCACCTGGCCGCGGATCTCGGCCTTCTGGTCGAGCACCTGGTTGGTGATCTTGCCGAGCCCCTTGCCGAGGCTGGAATCGAGCAGGCCGGTGAGGCCGCCGACGACGCCGCCGGCGACGCCCGCGATCTGGCCGGTGATATTCAGATTGCCGTTGAGGGGGGTGGTGACGGTGAGCTCGCCGGGCTTGCCGCTCGCGCTCATCGCGCCGCGCGACACCGTGATGCCGATATTGGCCTTGGACAAAAGGCTGCTCACCGGGTTGTCGTTCTTGCCGACAAGGTCGCGCGGGGCCGAGGCGTCGAGGCTGCGGCCGATGGCGGCGAGCGAAATCGCCACCGGCGCGATGACGTAGGAGGCGCGCGTCACAGGTTGCAGCGGCGGCAGTTCGGGCAGCTTGGCCAGCGCGGCGGGCTTCTGGACGGGGGTCGGGAAGAAGCGGTCGAGCGCCCACAGCGTCGCGCCGAAAAACAGAGCGACGACCGCGAGCGCGCCGACCGCCAGGCGGAACCGCGGCGAGCGGCCGAACAGGCGGATCGGCGCGGTGAGCGCGTAGAGGGCCGTCTCGAGGATTCCGCGCATCGCCTTGGTCCCGCCCGATTCGGATTGCGGCGAGAATCTTAAGGCGTGCTTGCGCGCGGCGCCAGCCTGCGGGTCAGTGCTTTTCGCCCATGCGGTGCAGCTTGAGCACGGTGTAGACCGTGTCGTGCGCGGGCGTTGCGACGCCGAGCTCGCGGCCGAGCGCCCGCACCTTGCCGGACAGCCAATCGAGCTCGATCCTGTTGCCGCGCTCGAGATCGTGGGCCATCGACGCCTTCATGCCCGGCTCCGTCTTGTTGACCACGAAATTCATCCGTTCGTCGACGTAAGCGGGATCGAGGGCCACGCCCTTGGCTTTGCCGACCGTGAGCGTTTCTTCCATCAGCTTGCGGAAGAAGGCGCGCAAGTCGGGGTCGGCGACGATCGGCCCGATGGTCGAGCGCAGCGCCGCCGTCGCGCCCGACATGGCGGTCAGCATGATGAATTTCTGCCACAGCTCGCGCTGCACGTCGGCGGCGATGTCGGCATCGACCTTGGCCGCCTTGGCGGCGGCGACGAACGCTTCGAGCACGGCATCCGGCTTGCCGTCGGCGCGGCCGAAACGCATGCCGTGGAAGCTCGAGGTCTGCTTGATGACGCCGGGGGCGGAGATCACCGTTGCCACGTAGGCCGCGCCGCCGATTGTGCGCTCGGCGCCGAGAATGGGCGCGACGCGCTCGACGCTGTCGATGCCGTTCTGCAAGGTGATGACGCGCGTATTCGCGCCGACCATCGGATGCGTCAGCTCCGCGGCCTTTTCCGTGTCCCACAGCTTGACGGCAAAGAGCACGATGTCGACGGGACCGACTTGCTTGGGGTCGTCGGTGACGTTCGGCTTCGGCAGGTGCACGTCGCCGTGCACGCTTTCGATCTTCAGGCCGTTTTTCCTGATCGCCTCGAGGTGGGCGCCGCGGGCGATGAAAAACACCTCGTGTCCCGCCGCCGCCATTCGCGCGGCGAAATAACCGCCGACCGCGCCCGCCGCCATTGCCGCAATACGCATGACCTTGCTCCTGCTGAAACAGGAGCAAGGTATATGCGCTCGCGATCAGCCGGCCAAGCGGGCGGGCTCGCGTTTCTCCTCGATCATCTCGCCGGAGCCGCCGAAGTCCTTCGGGAAGTCCTTGAATTTCGGCAGGCCGTCGCGCATCGGCAGCACGGTCTCCGCATAGTTGACATGCACCGCCGGCTTGTAGTCGAGACCGGGAATGGTCGCGGCGTAAACGTCGATGAGGCCGAGCGGGGGATGGTTGGTCATCAGGTGGCCGCCGCACTTCTTGCAGTATTGCCGCTGGCTCACGGGCGTCTTCTGATACATGCCGATGTGCTCGGCGCCTTGCGTGACGCGCACGGCGTCCGGCTTCCACAGCGTGAAGGCATTGACCGGCCCGGCCGACCAGGAGCGGCACGAGCTGCAATGGCAATAGCCCATCACCTCGGGCTTGCCGCTGGCTTCGATTTTCACCGCGCCGCAGAAGCACTCGCCTTTATACGTTGTCATGATCGTCATCATCACTTTCTTTGATTTGTTCCCCTGCGCTCGCGGCTAGTTAAGGACTATCGCGCGCGAGAGCGATGATCGCGCGTCCGCATTTCTTGCCAGCGCGTCCGGAATACCGGAGGCGGATCCGTGTTATGATTTGCGTCACTGGCGGGGGCCACGGAAATGGCGGGCGATGTCCTGTCCGATTTGCTGCGCACGGTGCGCCTGAACGGCGCCGTGTTTTTCCGCGTTGCCGCCGGCTCTCCCTGGGTCGCCGAGCAGCCGCCGCAGGCGTCGGTGTTGCCCAGGATTTTTCCCGGCGCCGAGCGGCTCATCGCCTATCACGCGGTGACCGAAGGCCGCTGCTATGGCGGTCTCGTGGGCGAAGCTTCGGTCGAACTCGAAGCCGGCGAGATCGTCGTCTTCCCGCACGGCGATGCGCATGTGATGTCGAGCGCGCCGGGCATGCGCGGGGCGCCGATCAAGGCCGACGCTTTCGCCACCGCGGCGGCCGGCCCCTTGCCCTATCCGGTCCATTACGGCGACGGCGCGGTTTCCACGCGGCTCGTCTGCGGCTTTCTCGCCTGCGACGCGCGTCCGTTCAATCCGCTGCTGGAGAGCCTGCCGCGTCTCATCAAGGCCGGCGTGAAATCGGACCGCGGCGGCGCGCTCGATACGCTCATCCGCGCTGCGGTTGCCGAATCTGAAATCCGCCATGCGGGCGCCGAGGGCGTGCTCACCAAGCTGAGCGAGCTCATGCTCATCGAGGTCGTGCGCCGGCATCTGGCCGAGCTGCCGGACGGGCAGGCGGGGTGGCTCGCCGGATTGCGCGATCCCGCCGTCGGCAAGGCGCTGTCGCTGCTGCACGCGGAGCCGGCGCGCGACTGGGCGATCGAGGATCTGGCGCGCAGCGTCGGCCAATCGCGCTCGGTGCTCGCCGAACGATTTACCGCGCTCGTCGGCATGCCGCCGCTGCAATATCTGGCGCGCTGGCGCATGCAGCTTGCCGCGGAGGCGTTGGCCAGCGGCAACGCCACCATGGCGCGGGTGGCCGCCGACATCGGCTACGAGTCCGAGGCCGCCTTCAGTCGCGCCTTCAAGAAGATCGTCGGCATGCCGCCGTCGGCGTGGCGGCGCAAGGCGCAGCCCGCCGCCTGACATCGCAAAAAATTCTCCGACAAAAAAATGCCCGGCACAAGGCCGGGCAGTTGGGGGAAAGCTTAAGAGAAACCGTCTAGTAAAGTCCGGCGGGGCGGACACCGTTCCACGTCATCCGTTCGCGGCCTTGTGCGGCCGGAGCCGGCGGCAAAGGCTGGCCCCCTGCGGGCAACTGCGCGACGGTCGCCGCGCCGGTCTTCGGCAGCACCACGACCTTCGCGCCGACCTGCACGCGGCTATAAAGATCGATGGCGTTGTCGTTGGTCATTCGGATGCAGCCCGACGACATGAACTTGCCGATCGACGATGGATCGTTGGTGCCGTGGATGCGATATTCGGTGCCGCCGATGTAGAGGGCGCGGGCGCCGAGCGGATTGCCGGGGCCGCCGGCGACAACACGCGGCAGGTAAGGCTGGCGGGCGACCATTTCCGGCGGTGGATACCAATCGGGCCATTCCTGCTTGCGCACAATCGGATGCACGCCGGACCAGGTGAAACCCTGGCGGCCTACGCCGATGCCGTAACGGATCGCCTTGCCGCCGCCGAGCACGAAATAAAGATAGGTGTGCGGCGTATCGACGACGATCGTCCCCGCCGCCTCGCGCGTCGGATAGTCGACGATCTGTTTCTGCAGGCGCGGGTCGAGTTGCGCGTTCTCGTCCGACTGATCCTGCGCCGCGTCCGGCGGAGCGGCCTGCGGAGCAGGCTGCTGCGCCTGCGGCTGGAACGGAGCGAACAAGGCAAATTGCTGTGCGCGCGCCGGGCCGAACGACAGGGCGGCGGCGGATAGCGCCGCCAGCGAGATCAATGCAAGGGATTTCATCACCGTACCCTCCGACAATTTCTTCCGCTCATTCGGGGAAGAAATTGCGAGGGCGGTTCAAAGGTTCCGGGTCAAAAATCCGAGAGGTTGGGGAACCAAATCGGCTCACAAAAACGATCCGTGCTGGCGGCTATTTTCGTTTCTTGTGCCAGCCGACCACCGCGTCGGGCACGCTGTCGGTCGAGGCGAAATAGGGTTTGATGTCGACAAGCGGCGTGCCGTCGAGGCAGTCGAGGCCGATCACGGAAAGCCTGTTGCCCTCGATGCGCAGCAGCTTCACCACGCTCATGGCGACCGGGTTCGGCCGCGCGGGCGAGCGCAAGGCAAATGTGCCGCGCTGCTCGCCGTATTGGCCGGGGACTTGGAGCACCAGATTTCGCGGCGACTTGTCCATCCAGTACAGCAGGACGAGGTTGCTGCAGCTCTCGAGGTCCTTGAGGCCGGCCGCCCAGCGCGGGTCGACCTCGACGACGCAGACGGCGTCGGATTCGCGGCCGTTTTTCGGGCAGTCCTTGCGCTCCTTCCACGGCGTGCGGATGCGGCCGATGAAATAGATTTCGGCATCGGGTTTGGCCGGCAAATCGGCTGTAACTTCGCCCGGGCGCGTGCCGAAATCCTTGGTGGTCATGGCTGGCCTTTTACGCGGGCGTTTATGCCGGCGACAGCCCATTAGCCATTCCCGTTCGCTGGTCTTGCCCGTTCGCTGGTCTTGCGCCGCTCCCATTAAACGTATAAACATATCTTTATGTAATGGGAGCCCGCCCAAAATGGCGCGGGTTGGATCGGATGGCCGGCCCCAACCAGCTCGGTTTCGATGCCCTCAACGCGGCGCTCAAGGCGGCCGGCGAGGACACGCGGCTGCGGCTCGTCGCCCTGCTGGCGGAAGCCGAGCTCACCGTATCCGACCTCACCGACATCCTGCGCCAATCGCAGCCGCGCATTTCGCGCCATCTCAAGCTGCTGGCCGAGGCGGGGCTCATCGAGCGTTTCCGCGAGGGCACCTGGGCGTTCTTTCGTCTGAGCGAGCATGGCGGCGGCGCCGAGATCGCCCGCACGCTGCTCGCGCATCTCGATCCGGCCGACCCGACCATCGCGCGCGACCGCGCCAAGCTCGCCGCCGTGCGCCAGGCACGCGCCGCCGCGGCGCAGGCCTATTTCCGTTCGCACGCGGTCGAATGGGACAGCATCCGCAAATTGCACGTCGCCGACGCCGCCGTCGAAGACGCGATCCGCGCCGCGCTCGCCGGCAAGCCGTTCCGCTCGCTTCTCGACCTCGGCACCGGCACCGGGCGCATGCTGGAAATGTTCGGGCCGCAACTCGAGCGCGGGCTCGGCCTCGATCTGTCGCTCGACATGCTGGCCATCGCGCGCGACCGGCTGGAACGCGCCGGCCTTAAAAATTGCAGCGTGCGCCAGGGCGACCTCTACGACCTGCCGCTCGGCAACGATTCCTTCGACGTGGTGATCCTGCATCAGGTGCTGCACTTCCTCGACGACGGCGGACGCGCCATCAGGGAGGCGGCGCGCGTGCTGCGTCCGGGCGGGCGGCTGCTGGTCGTCGACTTCGCGCCGCACGAGCAGGAATTCCTGCGCGAGCAGTTCGCGCATCGCCGTCTCGGCTTTGCGCGCGAGACGGTGACGCAATGGATGGCGGCCGCCGGGCTCGAGCCGATGACGTTCAAGAGCCTGCCGCCGGAGCCGGGCTCGGACGGCAAGATCGCGGTGTCGGTGTGGCTGGCGCGCGACGCGCGCGCGCTGATGGCGACTAGCAAGCGCGAGGTGGCGTGATGAACGTCCGCCCCAGCCGTTTCGCGCCGAGCCAGACCCGCCGCATCCAGGTGTCGTTCGAGTTTTTCCCGCCCGCCACCGCCGAGATGGAAACGACGCTGTGGGAGTCGATCGAACGGCTCGCGCCGTTATCGCCCAATTTCGTCTCGGTCACCTACGGCGCCGGCGGCTCGACACGCGAGCGAACGCACGCGACGGTGAAACGCATCCTAGCCGAAACGGCGCTGACGCCGGCGGCGCATCTTACTTGCGTTGCGGCGACGCGCGAGGACGTCGACCAGATCGTGCGCAGCTACGCGCAGGTCGGCGTGCGTCATATCGTGGCGCTGCGCGGCGACAGCGTCGCCGGGCCGGGCACGGCCTACGCGCCGCATCCCGGCGGCTATCGCAACGCCGCCGATCTGGTGGCGGGCATCAAGCGCCTCGGCAATTTCGAGATTTCCGTGTCGGCCTATCCGGAGAAGCACCCGGATTCGCCGACGGTCGAAGCCGACATCGACATGCTGAAAGCGAAGGTCGACGCCGGCGCAGGCCGCGCGATCACCCAGTTCTTCTTCGAGAACGACCTTTATTTCCGCTATCTCGACCGCGTGCGCGCCCGCGGCATCGATATCCCGATCGTGCCGGGCATCCTGCCGGTGCAGAATTTCAAAGCGGCGACGAATTTCGCCAAGCGCGCCGGCGCGAGCGTGCCGGGCTGGCTCGCCGAGCGCTTCCACGGCCTCGACGAGGATGCCGCCACGCGCAAGCTCATCGCCGCGGCGGTCGCCGCCGAGCAGGTGGTCGATCTGGTCGACCGCGGCGTCACCCAGTTTCATTTCTACACGATGAACCGCGCCGATCTCGTTTACGCGATCTGCCACCTGCTGGGCCTGCGGCCCGCGGTCGTGGCGGCCGCCTGAGTTGGAGTTGTCAGTGAACGCGTCCCCGCCCAGCATCCGCTCCGCCTTCGTCAACCTGATGCGCGAACGCATTCTGGTGCTCGACGGCGCCATGGGCACCATGATCCAGGCGCTCAAACTCGACGAGGAGGGCTATCGCGGCGCGCGCTTCGACGCCTGGAACCGCGAGGTGCGCGGCAACAACGACCTGCTCAATCTCAGCCGGCCGGACGCGGTGCGCGACATCCATCTCGCTTATTTCCGCGCCGGCGCCGACATCGTCTCGACCAACACGTTTTCCTCGACCGCGATCGCGCAGGCCGATTACGGCATGGAGGGCATCGCCTACGAGCTCAACGTCGCCGGCGCGACTCTCGCCAAGGAAGCGGCGGCGCTGGCGCGCAAGGAAGACGGCCGCCGCCGCTTTGTCGCCGGCGCGCTGGGCCCGACCAACCGCACCGCCTCGATCTCGCCCGACGTTTCCAATCCCGGCTTCCGCGCCATCACCTTCGACCAGTTGCGCACGGCCTACGGCGAGCAGGTGCGCGGCCTCGTCGATGGCGGCGCCGATCTGCTGCTGATCGAGACCATCTTCGACACGCTCAACGCCAAGGCCGCGATCTACGCGATCGCCGAGATCTGCGCCGAGCGCTCGCTCGACATTCCGGTGATGATATCCGGCACCATCACCGACCGTTCCGGCCGCCTGCTGTCGGGGCAGACGCCGGCGGCGTTCTGGAATTCGGTGCGCCACGCCAACCCCGTCACCATCGGGCTCAACTGCGCGCTCGGCGCCAGGGAAATGCGCGCGCATATCGCCGAGATCGGCCGTGTCGCCGACACCTTCGTTTGCGCCTACCCGAACGCGGGCCTGCCCAACGAGTTCGGCTATTACGACGAGAGCCCCGAGTTCATGGCCGAGCTGCTTGGCGAATTCGCCGAGAACGGGTTGGTCAACGTGGTCGGCGGCTGCTGCGGCACGACGCCCGCGCACATCGCGGCCATCGCCAAAGCCGTCGCCGGGAAAAAGCCGCGGCCGATCCCGCAACCGGCGAAGCAGTTGCGCCTGTCGGGGCTGGAGAGCTTCACGCTCACGCCGGAAATTCCCTTCGTCAATGTCGGTGAGCGCACCAACGTCACCGGCTCGGCCAAATTCCGCAAGCTGATCACCGCCGGCGACTATGCCGCCGCTCTCGCCATCGCCCGCGAGCAGGTGGAAAACGGCGCGCAGGTGATCGACGTCAACATGGACGAAGGACTGCTCGACTCGGAAGAGGCGATGCGGACGTTCCTCAATCTCAT
>Ga0134125_10007126_pt1 | contig 12635 bp, 6 predicted proteins | sample KB31751_FD_96464 | JGI IMG/M metagenome (GOLD analysis project Ga0134125, IMG submission 96464) | Terrestrial soil microbial communities with excess Nitrogen fertilizer from Kellogg Biological Station, Michigan, USA - KB3-175-1 | ecosystem: Environmental > Terrestrial > Soil > Unclassified ... | reverse complement strand
TCAAAAGCAATACAGCATGCGATTGCTCGGCGGCGCTGTCCAGACCCGAATCGCAGTCGCAACAAGGCGCGAATGAAGCGGCGACATTATCCTTGCCGGGCGGCCATGGCGGCGTCAAAATCCGCGGCGCCGCTTGGAGTTGGAGAGACGGCCTATGCGCCTGACCATTGTCACATTGGCCGCACTGATGGCCTGCGGCTCCGCCGCTGCAGAGGGCTGGCGGGAATACACCTATCCGGAATTGAGCTTCGCGATAAATTTTCCGGCCAAGCCGAACGTCGAACGCACGGTTTACAAGGCGGTCGACGGAACCTCCGTGCCGGCGCGCACCTATTCGCTCGAGCAGGACGGCAAGATCTACGCCGTGACCGTGGCGGATTTTTCCAGCACCGGATTGGACGACAAGAACGTGTTCGATCTAGCCATCAGGACTCTGGGCGAGAAGGCCGCGGTCAACGAGGACATTCTCGTTCTCCTGGACAAGAACATCGGTCATCAGCTGAGCCTTTCCGGAAACGACAACAGCCATTCGAACGTGGCGCTGTATTTCTACCAGCACCGGCTGTATCAGGCTCAGGGCATCGTGCTGCCTTCGAACGGCGATGCTTCGTCGGGTGACGGCATTCGCTTCATGCAGTCGCTCCATTTTACCAACAAAGCGCCGGATTCTTTTGGACTGGAAACGACGTTCGGGTCCTCCGGCCGGTTTTGAAGCTTAGCTCGACAGAACGTCGGCATGATCTTTCGAGGTCCGCAAAGCATTGCCTCGATTGTTCCACGCGGCGGCGCCGCGATGCGAGTCCTTCACGTTGTTACGCGCCGGCATCAGGTCAGGGAAACACACCAAAGGAATGATAAACAGGGTTCATGCTTCATCGGAAGATTTGCGCCAAATGGTTCGATCGGCCCTGCTTCGCCATGCTTTCGAGGAGGCCGATCACTGTCTTGCCGTCGCCCTGAAGAGAGACAAGCAAGACCACGTCTGCTACGCGCTGGCAGCAGAGCTGAGAATCGCCCAAAACCGCGCGCCGGAGGCCATTCTGTGTTACGCGCGCGCGGTCAATATCGCTCCGCGCATCCGCATCTATAAGGAAAGGTTCCTCGACCTCGCCGGGGCGAGCATCGCCACGAGCTACAGCAAGCCTCTCGCAAACGCGCTGATCGCCTGTTTCAAAACGCGCGAAATCGATTGCAGCAAGATCGTGCGATTCTGGAGAAGCTTGATGGAAGCGGAACCGCGGTTTCACGCCGCGTACGGTCTTGCGGGCCGGCAAAGCTTCGGTCCTGCGAATGGCGCATTTTTTGAAGGGCTGACGGATTTCCGCCCGCTGTGCATGCCGCTGTTTCTCGAGGGAATTAAACGGCTGCTTGTCTACGATCCCGTATTCGAGGAGTTCGTAACCCATGTTCGCCGGCATCTGCTGAAGGAACTCGATTCGGCGCGGAGGAAATTCGCGGCGGATGACTACGTGGCGCTCGCGTCGGCATTGTCGCACTATTCTTTCCTCTCCGATTTTGTCCTCGGAGTCACCGAGGAAGAACGCCACACGACGCAGGAACTGCGCCATCGGATCGAAACGGAGGTAAAGACCGCAAACGACGCGGCGCACGTCGCGGTGCTCGCGTGCTACCAGCCTTTGTATGAGCTGGCGAACGCCAAAGACGTTCTTGCCAATTTTTCCAAATCAGGTCCGCTGCAAGATGTCGTTAAGGCGCAGATTGCCGATTATTTCTCGCTCCAAGACGCCGCGGCGGCCATACCGTCCATCACCGACATCGGCGATGGAATTTCAACCAGGGTGCGGGAGCAGTACGAGTCGTTTCCCTATCCGAACTGGAGAGGCCTTTCAAAAGAAAAGCTCGTACAGGACTGGCGGGCCATGGACTGCCATGCGCGGACCGAACATGGGTTGCGCGGCAAAAAGGCGAAAATCCTTATCGCGGGTTGCGGCACCGGACGCGAAGCGGCAGTGCTCGCCACGATCTTTCCCGATGCGGCAATCACAGCGATCGATTTCAGCCGCGCCAGTCTGGCCTTTGCCGCTGAGCGGGCACGAGAGCACGACCTGCGCAACATCTCCTTCCATCACGCGGATATTCTGAAGCTCGGGTCGCTGGAACGCAAATTCGACTATGTTTACGCCATGGGCGTGCTGCACCATATGGAGAGCCCCATCGAGGGCTGGAGAATCTGTTGCGGCTTGCTGAATCCCGGTGGGTTGATGCGCATCGGCCTGTACAGCGAAACCGGACGGCGGGCGATTACAGCGGCGCACGGCGCGATCAAGAGCGGCAATTATTCATCCGACCGGAACGGGATGCTGAAATTCAGACGGGACGCTCCGAGCATTCTGCCACGTGAAACATTATTGGGACTGACCGAATTCACGGATTACTTCCAGATGAACATGTACCGCGATCTTCTGTTCCATGTGCAGGAGCACCGGTTTGAAATTCCTGAGATCGCCAACATGATAAAAGAGCTCGGCCTGGCCTTCGAGGGGTTCTATCTCTCCGCCGACACCCTTGCCCGATACGGGAAAATGTTTCCCGAGGATTCGCGCAAGACGAGTCTGGAGAATTGGCATCGCTTCGAGCAGCAGAACCCCTCAACATTTCAGTACATGTATGTTTTCTGGTGCCGGAAAGCCGAAGCCCAATGAAATCGGGACGCGTTGCAACGCAGACGCCGTTTCGACTCAGTCGCGTATCTCATCCACGGTGAAGCCGGCCGGCGGCTCGCCGCGCTGCTGCCGCTCCCACATCCGCAGATACGCCGCTTCGAGATTTCGCGTGCTCCGCGCGGTGTCGAAGACGGGGCTCGTGTTCCGACGCATCGCCAGTTTCGCCTTGATCGCGCCCAGCATCGAAACGTTCCGCGCCAACTCGAGCGCGCGCGCCTCATAGGCATCGTATGAGGCAGCGATGAGCTCCGGCAGGTCCATCGCCATCAGGAGACTTGCCGCAACCCGCCCGGCGAAAGTCGTTCCGATACAGGTGAGCACCGGAACGCCGACCCACAAAGCATCGCTCGCGGTGGTGTGCGCGCCATAGGGAAGCGTATCGAGGACGAGGTCGGCAAGGTGAAGCCGCGCCAGATGGTCCGCCAGTGGCGCGCGCTCGGCAAAAATCAACCGCTCGGACGAGATGCCGCGCGCCTCAGCTTCGCGGCGGAGATTTTCCGCGGCGGCGGAATTGTCCTCGAACAGCCAAAGCACGCTGCCCTCAATTGCCGCAAGCAGGCGCATCCAGATGTCGAAGATCTCCGGCAGGATCTTGTGGCTGGAATTGAAGCAGCAGAACACGAAGCCGTGCTCGGGCAGTCGCGCTTCACTGCGGCTCGGCATGCGGTCCGCAATGTGCCGGCGCGAATCGTTGCATTGGTAACTGCCCGGGAGATCAACGATCCGCTCGGCATAGAAGGCGCGCTGCTCGTCGGGAACGACAATCGCATCCGCGAGAAGGTAATCGATGTATTCGGCGCCAAGGCTGCCGGGGTAACCGAGATAGTGGATTTGAACCGGCGCGGGACGCAGTGCGAGAATTCCGGGCCGCGCGCCTCCGGTATAACCCTTGAGGTCAACGGCGATATCGATCTCCCTCTCGCGCAACATCGCTGCTATTGCGGAATCGGTCTCGCCGCGGGCGTCGATAAAGCGATCGAATGCCGCTTCCAAACGGGCACGCATCTCGCTTTTGTCGTTGGGACCGAAGGAAAACGCATAAGTTTCGAAACGCGCGCGGTCGTGATGCTCGAACACGCCGGCCATCAGGAAGCCGGTGGCATGCGCGTAGAAATCGAACGAAAGATAGGCGACGCGTATTCTATCGTGGCGATAGCGCTCGCCCCGCCACAAAGGAACAGGCGCCCTCGGGTACAGATCGTTCACCACAATCTGGGCGCAGCGCAGCTGGTCCGCCGGAGATTCGGAGATCGCGAGATTGAGGAAGGGATGCACGCACCGCCTGCCTGCCCGAAGGCCAGCGGCGATCTGCGCGCGGCTGTCGGGAAGACCGCGCCAATCGCAGGAATGCAGCCGCGCGCGGAGCAACAGACCGCGCGCATAGGGGTATTCGGGATCGATCTGCAGCAATCGTTCGCAATCGCGCGCGGCCTCGCCGAAACGCTTCAAAACGGATAGCGTATTGGCGCGATTGTAAAGGATGTCCGGTTCGTCAGGCCGCAGCCGCAGGGCTTGCGCATAGCTCGCGAGCGCATCCTCGTGACGATGGAGCAGCGCGAGCGCATTGGCCTGACCCTGCCACGCCGCGGCATCGTCGGGGCGCATCGACAACGCCCAATCGAAATCCGCCAGGCCCGCTGCATAACGCTGTATCGCGAGCAACAAGCCGCCGCGGCCGATCCGGGCTTCGGCAAAATCCGGCTGCAGGGCCAAGGCTTTGTCGTAGCTTGCCAGAGCCTCGGCGGGATGCTTCAGGGCGAGCAAGGCGGTGGCACGATTGCTCCACGCGGAAGCGAAATCTGGTTTGAGGCCAAGCGCGCTGCGGTAGCTCTCCAGCGCGTCTTCGAGCCGGCCGAGGCGCGACAGTGCTACGCCGCGATTGTGCCAAGTCTCGGGATCATTGCGGGCGAGCGCGAGGCTCCGATCGTACTCCGACAAGGCTGCGGCGTGAGAGCCGACATGCAAAAGACAATCGGCGCGCCGGCGCAGGAGCTCGGGATTGGACGGGCTCAGTTTCAGCGCGGCGCCGTAATTTTCCAGCGCCTGCTCATGGCGCCCCAGCGCTTCGAGCGCGACGCCGCGGTGCTCCAGCGCATCGGGATAATCCGGTTTGAGGCGCAGCGCCTGATCCAAATCGGCCTCGGCGCCGCGATAATCCTGCGCCTTCAGCCGCGCCACGGCTCGATTGTGCCAGGCTTCCGCGTAGTCGGGTTTGAGCGCGATGGCCCGATCGTAGCTTGCAATCGCCTCGCCGCCCCGATCGAGCGTCAGCAGCACATTGCCGCGGTTATTCCAGGCCTGCGCCTGAGCAGGTCGCAGCTCAAGCAACGCATCGAGGGCCGCCAGAGCATGTTCATGGCGGCCAAGCTCCTGCAGCGCCGACGCCCGCGCGAACAGCGCGTCGGCGGAATCGGGCTTCAACGCGATGACCGCACCGAAAAGGCGTTCGGCCTGCGCAAAATCGCGGGTCTGAAGATGGACCAAAGCGAGCAGAAAGAGCGCGTCGAAGTGTTTGGGATCGGCCTCGACGATCTCGCGATAGCATTGCGCGGCATCGGCGAGGCGGCCGGCTTTGTGCAGGCCGTAACCCTGCCGCAACAAAGCGTCGCTCGCGGTGCAATCAGCGGCCATTTCGCTTCCCGGTCCGGTCCAGCACCGATAATGCCAGCCCTTCGCGGCTTAAATACAGATTTCCGCGCTTGGCAAACAGAAAGGGCCGCGACCGTTTGCCGATCGCGGCCCGTGACTTCGCTTGCAGCGATTTACCAGGTCTTGGTCAGGATGAGCGACACAGTGCGCCCCTGATTGCTTCTCGTAATGTCCATGGCCGCCGGATTGCCGCCGCCGGTACTGATCCGGTATTCGAATGGCGAATGGCGATCGGTGAGATCCTGCACCACCACCTGAACTCCGATGTGCTTCAGATAATCATTGGCCGGATCGTCCCCCGTATCATAGCCCATGGAAAGATCGAAGGTGTAGAACGAGGGTTCGATATTGGTGTAGCCGCTGATCAAGCACGGCAAATTACCACCTCCGACAACCCCGCCTGACGTGGTGCATTGGTTGTTGACATTGGGCGGCGCGGCCTGGGTGTGGAAGTAATGCGATTGATAATCCATGAACCCGGTTATCGTCCAAGGCCCGTTGCTCCAGCCCAATCGCGCGCGATAGCGCATTCTGGGAAGAGATTCGACGCCGGTCTGCGCAACGCCGCCGACGGGGGATAGCGTAGTATGGAAGACGTCCTGAATGGCCGCGGCTTCGGGATCGGTCGGGGAGAAGAAATTGGCGCTGTATTGATGCAGGTAATAGGTGCCGACGACGCCTACATTCCAAGCGCCGAAATCGGCCAAATCCCAATCATAGCTGACGTTCCAGTCGATGCCTTGAACCTTGATCAGGCCCGCATTCAAGATGCCGCCGTCGTTGATCCAGAGAACCGTGGAGGTGATGGCCGGTGAAACCGAGCTTCTGCCGTTGTTCAGAGTGGTGCGAACCATGGCTTCGAATTCGGGACAGGTCTGCGGCGTGTTGTTGTTGCTGCAGCCCGCGACATCGACTCCCGCTTTGGCGATATCGGTGGGAACGATATAGGCAAAGCCCACGGAGGGATCGTTGAAGGAATTGGAGGTGGGATTGCCGAAGCTTCTCAGCGCGCCGGTGATCTTGATGCTGTACCAGGTCGCCTGAACATCCAGCCCTTTGAGAAACGCGCTCGGCGCAAATTCGGCGCCGAAGCTCCAGTTGAGGCCCTGTTCGAACGTGATGTGCTTATCGGCGGTGTTGACGAAGTCGCGGTAACCGAAATTGGCAGCGTCCGTTCCATCGCCAAGGAAGGAGATACCCGTCGGGGTGGCCGTATTCCCCCCAAGGGCGCCTCCCGGGCAGCCCAAAGCAGCGCCAGCGGTATTGGTGCCGTTATTGGCCGATCCGGTCCATCCGACGAATCCCGTACCGGGGTTGATCAGTTTGCCCGCACCCGAATTGGCAGGAGTACCGCAGACGATGTTGATGGCAGCATTGCCGCTGACCGCCGAGTTCTGCGCCTGGATGTTGTTGTTGGCGAGCGGAGAAACTTCGCCATAACCCGGAGCGCGGAACGAGGTGCCCCAAGAGCCTCGGATGGTCAGGCCGATGTCCTGGGACACAAGCCAGTTGAACGCCGCCTTCGGATTGCTGGTGCCGCCAACATCGTCGTACTGGTCGTGGCGCCAGGAGAATTCGATATCGACCTTTTCAAAACCGGGCAGCCGGTTGGTATCGCCGATAACCGGAATGTTGACCTGGGTGAAGGCCGCCCAGTCGTGCCGGTGCTGCGCATCGGTCAGAAGAGGAACCAGAAGGCTGGGCGCACCTGTGCTGTCGAGAGTCTTGAAGCTGAACGTATCGGTGGAATAGAGGACACCGACAGCCGCTTTTACCTGTCCTGCGGGCACGTCGAATAAGGGGCCGTCGAAATTGGCGCCCTTTTCCGTGATCCAATATCTCTCATCGAACTGCCGGACACCGGTGATGTAATTGAGCGTGTTCGGAGCGTTGCATTGGACGGTTCGGGCGTCGCAGAACAGGTTCAAATAAGGCACCGCACCCGGCTTGGTCCATGTCGCCAGGCCCGGAAGAGTACCGGGACCTGCCGATGCGGCTATCGTCCAACCCAAAGCGGCCGAGACCGCATTGACGTTCACCGAACCCGTGACGTGGTTGAAACTTGAATCATACTGCTCCGAGGAGAAAATCTTGCCGGTCCAGCCACCCGGCAGGTCGATATTCAACCCGTAGGTGTACATGTCGGCCAGTTCGTAAGCGTTCGTATAGGACGGGTTCTCGACGACCGTGCTGTAATTGACCCGCAGGCCGCTCGGCGCGCCCACTGGATAATAGGGGTTGAAGGTCGGGACCGCGACGGCGAGAAGATCGGTAGAGCTCGGGCTGAGATTGCCCGGGTTGAGAAACTCGGCGCGGCGGTTGCTGTAGAAGCCCTCGCCGAAGAACGAGATGTTCTTGGTCAGCCGCTGATCGACGGTGATGGTCGCGCCGTTGCGCTGCTGAGCCGCATCGTACCAGCCTATCGAATAGGGATTGAATTCGTTGCGGGTGCCGGCCGCCGGATTTGTCGGGCCGCCATTTGCCGGCACGGCGAATGTCGCCCAATTGAGCACGCCCGGAGCGCTGGACGGCGCCAACGGACCAAGCCCGGCATTAAGCGCGGAGTTGAAGTTCGAACCGGCGCCGGCGGGGATCGAAAAGCAATTGGTGCAATTCGTTCCTAGGCGATTGTTGACCGGCGCGGTGGTCGCCGCTCCGGTAGAGATGATGCCGGGCATGGCGGAGGCAAGGGGCGTTCGGTTGTCGAGCCCCCAGGGGCTGAAATCCACCGTGAATTTGGAATGGAAGTTGCCCTGGATGGGGGTGTCTTCGTACCATTCATAGGACAGCGTGATATCGCCGCCGTCCCACGTCCGTCCCCACAATTGAGAAGCCAAATAGCGGTTCTTGCCGCCGGCCGCCGTGCTCCAGCGAAGCTGGGTGACGGCGCCGTCATAACCCCGCTTCAGAACCTCGTTGATCACCCCGGCCATAGCGGCGGTGCCGTAAACCGCCGATGCGCCGTCGGTCAGGATATCGATGCGGTCCAGCGCCAGGGCCGGAATGATCGAGGGATCGATTTCGCAGACGCCGTTGCCCTGCCCGGGAAACCGCCGGCCGTCGACGAGCAGCAGGGTGCGAACCGCGTCCCCCGTATCCAAGCCGCGGATGTTGACCCGGGTCGCCCGTTCGATGTTGGCGCCCGACATGACGGCGATAGGTCCAGGGGCGACGTTGGCCGATGGCACTGTCCTGAACAGGTCGGAGGTGGTCAGCGCGCCGGTCTGGGCAAAATCCTGTGGACTTAGGTTGGTCACCGGCACACCGACTGCTGCCGTGCCGTGAATCAGCGAACCCGTGATCAGCACCTGTTCCGGCACTTCCATGGGCGTCGCTTGTGCCGTTTGCGCCTGTGCAATCTGTTGCGCCTGTGCGGCCATGACATTTGCCATTGTCAGCAGTGATGCCGAACCCAACAGTGAGGCAAGCTTGGATGCTTTCGGATTCATTTTTATCCCCCGTGAGGATCGCCGACGGATGTCGAGCGAGTGGGCCATTGGGCCCTGTCTTTAAAAGGACGCTGCGCAAGACCCCCTCGCGCAGCGCCCCGGCCAAAAAAGAAGCCATCGCCCCCATCTCTTCGGAGGGTCACGATGGCGCGACCGAAAACATGCTTGGGTAGTCATATTCCCCAGGGGGAGACCCGAGGATTTCGGCCCGGCCAAGCCATTGCTCCGATCACGGATAGGTTAGTTCCACAAACCAACTGCGCGCTCTGACGTTAGTCAGATTTTTCCATTAACTTGCTGATGTGTTCGGCGGCCCACGGGTGACGGCGCGCGCCGGCGCGAGGACAGCCGCTCGCTGGAGAGGCCTTTCGCGAGAGCGGGGCGATTGTCGGGCCGCCACGAGGGTCTCGGGCGAGTGCGCCACCTCGCTTGGCAGCCGCTGCGTTGCTGTCGCGAGCCAAAGGTATTTCTGGCGTGGGGATCGTCTGATTTAAGCGCTGGGGGCATCGAGACGAGCGGTCCGGTCTTTTTTTCCCTCGCACGGAATGATAAGAGGTCGGACGAGCGAGAAGTGCCGAGTTCACGCCGTCCGTCGGGGTGGTCGCTGATAGGCATCGCGTAAAGCGGTCGAGCCACCGCGGCTCGGGAGACGCCTCATGGCGAGGAAAGCGGGCATCGGTACCAGGCTCGAACAGGACGGAATTGAGGTTCGGCTTTAGTAATGTTCAAACAACCTTCGGGAGGGGTTTAATGGAAGACGTTCGCCTTTTTGCTCGCGCCGGATCGGCCTTGGCGGCCGTGCTGGCGTTATCGGTCATGACAGGTTCTGCTTATGGCGCCGGGGCTGCGCCGGATATTTCCGGGACCTATTGGGCGACTCAATACAATGCCAAACTTCAACTCGTAGGCGGCGGCGACCTGCCGCTCACGCCGGAAGGCAAGAAGGCCTACGACATGAACATGGCCGGGTTGAAGGACGGCTCGATCACCGATGCCGCCCGCAAATTCTGCGTGCCGGACGGCCTTCCGCGCGTATTGGCAACGCCCTACCCCTTCGAGATCATCCAGGCCCCGCCCGGACAGATCACCATGGTGCACGAGCTCAATCACCAGATCCGGGTGATCGCCATGGACAAGCCGCTGCCGACATACCAGGAGCTGGTCCCGTTCCCCTTCTATAATGGTCATTCAGTCGGCCATTTCGAAGGCGATACGCTGGTCATCCAAACGGCCGGTTTCAATGAAAAGACTTTCCTCGACGCGACCGGCGCGCCGCATACGGACATGATGGTTACCACCGAGCGGGTTCGCAAAACCGGCCCGAATCAGCTCGAGGACGTCATCACGATCCACGATCCCGACTATTACACGAAAGATTTCAGCGCGCGCTTCGTCTATACGCTGCGCAACGACGTGCGCCTCGAAGACTATGTCTGCGGCGAGAAGCATCGCGACCTCTCTTCGGTAAGGGGCGTGCGCCGTCCGTAAGAATATTTGCTTGTGAGCGTCTTCTGATTTCCAGCCGCTGCGCGGGAAGCCTCGCGCGGCGGCTGCGCGTTTTTATGACGCGCGGGCAGCGATGTGTTCGACGAAATCCAGATTGATCTCAGCCCTGTCGTGCCGGGCAATGAGCCGCACGCGGTCGCCCGGCCGCAGCATCAGCGGTTTGGGGAAACGATAAACGATATTGGGCCAGTGCGTGTTGTGGCCGCCCGGGACCGGTCGGTTGCGGTAGCGGTTTCCTCCATCGAGCTCGAGCTGTATCCACTGCGCGATACCGACGCAAAACCCGTCTCGAACCGCGACCATTTCAAGCTCTCTGCCGCCCATGGGAAAGTGCTGCCGTATCAAGTCGAAGCGCAGCAATTCGACATCGCCGGAAAGCACCTGATGCGGCACACCGTCGAGCGGAGTCACCAAACGCGGCGGCGCAAACTCATTGAACGGCGAGACGTCGAAATTCTTGATGCGCTCGACGAAAAGCATCTGACCGAGGATCTCGCCACCGACCAGAAAACCGACTGCCGAAGCCGCGGCGGGAATGATGGTCGCGTTCGGGACGAGCAGGTGGCGATGGGCGTGCTCGATGATGGCCAGAATGCCTTCATCGATGACGTTGCTCGAGAAGGTCTCCGTGATCAGCACCTCTGCCCGTTCCGGGAGATCGGCGCCGAGGATCAGTTCCGTGGAATGTTTGGCGATCACCTTGATGCGCTCGGCCAAACCGTTCCGCGCGACGATATCGCGGGCCTGTTGCGCAATAATACCGACAGCCTCGCAGCTGACCACGCTCTTGGCCCCGGCCTGCGCGGCCATCAGAGCCAGCAAGCCGGCGCCCGTACCGATATCCAGCACGCGCTTCCCCGCCACGCTCCTGCGGATTGCCGCTTCATAGGCGTCGTTTCGCGGTGCATCGTTCATCATTGCGAAATGCCATTGCGGCACCAGGTCGGCGTAGATGAGCCTGAGATTGGTCACGGCATCGGAAAAGTCCGGCTTCAAGGCGATGGCGCGCTTGAAAGCGTCGATCGCGGCATCGCGCTGACCGCTGTCGCGGTAGATCACGCCGAGATTGTTGAGCACCCAGACATTGTCCGGCTCCAAGGCAAGCGCCCGCCGATAGGCCGCAACGGCCTCCTCGGGCTTGCCCAGGAGTTTGAGGACGGCTCCCAGATTGCTGAACATCCGCGCTGTCGGCCGCCCCGAAGCCGTGGCGCGCTTGAAGAGCTCGTAAGCGGCATGGGTATTACCCTGGCGGTAGCAGATGAGGCCGAGCAGGTGATTGGCTTCGGGCTCATCGGCCTGGCGGGCCAAATGACCGCGGCAAAGCTGCGCGGCTTCGTCGAAGCGGCCGGCTTCATAAAGCTGAGTGGCTTGGGTCAATGCATTCGGCAGCATTGGTCGGTCTGCCTCAGCTTCGAGCCCGAGAGGTAGCGCGCCAAGCGGGATTACAGCAAAGCCAAACGGGAGGCAATTTGCGCTGGACGGGCTCTTTCGGCGCGACGACCGGTTGACGGGCGGCCTCAAGGGGGGCGAACATCGCGGGAAAATGGCGGTCCGGGTTCTCCGGCGCAAAGGCCTTCGCTTAATCTTCAGAACAGCGCCCCCCGCAGCAGGGTTGCCAATCGAGGAACAGGGGAGAATCAAAGAATGTCGAGGCTTTTGCGGGTCTGTTTGGCGGCCGGCTCGTGTTGTCTTGCAGCCGCGGTTTTCTCCACCGTCCAGGCTCAGAACAATTTCATCGATGATGGAGCAGTGTCCGCCAACGCGCCGAAGGTCACGATCCGCCAGCTCGCGCCGGACACATTGACATCCTGGGTGCCGGACCGCCCTACGGGTGACGATTTGCTGCCGCCGCTGGATGGCGGTCCCGGTCCGGTGATGTCGCCCAAGGACCGGCCCTATGTGCCCAACGGCAATGGACGGCAGCCGACCTATCGCATCGCCGACACCAGCAATCCGATTCTCAAGCCGTGGGTCAAAGCGGAAATGGAGAAGGCCAATGACGAAGTGCGCGCCGGAAAGGTGCCCTTCATCGTGCGCGAGCGCTGCTGGCCGGCAGGAGTGCCCGGCTTCACCACCTACACCCGCGTACAGCCGATCCATTTCTACCAGACGCCAAAAGAAGTCACGATCATCAACGAGCTGAATACGCAGGTGCGGCACATCTACCTGAACGTCCCGCATTCGAAGAATCCGGGACACACCTGGTACGGCGAATCCGTCGGCCATTATGAAGGCGACGAACTGGTGGTCGACACCATCGGGCTGAACGACAAGACCTTTGTGGACAATTACCGCACGCCCCACACCGATCAGATCCATGTCATGGAGCGATTCAAGCTGGTCGACG
>Ga0134125_10007125_pt1 | contig 12635 bp, 8 predicted proteins | sample KB31751_FD_96464 | JGI IMG/M metagenome (GOLD analysis project Ga0134125, IMG submission 96464) | Terrestrial soil microbial communities with excess Nitrogen fertilizer from Kellogg Biological Station, Michigan, USA - KB3-175-1 | ecosystem: Environmental > Terrestrial > Soil > Unclassified ... | reverse complement strand
TCGGCGCCGCGCAGCTCGATCAGCCGGCTCATCACCGGGCTGTCCTCGATCATCGCGCGGAAGTCGCCGAAGGTCATCGACGCCATGTCGCTCTCGCTGTGGCGCAGCCGCTGGTAGCGCGCGAACAGGCGGTAATGGTCGAGCGTGGCGCGCGGCTCGATGACGCGCACGGTGAGGTCGCGATTGAGCCGCCGGACGCGGCGCAGCGAGCGCGTGGCGGCGAAGGATGCGACCGGGATGCGGACCGGCAGGCAGGCCGAGCAGCCGGCGCAGGCCGGGCGGTAGGCCAGATGATGGCTGCGGCGGAATCCCGCGCGCGACAGCGCGTTGTAGAAACCCATCGCCTCGTGCCCGGTGAGCTCGGTGATGAGCTTGCGCTCGACGCGGCCCGGCACGTAAGGGCAAGCGAGCGCGGCGGTGCGGTAGAAATGCTTCGGCGGGATGAAGGGCGACGGCGCGGCATCGGCGTGGCGTCGTGCCTCCGCCGTCATCGGTTGCGTTATTCGCCCATTGCCTTCCGGCATCGCTCCATCCAGCCCGAGATCGCCGCCCTGCGAGGGGCGCTTTTCCCCAGTATGGCCGACTTGCCCCGTGCCGCGCCAGGGTCATGCCTCGATCAATGCAACGCAGCGAGGTCGGCTCGGTCGGCGACGGCGGCGACGCGCGCGATCCGCGCCGCCAACAGCCCGCCGGCGATGAATTCGCGGCGACTCGCGTTGCACGCTGACGCACCGCAGCGTGGCGGCCCGCCCTTAACATCTGGTTGCTCGTCGTTCTAGGTGATGCACGCGCAGCACTATCCTCCTCGTCCCGCAAGAGCGGGCGGTGAGCGGCTCGCCAGTGCTTTGCCGCTTAGTTGAGCGCGTGGTCGAGGTCGGCGATCAAATCGTCGATGTCCTCGATGCCGACGGAGAGGCGGACGAGGGTGTCGCCGATGCCGAGCGCCTTGCGCTGCTTGGGCGGGAGCGAGGTGTGCGTCATGATGGCGGGATGCTCGATCAGGCTCTCGACCCCGCCCAGGCTCTCGGCGAGGGCGAAGATCTCGACACGCTCCAGGAAGCGCCGCGCCTCGGCGAGGCCGCCCTTGAGCTCGATCGTCACCATGCCGCCATAGCCGTGCATCTGGCGGCCTGCGAGATCGTGCTGCGGATGGCTGCCGAGGCCGGGATAATGGACGCGCGCCACCCGCGGATGGCCCGCCAGGTGCTCGGCGATCGCCTGCGCGTTGGCGCAATGCCGCTCGAGGCGAAGCGCCAGCGTCTTCAGACCGCGCAGCGCGAGGAAGCTGTCGAACGGGCCGGCGACGGCGCCCACCGCGTTGTGCAGGAAGGCCAAGCGGTCGGCTAGCTCCGTGTTTTCGCCAGCGACGACCACGCCGCCCACCATGTCGGAATGACCGTTCAGGTACTTGGTCGCGGAGTGCATGACCAGGTCGAAGCCCAGCTCCAACGGGCGCTGCACATAGGGGCTGGCGAAGGTGTTGTCGGCGACGGTCGTGACGCCGCGCTGCTTGCCGATCTCGGCGACCATGGCGAGGTCGACGAGCTTGAGCATCGGGTTGGACGGCGTCTCGACCCAGATGAGCCGCGTCTCGGGCCGGATCGCCGCCTCGAGCGCCATGCGGTCGCGCATGTCGACGTAGGAGACGGAGAGGCCGGCCGAGCGCTCGCGCACGCGGGTGAAGAGGCGGTAGGTCCCGCCATAGAGGTCGTCGGAGGCGACGATATGGGCGCCCTGGTCGAAGAGCTCGAGCAGCGTCGCCGTCGCCGCCATGCCCGAGGCGAAGGCGTAGCCCCGCGTGCCGCTCTCGAGATCGGCGATGCAGCGCTCATAGGCCATGCGGGTCGGGTTCTGCGTGCGCGAGTACTCGTAGCCCTTGTGCACGCCGGGGCTCGACTGGACATAGGTCGAGGTGGCGTAGATCGGCACCATGATGGCGCCGGTCGCGGGATCCGGCGCCTGGCCGGCATGGATGCCGCGCGTCGCGAAGCCGCGGCGGTTGCTGTGCTTCCGGGCCATCCTGTCGTCCCTTGCGTCAGCGCACGCGCCGGCGCAGATGGTTGATGAAGTCGATGCGGGTGACGAGGCCGACGAACTTGCCGTCCTTCTCGAGCACCGCGACGTGATCCCTGGCGAAGATCGGCAGCAGGGCGCCGAGGGGCGCGTCCGGCGCGACGGTCTCGACCTTCGCGACCATGGCGCGGCGCACCGGCTCGGCGAAGGCGGCGGGATCGGCGTGGGTGGCGACCAGCAGATCCGATTCGTCGATGATGCCGACGAGGCGCTCATTCTCCAGCACCGGGAGCTGCGAGACCTCGTAGAGCTTCATGCGGCGATGGACGGTGGCGAGCGTGTCCTCGGGCGTCACCGTGACAACGCTGCCCTCGGCGTGGCGGCGCGCGATGAGGTCGGTCAGGTCGCCCTGCTCGGCGCGCTCGAGCAGGCCCTGATCGAACATCCAGAAGTCGTTGTACATCTTCGAGAGGTACTTGTTGCCGCTGTCGCAGACGAAGGTCACGACGCGCTTCGCTGTCGTCTGCGCCCGGCAATAGCGCAGCGCCGCCGCCAGGAGCGTGCCGCTGGACGAGCCGCCGAGGATGCCCTCGCGGCGCAGCAGCTCCCGCGCTGCGCCGAAGCTCTCGCGGTCGCTGATCGCAAAGGCGGTGCGCACATGCTTGAGCTCGCAATTGGGCGGAATGAAATCCTCGCCGATGCCCTCGATGAGCCACGAGCCGGCCTCGACGGTGCGGCCGGTGTTGACGAGCGGCGCCAGGATCGAGCCTTCGGGATCGGCCAGCACCATCTCGACCTGCGGCGCCACGCGCTGGAAGAAGCGCGCGAGCCCGGTGAGCGTACCGCCGGATCCGACGCCGACGACGACCGCGTCGAGCTGATGCGTCATCTGCTGCCAGATCTCGGGCGCCGTCGTGGTCTCGTGCGCCAGCGGGTTGGCGGGATTGGCGAATTGGTTGACGTAGAAGGCGCCCATCTCGCGCGCCAGCCGCTCGGCCATCTCGTGATAGTACTCGGGATGGCCCTTGCCGACATCCGAGCGCGTGATGCGAACATCAGCCCCCAACGCTTTGAGATGTAGTACTTTCTCCTGGCTCATCTTGTCGGGAATGACGAGGATGAGGCGGTAGCCCTTCTGTGCGGCGACGAGCGCCAAGCCAAGCCCGGTATTGCCCGCGGTAGCCTCGACCAGCGTCCCGCCAGGCCCGAGCTTGCCGTCGCGCTCGGCCGCCTCGATGAGCGACAGGCCGATGCGGTCCTTGATCGAGCCGGCGGGATTCTGGTTCTCGAGCTTGGCGAAGAGGCGGCACGGCCCGGTGTCGAACCGCGTCAGCTCGACCAGCGGCGTGTTGCCGATCGAGTCGAGCACGTTGCGGTGGACGACCATGGCACCTCCCCGGCGCGGCATGCGCCCGTTGAGGGCCCTTCCTACGCCGGGTCGCCCAGGGCGGCAAGGCCGCCGGGCTTAGGCGTTCCTGCCGTAGGACAGCGCGGGCTGATCGGCCGGGCGCGCGATGAGCTGGTCGTAGACGGCGATGTAGTCCTGCACCATGCGGGCGATCGAGAAGCGGCGCAGGAAGGTGGCGCGGATGGTGGCACGATCGAGCCGGTCGAGGCGGCCCAGCGCGTCGACCGCGCCGGCGACGTCCTCGACGATATAGCCGCTGATGCCATCATCGACCACCTCCGGCACTGAGCCGCGGCGGTAGGCCACGACCGGCGTGCCGCAGGCCATCGCCTCGATCATCGCCAGGCCGAAGGGCTCGGGCCAGTCGATCGGGAAGACCAGCGCCTTGGCGCCGATGAGCAGCCGGTTCTTGTCGGCGTCATCGAGCTCGCCGAGGAAGTCGACGCCCGGCAGCGCCAGCAGCGGGCGGATGACCGTATCGAAATACTCCTGGTCGACCTGGTCCACCTTGGCAGCAAGCTTCACCGGCAGACCGGCGCGCCGCGCGATCTCGATGGCAAGGTCGGGCCGCTTCTCGGGCGAGATGCGGCCGAGGAAGACGAGGTAGTCGCCGCTGCGTCGCGGCGCGACGCCCGGATCCGGGATGCCGTGATAGATCGTCGTCAGCCAGTTGAGCTCGGGCACCGGCAGGCGCTGCGAATCCGAGATCGACACCAGCGGGAACGAGCTGTGCGCGCGCAGCCGCTGCATCATCTCGGGATAGTTGAGCCGGCCATGCAGCGTGGTGAGGCAGGGCGCGTCGGCCTGGGTGAAATGCGGGAACTCGAACCACCCGGTGTGGAAATGGATGATGTCGTAGCGATGCGATTCGGCGCGGACGCCGGCCATGACATGGCGATAGATGAGCTCGACATCGGGGTGGCCCGGAAGCTCGCGCAGCGGGCGCGGATAGGAGACGCACAGCTTGGCGGCGCTGCGCGAGCCGCCGGCGGCATAGAGCGTCACGTCATGACCTTGCGCCACCAGCGCCTCGGTAAGGTAAGAGACGATGCGCTCGGTGCCGCCGTATTTCCTCGGGGGGACGCTCTCTCCCAGGGGCGCGACTTGCGCAATCCGCATATTCGTCATCTCCTCGTTGAATTCGCGACGGCTTTGGGCTGGGCGGCGTCGGCGGCCAGCGGCGGCGGCAGGCGCGACCACCATTCCTCGGTCATCGCTTCGCGCGCAGTGTCGTCGGTCTGTGCCTGCCACAGCCGCGCGAAGGTGCCGCGGCGATGGCGCAGTTGCGCGGGCGGGCCGTCTTCGATGATGCGGCCTTCGTCGATCACGATGACGCGGTCGAAGCCGGCGATGGTCGAGAGGCGATGCGCCACCGCGATGAGGGTGCGGCCGCGCATCAGCTCGCTCAGCGCCTGCTGGATGGCGACCTCCGATTCGGTGTCGAGCGCCGACGTTGCCTCGTCGAGCAGGATGATCGGCGCGTCGGTCAAGAGCGCACGCGCGATGGCGACGCGCTGCTTCTGCCCGACCGAAAGCCGCACGCCGCGCTCGCCGACCAGCGTGTCGTAGCCTTCGGGCAGGCGCGCGATGAACTGCTCGCAGCGTGCGGCGCGCGCCGCTGCCTTGACCTCGGCATCAGTCGCGTCGGGGCGCCCATAGCGGATGTTCTCGAGGACGGAGCGATGGAACAGCGAGATGTCCTGCGGCACCACGGCGATGGCGCGGCGCAGGCTCTCCTGCTGCAGCGATGCAATGTCCTGATCGTCGATGAGGATGCGGCCCTGACTCGCCGGGTAGAGCCGCTGCAGCAGGGCCAAGAGCGTGCTCTTGCCGGCGCCGGACGGGCCGACGACACCCAGGCTCTGCCCGGCCGGGACGCGCAGGTTGACGTTCTCGAGCGTGATGTGGCTGTGGTCGTGGCCGAAGGAGACGTTGTCGAGCACGATCATGCCGCCCCGGCAGCGGAACGGCGTGGAGTCCGCGCGGTCGGGCATATCGTGCGGCACGGTGAGCGTCGCCACCGCCTCGGAGACGCGGCTCCAATGGTGTTGGGTGTCGACCAGCGCCACCGCCAAATCGCGCGACGACTGCAATAACGCCAGCGCGAAGGAGCCGCACACCACGACGTCGCCCGCCGTGATCGTGCCGCCCGCCCAGAGCTCGACGCTCCAGGCAAGCACCGCGCCGCTTATCACCCAGACCGCCATGGCATGGGCAAGGCGAAGACGCTCGATATAAACGAGCGCGCGGCGATGCGCCTCGGTCTCGCCGGCGAGCGCCTGCTGGAGCCGCGCGCTCTCGCGCCGGCGGTTGGCGAACACGCGGACGATGCCGTGATTCGTGACGGCATCGACAATATCGCCGCTGACTTCAGCGGCGCGCTCGGCGAAAAGGTGGTTGAGTGGGCCGGCGCGCAGTGCGGCAAAGGCGATGCCGACGCCGACGACGATGGCGGCCGCTGCCAGCGCCGCCGCGATCTCCCAGCGCACGGTGCCGAGGCCGATCACCGCGCCCAAAGTCGCAGCGGCCGCCGGCAGCACGTTCCAGGTGAACAGGTTCTCCAGCGTGAAGAGACCGGTCGCGGCGGTGGTGACGCGCCCCGCCAGCGCACCCGAGAAGCGCTCGTTGAAATAGCGGCTCGATTGACCCAGCAGATGGCGGAAGAGATCGAGGCGCAGTTCGGCGCCGATCGCCGGGAAGGCGCCGGCGCCGGCCCAGCCGGCGACGCGCCACAGCACGTTGTCGGCGCCGACGCAGGCGGTGAAAATGGCGACGGCCTGCCATACGCCGGCCATGTGGCTGTGGTCGGCGGTCATGGTGTCGACGAGGAATTTCATCGAATAACGCGCAGCGACCGACGCGGCGACCGCGCCGAGAATCGCCAGGATGACGACGGCATGCGCGATGCGATGGCGCCACAAATAGCGCGCAATCAGGGCGACGGGTTTGCTACTCGACGCAACGTCGGACATCGCGTTCCACGGAATTGGTGCGCGTTGGGCTCAATGCGGATCTTTCTTGAAGGATCGAGGCGTGGCCGGGCTCACCTGTCATCAACGGGCGACCCATGGTCTTTTTTCCCTGCCCGGCGGATTCATTTGCGATGGTGCGGCACACGCAACGGGCCGGGGCGATCTTAATTCGCGTATCGCGCTGGTCTTTCGGGCGAGGTTCGCCTGAACGGGGGTGTTGGGTGCTCGTAAATAGAAAACGGCGGTGCCGCGCTCGCGTCGCGTTTCTCGCCGATGCGCGGGCGGTGCCGTCACGCTGCGGCGTTTCGCCGCGGGTTTGCGCCGCTAGCCGTCGAGCGCGGTGCTGGAGAGTTGTCGCGTCGGGAATCCGGCGGCGATCAGCGATCCCACCACTTCGCCGACATGGCCGGGATTGCGCGTCTCGACCACGGCCTCGACCTCGGCAAGCTTCACTGGCACGTCGTGGAACAGACGATGGTGATAGATCTCGACGATGTTGCCGCCCTTCTCGCCGATGATGCCCGCGATCTTGCCCAGCGCGCCCGGAATATCGCTGATCTCGATCCTGAGCCGCACCAGTCGGCCGGCGCGCACCAGCGCTCGCTGCAGGATCGACGCGAGGAGCCGGGCGTCGATATTGCCGCCGGAGAGCACGAGGCCGACGCGCTTGCCGCGGAAGCGGTCGGTATGGCGCAGCAGCGCGGCGAGCGGCGCCGCCCCGGCGCCCTCGACGACGAGCTTCTCGATGTCGAGCAGCACGGCGACAGCGCGCTCGAGCGCGGACTCGTCGGCGAGGAGGATGTCGTCGACGAGCGCGGCGATGATCGGCTGGGTGAGGCGGCCAGGCTCCTTGACGGCGATGCCCTCGGCCAGGGTCGTGCCGCCGGCGGGCGCGGCGCAGCGGCCGAGCGCGTGCAGCATCGCCGGATAGGCCGCGCATTGCACGCCGATGATCTCGATCCGGGGCTTGAGCGCCTTGGCCGCGGTGGCGATGCCGGCGATGAGGCCGCCGCCGCCGATCGGCACGATGACGGCGTCGAGCTCGGGATGCTCGGCGAGCAGCTCGAGGCCGGCCGTGCCTTGGCCGGCGATGACCATGGCGTCGTCATAGGGATGAACCAGGGTCAGCTTCTCGGCGGCCGCGGTGTCGGCGGCGGCATGGCGCGCCTCGGCGAGGCCGGCGCCGCGCAGCACGACGCGCGCGCCATAACCCTCGGTGCGCTCGACCTTGGTGAAGGGCGTCGCTTCCGGCATGACGATGGTGGCGGGAATGCCGAGGCGGCGGGCGTGGTACGCCAGGCTTTGCGCGTGGTTGCCGGCCGACATGGCGATGACGCCGGCCTTGCGCTGCTTGGCGTCGAGGCTCAAGAGCTTGGCCAGCGCGCCGCGCTCCTTGAAGGAGCCGGTCGGCTGCAGGATCTCGAGCTTCAGCACGATATTGGCGCCGGCGAGCTCGCTCAGCGCCGGCGCCGCCACGGCGGGCGTGCGCAGCACGGCGCCCGCGATGGCGGCGGCGGCGGCGCGGATGTCGGCGAGCGAGAGCGGCGCTTGGGGCGCGGGCGCGGTCATGGCGGCGCCAGCACGAGCGTGTGCGCAGCGGCCTTGCCGATCGTCAGATAGGTCACGTTGCGCCACGGCTGCAACAGGTCGCCATAATGTGGCGAGAACGGGTTGCCCGACTGCCCCGGCCCGATCATGAAGCGGCTGGCGGCGATATCCGAGAGATCGACGATCATGCGCAAGGTCGAGCCGTGCGTATCGGCATAGGGATCGTCCGGGCTGGCGACCGGCGTGGCGCCGCGATTGATCGTATCGTAGCCGCCATCGGCGGGAATACCGAGCGCGATCAAGCCACCGACGACCGGCACCTTGGCCCAGAATTGGTTGGTGAATTGCGCGACATGCGCGCGGCCCCATTGCCAGCTGTTCATGTCATCGCCGTAGCGCCGGCGCAGCTCGGCCAGCGCCTGCTCGAGCGCCGCCGCAAGCTGCGGAGCGCAGCTCGCTGCCGCTTCCGCCGCGGGGTCCGCGCACCAATCCTGATGCTCGGTCAGGATGAGGCGGATAACGTCGGGATGCATGCCCCAGTAGTCGTCGAAGGCGTTGCCGAGCTTGCCGGCGAGCACGGTGCGATTGAAGGCGCGCAGCCAAGCGGCGAAGATCAGCGGTGCGGTCTGATCGCGCTCCATGCGCCGATCCCAGGATTTGAGCCGGTCGAGCGCCTCGGCGGCCGCTTTCGACGACGGCGGTGCCGCCAGCATCAACGGCAAGAGGTCGCGCGCCATCGGCGACAGCGTGTCGGCCTGGATCACCGCCGACGCTTCCGGCGATTGCTTTGGCGTCGCATCGAGCAGCTCGTTGATGCGCTGCGCGCGGTTGGGCACGTCCCAGCCGCGGCCGAGGAAATAAGGATAGGTGTCGGGCACGATCTTGTTGTTGGCGCTGACGAAGCGGCCGGTCGGCGGGTCGAGCGCCTGCGGTAGCTCGTCGAACGGGATGAAGCCCGTCCATTCATAGTCGCCGCTCCAGCCCGGCGCCGGCATCCAGCCGTCGCCCTTGGCGCGGATCGGCACGCGCGCCGGCGCGATGAAGCCGATATGGCCGTCGACATCGGCATAGACCATGTTCTGCTCAGGCGCGACGAAGTCCTTGAGCGCGTCGCGGAACTCCTGCCAGTTGCCGGCGTGGTTCATGCCCCACAGCGCATTGGGCGAGCGGTCGCCGTCGGCGAGCCATGTCGCCTGCAAGGCGAGCACGGTGCCGGTCGCGGCCGGCTGCACGTAGCCGTCGCCGAGATCGGAAATGACCGGCCCATGGCGCGTCGAGCGCACGGTGAGCGTCTCGGTGTCGGCGCCCTTGACACGGATCTCCTCCTGGCGCGTGACGAAGGCCTCTGATCCCTCGGGCGTCAGATAGCGCGTCGCATCCGCCGGATCGACGCGCTCGATGAAGAGATCCTCGACGTCGCTGGTGGTGGTGGTGAAGCCCCAGGCGATCCGCGCGTTGTGGCCGATCACGATGAACGGCCCGCCGGGTGCGGTCACCCCCTCGCGCACGCCGTCCGGCGTCGCGATGCGCGCCATATACCAGACGCCAGGCGACGAGAATCCCAGATGCGGGTCGTTGGCGAGCAACGGCTTGCCCGACACGGTGTGCTGGCCGTCGACCACCCAATTGTTGGAGGCGAAAGTCGGGCCAACCTGCGGCGGCAGGCTGGCGTAGATGGCGTCGAGCGGCAGGCCTTCGAGGGCTGCCGATCCGCCGCCTAAAGTCACCGCGCCGTCATGATCGTGCGACGGATAGAGGACATCGAGCTGCTCCGGCGTCAAGTGCTGCGCCAGGCGCGCATGCAGCAACTCGCTGCGGAAATTCCCGGCGAGCTGCAGATCCATGAGCTTGCCCCAGACCAGCGTGTCGGCCGGCCGCCACGGCTCGGGCGTCACGCGCAGCAGCTGGTATTCGGGCGGCAACGCGCCTTCGTGGTGCGTCAGATAGGCGTTGACGCCGGCGGCATAGGCGTCGAGCGCAGCGCGCAGCTCAGGGGAGAGCAGGGCGTATTGCCGCTCGGCCAAGCGGTAGAGGCCCAGCGTGCGGCTGAAGCGGTCGGCGCGCAGCGTCGCCGGCCCGAACCATTCGGAGAGCCGCCCGGCGCCGAAGCGGCGCATGACGTCCATCTGAAAGAGACGGTCTTGGGCGTGGACGAAGCCCAGAGCGAAGGCGGCGTCGCTGTCATTGGCCGCGGCGATGGTCGGAATGCCGTGCTCGTCCCGGCTGATGCGCACCTCGCGGCTGAGGCCGCTGAGCACCAGGCGCCCGTCCTCTTGCGGCAGCGAGGAGCGCAGCCAGAGGAAGCCGCCGAGCACGGTGAGAACAGGCAGAAGCAGCAGCAGACGAAGCTTGAGGAATCGCCGCATCGCCTGCTGCCCGTGCTGTGGCTTCAGCCGAGGTTGAGGATGATGGTCTTCTTTTGGGTGAAATGCTCGAGCATGGATTCCAGCGAGGCCTCCTTGCCGAGGCCCGACTGCTTCACCCCGCCATAGGACATGTTGGCCTGCACCACCATGTTCTGGTTGACCTGGACGAGGCCGGCCTCGAGCCGCTGTGTGGCGTCGAGCGCGGTTTTCAGGTCCTTCGTCCAGATGGTCGCGGCGAGGCCGTAGTCGCTGTCATTGGCCTGGCGGATGGCGTCCTCGTAATCCTTGAAGCGGATGACGCAGGTCACCGGCCCGAAGATCTCCTCGCGGCACAGCTTATTGTCGTTGGCGATGCCGGTGAAGATCACCGGCTGCACGAAATAGCCTCGGCCGAGCTTCTGGTCGGTGGGCATGGCCGAGCAGCGCAGCGCCTTGGCGCCGGCTGTCTCCTCGCCGAGCTTGATGTAATTCTTCACCTTCTCGAATTGCTGCTTGGAGATGATCGAACCGATATCGGTCGCCTCGTCCAGCGGGTCGCCCATCTTCATGGCGTCGACCTTGGCCTTGAGCTTCTGCAGGAAGGCGTCGTGGATCGAATCATGGACGAAGATGCGGCTCGCCGCGGTGCAGCTCTGGCCCTGGCGCGTGAAGCGCATGCCGATGACGGCGCCCTCCACCGCTTTGTCAATGTCGGCATCGCCCATGACGATCATCGGGCTCTTGCCGCCGAGCTCGAGCGTCACCGGGATGAGCTTCTCCGACGCCATCTTGTAGACGAGCTTGCCGGTCTCGACCGAGCCGGTGAAGGTGACCTTGCCGACGCCTCCATGCGCGACGAGCGGTGCGCCGCAGCCCGGCCCGTCGCCGGACAGCATGTTGAGGATGCCGGGCGGCAGCACCTGGTTCATGATCTGGCAGGCGCGCAGCACGGCCAAGGGTGCCTCCTCGGCCGACTTGACGACGACCGCGTTGCCGGCAACCAGCGCCGGCGCGATCTTGAGCGCCATCAGCAGCAGCGGCACGTTCCACGGAATGATCGCGCCGACGACGCCGATCGGCTCGCGCTGGGTGATAGTGAGCATGCCGGGCTTGAACGGCACGCTCTCGCCTTTGAGCTCGGAACCGAGCCCGCCATAGAACACCAGCACGTCGGCGAAGACGCCGGCCTCGACGCGGCTCTCGGTGCGGATCGCCTTGCCGGTCTCGAGCGTGATGAGGCGCGCGATCTCCTCGACATGGTCGTTGAGCACCCGGCCGCAATCATAGACGAGGCGGCCGCGCTCCCGCGGCGCCAGCTTGGCCCAGGCTTTCTGTGCCTTGGCCGCAGCCCTGACGGCGATGTCGACGTCGGCGGCGGTGCCCTCGGCGGCGTCGGCGACGTGCTCCTGTGTCGCCGGGCTGACCACGGCGAAGCTGCGGCGGTTGGCGGCCGGCACCATGGCGCCGTCGATCAAGAGTTTGTTGGAAAGGTCGCGGGCCAGTGCGCGTGGGTCGAGCACCGGCAGCAGGCGGTTTTGAAGCATCGCGGTCGTCCTTCCAGGATCCGGTTGGTGCGGAGCACCGGCAGGAGGACGCGCGGCGCTCGACGCAATGCTCGTCACTTTACACATCCGCGGCGCAGCCGCCACCCCCCGGCAGGGCAGCGAAAACGGCGTGAGGCAAGTACTACAGGAAAAGGGCGCGGTGCCGCGTCCGGCCGCCCGGTCTCAGCGGCGCTGACGCAGCTCGATCTCCGCGAGGAACTGAGCGGCGACGTCCTTGTCGATCATCGCCGGCATGCCGCAGAATTGACAGGTGAAGAAGGTGTTCTGCTGCACCCACTCCACGCTCTTGGCCATGGTCTTGCCGCAATGCGGGCAGGTCAGCGGAATCTCGCTGGTCATCGCGCTATCGGTGTCCCCTCTCTTCGCCGCGGGCTCGAGCGGGAAGAGTCGGCGGTGAACGACCATTTGCCACCGAAGGTTCACCGGGCCGGCAGATCCATTTGGTAGGTAATCCACATGGTGCGCTTCGCCACCCGGTCGTAGACGCCGCGACCGCGGTAATTGTTGTCGGCGGTGAGCCAGCGGATCAGCGCCCAGCCCTGCGTGCGGCCATGCGCGGCGACGGCGGCGATGAGCTGGTCGGCGACGTGCTTGCCGCGCCAGCGCGGATCGACGAAGAGATCGTCGAGGAAGCCCGCCGTGCTGCCGGTCAAGGGCCGCGGCATGGCGCGAAAATGGGCCAATCCCACGACCTGTCCGCCGTCGTGGGCCAAGAGCGCCTCCAGCACATGCTGGGGGTCGAGCAGCCAGCGCCAGACGCGGCCGGCGATCGCGTCATCCATCG
>Ga0134125_10007124_pt1 | contig 12636 bp, 11 predicted proteins | sample KB31751_FD_96464 | JGI IMG/M metagenome (GOLD analysis project Ga0134125, IMG submission 96464) | Terrestrial soil microbial communities with excess Nitrogen fertilizer from Kellogg Biological Station, Michigan, USA - KB3-175-1 | ecosystem: Environmental > Terrestrial > Soil > Unclassified ... | reverse complement strand
GCAGACGCGGCGTCGTGCGGCCGCTCAACTCAATCGTTAGGCCTCATGAGTCTGTTCGCGATCATCCTGGCATCGCCGATCATCATCGCCTTGGTGGCTATTGCAGTGTTCCGATTTTCGACAGCCTTATATTCGTTGGAGCGTACCGTGAATCATCGTGGCCGCACCGTGCGCGCGTTTGCAGTTGGGGCGCGGGCCGGTACGCAATGGCGGCGCCGTGCGGCCGCTCAACTCAAGCGTTAGACGTCATGAATGCGTCGCGGCGCAATGATGCCTCCTTGCATTAACCTTCAATCATAAGAGGCCGTGATATGCAAAATGCTCGCTTGATCCTCATTCTGGGCATGATGATATCGGTGGTCAGTTGCGCCACGCTTCAGTTCGACCCAGCCTCAGAGAGCCAGAAGCTGCTACGACGGGACGCGGAGTGGGCGGACCTGGCGTCGGCCGGGAAGGACGTGGATCGAATCGTGTCCTATTGGAGTGATGATGCAGTTGTCATTCCACAAGGGCAGCCAGTCGTGGAAGGAAAGCCAGCGATCCGGGCCTTTGTAGCGTCAAGCCTCCGGATCCCCGGCTTCAAGATTCATTGGGCTTCCGAAAAGGTGACCTTCTCGCCCGACGGTAAGCTCGCCTACATGCATGGCAGGAACACGATGACTGTGCCTGGGGCGAACGGAGCCTTGGTCACCATCGCTGGCCGCGGGATAACGATTTGGCGCCTGGAGCCCGATGGGCAGTGGCGGTGTGTAGTCGATATTTGGAACGATCCACCGCGAAATTGACCACGATTCTTCACCGGAGGGCCTATGAGCTTGCATGCACGCTACAGGCCAGCGCTGCTGGTTACCGTCGTCCTTGCCTGGGCCGCGTCATCGGCAACAGCTGCGCCCATTGATACAGCCGCGGTAGCGGAAACAATCAAGAGAAATGTCGCTCAACTGGTCGCCGGACTCAATGCTCATGACGCGGATAAGACGACCGCTTTTGACGCTGACCAAATCATCTCGATGGAATGCGGTAGTGCCCCATCTATAGGGATCGAAGCGGATCGAGAGGGTTTCAAGATGGGGTTTTCCCGCGATCCCGATTGGAAGGTGAGTCTCATCGATGAGACCGTAGACCTTGCCAGCAGCGGCGACCTGGCGATCTACCGCGGGGTCTATAACGAGGATAACGGCCGTTCAGGGGTGCTGACGACGCACAAGACGAACTTCATCGCGGAGTTCAAGCGTCAGAGCGATGGATCGTTCAAGATGGTTTGGTACATTGTTGCGAACAGGGAGCCTTCTCACCGGAAGTGATTCCAGGAGATCGCGAGGCATGGTGACGCGATGTCCGCTTCGGGTCGATATGCGCCCTAGTCGCCGAATCGTCCTTCGAATGTCCGCGGCGGTCGCCATAGTGCCGGCGGTCGCGCACGCGGACGCGATCATTCCCTACATCGTCGTGCCTTGGGGGCAGGCACTGCTGCTGCCCATTGTGGTGATTATCGAAGGACTGATTCTCGTTGTCCTACTCGGAGGCCGGGTCACGGCGACGATGCTGCAGTCCCTTGTGGCCAATGTGGCCTCAACGCTCGTTGGCGGGATCATTTACCTCGGGACAATGACATTTGCAGGTGAGCCGATGTACATGTGGGTGTTCAGGGCCGGGCCCTTTGGAAAGGGAAGAGCCATTCGAACCACGTTGTTGTCCTTCGCTTTCGCAGCGGTTCTTTTCGCGATCTCCTGGACGGTTGAAAGTTGGGTTATTGCACGGATGCGTCAAACAACCATTAGAGCCGTCGCACGACCCTGCGCGCTAGCCAACGCGGCTACCTATGTCCTGTTGCTGGCATTGGCGCTATGGGTCGGTAGTTGGCAGTGGCGGTATTAGCGACGATGACTGCTATGGGTCGAGAGCCTACCTTTCATGATTACCCTTGCTCCCTACGACCCTGACTGGGCACGGCGTTTTGATGACGAGGCAGCGGCGTTGCGTGCGGCACTTGGCGCGCTCGCGCGACGCATCGAGCATGTGGGCTCAACCGCGGTACCTGGATTGATTGCAAAACCGATCATCGACATCCAGGTTTCTGTCGTGTCCCTTGCTTCCCTGGAGCCGTTCATAGTTCCAATGGCTAACCTTGGATACGAGCACTTTCGGGATCCTGATCCAGTCTTCGAACGCGCTTATCCATACTTCCATAAGCCAGTGGAATGGCCACACTCTCATCACGTTCATCTGTGCGAAGAAGGGGGCGTCCTGGAGTGGAAGCACATCGCATTTCGTGACTACTTGCGAACAAACCCGAATGCTCGAGAGCGGTATGCAACGCTAAAGCGCGAGCTTGCGCTATTGCATCGAGGTACGACGCATGAGGAGCGGCAGCGCTACGCCGATGCCAAGACTGAGTTCGTGCAAACCTTGCTTGAGAGAGCGCCGGCAACTAGAGATTGAGTGCCTAGGGTCCGGCGGCAGAAGCGCGAGCGGCCTCCCAAATCCAGATTGCCGAAGGCCGGTCGATTCGCGCCCCCGACGTTGGCGTCGAAGAACAGAAATACCGGGCGTCGCCTATAATCCACGCCCATGGCCACCATGCAGTCCATCGGCAAGTACCAGCTCATGCGCGAGCTTGGGCGGGGCGCCACCGGTAAGGTGTACCTGGCCGAAGACCCGTTCGCCAAGCGCAAGGTCGCGGTCAAGGTGGCCTTCCCCGAGGCCCTGAAGAATTCCGAGGACGGCGCGCTCTACAAGAGCATGTTCCTGAACGAGGCGGCGCTCGCCGGGAAGCTCAACCACCCGCACATCGTCCAGATCTACGACGCGGTGGTGGAGGACAAGTACAGCTACATCGTGATGGAGTACGTCGAGGGCGGGACGCTCGAGAAGTTCTGCAAGCCCGAAGCGCTCCTCGAGACCCGCGACGTCGCCGAGATCAGCTTCAAGTGCGTCCGGGCGCTCGCCTTCGCGCAGTCCCTCGGCCTCACGCACCGCGACATCAAGCCGGGCAACATCCTCCACAGCGACGGCACCGAGATCAAGCTCGCCGACTTCGGCGCGTCGATCAACAAGGTCTCGGACCGCACGGTCATCACCAACGTGGGCTCGCCCGCCTACATGTCGCCGGAGCTGGTGCAGGGCGGCGTGCAGGCCTCGCACCTCACCGACATCTACGCCATGGGTGTCGTGATGTACTACCTCCTCGCGGGCAAGCTCCCCTTCTCGGGGGCGAACACGCTCTCGGTGATCTACCAGATCGTCAACACGGAGCCCGAGCCGCCCTCGGCGCATCGACAGGGCATCTCGCCCGAGCTCGACGCCGTGGTGATGAAGGCGATGTCGAAGGACCCTACGAAGCGCTTCGCGACGTGGGACGAGTTCGGCGCGGCATTGGCCGAGATCTGGAAGAAGGAGCACAAGGCCGAGGAGAAGCGCGAGCAGTCCGACACCGAGCGCTTCAGCGTCATGAAGAACCTGCCCTTCTTCAAGGATTTCCCGGAGAACGAGCTCTGGGAGGTCCTCAAGCTCACCAAGTGGGCCAAGTTCAAGCCGGACACCGCCCTCATCAAGGAAGGCGACCACGGCGACTCGTTCTTCATCCTCGCGGGCGGCTACGTGCGGGTGACTCGCGGCAAGAAGACGCTCTCGGTGCTCACCGCGGGCGACTGCTTCGGCGAGATGTCCTACCTCACGGCCAAGGGCGACCCGCACCGCTCCGCCACGGTCACCACGACCTCGGACACGATCGTGATGAAGGTCCGCGCCGAAGACCTGCGCAACGCCTCGCTATCGTGCAGGCGCCTCTTCGACGAGCGCTTCCTCAATACGCTGGTCGAGCGGCTGGAGAAGGCGAACGAGCAGATCTCGGTAATGAGCTAGGCGCGCCTTCACTCCGGCTTCAGGTTCTGCGTCTTCACCACGTTCTTGTACACCTCGAACTCGTTCCTGATCTGCGCGGCGAATTCCTGCGGCGAGTTGCCGAGCACGACCGAGCCCGTCTCCTCGATGCGCTTCCTCACTTCCGGGTCCTTCAGGACTTCCTTCACCGCCGCGTTCACCTTCGCGACCACTTCGGGCGGCAGGCCCTTGGGCCCGTAGATGCCGTAGAAGGCCATGCGGTTCACCTGCGGCAGGCCGACCTCCGCGAGCGTCGGGACGTTCTCCAGCCCCGGCACGCGCTTCTCGGAAGCCACGACGATGGGGATCAGCCGGCCCTGCTTGATGAACGGGAACGACGAGGGCATGTTGTCCAGGAGGATCGGGATCTGCCCGCCCACCGCGTCGTTCAGCGCCGGCCCCGCGCCCTTGTAGGGGATGTGGATCATCGAGGTGCCCGTCTGCGCCTTGAAGAGCTCCATCTGCATGTGGGTGATGGACCCGGTCCCCGTGCTTCCGTAGCTGTACTTTTCCGGGTGGGCCTTCAGCTCGGCGATGAAACCCTTGTAGTCGTGGGCGGGAAATGTCGGGTGCACCTCGATCACGTTGGGCGTGGCGGCCACGTTGACGATCGGGGTGAAGTCCTTGACGGGGTCGTATTTCGCCGTGCTGGGCAGCATCGCCGGGTTCGTCGCGACAGTCGAGACGGTGGCCATCCCCAGGCTGTAGCCGTCGGGCGTGGCCCTCGCCGTCTCCATGGCGCCGATCGCGCCTCCGGCGCCGGCGTGGTTCTCCACCACCAGCGGCTGGCCGAGGAACGGCGTGATCTTCGCCGCGACGATCCGGGCCACGATGTCGGTGGTGCCGCCGGGCGCGAACGGCACGACCAGCTTCACGGGGCGCGTGGGATAGGAATCGGCGTGGGCGAGGCCCGCGGCGAGCAGCGTGGCCGCGAGGGCGGCGAATCGGTTCGTTCTTTTCATGGGCAGTGTTCCCTCCGTGGGATAATTGTCGCATGACCGAAGTCGCCGCCCGGCTCGCGCGCTCGCTTCCGCCGCCGTCGCTCCTGGTGGAGCCCGAGGCGTTGAAGCCCTACGAGTGCGACGGGCTCTCGGCCTACCGCGCCACGCCGCTCGCGGTGGCGATCCCCGAGAACGAGGCCCAGGTGGCCGAGGTCCTGCGCGTGGCCCTCGAGACGAAAACACCCGTCGTGGCGCGCGGATCCGGTACCGGGCTCTCGGGCGGAGCGCTTCCGCTGGCCGACGGCATCCTCCTCTCGCTCGCGAAATTCAAGGACATCGTCGCCGTCGATCCGCTCGCGCGCCGCGCGCGCGTGCAGCCCGGCGTCACCAACCTGCGCATCTCGCAGCACGTCGCCCCGCTCGGCCTCTATTACGCGCCCGATCCCTCGAGCCAGATCGCCTGCTCCATCGGCGGAAACGTGGCCGAGAACTCCGGCGGCGTGCACTGCCTCAAGTACGGCCTCACGGTGCACAACGTCGCGAAGGTGCGCGCCATCACCATCGAGGGCGACATCGTGGACCTGGGTAGCGACGCCTTGGACGCGGCGGGCTACGACCTGCTGGCGCTCGCCACGGGCTCCGAGGGCCTTCTTGCCGTGACGCTCGAGGTCACCGTGAAGCTCCTTCCCAAGCCCGATCTCGCGCAGGTCGCGATGGCCTCCTTCCCCGACGTGGAAAGCGCGGGCGAGGCGGTGGCCTGCGTGATCGGCGCGGGAATCGTCCCGGCGGGGCTGGAGATGATGGACCGCCTCGCGACCGAGGCGGTCGAGGGCTTCGTGCACGCGGGCTACGACCTGGAGGCGGCCGCGATCCTGCTGGTGGAGTCCGACGGCACGCGCGAGGAAGTGGCCCACGAGATGGAGCGCCTCACGCGGATCCTGCGCGACAACGGGGCCACGCGCATCCAGTGCTCGCGCGACGAGGCCGAGCGCCTTCGCTTCTGGTCCGGCCGCAAGGCCGCCTTTCCCGCCGTGGGACGCATCTCGCCCGACTACTACTGCATCGACGGCTCGATCCCGCGCGCGGCGCTCGCCCGTGTGCTCAAGCACATCGAGGAGCTCTCGGCCCGCTACGGGCTGCGCTGCGCGAACGTATTCCACGCGGGCGACGGCAACCTGCACCCGTTGATCCTCTACGACGCCAACATTCCGGGCGAGCTCGAGACCACCGAGCGCTTCGCCCGCGACATCCTCGAGATGTGCGTGGAAGTCGGCGGCACGATCACCGGCGAGCACGGCGTGGGCATCGAGAAGATCAACCAGATGTGCACGCAGTTCCGGCCCGCCGAGCTCGAGCAGTTCCACGCGGTGAAGGCGGCGTTCGACCCGCCGGGCCTCCTCAACCCGGGCAAGGCCGTCCCCACGCTGCATCGCTGCGCGGAGTACGGCGCGATGCGCGTGAAGGCGGGCACGGTCCCGCACCCGGACCTCCCGCGCTTCTGATGAACGCGCTCGCCCAGCCGAGCCTTCGCAGCCAGGTGCTCGCCCGCCTGGCCGCGATCCGCCCCGCGCTCACCGTGATCGCCGACGACGAGGGGTTGAAGCCCTTCGAGACCGACGCTCTCATCGCGCACCGCGAGACGCCGATGGTCGCCGCGCTTCCCGAGAGCGAGGCCCAGGTGCGCGAGATCGTGTCGGCCTGCGCCGCGTTGGGCGTCCCCGTGGTTTCGCGTGGCGCCGGAACCGGCATCTCGGGCGGCGCCATCCCGCATCGCGACGGCGTGCTCCTCGTCCTTTCCAAGATGCGCCGCGTGCTCGACGTGGATCCCCTCGCGCGCACCGCCACGGTCGAGCCGGGCGTGCGAAACCTCTTCGTCTCCGAGCTCGCCGCGCCCCACGGGCTCTTCTACGCGCCCGATCCCTCGAGCCAGATGATCTGCTCCATCGGCGGCAACGTCGCGGAAAACTCCGGCGGCGTGCACTGCCTCAAGTACGGCCTCACCACCCACAACCTCTGCGCCGTGCGCGCCGTGGATGCCGACGGCGACGTGGTGGAGGCGGGCAGCCGCGCGCTCGATGCGGCGGGCTACGACATCCTCGCGATCCTCACGGGCAGCGAGGGAAACCTGGGCGTGATCACGCAGGCGACACTCAAGCTGGTCGCGCTTCCCGAGCGCACGGAGACGCTCCTCGCCGCGTTCGCGACGGTGCGCCAGGCGGCGCGGGCCGTGGAAGAGATCATCGGCGAGGGCATCATTCCCGCCGCGCTCGAGATGATGGACCGCATCGTGATCGAGGCGTGCGAGAAGTGCTATGCGCTGGGCTTCCCGCCGGGCGCGGAGGCGCTCCTCCTCGCCGAGGTGGACGGCACGCGCGAGGAAGCGGCCGCGGACCTCGCGGCGGTGCGTTCGGTGATGGAGCGTTGCGGGGCGGCCGAGGTGCGCGTCGCCGCCGACGACGCGGAGCGCGAGCGCCTCTGGAAGTCGCGCAAGGGCGCCTTCACCGCGCTCGCCACGATCCTTCCCGACTACTACGCGATCGACGGGTCGATCCCGCGGCGATGCCTGCCCGACATCCTCGACTACGTGTACGGGCTCGCCGCCGAGTACAAGCTCGTCGTGGGCAACGTCTTCCACGCGGGCGACGGCAACATCCACCCCTGCATCTTCTACGACGCGAATCGCCCCGGCGACCTGGAGCACGCCGAGGAATTGGGCGGGCGGATCCTCGAGCGCTGCGTGGAGATGGGCGGCACGATCACCGGCGAGCACGGCGTGGGCATCGAGAAGCTGCGCCAGATGTGCGTGCAGTTCCGCGCGCCCGAGATCGAAGCCTTCCACGCCGTGAAGCGCGCCTTCGACCCGGCCGGCATCCTCAATCCCGGCAAGGCGGTGCCCACGCTCAGGCGCTGCGCCGAGTGGGGCGGCATGCACGTGCGCGACGGGCGCGTGCCGCGCGCCGACATCCCGAGGTTCTGACGTGAGCGACACCTTCATCGCGGAGGCCTGCGAGCGCGTCCGGGACCATGCGGCGCGAAAGGCGCCCCTTCGCATCCGCGCGGGCGGCACCAAGGATTTCTATGGCGAGGCGTCCGAGGGGGGCGTGCTCGACCTCTCGCCGTACTCGGGCATCGTGGCCTACGAGCCGCGCGAGCTCGTGGTGACGGTGCGCGCCGGCACGCGCCTCACCGAGCTGGAGGCCGCGCTGGCGGCCGAGCGCCAGATGCTCGCCTTCGAGCCGCCGCACTTCGGCCCGGCCGCGACCATCGGCGGCACGGTCGCCACGGGGCTCTCGGGGCCCCGGAGGCCCTATGCCGGGGCGGTGCGCGACTTCGTCCTGGGAACGCGCATCGTGAACGGCAAGGGCGAGGACCTCTCCTTCGGCGGGCGCGTGATCAAGAACGTCGCGGGGTACGACGTCTCGCGCCTCATGGCGGGCGCGCTGGGCACGTTGGGCGTCATCACGGAAATCTCGTTCAAGGTCCTGCCGCGCCCGGCCGCGGAGATGACGCTCGCCTACGAGATGGATGAAGCGCCTGCCACCGAGCAGGTGAACCGGTGGGCGGGCCAGCCGTTGCCGCTCTCGGCCACGGCGTGGCACGCCGGGCGGCTGCGCGTGCGCATCTCCGGCGCCCCCGCATCGCTCGCCGCGGCGAAAGCGAAGATGGGCGGCGAGGAAGTGGAGGCGGGCGACTACTGGCGCGAGCTTCGCGAGCAGCGCCTCGACTTCTTCCAGGCCTCGCCGCGACTCTGGCGCGTGGCCGTTTCGCAGACCGCGGCCCCCCTCGGGATCGCCGGCGCCCAGCTCGTCGAATGGGGCGGGGGACTGCGCTGGATCGCAGGCGACGTGGATGCGCAGCAGGTGCGCCCGGCCGCGGAGCGCGCCGGTGGCCACGCCACGATGTTCCGCGGCGGACGCGGCGCCGTTCCCGTCTTCCATCCGCTCAAGCCCGCGGTCGCCAAGATCCACCGGCGGCTGAAGGCCGCGTTCGATCCCGCCGGCATCCTCAACCCCGGCCGCATGTACGACTTCTGACCATGCAGACGCAACTCGCCGACTGGATCAAGGATTCCCCGCAGGGGCTCGAGGCCGACTCGATCCTGCGCAAGTGCGTGCATTGCGGCTTCTGCCTCGCGACCTGCCCCACGTACACGCTGCTGGGCGACGAGCTGGACAGTCCCCGCGGGCGCATCTACCTCATGAAGCAGATGCTCGAGGGCTCGCCCGTCACCGAGCGCACCCAGCGACATCTCGATCGCTGCCTTACGTGCCGCGCCTGCGAGACCACGTGTCCCTCGGGCGTCGAATACGGAAGGCTCGTGAACATCGGCCGCGCGCTGGTGGAGGAGCGGGTGCCGCGCGCGCGAGGCGATCGCCTGCGGCGCTGGCTCCTCAAGTCGTTCATCCCGCGCCGCGGCCTCTTCGCCACGGCCGTCGCCTTGGGGCGGCTGTTCCGGCCGCTCATCCCCGCCGCGCTCGGGGCGAAGCTGCCGCTGCGCCGCGAAGCGGGCCCGTGGCCCGAGGCCCGCCACCGGCGACGCATGCTCGTCATGCAGGGCTGCGTGCAGCCGTCGCTCGCGCCTTCCATCGACCCGGCGGCCGCCCGCGTCCTGGACCGCCTCGGCATCTCGCTCGTGCGCGTGCCGCGCGGCGGCTGCTGCGGCGCGGTCGCCTATCACCTCGAGTACCAGCACGACGGCCTGGACTACGCGCGCGCCAACATCGATGCGTGGTGGCCGCACCTCCAGAAGGGCGCGGAGGCGATCGTGGTCACCGCGAGCGGCTGCACGACCCAGGTAAAGGAATACGGCCACCTCCTCAGCCACGACCCGGCCTACGCGGCGAAAGCGGCGCGTGTGTCGGCGCTGGCGAAGGACATCTCCGAGGTGGTCGCCGCGGAGCGCAAGGCGCTCGCCGCGCTGCCGAAATCCGCGGGCACGGAGAAGATCGCGTTCCATGCGCCGTGCAGCCTCCAGCATGGGCTGAAGCTCACAGGAGTGGTGGAGTCGATCCTGCGCGAGGCGGGGTTCGCCCTCACGCCCGTGCCCGATGCGCACCTCTGCTGCGGCTCGGCGGGCGCCTATTCGCTCCTGCAGCCGGCCATCTCGAAGGACCTGCGCAGCAACAAGCTCGCGGCGCTCGAGTCGGGCGCGCCGCAGCGCATCGCCACCGCCAACATCGGCTGCCTCTCGCACCTGGACGCCGCAGCGCGCGTGCCGGTGCTCCACTGGATCGAGCTCCTCGACAAGCGGCTAGCGCCGGTATAGCAGGAAGAGCTCGCCCTTGTCGCCGGGGCGCGAGGTGCGGTACGGCTCGCCCCATCCCACGGGCGAGGGCGGCTTCGACGGCGCGGCCTGCACGAGGAGCGCGTTGCAGCGCGCGGCCGCGGAATCGTTCTCCGGGATCGTGCGGATGCCCGCGAAATAGTCGAGGAGCGCGCGCTGCGCGTCGCCGAGGTTGCGCCGCGCGATGCAGGTGGGAGCCGGTGAGAGCTCCGCGGCGAGGCGCGCCGCCACGCCACGGTAGCTCCTCGCCTGGTCCACCAGCGGCAGGCCGAGCGTCATCACCAGCATCCAGACCATGGTGATGCCCGCGGCCCAGTTCACGAGCGCGCGGCGCGTCGAGCGCAGCGACCGCGCCACCACGACGACCCAGATCAGCGTGAGGAGCGAGGCGAGCGCGAAGGCGACGAAGCTGAAGGGATAGCGGAACCCGGGCACTTCGCGCGCGATCGCCATGGCGATGGCTTCCGGGCGCCCCGTCATGGCGGCCACATATCCCACCCAGAGCGCCGCGCCCAGGGAGAGGAACGTCATCATGCCGAACCAGTCGAGGGCGCTCGCCGCGCCTCGCGGAAGCGTGTCCAGCTCCGCCACGCCCAGGAGCGCCAGCGGAAGCAGCAGTGTGAGGCCGTTGGCCACGCGCGCATCGCCGAAGATCGAGGTCACCACGAAGAACGCGACGAAGGCGAGGAGGGGCAGCATGAGGTCGCGCCGCTGCGTGAGCGTGTGCCGGGCCCGGTAGAGCGTCCACGCTGCGAGGGGCAGCGCCGGCCACGCGTACCACGGAAGGATCCGGGCGAAGTAGAAGACGTCGGCGATGGCGTCGGGGCTGATGGGGCTGCTCCAGCGCGAGGTGAGGGCGTTGTCGATCCAGGCCGGTAGGGCGCCGGGCGAGACTGTCGCGAGCGCGAGCGGCCAGAGCGCGAGGAGCGGCGTGGCCACCCCGAGGGCGATCCCCGCGGTGCCGGCGTACTGGCGCGTGCGCCAGAAGGGGCTCGCCGCCGGCAGCAGCGCCATCGTGGCCACCAGGATCCCGGCCGGAAGGAACCCGTTGCCCAGGAAAGCCACGCCCACGCCCGCGCCGGCCAGGGCGCCGCCCAGCCAGGGGCGCCGCGCGGCGAGCACGAGCCCGTAGAGGCACAGCGCCACCCCCGTGAGGCCCGCCAGGTCCGGCAGCATCTCGTGCGCGTGGGGAAGCAGGCCCAGGCAGCCGATGAAGAGGAGGACGGCCAGGCGAAGGCCTCCCCGAAGCTCCAGGCTGGTCGCGGAGAGGAGCGCCAGGGTGACCACCATGAAGGCTCCCGCGGCGAGCCGCGCGGCGTCGTGGACCGCCATGAAGCCCCCGAAGGCCTTGGCGAAGAGGGCGGCCACCCACATGAAGAGGGGCGCCTTGTCGAGGTAGGGCTCGCCCGCGAGGTGGAAGGCGATCCAGTCGCCGCTGCGCAGCATGTCGGCGACGATCCCGAAGACGATCGCCTCGTCGTACTTCCACGGATCGTGGCCGACCAGCCCCGGCAGCAGCCACGCGAGGCACACGATGAGGAAGAGCGCGGTCTTCGTCGGCGTGCGCGTGCCGTCGAAGGAGATTCGCCCGCGCAGGTCGTCTATGTCGGCCATGGGCCCGATTTAAACAAAAAAGGCAGCCCGGAGGCTGCCTTTCGCGCTCGTCGCGGGCAGGGTTACTCGGCGGCCTTCGCCGTGCCCTTGCGCGCGTAGCGCTTCTTGAACTTGTCCACGCGGCCGGCGGTGTCCACGATCTTCTGCTTGCCGGTGTAGAACGGGTGGGATTCGGCGGAGATCTCGATCTTGTAGACCGGATACTCCTTGCCGTCCTTCCACTTGATCGTTTCGTTGGTCGCGACCGTCGAGCGGGTCACGAAGCCGAAATCGCAGCTGGTGTCGAGAAACACGACCTCGCGGTAGTTGGGGTGGATGCCGTCTTTCATGGTGTTCGCCTTGTGGGTGGGCACGGACTTATTTTCCTTCGCGCGGTGCCCGGGAAACCCCGATTATCCCAGAAAACCCCAATCAAAGCAAGGGGTTGTTACCGTTCCTTGTGGAGTGCCAGGTGATTGAGCGGACAGGGTTTTTTGGCCCGGAGCGTGCTTGCCAGGACATGTTGACCGGCGCCGGTCTGGCGTCCGGTCCAACAAGGCGCCCGGCTGCCCTTTTGCCGCGCGCTATCCCTTCTTCATGGACCCGAAAAACTCGTCGTTGTTCTTCGTCGCCCGCAGCTTGTCCAGCAGGAATTCGGTCGCCTCGAGCTCGTCCATGCCGAAGAGGAGCTTCCTCAGGATCCACACCTTGGGAAGGATGTCCGGCCCGATCAGCAGCTCCTCGCGGCGGGTGCCGGAGCGGTTCACGTTGAGCGAGGGATAGATGCGCTTCTCGGCCATGCGGCGATCCAGGTGGATCTCCATGTTGCCGGTGCCCTTGAATTCCTCGTAGATCACGTCGTCCATGCGCGAGCCCGTGTCGATGAGGGCCGTGGCGATGATCGTGAGCGAGCCGCCTTCCTCGACGTTCCTCGCG
>Ga0134125_10007122_pt1 | contig 12639 bp, 11 predicted proteins | sample KB31751_FD_96464 | JGI IMG/M metagenome (GOLD analysis project Ga0134125, IMG submission 96464) | Terrestrial soil microbial communities with excess Nitrogen fertilizer from Kellogg Biological Station, Michigan, USA - KB3-175-1 | ecosystem: Environmental > Terrestrial > Soil > Unclassified ... | reverse complement strand
GCTCGACACGGTCGTTTGCGGGGCGGGCCGGCTATAGCGTCGGACCTGCCAATATCGGCATGGGATTCAATCCCTACGGCGCCTCGACGACGCCCAATCCGGACAATGTGCGCTCCACCATGGTGACCAATGATCCGCGCCAGCGCGCGCTGTTCGGCGCGGCCTGGGCGGCCGGCTATCTGGCGCGCGCCGCCCAGGGCGGCGTCGACGGCGTCACCATCATGGCGCCGACGGGGCCGTTCGGCGTCGTCGGCGAACGGGGCGCGCGTCCCGCCTTTCGCGTCGTGCAGGGTTTCGCGACCCTGGCAGGGGCCGCGGTTCTCCAGACGGCATCGTCCGCGCCGCAGGGATTGCTTGCCTGCGCCGGCGAACGACGCGGCCGGCGCGCGCTCTGGCTCGTCAATCTCACGCCGGAGGCGCGCAAGGTCGCCGTCGCCGGGTTCCGGCCGGCGACCGTCGCCGTCATGGACGAGACCTCGGGGGCCAAGCTGAAGGAGAGGCCGCTGCCGCGGGCCTCGCTGTTCGAGCTGGGCGCCTACGCCATCGCCCGGTTGGAGGCTTGAGGCAATGACCACGGTCGTCCTCGGCGCCGGTGCGGTCGGGACCGCGACCGCCTGGTATCTCAGCAAGGCCGGCCACGATGTCGAGGTGGTGGAGCGGCAGCCGGCGGCGGCGCTGGAAACCAGCTGGGGCAACGGCGGCGTCATCCACGCCAGCGAGGTCGAACCCTGGTCGCAGCCGGGCATGCCGCGCAAGATCCTGAAATGGCTCGGCAAGGAGGATGCGCCGCTGCTGCTGCGCTACGGCGCCATCCCGCGGATGTGGCGCTGGGGCCTGGATTTCGCGCGCAACTGCACGCCCGAGAAGTTCCGCGCCAATTCCCGCGCCAACCTGCTGCTGGCGCTGCATTCGCTGCGCTCCCTCCAGGAGATCGGCGCCGAGACCGGCATCGTCTACGACCGCGGCACCAACGGCGTGATGAAGATCTACCGAGCCAAGGACTCGCTCGATACGGCCGAGCGCTCCTGCGCCTATCTCAGCGAGCATGGCCTGCTGTTCGAGCGAATCGACCGCGAGCGCTGCGTCGCGCTCGAACCGGCGCTGGCGGATACCGGGCCGACGCTTGCCGGCGGCCTCTATTTCGCGCGCGACGAGGTGGGCGACTGCAACAAGTTCACCCAAGGCCTCGCCGCCGCCTGCGCCGCGCGCGGCGTGCGCTATCACTACGACACCAACGTGCGCCGCATCGAGGCGAGCGGCCGGCGAGTCGCCGGCGTCGTCACCGACAAGGGCCGCATTGCCGCCGACCAGGTGGTGGTGGCCATGGGCAGCTTCTCGGCGGCGATCCTGCGCGACGTCGGCGTCCGCGTGCCGATCTATCCGGTGAAGGGCATCTCCATCACCTTCGCGCGCGGCGCCTGGAACAGCGCGCCGAAGATGCCGGTGATCGACGACAGCGGGATCTTCGGCCTGGTCCCGGTCGGCGACCGCCTGCGGATCTCTGGCTCGGCCGAGATCACGGGCTTCGACACCGAGCCGGCCATGGCGCGCGCCGACGCGATCATCGCCAACGCCAGCGCCACGTTTCCGCAGCTGCGGCAGCATCTCGATCCCGGCAAGGCGCGTTTCTGGGCCGGGCTGCGGCCCGTGACGCCGGCCGGCACCCCGATCATCGGCCGCACCGCCATCGGCGGCCTCTGGATCAATGCCGGCCACGGCCATCTCGGCTGGACCCTCGCCTGCGGCTCCGGACGCGTGCTTGCGGACGTCATGAACGGCCGCGACCCCGGCATTCCCCTGCCGCAACCGCAGGGCGCCGGCGCGGCGCGGGCGGCCTAACTGCCGACGATATCCGCGATGCGGATCGGCTTCACCGGCGGACGCGGCGCCCAATGCGCGGCCTCGTCGAGCGACAAACCCCGACGCGATGCCGCCAGCGCCGCTAAAACGGGGCCACAGTAGCGCCCCTGGCAGCGGCCCATCCCCGCTCGTGTCGCCCGCTTGACGGCACCGACCGACTGGGTGCCGGGATCGAACCCGGACTCGATCTCGGCCAGCGTCACCTCCTCGCAGCGGCAGATCATGGTCTCCGGACTTGCCAGCTCCGTCAGCAGGCGGGGCGCCCGGAACAGCTCCCACAGGCCGCTCTGAAAGCGGCGGTGACGACGGAGTTGCCGGCGTGCGCGCGCGACCGCCTGCTCCTGTCCGGCGGCGGGAGCGAGACCCAGAGAACGGGCGGCGGCCAAACCGGCGATGATGCCTTCCACCTCGGCTGCGGGGGCGCCGCCGAGTCCCGTGCAATCGCCGACCGCATAGACATGGGCAACGCTGGTCAGGCCGTCACCGTCCCGCTCGGTGACGAGATGCCCCCGCTCGGCATCGAACGCGTGCCGGCAACCGAGAGCGCGCAGAATCTCGTTCGACGGCATGAAGCCGTAGCCGACGCAGACCGTGTCCACTTCGTAACTGCGCGTGGATGCATCGCCATCCGCAGCGGGCCAGGGCGTCACCTGCGCCCGCAGTCGGTCGCCCGCGCGCTCGACGCTCGCGATGACATGACGGTGGAGGAGCGGGATGCCACGCCGTTTCACCTCGGCCAGATAGGCGCGGCCGCGCATGGCGAGTCCCGGCGTGCTCGTCAGCATCTTCAGCAGTGCCGCGGCGGCCGACACGCCCGGCCGTCCCGCGAGTTCGATCACCGCGGCGATCTCCGCCCCGGCCCGCGCCAGCTCGAGGGCGACCTGCAGATTGAGCGGGCCGTTGCCGGCGACGAGCACGCGCCGTCCCGCCAGCACGGCATAGCTGCGGAGCAGCGTCTGCGCCGCGCCGGTCGTCATCACGCCCGGCAGGGTCCAGCCGGGAAAGGGCACGCCGCGCTCATAGGCGCCGGCCGCCACGATCAGCCGCTGCGGCCGGCACAGGCGGCTCGCCTGGCCGTCGAAGATCATGAGCTCGAGCGGCTCGAACGCGCCCCACAACTGCGCGCCCCGGAGGAAGACCACGCCGGCGGCCTCCGCCTCCGCGATCAGCGCCCGACCGCCCGCAAATTGCGCGTCGTCGGGGAGCGCGGAATGTCTGGCGGGATGCAAGGGCTGCTTGTAGTATTGGCCACCCGGCTGCGGCCGTTCGTCGACCAGTAACACGCGCGCACCCGCTCGCGCTGCGGTTGCCGCCGCATTCAGCCCGCCGGCGCCGCCGCCGAGCACGAGCACATTGGGCGTCAAGACGTCGCCATCCTCGACCGGCTGGTGCGTCGGCGGCGGGAGATCGACGGTGGATGCCAGGTGGGATTGCCGCCGCACCGAGCAGGGCCGGTCGAGCTTGGTCATGCAGGCGCGCTGATTGCCGCGGCCGTCGATCTCGACGAGACATTCCTGGCACACGCCCATGCCGCAGAACAGGCCGCGCCGCTCGCCTGCCTTGGTTTCCCGCAAGTCCCGTTCGCCGGCGGCCGTGAGCGCCGCCGCCAAGGTCTCGCCGCGACGGCCCCGGATCGCGCGCCCCTGAAAATCGATCGCCACGGAATCCGTGCCGGGCGTCGCGCCCTGCACGCGCAGGGAGTCGGTCACGGGCATCTTGCCCTTCCGTTGACAGCCCGACCTTCAAATGCGAAGCGAGGACGATGGTCGATTCCGGGGCGTCGATGGGCAGGACTGCGCTTCTCGCAGGCAAGGTCGCTCTGGTGACCGGCGGGGCGCAGGGCCTCGGGCGCGCCATCGCCGAGGGCTTCGCCGCTGCCGGCGCGCGCGGCCTGCTGTTCGATCGCCTGCCGGCAGGCGATTCCCTCCCCGACGGTTGGCGTTTCGAGAGCGGCGATGTCGCCGTGGAAGATGACGTCGCACGGGCCGTCGCGCGGCTGCGGGAAGAGTTCGGCCGCCTCGACGTCGTCATGGCCAATGCCGGCATCGTGCCGCCCTGGCAGGACACGGAAGCCATCGATCTCGCCGAGTGGGACCGGGTCTTCGCGGTCAATGCGCGCGGCGTCATGGCGACCATCAAGCACGCCGTGCCGCTGATGAAGCAGCAGGGCGGCGCCATCGTCGCCATGGGGTCGACCAATTCCTGGATCGGCCATGCCAAGCAGGCCGCCTACACCGCGAGCAAGCATGCCGTGCTCGGCATCGTGCGGGCGGCGGCGCTGGATGTCGGCCGCTTCGGTATTCGCGTCAATGCCCTCTGCCCCGGGCCGGTCGCGACAGACGCGCTCCTCGCTCGCGTCCGGCGGCGGGCGGGAGAAGGCGGCGTACCGGTCGAAGAGACTCTGAGACGCTACAGCGAAACGGCCCTCGGCCGGATGGTGACCGCGGCGGACGTCGTGGGCGCCGCCCTCTTCCTCGCCAGCGATCTGTCGTCGGGCGTCACCGGTCATCTGATCCCCGTCGATGCGGGTTCCGGATCCTAGGTGCACGCGCCCAACAACGAAGAGGATAAGAGCGTGTTTGATCTCACGGGCAAGACCATCCTGGTGACAGGAGCCTCGAAGGGCATTGGGGCGTCCATCGTCCAGGTCATCGGACAACAGGGCGCCAATGTCGTCGCCCACTACGGCAGCGATCGGGACGGCGCGGAGTCCGCAACGGCATCGATTCCCAAGGCACGACTCCACCTGGTGGCGGCCGACCTCGCCAAGCCCGGCGCAACCGGCGGCCTGTGGCGCGACGCCCTGGCCTGGAAGGGACGCATCGACGTGCTCGTGAACAACGCGGCCATGATGGCGTTCGAAGGCGGCATCGACGATCCCGATTCGACCTGGGACAAGGTCTGGGCCGAGACCCTTCAGGTCAACGTCAAGGCGCCGGCCGATCTGATGCGGGCCGCCGTCCGGCACTATCGCCAGGCCGGCGGCGGCATCATCGTCACCGTCTCCAGCTGGGTGGCGCAGCGCGGCTCGACCAATCCCGTCACCATCGCCTATGCGGCGTCGAAGGCGGCGACCATGGCTGCGACCAAGACCATCGCGCGCGCCTACGCCAAGGACAAGGTGTTGGCCTATATCATCGCCCCCGGCGTGGTGCGCACGCGCCTCTCCGAGAACTTCGCCGCCACCCAGGGCGGCGAGCAGGCGGTGACGGCGAGCCTCGCGATGGGCGAATGGGTGCCGCCCGGCGACATCGCCGCGCTGGTGGCATTCCTGGCGACGGGCACCTGCCGACATCTCAGCGGCGCCACGCTCGACGTCAACGGCGCCACCTATGTGAGATAGCCCGGCGCGCAAGCCGCTAGCGCTCCAGCACCGCGGCGCGTCGCTCGAGATAGAAGCTGTAGTATTTCGACAGCACGGCGTGCGGATTTTCCAGGCCGAGTTCCTGCGCCGCCCGATAGAGCCAATGCGGCTCCGCCATGAGCTGCCGGCCGAGGGCGATGAGATCCGCGTCCTCGTCCTGCAGGATCGCCTCGGCCTGCCGCGGCTCGAGAATGGCGCCGACCGCCATCGTCGGCAGCCCGGCGCCCTCTCGCACGGCCGCCGCGTAGGGCACCTGGTAGCCGGGCCGGATCTTCGCCGTGGAGAGCGTGGCCGCGCCGGCCATGCCGCCAGAGGAACAATCGATGAGGTCGATGCCGCGAGCCTTCAGCGCGCGGGCGAGCTGGACCGTGTCCTCGATGACGAGGCCGCCGGGCAGGTTGTCGATGGCGGAGGCACGGTAAAAGACCGGTTTGTCTTCCGGCCATGCCGCGCGGACGGCCTCGGCGACGAGCAGCGGAAAGCGCATGCGCTTTTCGAGCGTGCCGCCGAACTCGTCGGTGCGCCGGTTCGAGATCGGCGAGAAGAAGGAATGGACGAGGTAGCCGTGGGCGCCGTGGATCTCCAGGATCTCGAAGCGGGCGGCGAGCGCGCGCGCCGCCGCGCTGCGAAAGGCCCCGATCAGCTCCTCGATCTCCGCGATCGTGAGTTCGCGCGGCGCCGGATAGCCCTCGCGCTCGGGAACCGCGCTCGGGGCGACCCGCTCCCAGGCCGGTTCGAGCCCGCTCGTCTCCTTGAGCGGCGCCGCGCCGTCCCACGGCCGGGCCGCGCTGCCCCGGCGCCCGGAATGGCCGATCTGGATGCCGGGCACGGTGCCATAGGTCCGATAGAGATCGGCGATTTGCTTCAGTCCGAGTATCTGGCTGTCGTCCCAAATACCCGTGCAGCCATGCGTGATGCGACCGTCGCGCGTCACCCCCGTCGCCTCCACGAACGCCGCGCCGAGCCCGCCGGCCGCGAAGCGGGCGTGATGGGCGAAGTGCCAGTCCTGCACGCGCCCCTCGACCGCCTGGTACTGGCACATCGGCGACATCACCGCACGGTTGCGCAGCGTGACCCCGCGCAATGCCAGCGGCGAGAAGAGTTTGTGCGGTGTCACGCGCGCGCGGCCCGCGCGATCGACATCGGCGCGTCCCGGCTATTCCGCCGCCATGCGGTGGGATCGGGCCGGCGCACCCTGGGCTTCGATCCGATCCACGAGGTCATCGAGTTCCCGCATGATCGGCTGGAGTTTCTTGAGCCGCGCCTCGCCCTCCTTGCCCAGTTCCTTGAAGGTGGTCAGCGGCGGCCGCACATCGCCGACGGGATAGCCGGCCGCCGCGGCCAATGCCTTGGAATAGCACTGGTGGCCATAGGTTGGATGGCCCTCGTTGATGATGACCTGCATCTTGTGGATCAGCCGCTCGATCTTCTTCGCCTCCTCGATCCTGCCCTCGACGATGAAGTCGCAGATGCGATAGGAAGCGCGCGGGATGTAGTTGCCGTAGGGGTTCACATAGCCGATGGCGCCGAGGAGATAGGACTCCACGATCCGCTCGCCGGCGAACACGTTCATGACGCCCTTGGTCTCCTCGATGACGTCGTGGACGCGCGCCACATCCATGCTCGCCTCCTTGATGTAGCGGACCTGCTCGAAGGCCTTGGTCAGCCGCGCCACCAGCTTGGCCGACATGTCGACGTTGGAGGTGAAGGGATTGTTGTAGAGCATGATGGGAATCGAGACCTTCTCGCAGATCGCCTTGTAGTAGTTGAAGATCTCGTCGTCGGTCGGTGTGTAGTAGTAGGGCGGGATGATCATCAAGCCGTCGGCGCCAAGTTCCTCGGCCTCGCGGCTGTAGCGCACCGCATGCGGCGTGTGCGCGTTCATGGTGCCGACCAGCACATGCATGCGGCCGCGGACGTGCTTCACCGTGGTCTCCACGAACAGCCGCCGCTCCTCGTCGGAGACCGTGAGGAACTCGCCGGTGGTGCCGAGGATGATGATGCCGGGCACGCCGAGCTTGATCTGCCAGTCGACGAACCGCTTCCAGGCGGGGATGTCGATCTTCTTGCCGTCGGCGGTGAACGGCGTGATGGTCACAGTGTAGCTGCCGCGGAACTGCTTGGGCATGGTTCTACCCTCCTGGCGGATCGAGGCGATATCCGGATTGCGATGTGCCCGCAGCCTAATCTATATGCATACTTAGTGTCTACGTAAGAATGTGACGAAAGCGCCCGGCACCGCGATGCAAGAGGACACGCAGACGGACGTTCTGATCATCGGCGGCGGGCTCGCGGGGTGCGCCACCGCCTATTTTCTGGCGCGCGAAAGAGTCGAGGTCACGCTGATCGAGCGCTACGACCTCAACACCCAGGCCTCCGGCTGCAACGCCGGCAGCATCCACGCCCAGATCCCGCACGAGCCGTTCGTGAGCCTGGGCGAAGACTGGGCGCGCAACTTCGCGCCGACCATTCCGCTGATGCTCGAATCGATCCGCCTCTGGGCCGGCCTGGAGGCCGAGCTTGGCGCTGATCTCGAGGTCTCCCTCCGCGGTGGCCTCCTGGTCGCCGAGACCGAGGCGCAGCTGCGCGACATCGAGCGCAAGGCCAACCTGGAGCGCGCCCACGGGCTCAGCGTCGAGATGCTGTCGGCCGGCGATCTCCGGCGCATGGCGCCCTACCTCTCCGAGCGGATGATCGGCGGCGCCTTCTGCCCGACCGAGGGCAAGGCCAATCCGCTGAAAGTCACGCCCGCCTTCGCCCGCGTCGCCCTCGGTCACGGCGCGCGCATTCGGAGCGACACCGTGCTGACCGGCCTCGCAGCGGAGACGAGCGGTTATCTCGCACGCACGAGCCGCGGTGCAATCCGCGCGCGCCGCGTGGTGAATTGCGGCGGCGCGGAAGCCGGCCGCATCGTCGCCATGCTCGGCCTCTCCCTTCCCATCGAGGGTCATCCCATCCAGGTCAACGTCACCGAGCCGGTCGAGCCCTTCATCGAGCATCTCGTCTATTCCGCCGGCGAGAAGCTCACGCTCAAGCAGGCGCGCAACGGCTCGCTGCTGATCGGCGGCGGCTGGCCGGCGCGCTGGAGCGCGGTCGGCGCGCGGCCGGTCGTGAGCCTGGAATCGCTGCGCGCCAACCTGCGCGTCGCCCAGACCGTGGTGCCGCGCCTCGGCTCCGCGCGGCTGCTGCGGGTGTGGCCGGCCATCGTCAACGGCACCGCCGATTGGAAGCCGATCCTGGGCGAGGTACCGGGGCTCCCCGGCTTCTTCATGAACATGTTTCCCTGGATGGGATTCACCGCCGGCCCGATCTCGGCGCTGGTGACGGCCGAGCTGGTCATGGGCCGCAAGCCGTCGATGGATCTCGCGCAGTTCTCCGCGCTCCGGCACGTAGCGTGACTGAGGGCGCTGCAAGCAGAGACATGTCGACGAAACTCGCGATTTGATCCTACGCATAGGTCAGGAATACCGACCTAAGTTTTTCGAATCCGAGGAACAACCCCATGTAAAGGAAGTTAACGAGCGGTTCCTTGGGCGCGAGCAGCTTCGAGCGGCGGTAGTGGCCGTTCGGGATGGTCTGATACACGATGTCAAAGATCGCCCGGCGGGGCTTTCACGCTCCGTCGGACCCCCCAGGCCAAGTCGAAGAGGTGAGAACATAGTAAGAACATTCTATTGGAAATGTCAATCGGAATCAGACGGAAAAAATTCGCGCCCTGTTCGGCTAGTCAACACGAAACCGGGCCTTCAATGCCGCAGGATCTTGCCGACGAACTCGCGGGCGCGGTCGGTCTTGGGCATGTCGAAGATCTCGCGCGGCGAACCCACTTCCACCACCTGCCCCTTGTCCATCATCACGACCTTGGCGGCGACCTCGCGCACGAAGCCCATCTCGTGACTGACGATGAGCATGGTCATGCCCTCCGCCGCCAGCCCGCGGATGGTATCGAGGACCTCGTTGACCAGCTCGGGATCGAGCGCCGAGGTAACTTCATCCAGGAGTAGAATCTCCGGCCGCAGGGCGAGCGCGCGAGCGATGGCGACGCGCTGCTGCTGGCCGCCCGACAGCTCGTCGGGATAGGCGCGGTGCTTGTCGGCGAGGCCGACCTTGGCCAGCAGCCGCACCGCCTCCGCCTCGACTTCCGCGCGCGGCCGGCCTTGGATCTTCACCGGCGCGATCGTGACGTTGCGCATCACGTCCATGTTCTGAAACAGATTGTACTGCTGGAACACGATCGCCATGCGCTCGCGCGCCGATCGGATGCTGGCGGCGCTGCGGTAGTCGATGGCAGCACCGTCCACCAGCACCTCGCCCGCCGTCGGCGGCGTCAGCCCCATCAGCACGCGCAGGATCGTCGACTTGCCCGAGCCGGACGGACCGATGAGTGCCACCACCTCGCCCTTGCTGAGGGTGAGATTGACGCTCCTAAGGACGGTGAGCGGGCCGTAGGCGCTGCTGAGATCTTTTACTTGGAGATGATGCAAGGCGTTGCTCCAGCCATCGGCCCCAGCGACTCAAGGGGTAGGACATCGTGAAATAGAGGAAGGCAATGGTGCCGAACACGAGGATGCCTGAAAAGCCTGCGTTGTTCAGTTCCTTGCCGCGGAAGGTCAGCTCGAACACGCCGACCTGCGAGACCAGCGCAGTGTCCTTGATGAAGCCGACGGCGAAGGCGACCGCCGGCGGCAGGATGACCGGCCAGGACTGCGGGATGATGACGCTCACCAGGGTCTGCCAGCGGCTGAAATTCATGGCCACCGCCGCCTCGGTCTGCTGGCGCGCCACCGATTCGAAGCCGCCACGGATGATGTCGGCCGTATAGGCCGTGGAATAGATGCAGACGGCGATGACGGCGATGGCGAACAGCGAGGCATCCGAAACGAAGGCCTGGATGAAGAAGAGCACGAGATAGGTGACGACCAGGAAGGGAATTCGCCGGAAGATCTCGACATAGAGGATCGCCGCCAGGCGGACCGGCAGCATCAGCCGCCCCGGCGTCTGCCGCAGGAACACGATGGTGAAGGCCAGCAGGAAACCGAGCACGCAGCCGATGATGGTCATCGCCAAGGTCGTCCCCATGGCCTCCAGCAGCAGGACGACGTTCTGCGGCGAAAAGAACTCCGGGATCTCGCGGACGATCCGCTCGAGCATCAGAACACCTTGGCCTTGACGCGAAAGGCCCAACGGCCGACCAGGGCGAGCGACAGGCTGGCGATGAGCGTCAGCACGACATAGATGCCGGCGACCAAGGTGAACATCTCGAGCCAGCGGTAGTTCTCGGTCGAGATGTTGATCGCCTGGCCCGTCAGTTCATCGACACCGATGACGGCGCCGACCGAGGTGCCCATCACGAGGATCACGACGAAGAAGTTGGCGAGTGCCGGATAGATCGCCTTGGCGATGTGCGGCACGATCACGAAGCGGATCTGCTGCCACACCGACATGCCCAGCGTCTCCGCCGCCTCCATCTCCGTGCGGCGCACCGAGATGAAGCCGGCCCGCATGATCTCCGTCAGATAGGCGCCGGCGTTGAGCGTGAGGCCGATCAGAACGCAGGTGAACTTGTCCCAGAGAATGCCGGCCTCCGGCAGGCCGAAATAGAGGAAGTAGATCTGGATCAGCGCCGGCGTGTTGGTGAAGAAGATGACGTAGACATTCGCCGCCCGGCGCAGGATCGGACCGCCGAAGGTCTTGAGCGACGCGCCCAGCAGGCCGATGAGGGCACCGCCCCAGAACGTCAGCAGGCCGAGCTCGAAGGTGACGACGGCGCCCTTCAACAGCTCCGGCAATTGCGCGAAGGCCACGCCGAACTGGAAGGTATAGTTCATCGCCGCGGGCCTGCTATGCCTGGCTCGCAGAGCGGAGAGCGGGCGCCGACCGGGCGCCCGCCCTCACGCCGACGCGCGATCAGAAGTAGGGGTTGGGCACGACTTTCACCAGCATCGGCGCGCCGTACCATTTCTCCCAGGTGTCGTTCACGAAGTTGCTGGTATGGAGGTTGTAGAGGACGATGTTGAGGAAGTCGCGCAGCGGATAGTTGCCGCGCTGCACGCCGATGGCGTCCCAGCCGATATCGATCGGGTTGGGCAGCACCTTCCACTTCACGTCCGGATAGTTCTTGGTGTGCTTCATGAAGAAGTCGATGTTCTCCACGATCGCGTCGGCGCGCCCTTGCGCGACCAGCCGCACCGTGTCGGCGATCGTATCCACCAGCTCCATCTTGGCGTTCGGCAGCTCCTTTTTCAGATAGTCCACCGACCAGTTGCCGCGCATGTTGGCGAGCGTGTACTTGGAGTTGTCCAGCTCCTTCCAATCCTTGATATCGAGCTTGTCGGTCGTGAGCACCGCCATGACCTCGGTGTGCAGCGGCACGGTGTACTCGATGAGCTTGGCGCGCTCGGACGAGCGGGTGAGGGCGCCCAGCGAGATGTCGATCTTGTCGGCGACCAGGAACGGCACGCGCTGCGGCGTCTCGGTCGGCACCCATTCGACCTTCACGCCGAGGGCCTCGGCGATCTTGTTGCCGACGTCGATGTCGAAGCCTTCCCAGTCGCCGCTGGCGGCGCGCGAGCTGTTGGGCGGGAAGTTCGGGTTGATGCCGATGCGGATCACGCCGTCCTTGATGATGTCGTCGAGCGATTTCGCCTGGACGACGGTCAACGAAGCCGCCAGCGCCGCCACCAGGGCGAGGCAAGACAAGGCTATTTTCTTGAACATGCTGAGATCTCCCTGCTCGGCACGCCCGGGCGCACCGACGCTTATTGTTTGACGCGGGCGCTTGGCCGCCCCTCTAGCCCATGCCGGCCTCCCCGCGCCGCCGATACTGGCGCATAGCGCGCCTTCAAGTCAATCGCATACTCCATGTCGACATGGGTTCGAGGCGGGCGGACGCGTCATTTGCCGCCGTGGAGCAGCAGGAGCGCGGCCGGCCGGTTCGACAGGTCGCGCTTGAATTCCTCGACGATAACCTGCGCATCGGCGCGGCCGGCCTTCTCGGCCCGGTCGGCGTCTCCGGCCGCGATGGCGTCGACCATCTCGCGATGCGACGTCAGCGCGGTGTCCGGCAGGTTGTCGCCGAGATGGCGGGCATAGAGCCGCAGGATGCGCTGGCCCTGATCGAGCAGCCCGCGCATCCAGCTGGCGAGGAAGGGATTGCCGCTCATCTCCGCGACGGCCGTGTGGAAATCGCGATTGGAGAGGATCATGGCGCGCATGTCGCCCCGGTGCACCGCCACCTCATGCTCCCTGACGATCCGTCGCAGCCCCTCGACCTTCGACGGAATGACGTTGGCCGCCGCCAGTCGCGCGGTCAGGCGATAGAGCAGCTGCATGGCATCGAAATAGGCCGGCAGCATCGCCACGTCGAATTGCGCCACCATGGAGGTACGGTTGCGCAGGTTCTGGACGAGCCCCTC
>Ga0134125_10007121_pt1 | contig 12640 bp, 11 predicted proteins | sample KB31751_FD_96464 | JGI IMG/M metagenome (GOLD analysis project Ga0134125, IMG submission 96464) | Terrestrial soil microbial communities with excess Nitrogen fertilizer from Kellogg Biological Station, Michigan, USA - KB3-175-1 | ecosystem: Environmental > Terrestrial > Soil > Unclassified ... | reverse complement strand
GGATCGCCGGGCCGCCGCGGCTGCTCGTTCGCGCGGATCGAACGCCCCGTGACGCGCCGCGCGACCTCGATCACCTCGCGCACCGAGCGCCCCGTTCCCGTGCCCAAGTTCACCGCGACGGGCTGCTTCGCGTCGACCTGCACGTTCAAGGCGCGGACGTGCGCAGCGGCGATGTCGGCAACGTGCACGTAGTCGCGGATCGCGCTGCCATCGGGCGTCGGATAATCGGTGCCGTACACATCGACCGCCGGTCGCTTCCCCGCCGCTGCCGCGAGGACATTCGGAATCAGGTGCGTCTCAGGATCATGGTCCTCACCCCGCGTCGCCGTCGCGCCCGATGCATTGAAATAACGCAGGCTCACGACCTCGATCCCATGGGTCGGCGCGAACTCGCCGAGCACGCGCTCGAAATCTCTCTTGGTCTCGCCGTACGGGTTCACGGGCACCTGCGGCGAATCCTCGGTGATCGGAATCTTCGCCGGGTGACCGTACACCGCGCAGGATGATGAGAAGACAAAGCGGCGGATCTTGGCCCGTCCCGCTGCCTCCAAGAGTACACGGGCGGCCGTGACATTGTTGCTCACATACTTCTGAGGCTGCGCAACTGATTCTGCAACAAGGGCAAAGGCCGCCATGTGGACGATGGCCCCGATCCCCTCCTTGCCGAGAATGGCCTCCACCAACTCCCGGTTTCCCACCCCGCCCTGGATAAAGCCGGCACCGCGGGCCACGGCGGCCTGATGGCCCGCGCTGAGGTCGTCGAGCACGACGACGCCCACGCCGAGCCCCAGAAGCTGGTCGACGATGACACTGCCGATGTACCCTGCGCCACCCGTGACGAGGACTCGACCTTTCACTCGGGGGACTCCATGCCGAACAGGCGACGGAGCGCCTCGAGCAGGCCGTAGCCTCGCCCTTCCTCGGCGGCGGCTTTCAGCGCGATGGTGGGTTGGTGCAGGAATTTGTTCATGAGGGACTGGCTGAACTGCTCGACGCGCGCGCGATCCTCGGCACTGAGCGCCCCAAGCTGGCGGAGCGCGCGCTCGAGCTCGGCGGCGCGCACCTGCTCCATGCGCTCGCGGAGCTCCTTGATCGTCGGAACGACGCCGAGGCCGCCATACCACGCCCAGAACAGGTTCGTCTCCTCCTCGACGATGCGCTCGGCGGCCGGGATTTCGTCGCGACGGCGCGCCGTCGCCTGCGCCGCCACCGTCTGCAGGTCGTCCACATCATACAGGAACACGTTCTCGATCTGCGCGATCGCGGGATCGACGTCGCGCGGCACGGCGAGGTCGAGAATGCAGAGCGGACGCCCGCGGCGTTGCGCGATCACCGGGCCCACGCGCTCCCAGGTCACGACCGCATGCGGCGCGGCGGTCGAGCACAGCGCGATGTCGGTCGACGCGAAGTGCGTCCAGGCTTCTTCGAGCGACACCGCACGGCCGCCGAGACGCTCCGCGATCGCGCGCGCGCGCTCCTGCGTGCGATTGGCGACGAGCGTGATCTGGACGCCCTGATCGCTAAGGCACGTCGCCGCCAGCTCGGCCATGTCGCCGGCGCCGAGAATCAGCGCGTGACGGCCGGCGAGATCGCCGAAAATCTTCCCGGCCACCGCGACCCCGGCCGACGCCGCGGATGCCGTGCCCATCCCCAGTCCCGTCTCCGTTCGGACGCGCGAGCCCACATGCAGCGCGGTCTGGAACAGGCGGTGCAGGACCGGACCCGCCTGCGCGCGCGACGCTTCCCACGCATCGCGCACCTGACCCTGGATCTGCGACTCGCCGAGGATCATCGAGTCGAGCCCGGAGGATACGCGGTACAGGTGTCGCACCGCATCGCGGTCGCGGACGATGTACCCGTACTCACGCGCGCTCCCTGAGGGAGCGCCAGCGAGCCGCTCGCCGAGCAGCGACCAAACGGTCTCGAGCGCCGGCTCATCGTCGCTGACCAGATAGAACTCGGTGCGATTACAGGTGGAGAGCAACACGCCTCCGCTCGCTCCGGCCGCGATCACGCGCGCGAGCGCGCCCGGCACCTCGTGCGCCCCGTGCGTGAAGCGCTCGCGAACGTCGAGCGGCGCAGTGCGGTGATTGACTCCCAGAACCTTGATGCTCATCGCGATCGGATCGGTCACAGGAACCGTTCGGCGCCAGGCTGCGCGAGCTTCAACGCCACGTACACGAGCAGCACGGCGGAGAAACCGGCGATGCTCGCCAGCGCCGCGCGCCGGCCGCCCCAACGACGGACCAGGCGAACCCAGACCGCCCAGCCCAGGACCACCCAGGTGAACAGTCCCCACACGATCTGGGCCTTCGCGACGTGGAAGCCCATGCCGCCGGAGAACCGCGTCCCGTACCCAACCGCGAGCAACAGGCCGAGCGTCAGCGACGGAAATCCGGCGACCAGGGCGATGCGATTCAGCTGATCCAGGCGCTCGAGCGGCGGGAACAGCTGGAAGATCTGCCCGAAGCGGCGCGCTTTGAGCTCCCGGAATTGCAGCAGGTAGAGCGCCGCGGCGATGAAGGCGAGCGCCATCAGCGCGAGACCCAGGACGCTGAGCGCGATGTGCAGCACGAGCCAGGTGTTGCGAGCCGGGACATCGGTCCCGGGCGCGAGCCCGCTCAGGACCGCGAGACCGACGAGCCCGGTCGCCAGGGGCGAGGTGAAAAACGAGACCGCGGAGCCGCGCAGCAGGCGCTCGCTCGCGAGCTGCAGCAGCACCAGACAGAAGGCCAGCATGGAGAGCGCGGGACCGAGCCCGACGAGCGTCAACTGAGCGAGGGCGACCACGTGGGCAGCCGCGCCCGCGCAGGGGAGCGCGATCGCGAGCGCGCGTGACGGGCTGCCCAATCCCATGAATGGCGCCAACACGAGCGCCGTCGCGAGTGCGTACAGCGTCAGGGCAACCAGGTGGAGCGTGACGATCACGACAGAAATCGGCCGGGTCCGCCTGCGCGGGCCCGGCCGCCTTTTAGGAGGGCATCTTCTTGATCAAGCGTACCGGAAGACCTCGGTCGAGTCCTGGGTGCATGATCTCGATCAGCAGACCGGTGGCCGAGCGTTCGCGCGTGTGCACGACCATCAATACCGCGCGCACTTCCTCGGACGCGGTGCCGATGGCCGCCTCGGCCGGCTTGTACACTTCGAACACGTCGCCCGGAGTGACGCCGTCACGGCGGCCCTTATCGATGAAGAAGTATTGCTGCGCGCCGGCGATCACGCGTTCGTCGCGCGGCCCGATGAGCTTGCCGGCAAGCCCCTGTGCCACGGGCACCGGGCGAACCTGACCGGGATCGCGGAACGGCTCGAGCGGCATCGCGAGCTCGCCGTTGTGGACTCGGCCATACTGCGCCACGACCTGCGCGAGCACCTGTTGCTGCTCGATCGAGGTGACGCGCGCGATGCCGGTCGGCACCACGACGTCGCCCCACTGCCCGAACTCGATCCCGCGATCGATGCGAACCAGCAGGAGTGAATCGCCGACATGATAGGACGCATGACGCGGCGGCCGGACGGAGATCTCCTGGAACATCTGCGCCGTGGACGTCTGCGAAAGCTGGTGAATGGCGGACGTGGAGGTCGCGCCGAGCACCTCGCCCCACGGCAGCTGCTCGTTCTCACTCAGGAATCCGGCGGCGTAGAACTCACCGGGACGCAGCGGGCGATACGGCTGATTGACGTAGCCGCGCAGCACATCCTGCACGATCTGCCGATTGGTGCGGCGCCGGTCGAACATCGTTTCGTTCGACTCCACGACGCTCGGCGGCGGCGCCTCGACGACGAAGGTCGTGTCGGCGGGAATCGTGTCGATCGGCGCCATCGTGGTGTCGAGCGGAACAATCGCGACGGCGGTGTCGCCGGAGGCGCGCACGGTATCGGCGGCGAGCTGGGTCGTGTCCTGCGCGACTGCGACGACGGTGTCGCCGCTCGGCGCGACGGCATACATCGGCGCGAGGTTCAGGACTTCGCCCGGATAAATCCAGTGCGGATCTTCGACGACGGCGGTATTGAGGCGGTAGATCTCCGGCCACAGCAGCGGGTCGTTGAAATACATCTGCGCGATGGACCAGAGGGTCTCACCGCGCGCGACGGTATGCGAAGACGGGACTTGTCCCTGAAAAGCGGCGACGGCCTGGGTGTCCTGCACAAGCTGCGGCGTCGTATCCCGCGCGACCTGCGAGGTGTCCTGTGCCGGCAGAACACCCCACGCCAGCGTCGCCGCCAGGGCTAACACGGCACTGCGGCTAGAACGGCAGATCGTCGTCCTCCTCATCCAGCGCCTCCGGGAACGCGTCGAGCGATTCGGGGGCCCCCTTCCCGCCGGCTTCAGCACCTGCCCCGGCTGCGGCCCCTCGTGCTGCCCCCGCCCCAACCGGGGCGGCTGCGCCTTTCGAGCCGAGCATGATCAGCTCGCGCGCAATGATCTCGGTGACGTACCGTGTCTGCTTGTTATTGTCTTCCCAGGTCCGGTATTCGATCCGGCCCTCGATATAGACCTTGTCGCCCTTCTTCAGGTACTTCTCGCACACATCGGCCAGGCCCGATCCGCCCTTGTTATTCCAGCAGATAACTCGATGCCAGTCCGTCTTTTCCTGCTTTTCCCCACCGGCCCCGGTCCACTGCCGACCGGTTGCCACGGAGAGGGTGGCTACCCGAGACCCGTTATTCGTGCTACGCACCTCGGGATCGGCACCCAAGTTCCCGATCAGGGTGACCTTATTGAGACTGCGGCTCACACAACCTCCAGCATTATGCGGGTTTGGGTCCAAGGGTGCCCAACACTATATAAGTCGCAAGTCGTTCTGTCAATCAAAGATACGCCACTAGTAGCAAAGTTATGCATCAAGTCTGAGGACCATGGCGTCCTCCACCGGGCGGCGGTAATACGCCTTGCGTCGGCCGACCTCCTTGAACCCAAACCCCGAGTAGAGGGCTCGCGCCGGGGCGTTCGATTCCCGGACCTCCAGGTAGACCTGCCGCACACCCCGGTCGGTCAGCGCCGCGAGGATCGCTTCGACCAGCGCGCGTCCCAATCCTCCACGCCGTCCGGCTTCGGCGACCGCGAGGTTGAGGATCTCGCCCTCATCGGCGGCCTCGAGCGCGACCACGTAGCCGACGATGTGCTCGTCCGCTTCCGCGACGAGAAACAACGCCCAGGAGACGCAGTCGCGGAAATCCTGCGTGGACCAGGGATCGGCAAATACGCGTTGCTCGATCGCGCGGACCGCGGGAACGTCGCTCAGCTCAGCGAGGCGGATTCGGAAGGGGGCGGCCGTGGCGGCTCTCCCATTTCACTTGGGCTTCGGCGGGACGTCCGTACGTTGGCTCCGCCAAAAGACGATCCAGCGCGACGCGCGCTCCGTCGTACGCGAGCAGGGCCAGCAATGACCCGGCGATGGGCGGCAATTCCTCGAGGCCAAGGGGAGCCCGTCCAGTCCATGCTTCCACTTCCCGCCGATACCGCACTGCGCCGTCACCGACGGCGAGCGCGACCTCCGCGCTCTCAGCGAGCTGCGAGATCGTAAACAGGTCCGGCTTGATCACGATATCGACGGCGTCGTCTTGGAATGCGTAAACGGCGCCGAACACCTGCCCGCGCAGCGCGTCGTAACACGCCGCCACATTGTGGACCCCGGCGCCGTACGCGGCGCCGAGCAGCGAGGGAATCGCCAGTAGCGGAAGCTGCCGCTCGTGCGCGAGTCCTTTTGCCGCGGCCCACCCGATCCGCAGACCCGTGAAACTCCCCGGCCCATCACCGACGACGATCCCCTCGAGGTCATTCAAAGAAACCGTGCCGGCGGACAGGACTTCCTGGACGAGCGGCAGGATCTGCGCCGCATGTTGCCGCGCGCCGCGGATCGAGCGCGCGACCGTCCCGCGAGCGGCGTTCACCGCGACACTGGCGACATCGGTCGCGGTATCGATCGCCAGCCAGGAGCCACTGATCACGCAGATTCCTCAACGATCCGGTGCGCCGGATCAGCATCGTATGAAAGGCGCAGATGTCGATCCAACTGTGGCGTCCAGCCGCCGGCTCGCTCCGGCCACTCGATCAGGATGATCGCCCGGTCACGCACCATGTCGTCGAAGCCGAGGTCGCGCGCTTCGTCGGGTTGACGCAGGCGATAGCAGTCGACGTGATAGACGGGCGTCTGCCCTGCCTCGTAGTGATGGACCAGCGCGTAGGTGGGACTCGTGGCCCGCGCGCTCGCGCCGAGCCCGCGGCAGATCGCCTGGACGAGGGTGGTCTTGCCGGTGCCCAGCTCGCCCGACAAACCGATCACCGCCGGCGCGCGCAGCTGCGCGCCGAGCTCCTCACCGAACCGGCTGAGCTCGTTCGCGGACAGGCGCATCGGCTTTGAGCTCGAGAAGCTGGTCGCGCAGCACCGCCGCCAGCTCGAAATCGAGCTCCTCGGCGGCCGCCTGCATTTGCTGCTCCAGCATGTGGATCAGCGTTTCCCGCTCGCCGGCATCGGCGGGCTTCTGGACCGCAGCGGCGCCCGGTTTGGTGACCCGGGCATCCGCCACCCGCGTGACGAACCGGATGTCGCCGACTGATTTCACGATCGAACGCGGCGTGATGTTGTGCTCCTGGTTGTGGGCGAGCTGCGCCTCGCGCCGGCGGTTCATCTCGTTCAGCGCGCGCTCCATCGAGCCGGTCATCCGATCGGCGTAGAGAATCGCCCTGCCGCTGAGATGGCGGGCGGCGCGCCCCACGGTCTGAATGAGCGAGCGATCGGACCGCAGGAATCCTTCCTGGTCGGCGTCCAGGACCGCCACCAACGACACCTCGGGCAAATCGAGGCCTTCGCGCAGCAGGTTGATCCCCACCAGCACGTCGAATTCGCCGAGCCGGAGGCCCCGGATGATTTCGACGCGCTCGATCGCGTCGATCTCCGAATGGAGATAGCGCACCCGCACCCCATGCTGTTGCAGGTAATCGGTGAGATCCTCGGCCATGCGCTTGGTCAGGGTCGTCACCAGCACGCGCTCGTTCTTCTTCTCGCGCAGCCGGATCTCGCTCAGCAGGTCGTCCACCTGCCCTGCCACCGGCCGGATCTCGACCTGCGGATCGACGAGGCCGGTGGGCCGAATGATCTGCTCCACGATGACGCCGTGCGACAGCCGCAGCTCATCCGCCCCGGGTGTGGCCGAGACGAACACCATGCGCGGGACGAGGCTCATGAATTCGTCGAACCGGAGCGGCCGATTGTCCAGCGCCGACGGCAGCCGGAATCCGTAATCGACGAGCGTCTGCTTGCGTGAGCGGTCGCCTTCGTACATCGCCCCCAGCTGCGGCAGCGTCTGGTGCGACTCGTCGATGATGCAGAGATAGTCGTCGGGGAAGTAGTCCAGCAGGCACGCCGGTCGCTCACCGGGCTGGCGGCCGCTGAACAGCCGCGAGTAGTTCTCGATCCCGGCGCAGCGGCCGACCTCCATCAGCATGTCGATATCGAAATTGGTCCGCGACTCGAGCCGCTGGGCCTCCAGGAGCTTGTTCTGTTTGCGCAGCTCGGCCAGGCGCTCGGCCAATTCGACCCGGATCCGCGACACCGCCCGCTCGATCGTGGCGCGCTGCGTGACGAAGTGCGTCGCCGGATAGATCGCGGACTTCTCCATCTGTTTGATGACGTTGCCCGTGAGCGGATCGATCTTGGCGATGCGCTCGATTTCATCGCCCCAGAATTCGACCCGCACGGCCTGCTCGTCGTACGCCGGAAACACTTCGACCGTATCGCCCCGGACTCGAAAGGTGCCGCGCTCGAATCCGATGTCGTTGCGCTGATACTGCACCGCGACCAGGTCCGACAGGAATGCATCGCGACCCCGGTGCTCGCCTTTCTGCGCCGTGACCAGCAGCTCGCGATACAGCTCGGGATCGCCGAGGCCGTAGATCGCCGACACGCTCGCGACGATGATGACGTCATCGCGCTCCATGAGACTCGACGTCGCGCGCAGCCGCAGCCGCTCGATGTCGTCGTTGATCGACGAATCCTTGGCGATGTACGTGTCCGTCGACGGCACGTACGCCTCGGGCTGGTAGTAGTCGTAGTACGAGATGAAGAACTCGACGGCGCTCTGGGGGAAAAACGTCTTCAGCTCACCGTAGAGCTGCGCCGCGAGCGTCTTGTTGTGTGACAGCACCAGCGTGGGCTTCCCGAAGTCGGCGACGACGTGGGCCATCGTCATCGTCTTCCCGGAGCCGGTGACGCCGAGCAGCGTCTGGTATTTGTCGCCGCGCGTGAGCCCCTGGCTCAGCTCGCGAATAGCGCGTGGCTGATCTCCCGCCGGGGGCGGCGCGTTTCCGATTTCAAAGGGCATACGAGGGAAAGCTAACCGACGACGACTTCAGCGGGACCGCTCGAATCCCGCCGGGCGATCTCCGTTACGCCTTTCACCTTCCGAACGGCCTTCAGGACCTTGTGCAGGTGCGTGTTGTTCTCGACCTCGACCAGGACGGAGCCGAACACAACCCCGTCCTTGGAGGCCAGCTCGGCGCTGCGGATGTTGGTGCCGGTGCCGCTGATGGCTTCGCAGATATCGGCGTACAGGCCGCGGCGGTCTTCCCCGCTGACCGCGAGCCGCACCACGAACGTCTCGCCTTCCACCTCGCGCCAGTCGATTTCGACGCGACGCTCCTCGTCCCCGGACAGTGTGAGGAGGTTCGGGCAGTCGTTGCGGTGGATCGAGATCCCTCGGCCCTGCGTCACGTAGCCCACGACAGGATCGCCCGGCACCGGCTGGCAGCACTGGGCGTAGCGCACCATCAGGCCTTCGACGCCGTGAATCTTGATCCCGCGGCCCAGACGCAGCCGCTCGATCACGCGGCCAAACGCCGTCGGCTTGGGCGTCTGCGAATCCTCGGCGGGCAGTTCCGGATAGAGCGCTTTCATCACCTGACCGAGCTGGACATCGCCTCGCCCGATGGACGCCTCCACCTGCTCGCCGATGCCCAGCGACAAGGTCTCGGCGGCCTGCGTGAGCTGCTCGGGCGTCGGCGCATCGAGACGGCGCCGGCGGACTTCGCGGGCGAGGATCTCGCGGCCCAGCGTGACGCTGCGCTCGTGCTCTTCCTGCTTGATCCATTGGCGAATTTTCTGGCGGGCGCGGCCCGTCTGGACATGCGCCAGCCAATCGCGCGACGGCTTCGCCTGCGGGCTCGTCAGCACCTCGACCGTGTCGCCGTTGCGCAGGGGGCGATGCAGCGGCGCGATCCGGCCGTTCACGCGCGCCCCGTTGCAGTGCTGCCCGACTTCCGTGTGCACCAAGAACGCGAAGTCGAGCGGCGTGGCACCCTTGGGAAGCCGCTTCACGTCGCCGCGCGGCGTGAACACGAAGATCTCGTCCTGGTAGAGGTCGATCTTCAGGAACTCGAGGAATTCCTCGGGGCTGTGCGCGTCCTGCTGCAGCTCGATCAGTTGGCGGAACCACGAGAGGTGGTGATCGAGCTCGTCGGCACTCTTGCCGTTCTCCTTATAGAGCCAGTGCGCCGCGATACCATACTCGGCCGTGCGGTGCATGTCGCGCGTGCGAATCTGGATCTCGTAGAGCTGGCCGCCGGGGCCGAACACCGTCGTGTGCAGCGACTGGTAGCCGTTGGACTTGGGACTCGCGATGTAGTCCTTGATGCGCTCCTGCAGCGGCGTCCAGGTGTGGTGAATGATCCCGAGCACGTGATAGCAGTCGGTGATGTTGTTCACGAGCACGCGCACCGCGAGCAGATCGTAGATCTCCTCGAACGGCTTGCCGCGCTTTTTCATCTTCTTGAAGATGGACCAGAGGTTCTTGGGCCGGCCCACGATGTCCCAGCCGACGATCCCCGAGCGGCGCAGCTCTTCGGCCAACGGCGCGCGCATCCGCTCGATCGTGCGATCGCGCTCGACTTTGCGCGCCTTCACCTGGCGCGTGAGCTGTTTGTAGTCGTCCGGCTCGAGATACTTGAACGCGAGGTCCTCGAGCTCGGCCTTGACTCCGGCCATTCCGAAGCGGTGCGCGAGCGGCGCGTACAGCTCCCGCGTCTCCTGCGCGATGCGCCGGCGCTTCTCGAGCGGGAGCGGATCCAGCGTGCGCATGTTGTGAAGGCGATCGGCGAGCTTGATGATGATGACCCGCGCATCGCGCGCGACCGACATCAGGAGCTTGCGGTAGTTCTCCGCCTGCTCTTCGGCGGTCGAGCGGAACGTCAGCGCCTTGATCTTGGTGAGACCGTCGACGAGGTCGGCGGTTTCGTTCCCGAAATCGCGGCGTATCATGTCGAGCGTCACGTCGGAGTCTTCGACGACGTCGTGCAGCAGCGCGGCCGCGATCGTCGTGGTATCCATCTGCTGCTCGGCGAGAATCGTCGCGACGGCGACGCTGTGCGAGACGTAGTCGTCGCCCGACAGCCGCTTCTGCCCCTGGTGGGCCTGCGCGCTCAACCGGTACGCGCGCGACAACACCTCGAGGTCGAGGCGATCGCGCTGCGCCGCGACCGCCTTGGCCAGCTCCGGAGCCAGGATCGGCGCCGTACTCGTCACAACAATCCCGCTTCCGCGAAGCTCACGTACCGCTCTCCTCCACCTCCAATGATCACATGGTCGTACACCGGGACATCGAGCAGTCGTCCGGCATCGACCAATTGCCGCGTCACCGATCGGTCGTCGGCCGAGGGGGTGGGGTCCCCGCTCGGGTGGTTATGTACGACGATGATGCCTGCCGCCGCTTCCGCAATGGCTGCCCGAAACACCTCGCGCGGGTGCACCAAGGAGCTGTTCAGGATGCCCCGGGTGATCAGCAGGTCGGCCAGGACCTGACTTTGGCTTCCCAGGGCGAGGACATGGAACTCCTCAACGGCTAAGTCACGCAACCGCAACGCATAATACCGCTGCACGTCCGCCGGCCCCTTGATACGCTCCGGCGGCGGCTCCTGCTCCATCCCCACCCGCCGCCCCAGCTCGATCGCTGCCGCCAGGCGGGCCGCCTTGGCTCGGCCAACCCCCGGGATCCGAGCCAACTCGGCGTAGGGCCTGGTGGCGAGTCGCCGCAGTGAGCCATCTGCCCGGGCCAGGACTTCGACCGCAATGGCGAGGGCGTCCTGCCCGCGAATCCCCGTTCCCAAGACAATGGCCAGGAGCTCGTGCCCCGTCAACGCGCCGGGCCCGACGGCCCAGAACCGCTCGCGCGGACGGTCCTGTTCGAGGTGTTCGGAGAGACGCAGCGGCATGGGCCAGGCTAGCCGTCACGAACTCTGAGCGCATACCCGTTTTTACGCGAGCCGGCTCTTACTTCTGTCTGGCCTTCGTGCGATACTGCTCTGCCACCCCGTGTCTTGCTCCCCCCATCCACGAGGCGTCGCCGTCCCTGCCGTCTCCCCGAGCTCGTGGAGGAACCATGCGTACCAGACTCGCCGGCCTTGCCGTCGTTGTTGCACTCGTCGCAGCCTGCGTTATCGATCGGTCCGATCCTGTCTCGGCAACCGCTTCACAGACACCGGGCATCAGCGCGAGCAGCTGGGGTCCAGAGGTCCCACCGTTCAACGATGAGATCATTCTGCGCGACGTCACCGGCAACGGGGGCTTCGGTCACGTCAAATTTCGCCAACCCAACGACGCCGACCGGATCGTGAACCTCGATACCTGGGTTCGCGACCTCGAACCCAACGCCACCTATCGTTTACAGCGCGCGACGGACGGCGCCGTCAACGATGACTGCACGGGAACCAACTGGCTGACGCTGGGAAAAGGGACAACACCGCAAGCGATCACCACCGACTCGCGTGGCACTGGTCGCGAAGCTCTCTTCCGCAACCTCGGCACCACCGCCGTTGGTGCGACGTTCGACATCCATTTTCGATTGATCGATGCCGGCGGGGCGGTTGTGCTGGAAAGCGGCTGCTACCAGTTCGTCGTCACGCAGTAAGAACTACGCGGCGGCGCCGTGGCACTTCTTGAATTTCTTGCCGCTGCCGCAGGGACAGGGATCGTTCCGGCCGACGCCGGCGTAGGGATTCGCCGCAAACGCCGGCTCGGCAAACCCGCTCTTCGCGCTTTGCAGCGAGGGCGGTGGCGGATCGCCGCTCGTCACTAGCCCATCGCTGGCGGGCTTGCTCGCGACCATCGGAACCGGCTTCTTGGGGCCGCCGAGGGGCGTGGTCATCGTCTGACTCGGACCGCCGCGCGGCGGCCCGACTTCGACCTGCAGCTTGAGCCAGCGCTCGGCGAACGTCATCCGCAGATCGTCCATCAACCCCTTGAACATCTCGAACGCTTCCTGCTTGTACTCGACGAGCGGGTCCTTCTGTCCCCACGCGCGGTAGTAGATGCCCTCACGGAGCTGATCGAGATCGTACAGGTGATCGCGCCACTTGTCGTCCACGACGCCGATGGTGATCTGCGAGAGCGCCTGCTCCGACAGGTTCGGAATGCCGGTTTTGGACTCGATTTCCTTGAGGTACTCGAGCTTCTTCTGGAACGCTTCGCGCCCGGCTTGCTGCGCCGCGCGGACGAGCTCGTCACGCGTCCGGATCTTGTGCGCGTCGGTGACGCCCGGCACCTGGATCAGGAACTTCTGGAGAAACTCGGTCTCGATCAGCGCGCGGTCCCATTGCGCGGCGTCGTCGTACTCGGCGATCAAGCCGTCGGCGTGCCGCTCGAGCGCTTCG
>Ga0134125_10007118_pt1 | contig 12641 bp, 11 predicted proteins | sample KB31751_FD_96464 | JGI IMG/M metagenome (GOLD analysis project Ga0134125, IMG submission 96464) | Terrestrial soil microbial communities with excess Nitrogen fertilizer from Kellogg Biological Station, Michigan, USA - KB3-175-1 | ecosystem: Environmental > Terrestrial > Soil > Unclassified ... | reverse complement strand
GCGCGCCGCGCGAAGAGATCCTGTGCACGGCCATCCAGGCTCTGCGCGAAGCCGCACGCCTGAAAGCGCACGATCCCCGAGTGCAACTCTACCTGGCGGAGGCGTACGATCACGCTGGCAATCGCTCCGCCGCGGCGACGGCCCGCGCCGCAGCGCGAAATTACGCCCTCCCCGGCGACCTCACGCCCACTGAAGCTTTGCAACTGGCCCGCGATTAGAAATTCGGAATCGGCATACCCGGCATGCCCGGCATCGGCAAAGGATTCCCCGGTTGCGGGCCGGTCATGTCGGTCACGATTTGCGATAACAAGGCGTTCACAGCGGTATCGGCCTGATCGGCGGCGTACGAACCCGCCAACGCGAACGTCGAACTCGCCACCGGTTTGTCGTCGATCTTGGTGCGGATCTCCACGCGGCATTGCAATTCGAACTTCCCCTTGTCCTTGGGCTCGAACCAGTAATTGATGTCGAAGTGGGCGCCGGGGGCGTCGCTCGGGGCTTCCACGAAGGCGAAGAGTTGCTCCCCGACCGGCGGCGGCGGCGGCGTGACGACCGTGCCCGGCGGCGGGGTTGTGCTGCGGCTCATCGGCGTGAGCGCCGTGGCGATTCGCTTGGGGAACTCCTCGCGCAGTCTCTTGGCGCGATCGTCGCCGCCAGTATTTCCCGGAGGCGACTTCGATTCCGCCACGCGAATCGACACGACGGCCTGGTCCGCCGTTCGCACGGAATGGATCAAATCGGCGAAGCCGTCGCGCAGGTCGTTCTTCGGCGCCATGCCGCGCAGGCGGGCTTCGACTGGATCGTAGAAAGTCGCCAGTTGTTTGGCGGCTGCATCGCGGTTAATCGAGTTGCGCGGATCGATGAGGTAGGCGCGAATGTAGCGCGGCTCGACGGGCGGCCGCGACACCGCCTCGTACATGGCATTGTCGCGGATCGGAATGTCGATCGACCGCATGACGACGTAACAAAGTACCGCGGCCACCAGGAGGAAGATGTACGGCAGGATGTGCGGCGGTGCGCGGCGCGCGCGTTCCGGCTCCTCCGGCACCTCGCCGTCGTAACTCCCCGAGACGCGGCTCATGTCCGGCTCGCCGTTCTCGTCGAGCGGTTCGTCGTCGTTCTTGGCGACGTGGCGAGCCAACATGCCGAGTCGATCCGGCGGCAACTCTTCCCGCTTCCCGCCGTCTGGGCCGTAAACGAACGCCAGGTAATTGATGAACGCCACGAACCGCTCGGCCTTCTCTTCGCCCTTGATGGTGAACTTGCACACTTCCTTTTTTGGAAAGCGAACTTCGACATCGGTTCGCTGATATGTGTCGTTGTTGTAGCGGTGGGTGAATGAGGCCCGCTTGATCTCCGGCACCGGCCAGGCGACGACCTGGCTGCCTTGGGCCTGGTAAAGGTGGAGGGCGTCAACGTAGACCCAGTGGCCCAGCGAAGAGGGGCTCTTCTTGCCGAACCAGACGCGGAAGGCCGCGACGAACATCCACCCGCCGATGAGGATCCCCGCCGTTTGCAAAAAGGCGACCCGGTTCGGATCGTCGTAGATGACATTGATCGCATCGGTGAGCGTGAAGATGAGCGTGAAGGCGACGAGAAGCGGCCCGCAGATGCAGCCGATCGTCGGCAGCGGATTGGCGACTTCAGCGAACAACCCCGGCATTTTCTTGCCCTGGTTGTCGCGCACTTCGAGCAGATACTCGCGCGTATGGCGATCGAGTTCCGAAAGTTGGAATTTCTGGGGCATGGTAATTTACCTAAAGCCAAATTAACCACAGAGGCACAGAGTAGAAGGAAGAATTAAGAGAGTGCGTGCCCCGGATCGCACGGATAATCACGGATAGAGAAAAAAAGATTCTGAGAAGCTTCACCACACATCCAACATCGATATTCTTCATTTTCTACGCTGTGTCTCCATTCGACATTCTGCATTTTCCATTCTGCATTTTCTTCTCTGTGTCTCTGTGCCTCTGTGGTTAAAAATCCGATGAATCATCCCACCATTTGGTGTGGGACGAAGCGGCTCGTGTTGCGGGTAATGAGACTGGAATCTTCGCGGATGCCGATGCCGCAGGCGAGCTCGTTGACGACCCAGCTGCCGATGACGGGGTAGCGGCCGTCGTGCGGCTTGATCGGGGCCAGCGTCTGATATACGTGTGGGCCGTCGGTGTAAGGGCCGTCCGTATCGATCACCAATTTGCCGCCCATCATGACCTGGATGTTCGCGCCCTCGCGGGCATGCACCGGCTTGCGAACATAGTCCACGCCTTCCGGGGCATCGAACCATGCCGGCAACAGGAACGGGCTATCCGGGTGTCGTTCGTACAGGAGCGGCAGGATCGACTTGCAACTGAGAATCATCTTCCAGGGCGGTTCGACCCATTGCGTTCGCGCCGCCAGGGCATGCGGGCCGTATTCCTCGCGGATCATCCATTCCCACGGATAGAGTTTGAAAAGCCGATGGATGGGAAAGCCGCCGCGATCCACGAAAACGCGGCGACTGCGGTCCCAGCCTACGTCGGCGATGTCGATGAACGAGGTTTCGAAGCCGGCCTGCGTGGCCACATCGCGCATGTATTCGGCCGTGATGAAGTCTTCCGGAGTATCGGTGTCGGTCATGGCGGCGAAGTGTACCGGATGCGGGTCGCGGGCATGGACGGCCTTCCAGGCGTCGATGAGCTTTTCGTGGATGCTGTTGAACTGGTCGCCGCGCTCGTCCGTTTCCTTGAGCCAATCCCACTGAGCGACGGCAGCTTCAAGGAGTGCCGTCGGCGTGTCGGCGTTGTATTCGAGCAACTTCGGTGCGCCGACGCCGTCGTAAGCCAGGTCGAACCGCCCATAAACCGATGGATCATCTTCTTCCCACGAACGGACGATGCGCTCTTCCCATTCCGAGGGAATCAGGAAGAGGCCGAACATGCGTTCCTCGATGACTTCGCGGACGAGTTCGAGGCACATGGAATGCAGCGTCTGTGTGGCGTGTTCGAGGGTATCGATTTCGAAATTGGTGAACTGGTAGCAGGCGGATTCGTCCCAGTAAGGTTCGCCGTTTTGGGTGTGGAAGATGAAGCCGTATTTCTCGACTTTGCGCTGCCACTGGGCCCGTGGATCGATGGTGAGGCGACGCACCGGGGAATCCTCGGATAGGAACTCGCGCTCCCCGTTGGGTCGCGGCTACTCGATGATTTCATCCGCCGGCGCTGAATCGTCCGCCGGTGCTGCCGAAGCCGCCGCGACTGACGCCGGAGACGGCGGCGGGGCGGCCGCCCGAAGCGGAACTGTAGGAGCTGGTGTGAATCCAGATGAAGCCGTGGCCGTGGGCCGTGCGCTTCCCGCCGACGCGCTGTTGCGCCTGTTCGTCGACGCGCTTCTCGAAATCCTTCTCCGGCCACATGAAGTACGTGGCGGTCAGGGCGCTGGCTCCCAGGAGCACCAGGGAGAACTCGCGAGTCATGCGGGTCATGGGCTGATCCTCGGGCGATGGCGTGGCGATTAAAAGTTACCACAAACCGCCGCCGATGGCGAGCGTATTTCGGGGAATGTTTAGGCGCGGGTGGCACAGGCATTCTTGCCGGCAGGAATGCGTGTGCATGCGATCGGCACAGGCAAGAATGCTGTGCCACCAATCGAACGCCTCATTTCTGCAGGATCAGCTTGCTGCGGCGCGTGATGCGGAGGCGGTAGCGAATGCCGTCGTGTTCGATCCAGATCTCGCGGTGCGGGCCGAAGAGATCCTCGGCGCGGATGATGCGCGGCGGCGCGTCGTCGTCCGCTTCCGGCTCGCGATCCCTCTCTTCTTCCGCCGCCATGACCGCACCATGATGAGACGAAGTTTCATTTACGTTACCTGACATCTCGACGCTTCGAAATCGAAATCTCTTCAAGAACCGCGATTATTCCCTTGACGCTTGCCGCCATCCCTTTAAGGTAACAGCATCTTACTGAGATTGTGTCTCAGTAACAAGGCCGAAGATTCGGAAAGAAGCACGCTCCGCCACCGTTCGGGAACGCGGGACATCCGCCCGCTCACCTTCCGTCGCTATGCGGCTCACCGAACCCGATCCATTCCCTGGAGGGCTCATCGTGCGCCGTCGTCGTTCCGCATTCACGCTGATCGAACTGCTCGTCGTGATTGCCATCATCGCGATCCTGATCGGGCTCTTGCTCCCCGCCGTTCAGAAGGTCCGCGAGGCCGCCGCTCGCATGGCGTGCGGCAACAACCTGAAGCAAATGGGGCTGGCGTTCCACTCGTACCACGACGCCAACTACAAGCTGCCGCCCGGCTACACCGCGACCGGCCGATACGTCGACGGCACCAACGACACGGCGCCGGGATGGGCTTGGGGTGCTTACATCCTACCTTACTTGGAACAGGCCCCGCTCTATGCTCAGTTCAACTGGTCGCTGCCGGTGCCGAGTTCGCCTGCCAGTTCCACAATCGTGAAGGGGTTTATCTGCCCGACCGATATGACGCCGACCGGCCCGTTCGAGGTGACCGGAAGTTCCGGCGCGACGATGGGCATGGCCCCGCCGTCGAGTTATGCCGCCTGCGCCGGCGGCGGCGTCAGCACCACCGCCGCCACAGGCAACGGCTCCTTCTACCGCAATAGCTGCGTGCGCCTCACTGACATCGTCGACGGCACGTCGAGCACGATCTTCGTGGAAGAGCGGGCGTTTGCGAACGTGATGGGAACGTGGGTGGGGGCAATTCCCGGGGGCTACTGCAATCAAGGGGCGATGAACCAGGCCGCGGCGCCGGGCAAGTTGGGCCAAGGGGCCGGCGACCTCGTGCTCATTCACGCCGGGACCAACAACAACCCGACCGGCCGCAATCTCGACGATGCTTCGAGCCGGCACCTCGTCGGTTCGAACTTCCTGTTCGCGGACGGCTCCGTGCACTTCCTGAAGAATGCGGCCGGCGGGTCGAGCGATGCCGCCACGCTGCAAAAGATGGGCACAGTCGCCGGCGGCGAACTGACGACGAGCATCGATTATTGATTCCTTGCGAGCAGGGGCGTAAACCCCCTGATTCTCCCGTACTGAGGAATGAGGGGGCTTACGCCCCCCGCTTGCGACCATAAGATTCCTTAATGCCGCGTATCTTGCAGCTTCCCCCCGGCGTCGTGGCCAAGATTGCCGCCGGGGAGGTCATCGAGCGGCCCGCCTCGGTCGTCAAGGAACTACTTGAGAACGCCATCGATGCCGGCAGCACCCGCATCGACATCGAGCTGGAAGCGGGCGGCACGGAACTGATCCGCATTGTCGACGATGGCTGCGGCATCGTGGCCGAAGACCTGCCGCTCGCCTTCGCCGCCCATGCCACCAGCAAACTGCAAAGCGCGGACGACCTGTTCCGCATCGGCTCGCTGGGGTTCCGCGGCGAGGCGCTGTCGTCGATTGCCGGGATCGCCAAGGTGTCGCTGCAATCGCGGCCGCACGATCGGGATGCCGGCGCCGAACTCCGCATCGACGACGGCGAACTCTCCCCGGTGCGGCCGTGGAACGGTTCGCCCGGCACCCGCCTCGAAGTGCGCCATCTCTTTTACAACGTCCCGGTCCGCAAGAAGTTCCTCAAGAGCCCGGCCACCGAGTTTGGCCACGTTTGCGAGACCGTCACTCGCATCGCCCTGGCGCACCCGCGGCTGCACATCGTACTGCGGCACAACGGAAAGATTACGCAGGAAATCCCGGCGTCGGCGGGGCTGCTCGACCGCATCGCGATCTTCTACGGCAACGAGGTTCGCGATGCGCTGTATCCGATCGATTCCGGGCCGGGGCCGCTGCGGCTGACCGGGTTCATTGCCGACCCCAGATGCGATCGCGGCACCGCCAAACTGCAGTATCTATTCGTCAATGGCCGCTGCTTCCGCGACCGCAGCCTGGCCCACGCGCTACAGGACTCGTACCGCGGCTTGCTGATGACGGGCCGCTTTGCCGTCGGCTTTCTCTTCTTGACGGTGCCGCCCGATCAGGTCGACGTGAATGTGCACCCGACCAAGGCCGAGGTGCGCTTTCGGGAGAATTCGCTGATCTATTCGCTGGTGCGGGCGACGGTGAAGGAACGTTTGTTAAGGGAGAATCTGGTGCCGCAGGTCACGGCGCCGCTCGGCCAGGAACCGGTTATCGCAGGAGGCATGCCCGCGGACTTTTGGATGACGCGGCCAATGCCAGCCCAGGAGCGATTGCCGTTTCCCATAATCTCTGCTCCGGTCGCTGACGCTCCCGGCTCGCCAGGTGTTGGAACTCCGGTCGCTGACGCTCCCGGCTCGCCCAGCACTCCGGTTGCTGACGCGCCCGGTTCGCCCCGCGCTCCGGTTGCTGACGCTCCCGGCTCGCCAGACACAGCGATCCAGCTGCACGATTCTTACCTGGTGCTCGAAACGCGCGACGGGATGCTCGTCATCGATCAGCACGCCTTGCACGAGCGGATTCTGTTCGAACAACTCCGCCAGCGCGTCCGCGACGGCAAACTCGAAGTGCAGCGGCTCTTGATCCCGGAGCCCGTCGAATTGCCCGCGGAGCAGGCGGCACTCGTGCTGGAAGCGGCGGATGCCTTGAAGGAACTCGGGCTGGACGTGACGGACTTCGGCGGCAACACGGTGCTGCTGTCGAGCTATCCGACGCTGCTCGCGCGGCGGACGCCGAGCGAGATCTTTCAAGGAACGATCGATTACCTGCTCTCGAAGGAGCGGGCGCCGACGCGCGAGGCGCTCCTCCACCACTTGATGGCGACGATGGCCTGCAAGGCCGCGGTGAAGGCCGGCGACCCGCTCACGGCGGAAGAGATCGCCTACCTGCTGCACCTGCGCACCCTGGCCGAGGATTCGCACCATTGCCCGCACGGCCGACCGACATCGCTGCTGTTCAGCCGCAGCGACCTCGATCGGCAATTCCGGCGGACGTGACGCCTTCGGCGTCAGTTCGGAACCTTGGGGATCGCCGGGGGCACGTTGGCCGGCGCCGACGGATACGGGTTGGTGATCGGCACGGGGGCGGCGTCGCCGGGATGCGCCTGGCAATCGCACTTCCCGCCGATGTGGTGGCAGCCGAGCGAGGCGGCGAGGAATGTCAGTCCAAGGGTTGCGGCAAGTCGTCGCATGACCGGTTCCATCCGTGAGCGTGGGGATACCCCGGCCCGCCGTCGGGGCAAGCGCCCCGGCGACGGCGCGGGAGGATATACGGCGGCGGCCCACCTCCGTGCGCGAACCACCGACGGCCTTGCGAAAGCGGCTCCGCCGTCCTTCACTCGGCATCTTTCTATCGTCTGGCGCGGTTCCCCAGGTTCACCCGATTTCGCCGAACGCGCTGCTTTTTCAAGTCGCCCATGCCAGCCCACCCGTTTCCACGGGTGGGCTTTATTTGCTTTTCGTATCCTGACCGCATGGAACCCATCGTGCTGAGCACGGAAGTTGCCGAGTTCCCGTGCCGCCGCGGCAAGGTCCGCGATGTCTACGATCTCGGCGACCGCCTGGCCATTGTCGCCACCGATCGCATCAGCGCCTTCGACTGGGTCATGCCCAACGGCATCCCCGGCAAGGGCCGCGTCCTCACCGCGCTGACGCTCTTCTGGCTGAAATACTTGAATGTCCCCAATCACCTGATCAGCACCGATGTGGCCGATCTTCCGGAACCATTTCGCCAGAAGGCGAGCGACTTCGCCGGCCGCACCATGCTCGTTCGCAAGACGGAAGTGATACCGATCGAATGCGTGGCTCGCGGCTACCTCGCCGGCTCCGGGTGGAAGGAATACCGCTCGTCGCGGACGGTATGCGGCATCGCGTTGCCATCCGGCATGCAGGAAGCCAGCCCGTTGCCCGAACCGATCTTCACCCCGGCCACCAAGGCGGAGCAAGGGCTGCACGACGAGAACATCTCGTTCGAAGCGATGTGTGCCGCGGTGGGAAGCGCAGCGGCCCGCGAACTTCGCGACCGCACCTTGGATGTCTATCGCCGGGCGGCGGCGTTCGCCCAGATGCGCGGCATCATCCTCGCTGACACCAAGCTCGAATGGGGCCGCCTGCCGTCCGGCGAACTGATTCTCATTGACGAAGTGCTGACGCCGGACAGTTCGCGGTTCTGGCCGAAGGAGACGTACCGGCCGGGGATGTCGCCGCCCTCGTTCGACAAGCAGTTCGTCCGCGACTGGCTGGAAACGACCGGTTGGGACAAGGCGAGCCCGCCGCCGCGCTTGCCGGACGAGGTGGTCCAGCGCACCGCGGCCAAGTATCGGGAAGCGCTCGAGAGACTGGCGAGCGCTTAAGGAACGGTTCGCGTCAATTCGTTACCGGCTCGCGACACTTCCTCGATCAGCGTTTCGAGCGCTCCGGGCCCAACGGCGGCGATCGCTTCCTGATAAATCCCGTAGCCGTAGCGCGAGGCGGGCGGCAGGTAGCCCGGCTGCCAGTCGTCGCAGATCGTCGCCACCATCACGGCCATATCGGGGAAGCGGTCGCGCAAGGTCATTTGAAGCGTCTGATACTGTTCGCCGGCCGTGAAGACCCAGAGGGCGTCGCCGAGCCGCCACACGCCGACGGGGAACGGATAGCTCTTGCCCGGCGGCAATGTGGATAGCCGCGCGATCTGCCGGTTCATCCTCTCGACGTGGGCATGGGCATCGCGAACGCCATTGGCATCGTGGGCGCGCACGGCGTCCTCCTCCGCCGCTTGCCACTTCGCCAGCACCACCTTGGTTTCCTCCAGGGTCGGCAGATCGATCCGATACGGCAATGCCGCCGCGAACCGCTTCTTCGCGAAGAGTTCTTGCCGCTTCAACTCCGCATCGGTCAGGGGCCGGCGTTTCCAGGTTCCGAGCGTCGCCCCGGAGACGACCGGCCCGGCATATTCGAAAAACGTGCCCGGCGGCGGCATCGCTTCCAACCCCGAGAGTGCCGCGAAGCCGAGTTGCCGGCCATTGCGGTCGGCGACGGCGGGCTCGCCGACGTAGCCTTCGCGCGGTCCCAGTTCCCCGGACGATCCTTGCAAGAACAAGCAGGGCGACCCCGTCTCGCGCTCGACCACCTCGCGCATCGCGCCGATGTAATCCGGGCTCACGAGCGTATTCTCCCAGGCGAGCGTGGTCGGATGGCAGGCATAATTCACGACCGTGCCGATGGCCGTTCCCGATTTGCCGACGACCTTGGCGAGCATCACGGTGTCGTCGGCGGGACCGGCGGGGTTGAACCCGCAGACGATTTGCCGCGTCTTTTCGTCCCAGAAATCGCGATGGGCGGCGAGATCGCACCGCGACGTGCCATAGACGATGGTGGCCGGCTGCAAGAGCCCCGCGGCCTGGTTGGCAAGCGTGCCGCAGACAGCCGCCACGGAATCGAGGTAAGGGCCGATCAGTTCGCCGCCGGGCAAGTGCGCCCGCGACCGCGAGAGCCAGGCCGAGCCGTGGGTGTGCGACAAGGCAATGTGGACTTGTTCCGGAAGGATGCCGGAAGCGTCGTGGATCCGGGCCTTGAAGGCATCGGTCTCGGCGGCTTCCAGAACGCAGTGATCGATGCCGACGACGAGGAGCCGGCCAGCGCCATCCAGGGCTTCGAGCAGCATCGCGGTGGCGGCGAGCGGCCGGTGCACGCCGGTGGCCCGTTCGTGCAAGGCCGCACCCCACATGCGATGGTAGATTCCCGCCGGCGGCGTGATGTCGGCGCGGGCAAACGCCGCCAGGCATCGCGTCTGCGGAGTGTCGACCCGTGTCATGGCGAGTCCTCGTCGAAGAGCGTTCCCTTCGGGTTCAAAAAGATCCAGCAGATGGCCGAGGCGCCGAACATCATGACGAACAGCGCGAGGGCGCGGTCCCAGTGGCCGCCCTTGGCGATTTTCCCGACCACGATGGGAAAGAGCGTCGCCCCGAAGTTGCCGCTCATGTTCATGGTGCCGAACACCGTGGCGACGCGCTGGCCGCCGTAGGCGATCGCCAGGGCATAAGCACTGACGCCGCTGACGATGCCGCAAAAGGCGCCGATGCTGATGAAGATGACGGCGATGCGCGGATCGTCGATGAAATACGCGATGCCGGCGGCGGTGGTGCAGCAGACGAGCGCGACGAACGACATCCCTTGCCGGGCGAGTCGCGGATTGCTCGTTTTTCGCAGCAGCCATTCGGAGAGAAAGCCGCCGACGAAGCCGCCCAGGGCGCCGGCGAACGGCGGGTAGGCCGCCAGAGTGCCGGCCTGCTCCGGGCTCACGTGCTTCGCTTCCTCAAGATACCGCGCGAACCACGTGAAGAAGAACACCATTGCCCCGGCGCGCAGGAATTGCTGGAAGCAGAGGAGCCGCATTTGCCCGTCGCCGAGCATGTGCCGCCAGGCAGGCGTGCGGTTTGCGGGCGGTAGGGCGTGCCACTCGTCGACGGCGTCCTTCGGCTTCTTCTCCGGCGCCTTGTCCGGGCGCGGCACGGCCAGCGCGAACACGAACGCCCACAGCAAACCCGGGGCGGCATACAGCGCGAAGATCTGCTGCCACGCCAGGTGGCCGATCAGTTGACCCGTTGTCAGCGGCGCGAGGCCGGCGCCCAGATTCATGCTGGCGGCCAACATTCCCGAGGCGAACGCCTGTTGCTTTCGTGGGAAGGTCGCGCCGATCGCCTTCGTACAGCAAGGAAAAATGGCCGCTTGCGACGCCCCCATCAGCGACCAGGTGACGAGCAAGCCGAGCCATCCGAACGCGCTGCCGGCCGCGCCCGCCAACCCCGTTAAGGCCGACCATATCGAGGCGAACAGCACCAGAGCGCGCTTGCTTCCGAGTCGATCGGCGACCCAACCGCCCGGTACTTGGAACAGCGAATAAAGCAAATACCAGCCGCCCATCACCGCGCCGATTTCTACCGAAGTGATCCGCAGATCGGCCTCGATGACCTTGCTGGCGCCGTTCATCGCCGACCGCTGCACGTAGGCGGCCACCGTGATGAAGCACAAAAAGCCGAGGAAGACGTAGCGCACTACGGCAACGCTCCCTTCATGCGTTCGAAGAGCCGATCCACTTCGTCGGCGGTTTCCGCATCCAGTTCCCACCCGTACGGTCGGCGCCGCCGCACCGACGGGAACAGGCCGCGCTTCACCATCAAGTGCTTCTCGACCGCCAGGAAGCCGTCGAGCCCGGCTTGCAGTTGCAAGCTGACGATCGCACAGATGGGAAAGTAAACGCGATAAGCAGTCTCTTCGTCGCCGCGCGAGATCGCCTGCCACACGGCGACGATGCCGTCGAGGAGTTCCATGCCGGGCATGGTGCCGGCGATGCCGCGGCGGAAACTATCGATGAGGTAAACGCCGCCGGACCCTTCGAAGATGCGGGCACGCGCCCCCGTCGCGTCGCGGAGCGCCGAGATGTTCGGGCCGTTCGGGGCGGCTTCCGGCTTGAAGAGAATCTTTTCCGGACCGTAGCGTTCGAGGAGTTTGACGTAAACGCCCATTGGGATCGATTGCCCGACGTAGCCGGAAGCATCTTGAACGATAACGGGAATGGCGATGGCGTCGGCGAGGGCGCGAAAGTGATCGACGAGATGGGCCTCGCTGAGGCGGCTGGTGAGCGGGGGCACGGCCATCACGGCGTCGCAGCCGTCCGCTTCCGCGGCCCGGGCGAAGGCCAGAGACTGACGGGTGCTCTCGGCCCCCACCGCGGCGAACACCGGCCCGCGCCCCGCCGCGCACTCCACCAGCATCCTTGCGAGTGACACCCGTTCGTCACTGGCGAGCTTGAGCGTTTCGGAGACCATGCCCATGCCGAGGCCGTTCGCGCCGACGGCAAAGGCCCAATCGACGCTCTGGCGCAGGGCCGCGGCATCGATGTCGTCCGCTTCGGTGAACGGCGTCTGAGCGATCGCCAGCACGCCGTGAAGTTGGTGGGGCATGGCATATTTACCAAGCCCACGGCCGTCCGTCCGTGGGCTTTTATGCTGTTACTTGAGTTGGCAATAGTCCACGATACGCGCGACTTCGGTGCGCAAATCCTTGCGGTGGATCACGCGGTCGACGAAGCCGTGCTTCATCAGGAATTCGCTGGTCTGGAAGCCTTCGGGCAGTTCGAGACGCACCGTGTTCCAGATCGTGCGTTTGCCGGCGAAGCCGACCATCGCGCCCGGTTCGGCAATCTGAATGTCCCCTTGCAGCGCCCAACTCGCCGCCACGCCGCCCATGGTCGGGTTCGTGAGAATGGAGATGTATAAGCCGCCGGCGCTATCGTAGCGCGCCAGGGCCGCCGACACCTTGGCCATTTGCATCAGCGACAGGATCCCTTCCTGCATGCGGGCGCCGCCGCCGGAACCGCTCACGAAGATGAGCGGTAAGCGCAGTTCGGTGGCGCGTTCGGCGGCGCGTGTGAGCTTCTCGCCGACCACCGAGCCCATGCTTCCGGCCATGAAGTTGAAGTCGGTGATGCCGAGCACCACCGGCCGCCCGCGGATGAACCCCTTGCCGCACACGGCGGCGTCCTTCATCCCGGTCTTCTTCTGCTCGTCGACGAGACGTTTGGAATAGGCGATGCGGTCTTCGAAGCCGAGCGGATCGCAGGGCGATAGCTCGGCGTCCCACTCTTCGAAGCTTTCGGAGTCGAGCAACTGGCCGATGCGGTCGCGGACCGGCACGACGAAGTGGTGATCGCATTCGGGGCAGACGTGCAGCCGCGCTTCCACTTCCTTGCGG
>Ga0134125_10007117_pt1 | contig 12641 bp, 13 predicted proteins | sample KB31751_FD_96464 | JGI IMG/M metagenome (GOLD analysis project Ga0134125, IMG submission 96464) | Terrestrial soil microbial communities with excess Nitrogen fertilizer from Kellogg Biological Station, Michigan, USA - KB3-175-1 | ecosystem: Environmental > Terrestrial > Soil > Unclassified ... | reverse complement strand
TCGACGGCGGTCTCGTCGTCGCCAATCCGATTCCCGCGCAATCGAGTTGCCCCGAGAGCAGATCGACGCTGCGACCGAGCGCGCGCTGCGCGACGCCGAGGCAGAAGGCATCGGCGGCAAGGCGGTGACACCGTTCCTGCTCGCGCGCATCAATGCGCTCACCGGCGGCGAGAGCCTGCGCAGCAACATCGCGCTGGTGCTGAACAATGCGCGGCTTGCCGCGCAGATTGCCGTTGCGTACGCGGCACTTGGCCCTGCAAACAGCGTGACGAATGCGCCTCGCCGACTGCCATAACTTCCAGGACTTTCGCGAGTTCGCGCGGCGAAGGCTGCCGGGACCGATCTTCGACTACATCGACGGCGCCGCCGACGACGAGGTGACGTATCGACGGAACACGGCGAGCTTCGAGCAATGCGATCTCGTGCCGAACGTGCTGCGCGGCGTCAGCAGTGTGGACCTCTCGGTGACCGCGATGGGCCAGCGCCTCGCGATGCCCGTCTACTGCTCGCCGACTGCCTTGCAGCGCCTGTTCCATCACGACGGCGAGCGCGCCGTCGGCGCCGCGGCGGCGAAGTACGGAACAATGTTCGGCGTATCGTCGCTCGGAACGACGAGCATCGAAGCGCTGCGGCAAGCGTTCGCGACGCCGCAGGCGTACCAGTTCTATTTCCACAAGGACCGCGGCCTCAACCACGCGATGGTGCAGCGAGCGAAAGCGGCCGGGGTCGATGTCATGATGCTGACGGTCGACAGCATCACCGGCGGCAATCGCGAGCGCGACCTGCGCACCGGCTTTTCGATTCCGTTCCACCTCACGCTCGGCGGCATGCTGGAATTCGCGCGGAAGCCGCGCTGGGGCTTGAACTATGTGACGCACGAGCGCTTCGCGCTTCCCCAGCTCGACGAGCACGTCGACTTCGGCGGGAGCCCACTGTCGATCGGCCGCTACTTCACCGAGATGCTCGATCCGTCGATGACCTGGGACGATGTCGCGCAGATGGTGCGCGAGTGGGACGGGCAGTTTTGCCTGAAGGGCGTGATGTCGGTCGAGGACGCGAAGCACGCGGCGGACATCGGCTGCACCGGCATCGTCCTGTCGAATCACGGCGGCCGGCAATTGGACGGATCGCGCGCGGCATTCGACCAGCTCGCCGAAGTCGTCGATGCCGTCGGCGACCGGCTCGACGTGATGATGGACGGCGGCGTGCAGCGCGGGACGCACGTGCTGAAGGCACTTTCGCTGGGCGCGAAAGCCGTCGGCGTCGGACGCTACTACCTGTTCCCGCTCGCTGCTGCGGGCGAGGCCGGCGTCGAGCGCGCACTGGGCCTGATGAAGGCCGAACTCGAGCGCGGCATGAAGCTGATGGGATGCCGCTCGATCACCGAGCTTTCGCGCGGCAATCTGCGCTTCCGATAGCGAACGGGACCCATGCGCGAGCGGCGCCGCGATGTGGCGCCGCTCGACGTGGGCGAGTTACCTGCAGCGGGTCACGGCGATCCGTTGCGCACGTGCTCGCGGAATCCGGCACGCGTGCTCAGACCTTCGTAGTAGGCCTCGACAGCCGGCAACGCCGGGCGATCGATCGGTGTCGCGAACCAGCGGTGTGTCGCAACGCCGATGCCGATGTCGGCGAGCGTGAACGCTTCGCTCGCCACGTATGCGCCGGTTTGCGCGAGCCGCGCGTCGAGCATCGTCATGCGCCGGTTCCACTGCTCGATGCTCGCGGCGATGGCGGCCGGGTCGCCGTGCGCGGGGCTCTTCCGCACGAGGCTCATGAACGCGTAGCGCCACGCGTCGTTGAGCTCGGTCGCCTGCCAGTCCATCCACTGCTCGACGATCGCGCGGGCGTGCAGCTCATGCGGCAGCAGATCGCCGCGTCCCTCTTTGGCGGCAAGATAGCGGCAGATCGCGTTCGATTCCCACAGCACGAACGCACCGTCGCGAATGACGGGCACGAGACCGTTCGGATTGAGCGCCAGGAATTCGGGCACGTTCGTGGACCGGAAGCCCGTGCCCCACGATTCCTGCCGGTAGGGCAGCCCGAGCTCGGCGCAGAGCCACAACACCTTCTTGACGTTGATCGACGTGGATCTGCCGAGAATTTCGAGCATCGTGTCTCCTGGATCAAGGTCTCGAGCCGAAGCGCGCCAGCGTTCGCGCACGCGCGCGCTCGGCTTCCACTTCGCGATAGCGCGGCTGTGCGGACGTCACGAGCGATTCGATCAGCACGCGGGCCGCGGTAGCGACGTCGTCGACCGCCCGCGTGAACGCCTCCTCGTTGGATCTGGACGGGCGATTGAATCCGCTCAGCTTCCGTACGAACTGCAGCGACGCGTCATGAATCTCCTGCTCGGTCGCCGGTGGATCGAAGTTGAACAACGTCCTGATGTTTCTGCACATGATCGCTCCAGGCTCGTAGTCCTCGGCGTGGTTACTTCACGAGCGTGACGGGGACGCTTGCCAGCAGAATGACCTGACGCGCGATCGACCCGAGCAACTCTTGCCGGGAGCCCATTCCGCGCGTGCCCATGATGATGGCGTCGCAGCGAATGTCGCTGGCATGGCGGACGATCGTCGACGCGACGTACCCGCGCTCGAGCGTGCTCGTGCAGGAAATGGCTGCTCCGTCGAGCAATGCCTTTGCGGATCGTAGTGCGCTTTCTCCTGTGGCGGCCGTTCCCTCGCTGTCGTCGCTCGGCATGGCTGCGTCGGTATCGAGAACCGCAGGCGTTTCCACGTGCAACAGATGCACGCTTGCCGGCGCGATCTTCTTGTAGAGACCGATCAGGAAGCGGACGGCGCGGTCGGAATTCTCGGAACCGTCGACCGGGAGCAGGATCGTACACATCGCCATTTCCTCGCGGGGAAGCTACGTTCTCAGCGCAGCACGAATCGCGTCGACCGAGCGCAGCGCCAGCGCGGCGATCGTCAGCGTCGGATTGGCCGCGCCACCTGTTGGAAACACCGCGCTTCCCTCGATGAACAGGTTCGGGTGATCGAACGCGCGCAGGTCGCCGTCGACGACGGCATGCTTCGCGTCGGCGCCCATCCGCGCCGTTCCCATCACGTGTCCGGCGCCCTGGAAATCCGCGTCGACCTTGTGACCGACCTCGGTCGCACTCAAGCGTTCGAACAAGGCTCCGTGAATGCGGCGTGCCTCGGCGAGGCCTGCCTTCGTGTAGTCGTCAATTCGATACGCGATGCGCGGCCGGGGCAACCCAAGCGCGTCGCGCTCGACCCGATCGAGCGTCACGCGATTGTCGGCATCGGGTAGCTGTTCGGTCAACGAGGCAAAGCGGATCTGCCGCGCGGTGCGGTCGTACAGTGCTTTCTGCAACGCCGCGCCGCGCAGGCCTTTCATCGCCAGCGCGTGCGCGTCGCTTGCCGGCGCGCCGGTCGGCCACGACCAGCCGTCGTTTCCGATCTCGATGCGAAACGCGGGACGTGTCGCACGCCAATCGCCGGCGCGCGTGGTCTCGACGCCCGACGTCGAAAAGGGTCCCCGATACGGATAGACCGGCGATGCATTGAGCGCCCACGACAACTGGATCGGATGATCCATCAGGTTGCGCCCGACTTGATCGCTCGAATTGGCGACGCCCTTGGCGGCATTCGGCCCGCGTGACATCAGAAGCAGCTTGGGAATCTCGATCGCGTGCGCCGCGAGGACGTACACCTTCGCCGTGGCGCGATGGTCGCTCCCGTCGGGACGCTTGTATCGAATCGCCGCGACCCTGCCATCGCGGCCGATCTCGATGCGATGCACGACGCACTGCGCGAGCAGGCGCGCGCCGGCTTTCTCCGCGCGTGCAACGTGCGCGGTCGCGTCGTACTTGGCCTGAATCGGGCAAACCGGAATGCAGCTGCTGTTGCCGCAACAAGGCGGCCGATCGTCGCGCACGACGGAATTGCGGCCTTGCGGCGTCGCGCGCACGTCGAAACCCAATCCGTCGAACGCCTTGGCAACCGCTGCATCGAGATAACTCGGCGCGATACGTGGCATCGGATACGGTGCGCTTCGCGGCGATCCCAAGTTGTCGCTCGAATCGCCGGCGACGCCGATCGCCTCCTCTGCCCGGCCATACCACGGCTCGAGCGCCGCATAATCGATCGGCCAGTCGACACCCCGGCGAAAGCGCGTCGCGAGCCGGAAATCATCGGGAACCAGGCGCAGGCACGTGCCCAGCCAATGCCACGTCGTGCCACCCACCTGGCGCAGGTACGTGCTTTTGAACTTGTCCGGGCCCGTCTGCACGTAGTAGAAGTCCGGATCCTCGGAACGCGGATGCGGCGCGTACGCGGTGTTCGGATACGCGCACTCGGGCACCTTGATCGCGGCGTCGAAGAAGCTCACGACCGCCTGCTGGCGGTCGATGCGCGGCCCCGCTTCGAGCATCGACACGCTGACACCGCTGGCGGCGAGGCGATCGGCAACGAGCGCGCCCGATATGCCGGCCCCGATGACGATGACGTCGGCGTTCATGAACCGTCAGCTTGGCGGATCGGCCCAGTAATTCGTCACGCCGCCGCATCGGCCCATCGGTTTCGTGAACGACATCGCCGACCACATGCATGCGTCGGCATAGAGAACGACCTGCGACGTCCTGCCTCGCGTGACGACACCCGAATACCACGCTGCGATGAGTTCGTTCGCGACGGTGTCGAGGCCGTGTGCGCGCAACGCCGCATCGAGACCGGTCGGCGTCGTTTCGTTGACGACGCGCGCGAGACGCGCCAGCGCCGCACGTCGCTGCGGTGTGCCGAACGCGGCGAGCATTTTCGTCGCATCGGCGATCGAAGGGGCCGGGTAGCCGGTGAGCGCTGCGCAAGCGTCACGAAAACTCGCGAGCGACTGCGATACCGTAACCGCCGATACGCCACCGTCCAACGCGGCGAGCGTCGCGCCGATGATCGACTGCAGCACACGACGGCGATCGACGTCCATCTCGCCCTCCTCGGGGTTATGCAAGAAGTTGCAAGAATGCCCGACCCGCGCTCGCGCGTCGACTGGATTGCAAGCCGTTACTCAGCCGCTGGCGCCCGCTGCAACGAGCAGCGATGCAAGGCCCGCGACGGAGGTCGCGAATGCGAGGAGCGCGGTCAGCGCGATCGCACGCTCCGACGGCGCGATCTCGGGCTGCTCGCCGAGCAAAACGCGACGACGCGACGCGCCGTGAGCCACCAACAGGGCGCAGGCCACGAGCAGCGCAATCGCCAGCACCGCCATGCCCGCACTTTCGCTGGTCCAGCCGATGCGCAACGACAGCAACGCGTTGGCAAAGACGGAAAGTGCCGTGCGCGTCCACGCGAGGCCGGTGCGTTCGGCCTGGAGTCCCGGGTCGCGGATCACGGCTGGTGCGGCCAGAGAATCAGGATGACGATGACGGCGGAAACGACGAGCGACGCAGAGGCGAGGATCGGCACCACCATCGTGCTCGGAAGGGGTCGACCGTGGCGCATCGCGATCTCGTTCGCGCGCCAGCGCCAATAGGCGAGCAGACTCAGCAACGCGCTCAATGCGCCGAGTGCCACCGCAAGGCCGAGCACGACGACGTGGGGCGCGAGCTTCGTCGAAAACTGGTCGAGCAACACGCCGCCCGCAAGCAGCGCGAGACTCGTGCGGATCCAGGCGAGAAACGTCCTCTCGTTCGCAAGCGAGAAGCGGTAGTCGGGTTCGCTACCTTGCTGGCGCCACGAAGGAGTTTTCATGCGATGGCGGTGGATGCTCGTCGGCGGCGCGGCGGTTTGCTGCGGACGAGTGCGACGCTACACGAGCACAAGGTAGGCTAACGGGCGGAAGGATGCGTTCGATGCCAAGCCTCGAGCGCAGCGTGCTCGCGCTCGGCCGGAAGGCCCGCGCTCTTCTGCATGCGCGCCTGCGCGTCCGCCGGAGCGGCCTTGAACCATTCGAGCGCGTCGACCGCGCTGACTGCGAGCGGTCGGAACGTGAGGCCCGCCGTCACCGCACTGCGGTTGTCGACGCTCATGCTGATGGGGTCGGGATCGCTGCGCGGAATCCAGGTCGGCATGTCGGCCCACGGCGCCACGTTCTGAGTGGCCAGGAAATCCGCCGGCACCCATGTGAAGCGAAGATCGCGATTGCCGTCGAACGCTGCGCGGATCCCGTAGAGCTGCTCCGCCATCGTCATCGGAGATGCCGGACCCGCGGCGTTGAACGTGCCCGTGGTGCGGTTCTCCACGACGCGAATCGTCCATTCGGCCAGGTCGCGGCAGTCGATGATTTGCACGTGATCGCCGCCGTCACCCGGGGCCAGGATTTCGCCGCCTTTCGCGATCCGATGCGGCCAATACGTGAAGCGGAACGATTCGTCGCCGGGGCCGACGATCAGCGTCGGACGAACGATCGTCGTGCGCTCGCCGAACCACTTCTTCGCTTCGCGTTCCGATGCCGTCTTCATCGCGCCGTACAGTCCGCCGATGTCCTTCATGAACTCCTGTTGCGTGACGGCGAGCGGATCGCCTTTCGTGTACTCGACGAGGGGCGACGATTCGTCGATGCCAGGCTGCGGCTTCGACGTGTCGTAAACGGAGATCGTCGAGATGAAGACATATTGCTTCGTCCTCTCCTTCAACAGCTCGCCGACATCCTTCACCCAGAACGGGAGCGACGCCGGATTGTCGATCACGACGTCCCATCCCTTCCCCTTCAAGGCATCGAGTTGATGCAGGTTGCGGTCGCCAAGCAGTTCGGTGACGCCGGCCGGAAGGCGATCGTTGCGACGGCCACGATTGAACACGGTGACCTTGTGTCCGCGCGCGAGTGCGTAACGCACCTGATGCGGACCGGTGAGCCCGGTCCCGCCGAGGATGAGGATGTCGAGCGGCCGAACGGGTGGAGTCGCCGCTTCGGCGCGCGGCATGCCGAGCGCGAGCGCGCCGCCGACGAGCGCGGCATCACGGATGAAATCGCGGCGGTCGGTCATGAGGATTGGCTGTCGCGGTTTCGCATTGAATCGGGGGCGTTTGATACCGACGCACGTGATCGCTCCGCGCGCCCGTCGATTATCCCTGCGTAGCAGCCATCGTCCAGCCCTCGGCGTCACCCAGCACGTGCTCGGCAAGCCACGCGTCCTCGCCCAGGCGGAGCAACACGTCGACCGCAGCGACGCGCACCGGCACGCGCGCATCGTCGACCAGCGGACGGACGTGCGCGCAGACGTCGGGACCGAGCTCGACAAGCCCATCGACCGCGGCCGCTCGCACCTGCCAGTGATCGTCGCCAAGTGCATCGAGCAACCTGAGCAAGGCCTTCGACTCGAAGTCGGCTGACAGTCGCCACGTGGCAGCCGCGCGCACGCGGGGGTCGGCGTCAGCGCTTGCGAGCTCGACGAGGCTCGACCACGCAAAGTGCGCATCGCTCTTCACGATGGCGGCGCGCCGAACTTCCGCGTCGTCGTGACGCAGCCACTGCGCGAGCGCGTCGGCGGGTGGGTCGATCGAAACGCCTTCGCGCTCGCTCAGACCGACCAGTGCGATGCGAAGCAGCCGATCACTTCCCGATTGCAGAACGCGACCGACGACCTCGTTCACCGCACGCGCGGGCAGCGTCTGCACGGCCCAGTCGACCAGCCAGGCGAGCGTCGCGTCGTCGAGCCCATTCCAATTGCCGAGCAGAGCATGCGCGGCCGCATCCCCCTGTGCGACGAGCGCCGCGCGCGCGTCCTCGACGAACGGCCCGCGCAGTTCGGCGAGGTACGCGTCAGTCGCGTCAGCAAACCGCGGCGGTCGCGCGCCATCGTCGAGCAACAGCGCCACTCGCAAGCGTTCGGCCGGTGTGCGAACGCCGATGCGCACCAGCAGCGGCGCGGCGGCCCGGGCGCGCGCCGGGGAATCGTTCTGCAGCAGAAGTTGCTCGAGCGTTGCGCGCGGAATTCGGGCGCGGGTTGCCGCAAGATAGTCCGAGGCCAGGAAGAGCACGGCGGGCTCCGCGTGTTCCGCCAGCACCTCCGTGAAAAATTTGGCGACGCGTGGATCGGCGAATGCCCTCAACGCGTTGAGGAGCGTCAGCCACTCGGCCGCGACGGGTGTCGAGCGGACCTGCTCCAGCAGGACGTCGATGATGTCGCGCTCGGCGTACAGGCCAAACCCGAGTGCGGCCTTCGGATCGGCAACGACGGCTTCAAGCGTGCCGAGGCGGGTCTCGGCGTCTCGCGCCGCCAGCGCCGCGTGCAACTGCGCGGCAGACGTAATCTCGGTCGAGCTCATCGGGTCAGCCTTCGCGCTATGCGCTGCGGCGCGTGTTCGCCCTCGGGGCGGCGCCCTTCCGGCTCACGACCAATTCGAGACATAGAGCCAGACTTCGTCCTGGCCGTAGTCGACGCCCGCGTCCACGACGACGATGAACCGGTTCGAGTAGCCGTTCGCCTGTCCGATGCCGTCCCAGGTGATCGTGAAGTCCCAGTTCACGAAGGAGTTGGCAGGGATCTCGACGATCACCGACGGCCGAAGCTGGAAGCCCGACGTGGCGCCCGGGACGGTGACTCTCACCGAGCTCGCCGTCCACGGCTCGCGCTCTTCGTCGAGCAGCGTGAAACGAACCGGCACCGGACCCGATGGCCTGGCGCCGTTCCATGTGACGCCGAACACCGCGACATTGAAACCGGGCGGCTGCAGATTCGGATTCGAGCGGTTCCCCGGATTCATGTACTGGCCATTGCCCGGATTCCACACGGGCCCGTCTGCCCGCTGGAACGGGGCCGAGATCTTCGGCTCGATGCTCAGGATCGGGTTTTCGATCCTGATCGCCTGGATGCTCTCGAAATCGGGGCGGTCGCCGATTTGCGCGGGTGAACCCTGCGCCGTGATTCTGACCGTGTACTCGGGTGCCTCGGGTTTGGCGGACTCGGCCTCGTCGGGCTGATCGGGGTTGCCGGTCGCGACCTCCCGACTGGGAAATACGTAGCGCGTGTCGGCGCTGTCCTGTGCGACAGGGATCGTGAGCTGTGTCGGAAAGTCGGGCAGGCTCTGATCGTTGGTGAGAATGACGGTCAGTGCATCAGGACCGGGCCAAGGGTCGCGGAGCTTGATCGAGACGAGGCTCGCGATGCCGGCAAAAATCGGCCATGCGTCGAGGGTCGCATTCGTCACCGACAACGCGAGCTGCGGCACGAGCACGACGGGTGGCGCTGGCAGCGTCGACGATACCGTGTTGTCGATCGCGCCGAGCGAGGGCCGGGGCAACCGCAGCAAGCGAAGCAGGTCGAGCGACGGCGTGTTGACGCCGACGCTGAAAATCTTCGCGACGCTCGCCTGGAACACGCACGAGAGCAGCACGCCGAGCCGCGTGTTGTAGTTGACGTGCGTGGTGAGCCGCGACGGCGTGGCGCCAGGGGTGAACGGCTTACCCGATCCGGTCACATTCGTTGGCGTGTAGTCCAGGTGCTTGTAATCCTCCGCGGTGCCGGTGCCCTGTCCATTCTCGACGGTCAAGCGGTCGAGCTGCAGCGTCGTCGGAAACTGGATCGACAAGGTCGGGCCGAGAAAAAGACCGCCCTGCAGGGCCTCCAACGCCTTGGCGAACTGTGCGAGAACCGGCACGTAGTCGACCATGTTCCACGGGATGGTCAAGCGCGGCGCCGGACTCAGCGAGCGGGACGCGGGAAAGCCGCCGTTGACCGCGTCGAACAATCGCCAGGTCGTCTGTCCATTGAGCAGTTTCTTGAGCGTGGCGGTCGTGTCGGCTTGCATCGCGCCGCGCTGCGTGCCGTTCCCGCTTCCGCGGCCGATCAGGTACGTGATCAGCTTCACCAGGAGCTGGAGAAGGTCGATGTTGAACGTCAGTTGCTTGTCGAGAACCGACGTCCACTTGAATCTCCACGGCGAATACCAGCTGGAGGGCAGGTACAGCTCCTGCACGAGATGGATGTTGGCCGTGAAGCCGACCCCGAAGATGACGCCCGACTGCGCCGTGATTTCCTGGCTGTTCGAAAAATCGAGATCGACCTTTCCCTGTCCGCCCTGGTTCCGGGCCGTGACGTCGACAGGGTCGAACAGAAACGCGATCGATGGACCGGCCACGCCGAGCACCAGCTTGTAATCGACCGCCACCTTCGTGCGCGCGAAAAGGAACGTGCTCGCGTGGTACAGGATCCGTGTGAAGCTGTCCGATACCTGGATGCCGGCGCGTGCCGGCTTCACGCCCGGCAGCAGCTCGAGGCCATCGATCAAGCTCGCCGGCTTCGACGTGCCGATGGGGACGGCAGGGAATCGGGCGAAGAATTCCTGTTGGGGCATGGCGCGCTTCTCCTCGATCACATCGGGATGCCGACGACCAGCTCGGTAACCACGTTGTTGGGATCGTTGGGATCGCCTCCTGCCGCCTTGAGAAATTCCGCAGTAAATGCAAGACGGTTGAAACCGTCGACATTGCGCGGGTGACAACCGAACTGGATGTTCGTGATCATCTGCCCTTCGACGAAGTCACCACTGCGCAGCAACACTCGCGTCGCGTGGCCATCGAAGGCGGTGAGCGCGGTCGATCCATCCTGCAGAAACAGGGTGTCGAAGACGAGACCGTTGCTGCTGACGACCGGCGCGTTGACGGCGGCGACGGCGCTTTGCATGCCGGCAACGACGTTGCCCGATTGCTGCACCTGAAATTGTCGCGAGCCGCGCGTGAAGCTCAGCAGCTCCTTCGAGTGGAGCGCGTCCGTGTGCGTGATGTAGCTGACCAACCCTCCGCCGGCGACGCGCGGCCCCATGTACGTTTCGCCAATCGTGAAGTTCTGACGCTGCGGCGAGACGAGGTGCGGTGATGCGGCCAGCATTTTCATCGAGCGAGCGCCCTGTCAGATGTTGCCCTGGAGCAGCGCCGTGCCGAGATCGCGGTTACGACCATTGCGCCGCGATGCGAAGACCTGCGCCACCAGACCGCCATCGGCACCGCTGGTGTCGATGAGACCGATGCCGTCGACGACGGCATTGGAGCCCTGCAACATGTCGCCGGTCCTGAGGATCGCCTTGTGGTTTTGTGGACCGCCATTCGGCGGCGCCAGCATGAGCGTCTGCGCGCCACCGTATCCGGGCACCGCTTCGGTGGTGCCGGCGGTGAAGAGCACACTGTCGTCGTCGGCCAGCGCGACGTCACCGAAAATTCCGCCATATTCGATTCCGTCGGCGACGACGTCGCCGAAGCGCGCCTTCTGCGTCCAGCGGCCGGTCGCCGGGTCGTAGAGATACACGCCCGGCGCCGAGTTGATCTCCACCGATCCGCTGAGGTCCTGGCTCACGAGGGTGGTCGCGTACAGGCCGTTTTCATTCGTGTCGCCTGTGCCGATACGGTCGACGCGGACGGGCAGCAATTCCGGCGCGGCCCCGACGATGTCGTGCCCGTCGAGCGACTGCCCCTCGTACGCGACGATCCTGAGATCGACGACGATCGGTCTCCCCGACGTCGACACATAGTTCATCGTCGCGAGCACCAGCGCGCTCGGCGGCGGACTGGTGGGAACACCCGCCGGGACGGCCGCCGCAGCAAGCGTCACGTGCATGTACAGGCGCGGCGTGGCCCCGGCCATGAGGACCACGCCCGTCATGTCGGCGACCGGATTGAGCCGGCCCGGATTGCCCGGCCACGGCACCAGCGTTTCGGTGCTCAGCACGCGATAGAACGCATAGCCGCTGGGAATCGCCGCTGTTCCCAGCCGCTGGCCAGGAGGAATTTGCGAACCGAATCCTGCCGCTCCCGCTCCGCTCACGACGACGCCGCCCATTGCCGCACCGAGCGCTTGCAGGAATTCGCGGCGCGTACGGCGACCGGTCGGAGTGTTTTCGTCGGCCATCTCGGTCTCCCCTGGGTGGCGCGCATTTTAGGACGGAGAGCGTCGCGTTGTCGCTGCCGTACAGCGGCGGGGCGTGCCTCAAACAATAGGCAGCGCGAGGGCGACTACGACAATGCGCCTGCGGCCACGCATCGCAGCAGGCGACGAAGACCCCGGGACGAGCGTTGCGAGAACGATCCGGCGTTACCAGGCCTTTCCGAATTCACGAATGACCCGCTCCAGATGCCTGCGCATCTGCTCCCTGGCCAGATCGCAATCGTGCGCGAGCAACGCGTTGAATATCGCCTGGTGGTCCTCGATGGATGCTTCGCGCAACGCCGGCGTGTGGAAATGCTCTTCGGTCTTCTCCCACATCTCGCCTCGTCTCAGGTCCCAGATTCCCTCGATGATCCGGGCCAGCATTCGATTGCCGGTCGCCGACGCGATCGCGACGTGAAACGCGCGATCCGCAATCTCGTTGGCTCGCTTGTCGCGCACGGTGTCCTTCATGTTGACGAGGGACGCATAGATGCGATCGAGGTCACCGTCCCGTGCAGTGGATGCCGCCGTGGCGCAGATTTCCGGTTCGATGACCAGCCGTCCTCGCAACAATTCGAAGGTCCGGCCGTGTCAGTGAGAATGGATGGCGGCCTGAGAGCGCGAACGTAGATCCCCGATCCACCGCGGACTTCGACGATTCCCCGCAACTCCAGAGCGATGATCGCCTCCCTGATGGAGGTCCGACTGACGCCGAATCGCTCCGCGAGAACGCGCTCGGACCGAAGGCGATCGCCCGGGGAGAGCCCTTCCGCCCCGATGAACTTCGAGATTTCGTCGGCTAATCCATGGTACGAGCGTT
>Ga0134125_10007116_pt1 | contig 12642 bp, 11 predicted proteins | sample KB31751_FD_96464 | JGI IMG/M metagenome (GOLD analysis project Ga0134125, IMG submission 96464) | Terrestrial soil microbial communities with excess Nitrogen fertilizer from Kellogg Biological Station, Michigan, USA - KB3-175-1 | ecosystem: Environmental > Terrestrial > Soil > Unclassified ... | reverse complement strand
CACACCTTGGCCAGCAGGTCCTTCAGGTCAAGTACCGCGGTAGTCTGCTTGGCAATAGCGTTGATGGCCTCCAGCTGCGCGGCGCGGTGCTGCTCAAGGGAATAAAGATGCGCGTTCTGCAGCGCCATGGAGGCCTGGGTGGAAAACAGGGTCAGCAGGTCAATGGTGTCGGAATCGAAGAAATTGAGCTGCTGGCTCTGGCAGTCGAGCACGCCCACCACCTCGTCCCGCACCATCAGCGGGACCGCCAGCTCAGAGCGCGTGCTCTGGGCGGAAACCACGTAGCGGGAATCTTTGCTGACGTCAGGCACGTAGACGGGGCGCTTCAGTTGGGCGGCGGCGCCGGTAATTCCCTTGTCCAGCGTCAGCCGCAACTGGTCCATGCCTGCATCCCAGCCGATCTGGCTGCGCACCTGCAGCTCCCGGGTGTTCTTGTCGAGAAGCAGGATGGCTACGTTCTGCAGATGAAAATAATCGCGTGCGATCATCAGAATCTGATTCAGCACCTCATCCAGGTCGAACGTGGACAATACGGCCTGGCTGGCGTCGTAAAGGACGGCGATCTTCTGCATAGTTTTCCAGCAGGATTTTAGGGGGTGTAGGGAATAGTCCGGAAGTTACCGAGGTCACCTCCCGGGCATATCCCCTGCGGGAAGAAAGTGCGGCGTTATTCGGAGGCCTTGCGACTGGAGTGCCGCCAGCGTTTGAGCAGCTCCAGCAAGCCATAGATAACAAGGCAGATCCAGAAGTCCACCACCAGGCCAAAGTCAAAGCGAAAGGTGACATGCCGAGCCCGGAGGGGCATATAGGGCATGAGCAGGAAGTAAATGGCGTTGCCGACCACCACGGCGATCAGCGATTGCCAAAAATTCTTGGGTAAATAGCTTTTGAGCACCGGCCTCCTTGTCTGTTTCTGTCTCCATTATGGCCCCTGTCGCCCGCCGAGCGAGGGCAAAGCAATCTGATTCAGCGCCGCCAAGTGCCGCCGGTGGTTTGCTACCATCAACCCCAGGTCCTGAATGCCCGAATTGAGCACGCCCGTGCAGTACGTGAAGGGAATCGGCCCCCGGGTGGCCGAGGTCCTGGCCGCCAAGGGCATCAATACGGTTGAAGACCTGCTCTACTACCTTCCCTTCCGCTATGAAGACCGGCTGAACCCGCGCGGCATCGCCGAACTGCGCCCGGGGGAGATGGCGACGGTCATCGCCGAGGTGCGCGGGTCGGGGCTGTTCCGCACCCGGCGCTCGGGCCTCGACATATTCCAGATGACCGCCGGGCAGGGACGGGCCAAGCTGACGTGCCTGTGGTTTCACGGGCGCTACCTGATGGGCAAGTTCCAGCCCGGGCAACTGGTGGCGCTCTATGGCAAGGTGGAGGAGAACACCTGGGGACGCGGAGGGTTGCAGATTATCCAGCCGCAGTTTGAGGTTTTGGGAGAAGCGGAGGGGGAGGCCGCCGGCCGGGCAGCACAGTCGCTGGAAATAGGCCGCATTGTGCCCATTTACGAGTCTGCCGCCAATGGCAAGCTGACCAGCCGCTGGTTCCGGCGCATTATTTATTCCGTTCTGGAGGGGCTGCCGGAGCTACCGGAAAGCATTCCCGGCAGCATCTGCGAGCGCCTGCAGCTGGTCCCGCGGCAGCAGGCATTCCGGCACGCGCATTGGCCGGAAGCGGGGGAAAGCCTGGCCAGCCTGCAGGCGGCGCGCACCCCGGCGCACCGGCGGCTCATATTCGAAGAGCTGTTCTTCCTGGAGCTGGGGCTGGAGCTGAAGCGCCGGCGGCAACGAACGCATCCCGGCATTACGTTCGAGCTCAATGACCGCGTGCGCGAGGCCATCAAGCACATTCTTCCCTTCCATCCCACGGCGGCGCAGAAGAAGGTTCTGAAGGAGATAGCCTCCGACATGCGGCAGGGCTTCCCCATGCGCCGGCTGCTGCAGGGCGACGTGGGCTCGGGAAAAACCATTGTGGCGCTCCAGGCCGCCATCATCGCCATCGAAAACGGCTACCAGGTGGCGCTGATGGCGCCCACGGAGATTCTGGCCACCCAGCACTACCTTTCGGCGCGGCGCATCCTGGAGCACGCCGGCTACCGCATAGTGCTGCTGACGGGTTCGGTGGAGCAGGACCGCAAGCGCGACCTGCGTCGCCACATCGCCCGCGGCGACGCACAACTCGTGATCGGCACCCATGCCCTTATCCAGCAATCGGTGGAATTCGCCAATCTTGGCCTGGTGATTGTGGACGAGCAGCACCGCTTCGGAGTGCTGCAGCGTTTCAAGCTAATGCGGAAGGCCAGCGAAAGCCAGACGGAGGCGGTGACTTCGTACGAGCCGCGTTGCACCCCGGACGGGGCTGCGGTTCGCCGGCCCGAGCCCACTCCGGCGGCGGAGCCCGATACCCTGGTGATGACCGCCACCCCAATCCCGCGCACGCTGGCACTGACCATCTATGGCGATCTGGACGTGAGCGTGCTCGACGAGCTGCCGCCCGGGCGCTCGCCCATCGTGACCCGCCGGGTGCCCGACGAACGCGCCGCCGAAGTGTGGGATTTTGTGCGCCAGCAGGTGGCTGCCGGTCACCAGGCTTACGTGGTCTACCCGGTGATCGAGGAGAACGAGGAACGCGAGCTAAAGGCGGCCATCCAGATGTACAAAAAGCTGCGCCGCGAAATTATGCCCGACCTGCGGATTGGGCTGCTGCACGGGCGTCTCGACGCCGAAGAAAAAGATGCCGTGATGCGGCGCTTCCAGAAGGGCGAGGTGGATGTTCTGGTTTCCACTACCGTCATCGAAGTCGGGGTGGATGTGCCCAATGCCAGCCTCATGCTGATCGAGCACGCGGAAATGTTCGGGCTGGCGCAGTTGCACCAGCTGCGCGGGCGCATTGGCCGTGGCTCCACGAAGTCCTACTGCATCCTGATGACCGGACCCAAGGTTTCCGAGGAAGGCGAGCAGCGCCTGCAGGCAATGCTGGATACGACCGACGGCTTCAAGATTGCGGAGATGGATCTGGAACTGCGCGGGCCAGGAGAGTTTTTCGGCACTAAGCAGGCGGGCATGCCCAGCCTGCGCGTGGCCAACATCGTGCGCGACCGCGAACTGCTGGAAGTGGCCAAGAAAGAGGCGGCCGCTCTGCTGGCCAACTCCAACCTGGAAGTCCCCAAGCCGGATTTGGCGCGCGCCTTCGGGCATCTGCGCAGTCATTGGAACCGCAGGTATGGGCTGGTGGAGGTGGGGTGAAGCAGTTGCCAGTGGCCTGAAAATTAGCTCTGAGCGTGGGCTACATCTCCGCGGCCTTGTGCTTCCACTGCTCTATTTGCCGCTGCAGGCGCTCCAGGTCCTTGCGGTGAAGCTGCATCTGGCGCCGCGCCTCGTCCGCCGCACGCTGCGCTTCTTCCGTAATCTCATGCTGGTGGGATAGAACTTCCCGGCGCGCCTGCTCGGCAGCCTGCTGGGCCTGTTCCTGAATCTCGCGCTGGTGGGACTGCATTTCGCGTTCCGCCTGCCGCGCTGCCTGGGCCGCCTGCTTGCGCAACTCCGCGTTTTGCTTCCACAACTCCTTCTGCGCCTCCGCGGCTTGCCGCTGCGCCGCCTCGATCTCCGGCCGCATCTTGTCCATCTCCACCCGTAACGCGCCCATGTCGAGGTGGGCTGTTATCTCCGGCTCCACTCTTATAGCCTGGCCGGTCTGCTTGGGCACGACGAAGGAAATGGTCAGCGACTTGCGGTCGCGCACCACGCCGATGGGAACCGGACCGCTGGTGTGCCGGCGCATGGCATTGCGCCAGTCGCTGGTATCGGCGATGGGCTCACCACTCACCTTCACGATCACGTCGCCGGCGTGGAAGCCGGCGCGCTCTGCCGGGCTGCCTTTTTCCACCGAGCGCACCAGCACGCCCTGGCCGTTCTTCACGCCAAAAAAATCTCCCAGTTGCGGCGTCAAGTTCTCTACCATCAGGCCGCCGCGCACGGAAGAGTGCACGATGACGTCAATGGCGGGCACATCGAAGCCGGGCATGGCCGGCATCTCGAAGTTCTCAGGAGCGCCAGGGGGATTGGGTACTCCAGACATCACTGCCATTGCCGGATAATTGAAAAGCTTGCGGCGGTTCGCCAGTTGGACCTTCACGCTCATCATCTGGCCATTGCGGCTGATGCCCAGGGTGACCGTACGCCCCGGCGGCGTCTCGTGAATCATGCGCCGCAGCTCCGCGACTCCCTCCACTGATTGGCCGTTGAAGCTGAGGATGACGTCCTGTTCTCGCAGTCCGGCTTTGCCGGCGGGGGCGTCCTGATCCACCATGGTGACTTCCACGCCGCGCTCCTCGTTGAGCTTGAGGGAGACCATGAGCTCGTGGGTAATGTCACGGGTGTCAATGCCCAGGTAGGAGCCGCTTTCCTCGCCGAACAGGCCATAGGGCATGTCCGGCTGCAGGCGCAGGCAAGCCGCGTCTTGCGGCAACCCCACGACCACCGCCAGGGCGAGCGCCAACGTGCTGAAAACGAGTGTGCGCATATAAGTTCTCCGTTAGGAGTTTTTCATCTGCACGTTACTTGCTCGTGCTGCGTAAGAAAACAATGTCGCCGGAGCTGGTGTGCACTTTGAGCACCGGCCCGCCGCCGTTCAAGCTGCCTTCGGCGGTGATGCGTTTGGGACCATAATCGCCACCCTCGGAGACCACTTTGATCTCCGGGAAGTCGGATGCGATCTTGTGTCCGTTGCCCATGTCCACGGCGGCGTGGATGGTAACCGGCAGGTTGGGCGCAAGGTACACGGTGATATCGCCAGCCGGCGTTTCCAGTTCGGAACTGCTGAAGCCGCCGCGGGTGGCAACGAATTGTGCGGTAATGCCCCCGCCGCCGGTCTCCGCACGCGCGCCCTGGCTGAGATTCATCAGTTCAATGCTGCCCCCGCCGCTTTCCGCCCGCACCGGCCCGCTGGCCAGAGCCAGATGGATGCTGCCCCCGCCCGTGTCCACCTCCGCAGGGCCGTTGATTTGCCCTAAATCAATACTGCCGCCGCCGGTGGAGGCTTTGACCTGTCCCTGGCAGCGCTTCACCTGGATGCTGCCGCCGCCGGTTTCCAGGAACGCGCCCTGCAAGCCATCCAGAACCACCACGCTGCCGCCGCCGGTCTGGGCGGTGATTTTGCCTTTAGCGGAAGCCACGCGAATTCCGCCGCCGCCGGTTTGCAGGTTCAGGTTGCCGCCGGCGCTGCCCACGTCAATGCTGCCGCCGCCGGTATTGCCGGTAACGTCGCCACCGATGTGGTCCAGTTTCAGGCTTCCGCCCCCGCTGGAGGCATCCACGCGGCCGCCAATGTCATTCACGCTCACGCTGCCACCGTCGGTTTCCACCTTAGCGGCTTCCAGCGATTGCGGCACTTGCAGGGAGAAATCCACGGAAAAGCGGCGCGCCCTGCCCCCTTGGTGCTGGCCCTCGAGCACCGCCATGTCGCCGTGCTGGGAAGCAGTGACGCGGTACTGTTCGAATTGCCGGCGCGCTTCCTGTTCGGAAGATGTATAGGCGCGCTTGCGCACCACATAGTTGACGGTCTGCTGGGGCCCGCCCTGCACCTGCACCGAGCCCAGTTGGGCGCTCACCCGCAGGCTGCGCGCCGCGGGCAGCGAGCCGGTAATCTCTTCCACCCACCCGCCACCTTCGCGGTAGACGCGCGACTGCTGTGCCACCGCGGCTGCTGATGCCAGCAGCAGCAGAATACCGATCTTAGAAATTGTCTTCACAGTTTGCCTGCCTCTTTCCTCTGGGTGGAGTGCCTGCAGATGCCGGCTCCGCTCTGGCCAGGAAATCTCTCGTTACTCCAGTCATGCATCAGTCAATCTCCGGCATTTCCGCCAATAAGGCGCGGGACTCAGTGCGAATGTACGTGTTCTTGTCCTGGCGCGCCAGGTGCTGCAGCACTTCGCGCACGCTGCTGTCGGCGCGCACCGGCTGCAGCAGATGGATGGCCTCGGCGCGCACCCCCGGGTTGCCGTCGTTGAGCAGCGCCTCCAGCACGGCGTCGCGCACGCGCACATCCTGCCGCACGTAACTTCCCAGGCTGTTCAGGGCCTTGATGCGCACGCCCGGGTTGCTGTCATAGCGCAGGGCGTAAATCAGGGCCTCGCGCACGCGCTGGTCCTGCGGCTGCTGGGAGAGCAGGTCCACAGAATCCATGCGCACGCCGGAGTTGAAGTTGTTGCGCGCCGCAAACAGCAGAAGCTGCTGAATGCGGGAGTCATCGAGCGAGCCTTCGGCCGATTGCGTGGTGACGGTGTCGTATTTGATTTCCACTTTTTTGCTGCCGGGAAGCTGATTGATAGCGCGAATGCCGGAAATGGAGGATTCGACCGGTTGTGCCGAGTTGGAAATGTTTGCGACCTGCACCGTGTTGCCGGAAACAATCTTATAGGTGGCGCCAATGCCGGCGGCGAAGCCAACGATAAAGATGACGCTGGCCAGCGCGGGAGAGAAGCGGGAGCGGCCAAAAATCGCCGCCAGGTCGAAGGTCCAGCGCTGCCAGAAGCGCGGCTGCTCGGCGGTTTCCAGCGCCTCCTGCAGGCGCATGCGGGAGGCGGCCAGCAGGTTGGGCGTGGGCTCGGCCAGCGGCGCCGCCGCCATGCTGCCCTTGAATTGACGCAACCCTTCCAGCTCGGCGGCGCACTCGCCGCAGCGGGCTACGTGCTGCTCCAGCTCATAGCGGGCGTCGTCCAGCAGTTCGTCGTAGGTGTACAGCAGAAGGTTCGCTTTTACCCATTCGCACTTCATAGTTTCCATCCCCTTCCGGGGTTTCCTCAGGGGCTAAAGCCCCGGAGTTTCTTATCGCTTGCGGCCCGGCTGAAGCCGGGCCCTACGAAATCTATTTCATGTCCGCCAGCGCCACCCGGAGCTTCTGTGTGGCTCGAAACAAAGTGTTCTTGGCCGTCTCCTCGGTGGTATTCAGAATCTCGCCCACCGTGCGGAGCTTGAGCCCGTGATAATGCTTCAACTCGAACACCATGCGCTCGCGCGGGGTCAGCCTGGCGAGGGCGCGGTTAATCCGGCCGCCCAGTTCGCGGCGCATCAGGTCGCGTTCGGGGTCGGCGCCGGCGCGCCCGTCGGCCACCTGCTCCAGCATGTCATACTGCTCGCCCTGGGGATCCACCGCCACCGGCGCCTCTTCGCGGCGCACCGCCCGCCGGCGCAGGTGGTCGAGGCAGAGGTTGGTCACGATGCGGTAAATCCAGGTATAAAACGAGCATTCGAAGCGAAAGCTGCCCACGTTCTTGTAGGCCTTCAGAAACGCTTCCTGATAGATATCCTGGGCATCGTGCTCGGAGCCCGTCAGATGCAAAGCCAGGCGCAGGACCGCCTGGTCGTAGTGGCGGACGAGTTCCTCGAAGGCGGCGGCATCGCCGTGTTGCGCCTCACGGATCAGCGCCGTGTCATCAACACGGCCTAAGCTCTGTCCGACCATGTGCCCCCAGCTGGGGTTTTCGGATCTACTGCCCTGTCCTGCCCCAGGTCTGCGACCCGGGGTGGAACGCTCGCCAACCGTTAAGGGAACTGCCATCGCGTCGGCCGGCATGGTCTCGTCTGAACCTGTCCTTGGCAAGCCGGCTTGCCAGAGTTGGTACCGGTTTGCATAGGCTTAGACGGGGCGGGACATGATCCGTGAGCAGAATTATAGGGGTTTTAATGGTCTCGCCGCAGGCCTGAACGGCCCAAAATGGGAGCCGAAACGTACTCCCACGACGTTTAGCAGCTGAACCGACAGCTAGGGCAGGGGTTGTAGGACGGTGTTGACCAGGTGAGGGTCGTGAAAGGCTGTCCGCTCGCCCGGCCGCTTCCCGGTAACCAGCAGAAGGCGCACTGAAAGCGGCTTGTTCCACTTGTACGCCAGGCTGGCGGTATCAGAGAGCATGCGCTCAATCTGCCGGGTCGAAATACTGCCCGGAAGCGGGATGGTGTCCAGACCGGTTCCGCAAACAGAAGAGTAGGCTAGCAGGCCGTCAACCGAGATGTGGCCCTCAGCCCAGCGCCGGGCCAGAGTGTTGTCCTCCAGAATGGGCATCATCAAGCCGGAGTAGCCGGCGTGCTTGACGGGGAGCTGGCGCAAGACGCTGGTGATGAGGGCGGCCGCGCTGAGCGTGCCTGAGGAGCCGAAGGGCACACCCGTCAGCTTCTCGATGGCGGCTCCGATGGAGATTTCGCCGCCGGGAGCAGGGGAAACATCCATGCCGTCGTAGTTCCATCTCGTTTGGGCCGCCAGCGTGGAGGCAATTTTCTCTATGGGAGCGAGTGCGGCAGCCATTTTTTGTGCCAGGCTGGAGCGCGCCGCAGAGAAGTCTTCGCCGGAGGAGAAGGCGTCCTGCAAAACGTTGGCCGATTCCAGGCCGATGGCGAACTGGTGGCCATCGCTGGTGAAGTATGAGCCGGGAAAGAAGGGGCCGTAGGGCGGCAGCATGGCGGTGGCGGCAAAGTTGAAGTTGGCCTGGCCGTTGGGCGAGTGCGCGGCAAGGAACTGGATGGTGCGGGCCGCTGCGGCGATCGCCTTCCAGTGCAGCCCGTCCTGACCGGCAATCACGATGCTGCCAGAGAGGTTTTTGGAGCTTGCCAGCACTTCTGCGAGCAAGTCGGCAAGCCCGCGGTCATCTGAGTCGCCGAACATAGCCGGCCCGATGCTGGCGATGAATTCCTGCTTTTGCGCCAGCTCATCCAGGCTGCGGAAGAAGGCCAACTGCTGATCGCTGGAGAGGCCGCGCGTGTATTCGGGAAAGGGCTGGGTGGTGATGCGCAGCGTCTGCACCTCGTAGCCGGCGCGCTTGTAGGCAGACTGGGCGCGGTGAAGAAAAGAAACGGCGTCCTGCAATTGGGCCTGGTAGTGTTCCCTGTCGAGGCGCACGAAGGCGGTAATGGCGCGAACGCGAGGCGTGGATTGCGCCGTAACGAGCGGCGCGGCAGAAGCGATCAGAAGCAGGACAAGAAGAATTCGGTGCGGCATGCGAACTCCAGAAGCAGCTTAGCAGTCGGAAAGCGAGTTTCCAGTTTCTAGTTTTATCCGAAGCCTTGGAACAGCTTCCAGAATTCCGGCCAGGGCAGACGGGGAGAGCCGCAGACAAAAATATCCGGATGATCCTGACTCTCTTCGTTGGGAACTCCGAGAAGGTTTCCATTGTGTCCGCCCAGCCGGCAGAAGGTAAATGTGCCGTCAGCCTCTTTGCGCGACCAGCCGAGCACAATCAGGGTGGAGGGTGGCGGCACCGGATATCCGCGCAACCACGCCGAATTGGTGCCGCTGATGGGTCTGGGCAGGTGATAGGGACGACCCAGGAGCTCGATGGCGCCCTGCTCGCCGTAGTTTCCCACCAGCACGCCCACGCTGGACCGCTGCTCCGCAGGCAGGGAGTCGCGAATGCCGGCCACGGTCCTCACGAGCTGGTTCCAGCCAATCTCCTCGCGCAGGTCGCCATTGTTCCGTAAGGCAAATTTCATCAGGGGGCCGCTGGAAGCGAGGGGCAGAACCAAGGCACAGATGTACAAGCCAACCAGCGCCAGGCCGGTGAAGAAAAACGCCTCGACCGTTCGCCGCCAGCGCAGCGAAAGGGAAACGACCCAGTGTTCGCCTGCCGCCGCGCCCATGGCCATCAGCATGGGATAGGCGGCGGCCAGGTAATAGCCGCGTCCCTTGCCGACAATGAACAATGCCAGCGGGATCAGGTACATCCAGGCCAGCAGGCGATACTTTTGGTCACGTAGAAGAGCCACCAGGCCGCCAATCCACAAAGGAGCGGCAAAAAGATTGGCGCAGATCAGAAACTGGGCGCGCAGGAAGCCTTTGGCGCGGCCCTCGCCCACGTCGCGGGCATGGATGTGTTGCAGGAAATGCAGGGAGATGAAATCGTGGCGCGCCTGCCATAGCACGTTGGGCAAAAAGATCAGCAGGGCGAGGGCACTGCCGGCCCAGAACCAGGGGCTCAGAAAGTATCGCCGGGCACGGGTCAGCAACATGCCGCCGAGAATGCCGGCGACAAAAAAGCCCATGGTGTACTTGGTCATGAAACCAAGGCCAACGGCGGCGCCGATGGCGAGCCACCAGCGCGGGTTCCCGGTTTTCAAGAGACGAATGACGAACCAGGCGATCAGCACCCACCACAGGTAATCGAAACTGGAGTATTGGAATTCCGTCCCTTCGAATAGAGGCAACGGCGAGAGCGCGACCGCCAGAGCCGCGGCGACTTGGGCCAGCCGCCCACCCCCAAGTTCCCGTGCCATCAGACCGGTGACCACGACGGCCAAAGCTTGTGCGATGACAGAGAAGAGCCGCAACCCGACCAGCGAAAGGCCGAAAATCCCCATGCCGATGCGTTCTACAAATGGGGTGAAGGGAGGGTAGGCGACGAATCCCCAGTCGAGGTGCAGGGCATCGCTCAGAGTCTGTAGCTCATCGCGATGGAAGCCATAGCGGGAGTTGGTGAGCAGATGAAGGAGAGCGATGGCAAGCGCTATTCCGAGCAACGCCAGAGTGGTATTGCGAGAGTCGGCATCGGTCTGAGGCAAACCTATTGCCGCTTTGGTTGAGGCGTCTGGCATTCCGGTGAATTGTACGCCGTGTCGGAGCATTCGGTTCTGCAGGGCGATGGATTAGAGTTCGGGAGACGTAACAAGTTACGTCTCTACCGGAAATTTGTGATTTCGAAATTGAACTTTGGTAGAGACGTTGCTCGCAACGTCTCCGCAACAAACTGGAATCGGCGGAGGACGTAAAAGCAGGTCCGTTCGCTGCGCTCCTTCGCTGAATCTCAGTCGCGCAGCTCAGGATGACAAAGGTAGAGAATGACAAAAATGGATGATAATAAAAGGAGGGAATAACAAAAAATAGGGATGACAAAAAAAACGGGATACAGGAAGGGCGCAGTTGAATTCTGGGTCCTTCCAAAACCTGAACGATCCGCAATCGCCAAGGCAGGAGAGCTTGGACCGCCGGTGAAGCCATCCCAGCGCAGCTCCCGGCTCGGACTACTGCTCTTCTTCCGTAGCTTCTTTTTCAATCACTACGCGCACGTGGGCGGTCACATCCTTGTGCAGCTTCACCGGAATGGTGAATTCGCCCAGAGACTTCAAGGGCTCGTGTAACTGGATCTTACGGCGATCCACGCCGAAGCCTTTCTTCTCCATCTCCGACGCGATGTCAGAGGAAGTGACCGAGCCAAACAGTTGGTCATGCTCACCGGAGCGGCGCTGGAAGGAAAGGCTGAGATTATTGAACTGGGTGGAGAGCGCCTCAGCATCGGCCTTTTCGCGAGCGGAGCGGCGCACCGCCGCCGCCTTCATCTGCTCGATGACGGCGCGGTTGGCCTTGGTGGCCTCGATGGCCAGCTTGCGGGGCAGCAGGTAGTTGCGGCCGTATCCGTCGGCAACCTTGACCACATCGCCGCGGGAACCCAGCTTCTGTACATCTTCCTTCAGAATGACTTCCATAAATGACTCCGTGGGGCGCGTTGCGCCCGGAAATTCTGAGCAACGACAGCAATGCCTCCTACGTCGCCGGGGTTGGCCGGGCTACAGCTCTTAGCCAGCGACTAAGGACCGCGTTAAGTGCGGGCACTGAACGGCAGCAGAGCGATGTTGCGTGCCTGTTTGATGGCCGTGGAAAGCCGCCGCTGGTGCGGAGTACATACGCCGCTCAGACGGCGGGGCACAATCTTGCCGCTTTCCGCCACAAACTGTGAGAGCAGGCGATAGTCCTTGTAGTCAATGGACTGTATTTTCTCCACGCAGAACTTGCATACTTTCTTGCGGCGGAAATACTTGCGTCCACCTTCGCGCGGTCCGCCACGCCCGCCGCGCGGCCCGGGAGTGGGCGCCGCTGCCGCCGGCGTGGGGGCCGCGGGTGCGGGAGCTTCGGCCACTGCCGGAGCCTCCGCTGTTGCCTGGTGTCTTTGGGTTTCGTCAGCCATGTTGCTCCTTAGAATCGAAAATCGAAGTTTCGAGTTTCATGTTTCGAGTTTCGCACTCTGCCAGATGACTTATGCAACTTGAAACTCGGAACTTTGAAACTGCCTTATGCCGTTGCCGCCGCCGGCTCACCGCCGGTTTCGGGCGGCGGCGCCGGGGCTTTGCGGCGCGCCTTCAGCTTGGCCAGACGGGACTGCTCCTTGTCCACGCGCACGGTCAGAAACTTGATCACCGGCTCGGTGACGCGCAGTCGTCGTTCCAATTCGTGAATGGCATCGCCACCGCCTTCCACCGTGAACAGCACGTACATGCCATCCTGGAAGCGGCGCACCATGTAAGCCAGGCGACGCTTGCCCATGCGTTCCACATTTTTCACCGACCCGCCTGCGGCCGAAACCTGAGACTCCAGCGTGGATACCAGCTTGTCCAGATCTTCTTCGCCCATGTCGGGCCGGACGATAAACATCACTTCATAGGTACGTTGCATGTTTTCTCCAAAAAGCTGGCCACGGATTTCAAGGATGAACGATCCCTGGCTAATCTTTTTCTTCTTCCTTTTCGGGCTTGCGGTTGAAGCGGTTCATGGCCGCATCCCCGCCTTCCCTCAAAATCGCTTCCACCGCGTCCGCAGCCGTATCCAGAATCTGATCCACGGCTTTGTACTGCGACCGGCGAAACTGAGCCAGCACGTAGCGGGCGCCGT
>Ga0134125_10007115_pt1 | contig 12642 bp, 9 predicted proteins | sample KB31751_FD_96464 | JGI IMG/M metagenome (GOLD analysis project Ga0134125, IMG submission 96464) | Terrestrial soil microbial communities with excess Nitrogen fertilizer from Kellogg Biological Station, Michigan, USA - KB3-175-1 | ecosystem: Environmental > Terrestrial > Soil > Unclassified ... | reverse complement strand
TGCACCACCTGGTAGCCGGCCGCGCGCAGCCTGGCGTCCCGGTTCAGCTGGGCCATGGCCCTGGCCTGACTGGTGTACTTAACTGCCCCGTCGGCCTCGGCGATCGTCTGGAATTCCCGCCACAGGTAGTCCACGCGGCCGATGACCTCGTCATCATCGCCGATCCAGACTTGCAGGTCCGGCCGTGGGAGGCCGAACTCGTGGAACGCCACCCGGCCTATCGACTCGAGCACCGACTCCGCCCGGGGATCGCTGAACGCCACCACGCACCGGGCCCGCTGCACCCCGGGCCATTGCTGGCAGTACTCCAGAACCGCGTCCAGTTCTGCCCTGGACACCTTCCGGTCATGTAGCGCAGAGTCGGCAACTGCCACCCCCGCGGCGAACGGCTGTGTCCGGGCCAGATCGATGACGGTCCGGGCCACGGCCGTGAGCGGGATGCCACGGCGGCGGACGACATGATCAGCGGCAACCGCCGCGACATGCACGCGGACGCCGGGTCGCCCGGTCCGGCTGCCACGGTCTTCCGGGGACCGCGTTATTTCGACCAGCCCGGGCGACTGAGACCAGACCAGGCCCAGCCCATGCGCGAGCGCCGCGGAGCGGTGACTGCCGACCGCACGCCACCCGGTCGCGGCGAGCGCAGCGGCCACGTGGAGCAAGTGCTCATCCGCTGGCTGCCCCGCGCCGCCGGGCCGGTCCGTGGCCCGGCCGTCCCCGGACATTGCTGCCACCAGCTTGGTGGCGGCATAAACGCCCCTGAGCAGCGGCTGCAGCGAGCCCTCCCGAACCAGGCCGCGGATCTGGTAGGGCGATAACCCGGCCGCCAGCAGCTCAGCCGTAGTCCGCACCCCGTCCCGGACGTCCCCATCGCCGCCACCAATACCTGCCACGCCTTCAGGCTGGCGCCAACCACCGACATTTCACGTCTTTCGTCAATGTGCTGTCCGTTTTATACGGATTTTCCGTCACGGAATCCGTGAAAAGTCGAGTTTGGCCGGGTGTAGACCACCGCAGCGAGGGTGGCAGGGCCAGCCGGGGGGGTGGCACGGCGGGCGGGGGGGCACGGCCGGCGGGGGGTGGCACCAGGCGGCCCGCAGGCACGGCAGGATAAGGAGTCATGGAGCACCAGAACCTCTTTGCCGGGCCACCCGCCACCTACCTGCCGGAAGACCCGGCCGCCACGGAACTCGCCGCAGGCGCCGATCCCGCCGCCGTCGCCGCCGCCCACCCGGCCTGCCTGGCCGCCTGGGCCGCCCTGGCCGAGCAGGCGCTGGACCGCGGTGAGTGGGTCACCGCGTACGCGTACGCCCGGACCGGCTACCACCGGGGCCTGGACCAGCTGCGCCGCGCGGGCTGGAAGGGGCACGGCCCGATCCCCTGGGAGCACGAGCCGAACCAGGGCTTCCTGCGCTCGCTGCACGCGCTGGGCCAGGCCGCTGGCGCCATCGGCGAGCAGGACGAGGAGCGGCGCTGCCAGGAGTTCCTCCAGGACAGCAGCCCGGCCGCCGCGGCCGCGCTGACCCCGGGCTAGCACGCGCGACGTCGGACCGGGCCCAGCCGGTGGAGTAACCTCGGTCTCCGCAAGCGGGGCGTGGCCTCCGCACCCGGGGGACGAGGCCTGGAAGGGACTGGTCTTATGCCGGCCATTGTGCTTGTCGGCGCGCAGTGGGGTGACGAGGGCAAGGGCAAGGCAACCGACCTGCTCGGCGACCGCGTCCAGTACGTGGTCCGTTACCAGGGCGGAAACAACGCCGGCCACACGGTGGTCATCGGCGACGACAGCTACGCCCTGCACCTGCTGCCGTCGGGCGTGCTGTCCCCCGAGGTCACCCCGGTTATCGGCAACGGGGTGGTGATCGATCCCGAGGTGCTGCTGCGCGAGATCGACGGCCTGCGCGAGCGCGGTGTGTCCTGCGAGCGCCTGCTCATCTCGGCCAACGCGCACCTGATCATGCCGTATCACCGGGCCCTGGATAAGGTCACCGAGCGGTACCTGGGCAGCGCGCGGATCGGCACTACCGGCCGCGGCATCGGCCCGACCTACGCGGACAAGGTGGCCCGGACCGGCATCCGCGTCCAGGACCTCCTCGACCCCGGCATCCTCAGCCAGAAGCTGGAACTCGTGCTGCGCGAGCGTAACCAGGTGCTGGCCAAGGTGTACAACCGGCGCGGGATCGAGGCGGACACCATCGCCAAGGAGTACCTGGGCTACGCCGAGCAGATCCGCCCGTACGTGGCCGACACCGGGCTGGTGCTCAACCAGGCGCTGGACGATGGCAGGACGGTGCTGCTGGAGGGGGCCCAGGCCACGATGCTGGACGTGGACCACGGCACCTACCCGTTCGTCACCTCGTCCTCGCCGACCACCGGGGGTGCCTGCGCGGGCGCGGGCATCGGCCCGACCCGGATCACCAAGGTGGTCGGGATCCTCAAGGCGTATACCACCCGGGTCGGGGCCGGGCCGTTCCCCACCGAACTCACCGGCGCCCAGGGCGAGTGGCTGCGCAAGGCCGGCGGCGAGTTCGGCGTGACCACCGGCCGGCCGCGGCGCACCGGCTGGTTCGACGCCGTGGTGGCCCGCTACTCGACCCGGGTCAACGGGATCACCGACTACTTCATCACCAAGCTCGACGTGCTGTCCGGGCTGGAGCGGGTGCCGGTGTGCGTGGCCTACGACGTGGCCGGCGCCCGGCACGACGAGATCCCGATGACGCAGACCGACTTCCACCACGCCACACCCGTGTACGAGTACCTGGACGGCTGGTGGGAGGATATCTCCACGGCGCGGGAGTTCACCGACCTGCCGGCCAGCGCGCAGCGCTACGTGCGGGCGCTGGAGGAAATGATCGGCGCCCCGGTGGCCGCGGTCGGCACCGGACCGCGCCGCGACCAGACCCTCCAGCTCCGCCCCCTAGCCTGAACGCAACCGCCGCCCACTCGCCCGCGATCTCCCGGGGCCAGACTTGTAACTGTAATTACAGGTAGGCTCGCGCCGTGCGAGTCCTCCTCCTCGGCTCCGGCGGCCGCGAGCACGCACTGGCCCGGGCGCTCGCCGCCGACCCGGACGTCACCGACCTGCATGTGGCCCCGGCCAACCCGGGGATCGCCGAGCTCGCCCACCGGCACGAGGTCACGGTGACCGACGCCGGGCAGGTGACCGGGCTGGCCCGGGCGACCCGGGCCGACCTGGTCGTGGTGGGGCCGGAGGCGCCACTGGTCGCCGGGGTGGCCGATGCGCTCCGCGCATCGGGTATCTCCTGCTTCGGCCCGAGCCGCCGGGCCGCCGCCATCGAGGGGTCCAAGTCGTACGCCAAGCACATCATGCAGGCCGCCGGGATCCCCACCGCCGAGGCGTATACCTGCGAGACCAGCGGCCAGGCGGACGCCGCCCTGGCCGAACTCGGCCCGCCGTACGTGGTCAAGGCCGATGGCCTGGCCGCGGGCAAGGGCGTGCTGGTGACCACCGACCTGGCCGCCGCCCGGGCGCACGCGGCGGCCTGCGGCACGGTGGTCATCGAGGAGTTCCTGGACGGCCCCGAGGTATCGCTGTTCGCCGTCTGCGACGGGGCCAGCGCGGTGCCACTGCTGGCCGCGCAGGACTTCAAGCGGGCCCACGATGGCGGCCACGGCCCGAACACCGGCGGCATGGGCGCCTACACCCCGCTGCCCTGGGCCCCGCCCGGCCTGGCCAGCGAGGTGCTGGGTACGGTGATCCAGCCCGCCCTGGACGAGCTGCGCCGGCGCGGCACCCCCTACCGCGGGCTGCTGTACGCCGGGCTGAGCCTGACCGCGGCCGGCCCGCGGGTGGTGGAATTCAACGCCCGGTTCGGCGACCCAGAGACCCAGGTGGTGCTGGACCGGCTGGCCAGCCCGCTGGGCGGGCTGCTGGCCGCGGCCGCCTCCGGATCGCTGGGCGGCGTCGCCCCGCCCAGGTGGGCGGCGGGCGCGGCGGTCACCGTGGTCATCGCGGCCGAGGGCTACCCGGGCCAGCCGGCCTCCGGCGACGAGATCACTGGCCTGGCGGCAGCCGGGCAGGTGCCCGGCGCCTACGTGCTGCACGCGGGCACCCGGGCCGACGGCGCGGGTCACCTGGTCTCGGCTGGCGGCCGGGTGCTCGATGTGGTCGGCACCGGCCCCGATGTGGCCGCTGCCCGCGCCGTGGCCTACCAGGCCGCCGGGAACATCGAGATGCGCGGTGGCTGGTACCGCACTGACATCGCCCAGCGGGCGGCAGGACGGCCGGCCCAGGCCAGCCCGTGACCAGCGAACCACCCCCGTCCAGCACCAGCCCGCTGCCCGCGGGCCAGGTTCCCGGGCCGGACGCGCCGTTGCGGGTCAGCACGCTGGAGCTGTTCTTCGACCTGGTCTTCGCGTTCACCCTCACCCAGCTGTCCGCACTGCTGGACGGCAGCCGGATGTCCGCCACCTCGATCGTCCAGGTGCTGCTGGTGTTCGGCGTGCTGTGGTGGATGTACGGCGGCTACGCCTGGCTGACCAACACCCGCACCCCGGACCGGACCCCCGAGCGGCTGCTCCTGCTGCTCGGCATGGCCGGGTTCCTGGTGGTCGGGCTGGCCATCCGGAACGGCTTCGGCGACTCCAGGTCGGGCGCGAGCGGCATCTACCTGGGTCTCGGTTACCTGACCGTGGTGTGCGTGCACGGCGGGCTCTATTACCGGGTCAACCGGAACATCATCCGGATAGTCCCGATCAACCTCAGCTCGGCGCTGCTGGTCCTGGTGGCCGGGCTGACCAGCGGCCTGGCGGCGTACCTGCTGTGGACCGCCGCGCTGGCCATCCTGGTGCTGTCGCCCCTGGTGGTGCGGGTCGGTGGCCGGTTCGAGATCGCCCCGGCGCATTTCGCCGAGCGGCATGGTGCGCTGGTCATCGTGGCGCTGGGCGAGTCGGTCGCCGCGGTCGGCATCGGCGCCGCCGAGCACCCGCTGGACGCGCAGATCGTGCTGGCGGCCGTGCTCGGCCTCGGCGTGTCGGCGGCGCTGTGGTGGATCTACTTCGGCGGCGCAGATGACGAGCTGGCCGCCGCGGCCATGGCCCGGGCGCCCCGCATGCGGCGGCCATCTCTCGCCCTGTCCGCGTACTTCTACCCGCACATCCCGATACTGCTCGGTGTGGTGGGGCTGGCCGCTGGGGTGCACCTGACCATCGGCCACGCGGCCCAGCCGCATCCGGCCGGCCAGGCCCTGGCCATCGGGGGCGGCGCGGCGCTGTTCCTGGCCGGGGACGCCGCGTTCCGCCGGGTGCTGCGCCTCGGCCCGGTCTGGCCGCGCCTGGTCACCGCGCTGTTCGCGCTGGCCACGGCGGCGCTGGGGGTCACCGTGGCGGTCGAGGCGCAGCTGATCGTGCTGCTGGCCGGGCTGGCCGCCATGCTGGCCGCCGAGCGCGTTCCCGCTATTGGCGCGGTGCAAAGGGGGCGCCCGGGCGCCACAAACTCACCGCAGTGACCAAACTCACCGCGCTGGGCAGTGTGCGCGATGCGCGAGGATAGAGCCCGTGATCGAGCGTTACACACGGCCCGAGATGGGCCAGGTCTGGAGCGATGCGCACAAGTACCAGCTGTGGGCCCGGGTGGAGACGCTGGTCCTGGCGGCGCACGCCAAAGCCGGGACCGTGCCCGCCAGCGCGGTGGGCCCGGTCCGCGCGGCCCCGCCGCCCACCCCGGAGGCGGTCGCCGAGGTGGAAGCGGTCACCGACCACGACGTGATCGCGTTCCTGACCGCCTGGGCCGACAACACGGCCCCGCGCGAGGCCGCGGCCTACGTGCACTACGGGATGACGTCCTCGGACCTGCTGGACACCGCGCTGGCGCTGCAGCTGGCCGAGGCCACCGACCTTCTGGTGGCCGGGGCCACCCGGCTGGTCGCCGTGCTGCGCGAGCACGCCCTGGCGCACCGCGGCACGCTGCGGGTGGGCCGGACGCATGGCATCCACGCCGAGCCGGACGTATGGGGGCACCGGGTCGCCGACTTCGCGTTCGCCATGGCCCGCAGCCGGGACCGGCTGGCCCGGGCCCGGGACGCGGTCGCGGTCGGCAAGCTGTCCGGCCCGGTCGGCACGTACTCCAACATCGACCCGGCCATCGAGGCCAGCGTCATGGCCGAGCTGGGGCTGCGCCCCGCGGACGTGTCTACCCAGGTGGTGTTCAGGGACGGCATCGCGGAATGGATCAGCGCCCTGGCGGTGACCGCCACCGTGTGCGAGGCCATCGCGCTGGAGATCAGGCACGGGCAGCGGACCGAGGTCCGCGAACTGGCCGAGCCGTTCCGGGTGGGCCAGAAAGGCTCGTCCGCGATGCCACACAAGAGGAACCCGATCCGCGCCGAGCGGATCGCCGGCATCGCCCGGATCGTCCGCGGATACGTCACCCCGGTCACGGAGGGCATCCCGCTGTGGCACGAACGGGACATCTCACACTCCAGCACCGAGCGGATCGCGCTGCCGGACGCGGCCATCGCCACCGACTACCTGCTGCACCTGACCACCAGCGTGATGCAGGGCCTGGTGGTGGACGGGGCCCGGATGCGGGCCAACCTGGAGTCCACTGGCGGGCTCATCTACACCTCCAGCATCCTGCTCGAACTGGTGGCCGCCGGGATGTCCCGGGAAGACGCGTACGCCCTGGTCCAGGCGGCGGCGATGACCACCTGGCAGACCGGGGCCCCGCTGCGGGAGACGCTGCGCGCGGAGGCGGCCGCCCGGGGCGTCACGCTGGACGAGGCCCGGCTGGCTGAGGTCAGCCAGCCGGAGCGGTACGTGGCCCGGCTCGGCCCGGTCTTCGACCGGCTGGAGCGTCTCACATGAGCCAGCGGGCCGCGTACCGCCGGCGCCCGGCAGGCCAGCGATGACCGGCGGGCTGAAGCTGCTGTACAGCGGGAAGGTCCGCGACGTTTACGACATGACGGACGGGCTGCTGCTGATCGTGGCCTCGGACCGGATTTCCGCCTTCGATCACGTGCTGGCCACGCCGATACCGGACAAAGGGAAGATCCTTACCCAGCTGTCACTTTGGTGGTTCGAACAACTCGCCGAAGTGGTGCCCAATCATCTAGCCGATGCGGAGATCCCGGCCGAGTTCGCTGGCCGCGCGATGGCCTGCCACCGGCTGGCCATGGTCCCGTTCGAGTGCGTGGCCCGCGGCTACCTGGCCGGGTCGGGGCTGCGGGAATACCGGGAGACCGGGTCGGTGTGCGGAGTGCCCTTGCCGCCCGGGCTGGCCGAGGGGTCAAAGCTGCCGGAGCCCATCTTCACCCCGGCCACCAAGGCACCGCGCGGGCAGCATGACCAGAACATCCCGGTCTCCGAGGTGGCCGCGGCGGCTGGCCCGGAGGTCGCCGCCAGCCTGGCCCGGATCACCCTGGAGGTGTACCGGCGCGGCGCCGCCATCGCCGCCCAGCACGGCATTCTGGTCGCCGATACCAAGATCGAACTCGGCTTCGACCCGGCTGGCCGGCTGCGGCTGGGCGACGAAGTTCTCACCCCGGATTCGTCCCGGCTGTGGCCGGCCAGCCAGTGGCGGCCCGGCCGGCCACAAGTGTCATTTGACAAGCAGATCGTCCGTGACTGGCTAGACTCGCCCGAGTCCGGCTGGGCACATCGGGACAGCGAGCCGCCCCCAGCACTGCCCGATCAGGTGGTCGAGCAGACCCGCGCGAGCTACATCGAGGCATATGAGCGCATCACTGGACGGCAGTGGGTATGACTGCCGTGACATGGCTGGAGGTGGCCCCGCCCTGCTCAGGGACGGTGGCGCAGCAGCCCCGTTCCCGGCGGAGGCGGGGGGCCGGGCCGCCCGGTGGGATACTGGCCTGGAGGGTGCAGAAGGGTTCCCGGCTGGCCCCGCCGCCGCGGGCTTGGCGCAAGGCAACGCCCTGCCTGGGCCAGCCGCACGCCGGGACGTTGCGTTTCCGAGGGACAGGAGCTTTAGCCCAATGACGACTGGCGCCGAGACCTGCTACCGCGTGCGAGGCGGGATTCCGCTCCAGGGCACGGTCTTCGTCCAGGGCGCCAAGAACGCCGCGCTCAAGATGATCGCCGCCTCGCTGCTCGCCGCCGAAGGCCGCACGGTGCTGCGCAACGTGCCGCCCATCGAGGACGTCCGCCGGGCGGTGGAACTGGCGCAGGCCGTGGGCGCAGTGGTGAAGTTCCACGAGTCCGAGCGCACTCTCGTGGTCGACGCCTCCAATCTGACCAGCCCGGTGCTGCCCGCCGAGATCGCGCGCCGGTTCCGCGGCTCGGTGCTGTTCGTGCCGGCCCTGCTGCACCGGCTCGGCGAAGCGGTGATCGAGGGCATCGGCGGCTGCAACCTGGGCAGCCGGAACCTCGACTTCCACTACCGGGGCTTCGCCCGGCTCGGCGCCATCGTGGACGAGGGCGAGAGCGTCATCCACATCAAGGCGGGCAAGCTGCGCGGCGCGCACCTGTACCTGGACACGCCGTCGCACACCGGCACCGAGAACCTGATCATGGCGGCCAGCATGGCCCCCGGCACCACCGTGATCGACAACTGTGCGCTCGAGCCCGAGGTGCTCGACGTGATCGCGTTCCTGACCAAGATGGGCGCGGATATCAGCGGCGGTGGCACCGGCTTCGTGACGGTGCGCGGGGTGAGCGAGCTGACCGCGACCGAGCACACGGTGATGCCGGACCGGATCGACGCGGGCGTGTTCGCCATGGCCGCCGCCATCACCGGCGGTGAGCTGAACCTGGTCGGCGCCTCGCTGGAGCACTTCGGCGTGGTCCGCTGGAAGCTGGAGCAGATGGGCGTGGAGTTCTCCGCCAAGGGCGCGGTCCTCCAGGTCCGGCGGGAGCGCACGCTGCGCCCGATCAACGTGATCACCAGCCCGTATCCCGGGTTCGCCACCGACCTGCAGTCGCCGATCATGGCGCTCAGCTCGCTGGCCGACGGGACCAGCTACATCCGGGAGACCATCTACGACGGCCGGTACACCCTGGTCGGCGAGCTGAACAAGATGGGCGCCAAGGTCGAGGTGGACGGCGGCAACGTGGTCATCGTGCACGGCCCGTCCGTGCTGAAGGGGACCAAGGTGGTCGCGCACGACCTGCGCACCGGGATCGCGCTGATCCTGGCCGGGCTGTGCGCAGAAGGCGAGACCGTGGTCGCACCCGGTTACCTGATCGACCGGGGGCACGCCGCGGTCGCCGAGCGGCTCACCACCCTGGGCGCGGACATCACGGCCGAGGAGAGCGGCTGACCTGACCCGCTGGCCTGGGTAGCTGGCCCGGGTAGCTGGCCCGGGTAACCGGCCCGGGTAGCAGGCTGCCCAGCAGCAGCCAGCCCGGGCCTTCCGGCAGAAAATGTGACATTGCACGAAACAGCCGGCCGATTCCCCTCCACGGCCCCGGCTGGCGGGTTACCAAATATACGATCGTGCAATCGTTGCAGCGTAAGGGGTCTCCTGATGACTTCCGGGCTTCAGCGGCATGCCCCGGCCGGCGGCTGCTTAATGACCGCCATATCCGCTGGCGCGTGCCCGCCGACGCGGGCACGCCCGCCAGCCGCCGTCAGCCGCGCGCCGGGCGCCCCGGGGGGGTGTCCGTGACTGGCCAGCGCCAGCCAGCGGGCGAACTCACCATCGGCATCGTCGGTCCCCATGACCTGGTGGAGCGGATCATGCTGTCCGGGACCGTGCAGGCCGGCGGCATGCCCGCCGCCGCGCCCGGGCACCCGGCGGTGACCGCGCCGCCGGCCGCCAACGGCAGCTCCGCCGGGCCGGCCCGGCGGCTCATCGCCGTGGCCTACCGGAGCGAGCAGGAAGCCGCCGACAAGGTGCTGCGTCTCGGCCCCGGCATCGACGCCTGCCTGTTCGCCAGCCAGGTGCCCTACGAGTACGCCCGCCGGGCAGGCAGCCTGCGCGTCCCCGGGACCTACGTGCCGCTGTCCGGCAGCGCCCTGTTCGCGGCACTGCTCCGCGCGTCCCGGGAGCTGGACCTCGACCTCAGCCGGATCAGCGTGGACGTGCTGAGCCGGGCGGACATCGAGGACGCGTTCAGCGAGCTCGGCGTGCCCGCGGGTGGCGTGCACGTCCGCGAGGACGTCGCCAGCGCGGCGACGCTGGCCGCCTTCCACGAGCGGCTGTTCCGGCGGGAAGAGATCACGGTCGCGTTCACCTGCCTGCAGTCCGTGGCCCAGCGGCTGGCCGCGGCGGACGTTCCCGTCCGCGCCCTGCGCCCGACCAGCAGCGCGATCCGGTCCGCCCTGCGCACCGCCACCCTGCTGGCCGCTGGCCGCAGGCTGGAGGAGGCCCAGCTGGCGGTGGCCCTGGTCGAGGTGCCCACGCTGCGGGACACCTCGCGCCGTTCCTCCCCGCGGCACGCCCGCGAGGAACTGCTGCTCACCGTGCACCGGTTCCTGGTCCAGGAGGCCCAGCGGATGCACGCCACGGTCAGCCCGGTCAGCGATCACTGCTTCCTGGTCACCGCGACCCGCGGCTCGCTGGCCGCGGTGACCGACGGGTTCCGCGTTCCCCCGTTCAGCGAGCGGGCCCGCACCGAACTCGGCATCGCCGTCGAGGTCGGCATCGGGATGGGCCGGACCGCGCAGGATGCCGAGGCGCACGCGCAGGCGGCGCTGTCCCGGTCGCACGTGGCCGCCGGGACCCGGGGCTTCGCCCTGGACCGGGAGGGCATGGCGCTGGTCCCCTCGCCCCGCCACCCGGCTGCCCCGGCCACCGACCCGACCCGGCCGCGGGGCCTGGAAACCCTGTCCCGGCTGGCTGACAAGCTGGCGGGCAGCGACAGCGCACTGGTGGTGGACGCGGAGACCGCGGGCCGGGTGCTCGGCGTCACCGCGCGGACCGCGCGGCGGCTGCTGCACGGGCTGGTCGAGGAGGGGCTGGCCTGGCCGCTGCCGCCGAGCCGCGCGCCACAGCCGGGCCGGCCCCGGCAGTTCTACCGCCTGGTCACCGAGAAACTGGACCGCCGCGCCCCCCGCTGACCCCGGCAACTCAGTCGCGGGCCGATGCCAGCCGCGGGGTAATTTCGTTAAGCCTGCCGGGTGCCTGAGTGAGTGGCGGGCAGATCAGTGGCGGCGGGGGTAACCACCGGCCACGGCGAGGAACGTGTCGTTGGCGTCGTGATCGCCGATCGAGATCCGGGCGCCCTCGGCGCCGAACGGCCGGATGGCCACCCCGGCCTGGGCGCAGGCGGCCGCGAACTCCTGGGTGTCCGCGCCGAGCCGCAGCCAGACGAAGTTGGCCTCGGTGGGCGGCACCGACCAGCCCTGCTCACGCAGTTCACCGGCCACCCGGGACCGCTCCTTGACCACCGCGTCCACCCGTTCGAGCAGTTCCGCCTCGGCGGCCAGCGAAGCTATCGCGGCGGCTTGCGCGACCGCGTTGACGCTGAACGGGAGCATGGTCTTGCGCACCGCCCCGGCCACCGGCGGGTGCGCGATCATGAAGCCGACGCGCAGCCCGGCCAGGCCGTAGGCCTTGGAGAAGGTGCGCAGCACAGCGACGTTGGGGCGCTCCCGGTAGAGCGAGATGCCGTCCGGCACCCCGGGGTCACGCACGTATTCCGAGTAGGCCTCGTCCAGCACGACCAGGCAGTCGGGCGGGACCCGGTCCAGGAACGCGGCCAGCTCACCGGTGTGCACGACGGTGCCGGTCGGGTTGTTCGGGTTGCACACGAAGATCACCCGGGTGCGGCTGGTGATCGCGTCGGCCATCGCGTCCAGGTGGTGCGTTTCGGCGCGCAGCGGCACGGTCACCGGCTCGGCCGCGGACAGCGCGACCAGTGTCGGGTAGGCCTCGAACGAGCGCCACGCGTAGAGCACCTGCGCGGTGGGCTCACCAACCGCTTCGAGCAGCTGCTGGGTCACCCCGACCGAGCCGCAGCCCACCGCGATGTGCCCGGCGGGCACCGCGAACCGCGCGGCGATCGCCTCGGTCAGCGCGGCGGCCCCGTTGTCCGGGTAGCGGTGCACGTCCCCGGCGGCCTCAGCGATGACCTTCAGCACCGAGGGCAGCGGGCCGAACGGGGTCTCGTTCGAGGACAGCTTGTGGGACCGGCCGTCCGGCCCTACCACCCGGCGGCCCGGCTGGTAGGGGGCGAACTCGTCAAGCAGCGCCCGGAAGCGGGGCGATTCCTGGGACACCAGCGTCCTCCCTCGCCGTCGACGTGCCCATCCTATGGCGGGCCGCCGGGTGCTGCCCCAGGTGCCGGCACCGCCCTCCGCCGGGCCAGCGCGCGGCAGGCCGCCGTAATCTGCTGGGGTGGCGGCGGGCGAGGTCTACCGGGAGCTGGGCGAGGCGGCGTGGGCCTGGGTACTGGGCCAGGTCCGGGAGGACGGCGGCCCGTGGCTGCCCGAGGTGATCCCCGGCGATGGGCAGCCAGCTGGGCCAGATGAGGATCGCGACTCGCTGTACGCGGGGATCGCTGGCCTGGCACCGGTGCTAGCCGAGATTGGCCAGTACCGCGCGCACAGCGGCACCGAGCAGGCCCTCGCGGCGGGCATCGTGACCCGGCTCTCGGCCATGGCGCGAACCCGGACCGAGCCCTCGCTGTACAGCGGGCTGGGCGGGGACGTGACCGCGCTGCGGCTGCTCGGCCCGGGCCGTGAGCAGGTGGCGCTGGGCCGGCTCGCTGGCCTGATGACCCCGG
>Ga0134125_10007113_pt1 | contig 12644 bp, 8 predicted proteins | sample KB31751_FD_96464 | JGI IMG/M metagenome (GOLD analysis project Ga0134125, IMG submission 96464) | Terrestrial soil microbial communities with excess Nitrogen fertilizer from Kellogg Biological Station, Michigan, USA - KB3-175-1 | ecosystem: Environmental > Terrestrial > Soil > Unclassified ... | reverse complement strand
GAAGGCGTTGCGCGGCTGCGTGGTGTCGCGCTGATCGACCAGGCCGTCGCCGTCGAGATCGACGATGCCGCGGGGGTTGAACGCCGATCCGCTGCGCCAGTAGACGATGCCGCTGAGGTGGATGTCGAACGGCGCGACGTAGACGCCGTTGGCCGAGAAGATGTGCGGCACCGACTGGTTCGACGGCCCCTCGTCGATCTCCGGGTGATTGTTGTTGCTGAAGGTGGAGCCGACGCCGCCGGTGAGCAGGTTGTCGACCGTGTGCGCGCCGGTGTACGACGCGCCGATCTGGTACTGCGCCGAGAAGCGCTTGCGCACCGCCAGCACGACGCCGTCGTAGTTGATGAAACCGTCATAGCCGACCTGGCTCTGGCGCGGGCCGCCGTCCGTGGTCCTGCCGAAGTTCGGGTTTCCCGGCGCGACGTCGAACAGGTTGACGATGCGGCGGGTCAGCAGATCGCGCGTGCGGCGATGCACGTACATCGCGGAGACGCCGACGTCGCGGCCGAACTGCCGATCGACGCCGACCGTGAAGGCGCGGGTCCACGGTGTCTTGTCCTCGGCGTAGACCGAGACGTCGCGGCTGAGCGTCAGCGGGCCGCGCGGGAACATCGACAGCACCTTGTTGCCGACGATCGAGCCGCCGGGCACGTCGAAGAACTCGAAGTCGGTGCCGGGGAACGTCGACTCGAGCAGCGCCAGCGCCTGCGCCGCGCTCTTGCCCGACAGCTGCTGGACGTTGTCGGCGGTGACGACCGGCGGCTTCTTCGGATCCGGCACGCTGATGCCGAGCACGCCGTAGAGCGCGAGTGGATTGGCGCGCAGGGCGCTGGCCAGCGGCGTGTACGCCGGATTCTCAGCGGGGCTGCGTCCCCCCGTCGCCGTCGGGAAGCCCGAGGTGATGACGAGATCGATCAGCGAGTCGGTGTAATCGGATCCGAGGCGCGGCAGCGCCACGTCGAACACCGAGCGCGTGAACACGCCTCCCTTGTCCGGCACCGTCGCCGCCGCGGCGAGCAGGTTGCGATCGAAGAAGACGCCCCAGTTCGCCTTGATCAAGGTGCGATGGCTGCCGTCCACATCCCAGGAGAAGCCGATGCGCGGCGCGAGGTTGTTCTTGTCGCCGCCGAACAGCGAGTCGTAGTCGTAGCGGATGCCGGCGTTGATGGTGACGCGCGGCGAGACCTGCCACGTGTCCTGGGCGAAGAGGCCGGTCGCCGTGCTGGTCAGATCCAGGTCGAGCGATCCGTTCGGGTTGGCCGACAGCGTGAAGAACCGCGCCGCCGACTGCGCGAAGCCGAGATCCTGGAAGTTCTGCGCGACGACGTCGTTGGCGTTGGGGAACAGGAACGCCGCCGAGTACTCGACGTCGTTGGTCACCTCGTTCGAGCCGGTCAGGGCGACGTGGTTCAGATCGAAGCCGGCCTTGAGCTGGTGATCGCCGTGCCAGCCCGCGGTCATGTGCGACAGCGTCTCGTTCAGCTGCAGGCGGGTGGTGTCACGCTGCACCTTGCCGCCGAAGGGGGCGCCGGTCTGCAGGAAGCCGGGGCTGCGCAGCAGCAGGAGCAGCGGCTCGGACCGGGTCGTGCGATCGAGGTTGGTGCCGTTGTCGGCGCTGGTGTAGCCGAGCGTGCTCTCGAGGAAGGTCCGCGACCCGAACAGCGCCGTCTCGCGCCCGATCAGCGCGTAGCCGTTGCCGCTCGACGTGCCGGCGGCGCTCGGCAGCGCCTGCGTGCCGGCCACCGGCGATCCGATCAGCCCGGAGATGTCCTCGTTGTTGCCGTTGCCGGTGAGGGTGAAGCGGTTGGCGTCGTTGATCGTGTAGTCGAACTTGCCGACGAGCGTGTAGGCGCCGGTGTTCGGACCGATGCCGAAGTCCTCGGTGCCGCCCGGCGTGGCGATGCCGCTCTGCACGAACCCGGGAATCTTCGATCGGTCGATGTTCACGGCGCGGTTCTCGTCGAGACGCTCGAACGAGCCGAAGAAGAACGCCTTGTTGCGCTTGATCGGACCGCCGAGGGTGCCGCCCCACTGGTTGCGCCCGAGCGCCGGCGGCTCCTGGCCTTCGACGTTGGACGAGTCGAACGCATCGTCGCGGCGGAACCAGAAGGCGCGGCCGTCGAGGGCGTTGGTGCCCGACCGCGTCGCGATGTTGACCACGCCGCCCTGGGCGCGGCCGAACTCCGCCTCGTAGCCGGTGGTGATGACCTCGAACTCGCGGATCGAGTCCTGGGTGTAGCGCAGCGAGGCGCCGCCGTTGAGCGGGTCGTTGTTCTCGGCGCCGTCGACGAGGAACGACACCGCGGATCCGCGCTCGCCGAAGATCGAGACGTTGGCCCCCTGCTGCCCTTCCGGCACGGGGCGCGCGCCGGGCGCGAGGCCGACGAGATCGACGAAGTTGCGGCCGTTGAGCGGCAGCGCGTCGATGGTGCGGCTCGAGACGCGCGAGGTGAGATCGGAGCGGTTCACTTCGACCAGCGGCGACGTGCCCGACACGTCCACCGACTCGGTGACGCCGCCGACCGCGAGCGACGCGTCCACCGTGGTCTGCTGGTTGATCGCGACTTCGACGGCGCGGCGGCTGACCGCGCTGAAGCCGCTCAACTCGAACTTGACGTCGTAGGTGCCGGGCGGCAGCAGCGTGACGCGATAGGTGCCGTCCGCGCTGGAGGTCGCGCTGGCGCTGGCGCGCTGCAGCGCGGGGCCGGTCACCGTCACCGTGACGCCGGGCAGCACCGCGCCGCTCGCGTCCTTGGTGGTGCCGGCGATGGTGCCGGTGACCTGCGCGGCGGCGGGGACCGCGACAGCGAGAAGCACCGCGAGCAGGAAGGCGAGAGCGGACGAGCGGCGGGACGAGTGAGCACAGAGCATACGGACCTCGCGCGAAGGCTGACAGACGGCGTGCGGTTTGTCTTACAGGAAGGCTGCAAGGTTGTCAAACCACCGGACGTGCACTACGATGCCGGACGGCCATCCCCTCGCATGGCACCCACTTCTACGCGGACGCGGGCCACCACGCGGCCGGCGCGCCGCCGGACCGCCGAGCCATCCGGCTACGGCTTTCTCACCGTCGGGCAGACGGCGCGCATCCTCGGCGTCAGTCCGTCGACGCTGCGGCTGTGGGAGAACGTCGGCCTGGTGAGCCCTGTCCGCAGCAACGGCCGCTACCGTCTCTACAGCCCCGACGTGCTGAAGATGCTGAAGCGCATCAAGTACCTGCGCGACGTGCACCGGTTGAACGTGCCCGGCATCAAGCGCGAGCTCGGCAAGGCGCCGACGCCGTCGAGCCCGGTGGGGCAGCGGCCGATCGGCCCGGTGCTGCGCCGCCTGCGCCAGCGCAACGGCATGGGGCTGGTCGAAGCCGCGTCGCAGGCCGGCATCTCCGCCGGGTTCCTCAGCTCGCTCGAGCGATCGCAGGCCAACGGATCGATCGCCACGCTGCAGCGGCTGGCGACCACCTACGGCGCGACGCTCAAGGAGCTGTTCCAGGTGCCGGGCAAGAGCGGCCGGCTGATGAAGGCCAGCGAGCGCACCGTCGTCGAGCTCTCGCCCGGCGTGCGCATCGAGCCGCTGTCGCGCGGCGCGCCGATGCTGCAGTCGACGCTGATGCGCTGCGAGCCGAGCGCGGGCAGCGGCGGATCCTATTCGCACCAGGGCGAGGAGTTCATCTACATGATCGCCGGCACGCTCGAAGTGTGGCTCGACGAGCTGCACTGCTTCGTGCTGCAGGCGGGCGACGGGTTCTGGTTCGAGAGCTCGCACGGCCACCGCTGGTTCAACCCCGGCGACACCGAGGCGGTGCTGCTGTGGATCAACACGCCGCCGATCTTCTAGGGCAGCCGCCGTGGCCTATCTCACGATCATCCTCCTGTACTCGACGGCGCAGATCGCGCTGGGGGTGTGGGTGGCGCGGCGGGTCAAGGGCTCGCGGGATTTCTTCGTCGCGGGACGATCGCTCGGGCCGGGGCTGCTCTTCGCCACGTTCCTCGCCGCCAACATCGGCGCCGGCTCGACGATCGGCGCCACCGGCCTCGCCTACCGCGACGGCCTCGCCGCCGTGTGGTGGGTGGGCTCGGCGGGGCTCGGATCGATCGTCCTCGCGCTGTGGGTCGGGCCGCGCATCCGCCGCATCGCCGCCGAGCACGATCTCCGGACGGTCGGAGACTTCCTGGAATGGCGTTACGACCGCCGCGTCCGCGCCACCGTTGCCGCGCTGCTGTGGATGGGGACGATCGCGATCCTCGGCGGACAGCTGATCGGCATCGCGGCGATCCTGACGGTCGTTGTCGGCATCCCGAAGATGGCGGGCTGCGCCCTGGGCGCGCTCGTGGTCACCATCTATTTCGGCGCCGGCGGCCTGAAGTCGTCCGCCGTGGTCAATGTCGTGCAGCTGGCCGTGAAGATCCTCGGCTTTGCCATCGCGCTGCCGCTGGTGCTCGGCGCGGTCGGCGGCCTCGGCGGGCTGCGTGCGGCGATGCCGGACCCGGGATTCTGGAACCCGTGGATGCACGGCGGCTCCGGGTGGATCTTCGTCGCAATGCTCGGGCCGAACTTCATCGTGTCGCCAGGGCTGCTGCAGAAGGTCTACGGCGCGCGTGACGATCGCACGGTCCGCATCGGCGTCGGCCTGAACGCCGTCGCGCTCCTCCTCTACGCGCTGATGCCGACCCTGCTCGGCATGGCCGCGCGCGTGCTGCACCCGGACCTGTTGACCGCCGGCGTCCTCCATCCCGATCTCCCGTCACGCGAGCTGGCGCTGCCCTATCTCTTCATGTACGACCTGCCGTTCTGGGTCGGCGCGCTGGGGCTGGCGGCAGTGTTCTCGGCGGAGGTGAGCGCCGCCGACGCCGTGCTGTTCATGCTGGCGACGTCGCTCTCGCAGGATCTCTACAAGCGGTTCGTGAATCCTGCCGCCAGCGATCGCCAGGTGCTGCGCGTGGCGCGGGCCGCGTCGGTCGCCGGCGGGCTTGCCGCGCTCGCCGTCGCCTTTCTCTCCAAGACCGTCGTCGACGCGCTCAGCATCTTCTATACGCTCGTGAGCGTGAGCCTCTTCGTCCCGATCGTCGCCGGCCTCTACCTGCGGCGTCCGCGCGCGCTCGAGGCGCTCGCCGCGATTGCGGGTGGCGTCGCGGCCGTCGTCGCCGCGCAGCTGTGGAACGCGGGGAAGCCGATCGGCGTGTTCACGCCGGCGATGTTCGGGCTGGCGGCGGCGGCCGTCGCGTTCGCGCTGGCCGGGCTGGCGGGAGGGCCGGCGGCGGCGTCGCCCATGGGCCCTGTTGGCGAAACGAGATAACCGTGCGAGGCGCGAGTCTGTTCGATCTGAGCGGGAAGACGGCGCTGGTGATCGGCGCCGGATCGGGCATCGGCGAAGCGATCGCGATCGGCTGCGCGCGCCACGGCGCCCGCGTCATCTGTCTCGACGTCAACGAGGACGCGGCCAGGCGGGTCGCGAGCCAGGCGGCCGCCGAAGGCGCGGCAGCCGAGGCGCGTCCGCTCGACATCCGCGACGTCACGGCGGTGGACGCCGCGTTCGACGAGGCCGATCGCGCCGGCGGCGCCGACATCGCCATCTGCACGCCGAGCATCAACGTGCGCAAGCCGATCCTCAAGTACTCGGACGAGGAGCTCGATCGCGTCTTCGCCGTCAACATCAAGGGAAACTTTCACGTGCTGCGCGCCGCCGGCCGCGTCATGACCGCGCGCGGCAGGGGCAGCATCATCCTCTTTTCGTCCGTGCGATCGCAGGTCGTCGAGCCGGGCCAGGGGGCCTACGCGGCCACCAAGGCCGGCATCGTCCAGCTCGCGCGGGCGGCCGCGGCCGAGTTCGGTCCGTCCGGCGTACGGGTGAATGCCATCGCCCCCGGCGTCATCGAGACGCCGCTGACGGCGCCGATCAAGGCCAACGCCGACTGGTACAACGCGTATGCGGCCAAGAGCGTCTTCAACCGCTGGGGCCGTCCCGAGGAGCTGGTCGGCGCCGCCGTATTTCTCGCCTCCGACGCGGCAAGTTACGTGACAGGATCGGTAATCTTCGTGGACGGCGGCTGGCTGGCCGCCGATGGACGGTTCACACCTCCGGGAATGTAAATGGCACGAGTGGCAGTGATCGCCGGCGACGGCATCGGCAAGGAAGTGATCCCCGCGGGGATCGACGTGGTGAAGAAAGCGGCCGAGGTCTGCGGCGGCCGCGTCGAGTTCGTCGAGTTCCCATGGGGCTGCGACTTCTACCGCGCCCGCGGGAAGATGATGGACGACGACGGGTTCGAGCGGCTGCGCGACTTCGACGCGATCTATCTCGGCGCGATCGGCGATCCGGCGGTCCCCGATCACATCTCGGTCTGGCAGTTGATCCTGCCGATCCGCCAGCAGTTCGATCAGTACGTCAACCTGCGGCCGATGCGGCTGATGCAGGGCGTGACGACGCCGCTGGCCAGCCGCGGCGCGGCCGACATCGACATGGTCTGCGTGCGCGAGAACTCCGAAGGGGAGTACGCCGGCATCGGCGGACGGCTGCACCGCAACACCCCGGACGACATCGCGCAGCAGGTGAGCGTGATGACCCGCCGCGGCATCGAACGCATCGCGCGCTACGGCTTCGAGCTGGCGATGACCCGGCCGCGCCGGCTGCTCGCCAGCGCCACCAAGTCGAACGCGCTGCAGTTCACGATGGTGCTGTGGGACACCGTGCTCGACGCGGTGGCGAAGGACTATCCCCAGGTGTCGTGGCGCAAGTATCACGTCGACGCGCTGGCGGCGCGGATGGTCACCGATCCCGCCAGCATCGACGTGATCGTGGCGTCGAACCTGTTTGGCGATATCCTCACGGATCTCGGCGCGGCGGTCTCGGGCAGCCTCGGCATCGCGCCGAGCGGGAACATCAACCCGGAGCGCCGCTACCCGTCGATGTTCGAGCCGATTCACGGGTCGGCGCCCGACATCGCGGGCAAGGGGATCGCCAACCCGATCGGCGCGGTCTGGGCCGGCGCGCTGATGCTGGATCATCTCGGCATGCGCGCCGGGCACGACCTGGTCGTCGGCGCCATCGAGCGCGTGCTCGCCGGCGGCGGGCCGCGCACGCCCGATCTCGGCGGCCGCGCGCGCACGGCGGAAGTCACCCAGGCGCTGGTCCGCGAACTGAGCGCCGTAACCTAGGGCGGGTCTTCAGACTCACCGGAGAACTACATGACCATCGACACGACCGCCCCCGCGCTGAGCGGCCAGACCATCGTCGAGCTCACCAAGAAGCACACCCTGTTCGAGTGGTCGGCGCAGGGGGCGGTCGATCCGATTCCGGTGGCCGGCGCGAAAGGCTGCTGGTTCTGGACGCCGGAGGGAAAGCGCTACCTCGACTTCAACAGCCAGTTGATGTGCGTCAACATCGGCCATGGCGACGAGCGCGTCGTCCGCGCCATCGCGCAGCAGGCCGAGTCGCTCGCTTATGCCAATCCCTTCATGGCCACCGAGGCGCGGGCCCGCCTCGGGCGCAAGCTGGCGGAGATCTGTCCCGGCGACATCGAGGTCTTCTTCTTCACCAACGGCGGCGCGGAGGCCAACGAGAACGCGATCAAGATCGCGCGGCAGTTCACCGGCCGGCACAAGGTCCTGGCGTTCTACCGCTCGTATCACGGCGGCACCGCCGGCAGCATGATGCTGACCGGCGATCCGCGCCGCTGGGCCTCGGAGCCCGGCATGCCGGGCGTCGTCCACGTGCTCAACCCGTATCACGGCATCCAGCGCGGCTGGGACACGGCGGAGGTGGCGCTGGCGCGGATCGAGGAGACGATCCAGCTCGAAGGCGCGCAGACGATCGCGGCGTTCTTCCTCGAGCCGGTCACCGGCACCAACGGCGTCCTCGTCCCGCCGGAAGGCTTCATCCGCGGCATCCGCGATCTCTGCACCAAGTACGGCATCCTCATGGTCGCCGACGAGGTGATGTCGGGCTTCGGCCGCACCGGCGAGTGGTTCTCGGTGGATCACTGGCGCGTCGTCCCCGACCTGATGACGATGGCGAAGGGGCTGACGAGCGCCTACGTTCCGCTCGGCGCGGTCGGCATGCGTCGCGCCATCGCCGATCATTTCAGGGACAAGGTGTTCTTCGGCGGCCTCACCTACAACAGCCATCCGCTCGGCTGCGCCACCGCGCTCGCCACGCTGCAGGTCTACGAGGACGATCAGCTGATCGAGAACGCGCGCCGCATGGGCCTGGTGATGAAGGACCTGCTCGCCGGACTGCAGGCGAAGCACCAGATCGTCGGCGCCGTGCGTTCAATCGGCCTCTTCGGCATCGTCGAACTCGTCAAGGACCGGCAGTCGATGGAACCGCTGGCGCCGTTCAACGGCACGTCCGAGCCGATGAAGAAGCTCGGGAAGTTCTTCCGCGACGAAGGCCTCTACACCTTCGTCCGGATGAACACCTTCTTCACCAACCCGCCGCTGACGATCACGGACGAAGAGCTGCGGCACGGATTCGACATCATCGACCGCGGGCTGGCCTCGCTCTCGTAACTCGACGCGTTGTGCCTTGATCGCGGATTCGGGTAACTGCGACGTGCGGACTCCCAGCGCGCGCGACATCCTGATCACATTTCGACGTACCGGTAACTGCGGCGTACGGAGCAACAGGAGAGGAGGAGGGAAGGGAGATCTTTTTGTCTTTTCTCCTTCCAAGAATGTCTCCCGTTCCTCCTGCTCTCCTGTTAACGAGCGTGTCTTCTCGCCGCAGTTACCCGGATGCGCGAGCGTGTGGAGTTCGCACGTCCGAGAGTTATTTCAGGGCGCGGCTGAAGAAGAGATCGTGGTTGCCGGGGGGCTCGAGGCCGGCGCGGCGGATCGACAGGGCGATCTGGGCCCAGTGCCTGGTCTCGTGCAGCAGGCAGTGGAACAGCAGCTTGCGCGGCGTCAGCACGAACTCGCCGGTCTGGACGGTGAAGGTGCGCGGCTGATCGGCCACCTCATCGTCGAGGTCCGCGATGAACTGATCGAGCTCGCGGCGCACTGAAGCGCCGTAGTCGAAGAGCGGCGGCGCGTGGCGGCCGCTCAATCCGGTCTGCGTATCCGGCGTCACGCCTCGCAGGCGCTGCAGGTGCCTGCGTTCCACCAGGAAGATGTGATCGATGAGCGCCCCGACGGTGGCATAGCGGCCGCCCGGCTGCACGTCAATCTCCATCGCATCGGGATGCAGCGCGAACCAGGCGCGCCACTTGTCGCGCTCTTCCTGCGTGTAGCGGGTGAGCTCTTCGAAGGTCAGGATCACTTCATAATCTCGGCGGATTCGACCACAGTGACGGGGCCGAGGCTCAATGAGCGCACGGCCGGCTCGATCGTCTTGCGATCGCCGACGATGACGACGGCGAACTTGTCGGGCTGGATGTACGTGTCGGCGACGCGCTTGACGTCGGCGGCGGTCACCGCGCGCACCTTGTCGGCGTAGGTCGAGTAGTAGTCGGCCGGCAGATCGTAGACCCACGCCTGCGCCAGCGCGTCGGCGGTGCCGCGCGTCGTCTCGAAGTTGCGCGGCAGCAGCATCGCCAGATAGTTCTTCGCCTTGTCCAGCTCGCCGGGCTCGACCGGCTCGTGGATGCGCGTCAGCTCGTTGAAGAACTCCTTCAGCGCTTCGACCGTCTTGTCGGTCTGCACGCCGGCGGCGGCGTAGAAGGCGCCCGCCGAAGAGCGCATCTCGAACCGCGACGAAGCGCCGTAGGCGTAGCCGTGCACTTCGCGCAGGTTGGTGTTGAGACGCGAGGTGAACGCCTCGCCGAGAATCGTGTTGAGGACGCGCAGCGGAAAATAATCCGGTGTCGATCGCGCCACCCCGACCCAGCCGATGCGGACCTGCGACTGCGCCGCGCCGGGCTTGTCGATCAGATACACGTGCCGCGCGGTGAGCTGCGCGGCAGGCGGCAGGGCGGCGCCGCCGCCGCCGGCGGTTCCCTTCCACCCTCCGAACGCGCGCTCGAGCATCGGCACGATCGCGTCGGCCGTGACGTCCCCGGCGACGACCAGCACCGCGTTCGACGGCCGGAACTGCGCCGCGTGGAAGGCCTTCAAGTCGTCGGCGGTGATGCTCTGCAGCGACGCGGCAGTGCCCATCATCGCCGTGCCATAGCGGTGCTGCGGACCGAAGACGACGCGCGGAAAGGCGACCTGGATCAGCTGCTCGGGGTCGTCCTGGATCTCGAGCAGCGACGCCAGCCGCTCGTCGCGCAGCCGCTTCAGCTCGGCGTCGGGAAAGGTGGGACGGGCGACGACGTCCGCCATGATCGGCAGCGCGTCTCCCAGCCGTGCGACCGGCACGTGCAGCTCGACGTAGGTCGCGTCCGGCGCGCCGGTCGTCGAGAGCCCGGCGCCGAGGAAGTCGATCGCGTCGGCGATCTCGAGCGCGTTGCGCGAGCCCGCGCCTTCGTCGAGCATGTCGGCGGTCAGGCTGGCGACGCCGAACTTGCGCTGCGGATCGCTGGCGACGCCCCCTTTCACGGCGAGCTCGAGGTGCGCGGTCGGCACCTTGTGCGCGCCGATGATCCGCACCTGCAGCCCGTTCGAGAGCGTGCGCGTCTCGAGCGCCGGCAGCCTGAGCGACGGCGCCGGCCCGACCGCCGGCGGATGCGATCGATCGGGCGCCTGCTGCGCAGATAGGACAGCCGCACCGAGAGCGATCGCCATGACCGCGTACGCCGCGGCTCGCTCCTTCGTGCCCTTCGTTGCCTTCGTATCCTTCCTCGTGCTCATTTCACCGGTTCCACGATCAGCTCGACGCGCCTGTCGAGCGGCAGGAAGCGCGCGGCCACGGCGGTGATGTCGGCCGGCGACAGCGCGCGATACCGCGCCAGGTCCTCGTTGAAATAGCCGGGGTTGCCGGCGGCGAAGTAGTTGGCGTTCAACTGATCGCCGACGCCGCCGAAATCGCCGACGCGCTCGAGCCGGTTGTAGAACGAGGACTCGACCTGGTTGATCGCGCGGCGGAACTCGCGCTCGTCCGCGGGCGTCTGCTGGATCTTGCGCAGTTCCTCGTCGACGATACCGCGGATCTTCTCGATCGACGCGCCCGGCCGCGCGGTGACGACGATCTGGTATTCCGAGTTGAGCGCCTTGGACGCCTGGACGGCGGCGACGTCCTGCGCGATCTGCAGGTCGTAGACGAGGCGCTTGTAGAGCCGCGAGTTCTTGCCGCCGGCGAGCAGCAGCGACAGCACGTCGAGCTCGGCGTCGCCGGGCGCGAACTGCGCCGGCGTCGGCCAGGTCAGATACAGCCGCGGCAGCTGCACGTGATCCTGGATCGTCTTCTTCTTCACCTCGGCCAGGTTCGGGTGCGGATAGTCGATCGGGCCGACCGCCTTCGCGCCAGGCTTGACGTCGGAGAACCAGCGTTCGATCGACGCGCGCGCCTTCGCCGGCTCGATGTCTCCCCCGACCACGAGGCTGGCGTTGCCCGGCTGGTAGTAGGTCCGGAAGAACTCGACGACGTCCTCGTAGCTCGCGGCGGTGAGGTCGGCCATGTTGCCGATCGTCGGCCAGCGGTACGGATGCCCCTGCGGATAGAGCAGCTCGGCAATCTCGATCGAGGCCATCCCGTAGGGAGCGTTCTCGTAGCTCTCGCGGCGCTCGTTCTTGACCACGTCACGCTGCGCGTCGACGGTCTTGGGGGACATCGCCTCGATCAGGTAGGCCATGCGATCCGACTCGAGGAACAGCGCGAGGTCGAGCGCGTTCGACGGGACGTCGATGTAGTAGTTGGTGCGGTCCTCCGTGGTCGACGCGTTGTTGGTGCCGCCGGCCGACTCGAGCAGCCGATCGAACTCGCCGTACTTCGCGTTCTTCGATCCCATGAACATGAGATGCTCGAACAGGTGCGCGAAGCCGGTGCGGCCCGGCTTCTCGCGGGCCGAGCCGACGTGATACCAGACGTTTACCGTCACGAGCGGCACGGTGTGGTCCTCATGCAGGATCACGTGCAGCCCGTTGGGCAGGGTGAATTGCGTGTAGGCCACGTCGATCGCCGGCACGGCCACCGCCGCCGGCTGCTGCAGGAGCAGGGCGGCGAGGAGCAGGGATGAATACATCGGGAACCTCGATCGTCACCACATGACGAAACCACCACGTTACCAAATCCCGATAGGCTAGTTGCGTGTTCTCGACGCGCGTTCCCGACGACCGGCGGCCCAACGACCTGGCGGTGGCGCTCGCCCGGGCGCGCGCCCGCGGGCCGCTGCTCGACTTGACGGTTTCGAATCCCACGCGTGTAGGCATTCAATACCCTCCGGACCTGCTCGCGGCGCTGGCCGCGCCGGCCGCACTGACGTATCAGCCGTCGCCCCTCGGCATGCGCGACGCACGCGAGGCGGTCGCCGCGACCTTCGCCCGGCGCGGTCTTCGCATGGACCCGGATCGGATCGTGCTCACGGCGAGCACGAGTGAGGGATATTCACTGCTCTTCAAGCTGCTGTGCGAGCCCGGCCGTTCGAACGTGCTGACCCCGGTTCCCAGTTATCCGCTCTTCGATCACCTCACGCGGCTCGACGGCGTGGACCAGCGCCGCTACGCGCTCGAGTACCACGGCATCTGGGCCGTCGACTTCGAGTGCATGGACGCCGCCTGGAGCGGCGACACGCGCGCCGTGCTGGCGGTGAGCCCGAATAATCCGACCGGTT
>Ga0134125_10007111_pt1 | contig 12648 bp, 14 predicted proteins | sample KB31751_FD_96464 | JGI IMG/M metagenome (GOLD analysis project Ga0134125, IMG submission 96464) | Terrestrial soil microbial communities with excess Nitrogen fertilizer from Kellogg Biological Station, Michigan, USA - KB3-175-1 | ecosystem: Environmental > Terrestrial > Soil > Unclassified ... | reverse complement strand
CGCGTAGAGCGAGGCGGTCTGCGGCCAGGCGCGAACCACCGTGTCGCGGAACACGATGCCGATGCCGATCAGCGCCAGGATCGCCACCACGCCGCCGGCCCAGGCGACGCCCACCGCCGCTGCGCGGCGCATGCGACGTTCCTCCTCGGCGCGGTCGCGGAACACGCGCGGCAGTTCGTCGGCGGTGATCGGCGCGGCCTCGCCCGGCGCCGGCGGCTCGCGCGCGATCGCGCCCTCCTCGGACGTCACCAGCTCCAGCGGACCTTCCGGATAGGCGGTCCAGCGCGCCCCGCAGTTGGCGCAGCGCACCTTCCGCCCCCCGGCCCGGACCTGCGAATCATCGACGAAATAGCCGGTGGCGCACTCGGGACAGGTCAGTATCATGCGGGCGAATCGGACGTCCGAGCTTGAGGCTTATCGAGGTCGCCGATTTCGGGGCTCATGTCCAGGAAGCCGCTCGACCTCCCCAGCGCAGGCGCGTCCCAGCCGATCGTCCGCTTCGAAGGCGTCTCGATGCGCTACGGGCGCGAGCCCGAGGTGCTGAAGGACGTCTCGCTCGAGCTCGAGCGCGGCTCGTTCCATTTCCTCACCGGCCCCTCGGGGTCGGGCAAATCGACGCTGCTGAAGCTGATCTACCTCGCCGAGCAGGCCTCGCGCGGCCGCATCGAGATCTTCGGCCAGGACCTGGCGCTGCTGAAGCGCCACGAGCGCCCGCTGATGCGTCGCAAGATCGGCGTCGTCTTCCAGGAGTTCCGGCTGCTCGACCACATGACGGTGTTCGACAACGCCGCGCTCGCGCCGCGCATCGCCGGGCGCAAGCCGACCGGCTACCGCGACGATGTCGCCGACCTCCTGAACTGGGTGGGCCTGGGCGCGCGCATGCACGCGATGCCGCCGGCGCTCTCCGGCGGCGAGAAGCAGCGGCTGGCGATCGCGCGGGCGGTGATCAACCGGCCCGACATCCTGCTCGCCGACGAGCCGACCGGCAACGTCGACGAGGCGATGGCGATGCGCATCCTGCGGCTCTTCCTGGAGCTCAACCGCGTCGGCGCGACGGTGCTGATCGCCAGCCACGACACCGCCCTCGTCGCCCGCTCCGGCATGCCGGTGCTGACGCTGCAGGAGGGCCGGCTTGCGCGCGAGCCGGACTTCGCTCCAGAACACGTCGAATGACCCTGGCCTTCGACGTTCGCCGCTGGTGGCCCGCGCCGCTGCTGCCGCGCCAGGACGGCCGCGACCTGGCGCTGCTGTTCGTGGTGGCGGCGCTTTCGCTGCTGGCGGGGCTGGCGGCGATCGGCGCGCTGGCCGGCCACCGCGCCGCCGAGGGCTGGCGCACCGAGCTCACCGGCTCGGCCACCGTGGTGGTCCGCGCGCAGGGGACCGAGACCGCCGACGAGGCGGCCGCCCGCGCCGCCAGCGTGGTCGCCGGAGTGAAGGGCGTCGCCGAGGCGCGGGCGCTGGAGCCGGCCAAGGCGCAGGCGCTGATCGCACCCTGGATCGGGCCGGGCGCGCTGCCGCCCGACCTGCCGACGCCGCGGCTGGTCGCCGTCGACCTCGACCGCAAGCATCCGGCCAGCGGCGCCGACATCGCCCGCGCCCTGAAGAGCGCCGGCGTCGACGCCGACGTCGACGACCACAGCCGCTGGTCGGCGCAGATCATGCGCGCCGGCGCGGCGACGCAAGGCGTGGCCGCGGCGATCTTCGCGCTGATCGTGGCGGCGCTCGGCGGCGTGGTGGCGTTCGCGACGCGCCAGGGGCTGGCGGCGCGCCACGAGGTGGTCGAGGCGCTGCACCTCACCGGCGCCACCGACGGCTACATCGCGCGGCTCTTCCAGGCGAGGTTCGCACGCTCGGCGGCGCAGGCCAGCCTCGCCGGCGCGGCGCTGGCGGCGATCGCCGCGGCGGCGCTGAAGCTCGCGACCGCCGGCGACCAGCAGCTGACCGCCCTCATCCCGATCGCCTGGACCGACCTCGTCGCGGTCGCGCCATTCCCGATCATCGGGGCGATGACCGCGGCGCTCACCGCCCGGCTCACCGCCATGGCGGCGCTCGGCGCCCGGCCCTGACACGCCGATGCGGACGCTGGCGGCCATCTTGGTGGTGCTGCTGGTCTGGGCGACCGGCCTCTTGGCGTTCGCGGCGCGGGTCGATTCGCTGACGCCGGCCGACGAGCCCGCGCCCGCCGACGGCATCGTCTCGCTGACCGGCGGCTCCGGCGAACGGATCACCCAGGGCGTGCGCCTGCTGGAGGACGGCAAGGGGCGTCGCCTGTTGATCAGCGGCGTCGGCCAGCACGTCACCCGCAGCCAGCTGCAGACCATCGTCGGCGCCGCCAAGCCGCTCTTCGACTGCTGCGTCGACCTGGGCTTCCAGGCGGCCAACACGCTCGGCAATGCGCGGGAGACGGCGGCGTGGGCGCGCGCGCATCACTTCAGGCGCCTGATCCTGGTCACTGCCGACTACCACATGCCGCGCGCCCGGCTCGAGCTTCGCGCCGCCATGCCCGAGGCGATCATCGAGCCCTATCCGGTGGCGACCTCGGAGCTGAAGGCCGGCGACTGGTGGAAGACCGGCGCCAGCGCCCAGCGGATGATCCTCGAGTATTCGAAATACCTGGCGGTGCTGGCGCGCGAGACGCTGCTGGGCCTCGGCCCGAAGCCGGCGCCGCCGCCGAAGCAGGGGTGAGACGACCTTGACCACGATCCGTTCGCTGATCTTCGTCTTCGTCTTCTACCTGTGGTCGGCCATCCTCTCGATCGCCTGCCTGCCGGCGATGCTCGGGCCGCGCCGCTGGACGCTGGCGATCTTCCGCCTCTGGACGCTCGGCATCTTCGTCCAGCTGCGCATCTGCGGCATCCGCGTGGAGCTGCGCGGCCGCGAGCACATGCCCAAGGGCCGGGCCATCGTCGCGTCCAAGCACCAGTGCATGTTCGACGTCTTCGCGCAGTTCGCCTGGCTGGAAGATTCCTGCTTCGTGATGCGCAAGGAGCTGATGCGCATCCCGTTCTTCAACCTCTACGCCTGGAAGGCCGGCATGGTGGTGGTCGATCGCGAGGGCGGCGCGAAAGCGCTGAGGGACATGCTGGCCCAGGCGCGCGCACGGCTGAAGGACGTCCGCCCGCTGGTGATCTTCCCCGAAGCCACCCGCGGCGAGCCGGGCGTCGCCGGCGACTACCATCCGGGCGTCGCCGGACTCTCGCGCGACCTCGACCTCGCCACGCATCCGGTCGCGACGAACTCCGGCGTCCACTGGCCGGCGCACGGCTTCATCCGCCGCCCTGGCGTGATCGTCTTCGAATACCTGCCGCCGATCCCCACGGGGCTGAAGCGGGCCGAGTACATGCGCCGCCTGCAGACCGAGATCGAGACCGCCTCCAACGCGCTGCTCTCGCTCTGACCTACGAGGCCTCGTGCGTCAGCGCCTCGCGGGCCTCGACCATGGCCAGCAGCGTTTCCATGGCGCGGTCGCGGATGCCTTCTTCGCGCAGGTGCGCCACCAGGTCGGCGAGGTAGTCGACGTTGCGGCCGGAGAGCCCCGCGGCGCCGGCGATGAGCTCGGCCTGGCGCTCCAGGCTGAGCGGGCCGGCCCACTGCGCGTGCGTGGTGTCGGAGAGGAAGGTCAGCGCCTCGATGCGCCGCCCGCCGGCCAGCTGCACGGCGACGCGCGCCTCGACATACGTCTCCGTCGGCTGCTCGCGCTCCATCAGGTAGGCGAAGGTCGCCGGCCAGTCGGCGTCGGCGACGCGGTAGGCGGCGCCGCGCACGGCCCCGCCGGGCGCCAGGCCCAGCACGAGACCCTTGCGGGCGTGCGTGCCGCGGTGGTGAACCGAATAGATGCAGAAAGCCCGCCGCCGGCCATGGAGCGTCGCGCCGCTGCGCTCTAGATAGGGGAACCCCGGCCGCCACATCAGCGAGCCGTAGCCAAACACCCAGTGCTCGCGCGTTTCAGTCACCAGTGACATCCTCGCCGACCCATACCGTCCCGCAAGAGGGCCGCAAGCCGCGTCGCCTCGGCCTCTACCTGCCGTGGGCGCTTGCCTTGATTCTGGTCGTCGCGTGGAGCCTCGCCTGGCTGTGGCTGGCGCGCGAGACGGGGCGCCACATCGACGCCCGCGCCGCGGCGCTGCGGTCGGCTGGCTGGCAGGCGTCGTGGGGCTCGCGGCGCGTATACGGCTATCCGTTCCGTCTCGACGCCGACTTCACCGACCTGAAGCTCGCCGATCCGACCGGCTGGGCGGTGGAGCTGCCGCAGGCGAAGGCCGAAGCCTACGTCTACGCGCCGACACGCTGGCTCATCGCCGCGCCGGCGGGGCTGACGTTCACGCGGCCCGCCGGCGGGCCGGTGAGCGTGAGCGCGCGCGTGCTTCGCGCCAGCATCAACAGCTGGGAAAAGCGGCCGCCGAACATCTCGGTCGAGGGCGCCGACCTGACCCTGACGCCCGGCCCGGGCGCGCGGCCGTTCTGGCTGACGGCCGCCAAGTCGCTGCAGTTCGACACCCGCGCCGCGCCGGACGACCAGGGGGCGGTGTACCTGAGCATCGGCGGCGGCGTCGCTTCGCCGCAGACCTGGATGGGCCAGGTGGCGCGCGGCGCGCCGATCGATCTGACGCTCGACGGGGTCGTGTTCCGCGCCGGCACCATGGTGGGCGCCGACTGGCGCGAGGCGGTGCGCAATTGGACCCACAGCGGGGGCGGGCTGCAGATCCGCCAGCTGACGCTGACCGCCGGCGACGCCAGCCTCGATTCGCGGCGCGGCAGCCTGGCGGTGGCCGACGACGGCACGCTGGTCGGCCAGCTCGACACCAATCTCGGCGAGCCCGAGCGCCTGTTCGGCGGGCTCTCGGCCAAGCCAGACGAGACCCAGACGCTGCGGATCACCTTCCATGACGGCTCGGCCTGGCTCGGCAAGCTGCGCATTGCGCCGGCGCCGGACCTCTTTTGAGCGGGACCGGGTATGCGCCGCCCCGCCTGCGCGTGTATGAGCCCAGCGCCATGAACGCCGAGACCCCGCTGTTTTCCGACGCCCGCGCCGCCGCCGACCAGCCGCTCGCCAAGAGCGGCATCCTCGACATCACCCCCTACAAGCCCGGCAAGGCCACGGCGGAGGGGATCGCCCATCCGGTCAAGCTGTCCGGCAACGAGAACATCCTCGGCTGCAGCCCGCGCGCGCGAGAGGCCTATCTCGCGGCCGCGGCCGACCTCAACCTCTATCCCGACGGCCGTGGCGGCCCGCTGCGCGCCGCGATCGCCGCCCGCTACCGGATCGAGCCCGAGCGGATCGTGCTGGGCTGCGGCACCGACGAGATCCTGCACCTGATCAACCAGACCTTCCTCGAGCCCGGCGACAACATCGTGCAGGGCCAGTACGCGTTCGGCGCGTACGGCATCGGCGCGCGGGCCTGCCAGGCCGAGGTCAGGAGCGCCGCCGAGCCCAACTACCGCATCGAGGTCGAGAAGATGCTGGAGCTCGTCGACGAGCGCACCCGGCTCGTCTTCATCACCAATCCCGCCAACCCCACCGGCACCTTCACCACCCGGGACGAGCTGAAGCGGCTGCACGATGCGCTGCCGCCGAGCGTGGCGCTGGTCGTCGACGCGGCCTACGCCGAGTTCTGCGCCGAGCCGACCTTCACCGACGGACTGGAGCTGGCGCGCGCCGCGCCCAACATCATCGTCACCCACACCTTCTCCAAGCTGCATGGCCTGGCGGCGCTCAGGGTAGGCTGGGCGTTCGCGCCGGCGCCGGTCGCCGACGCCATCGACCGCATCCGCCCGCCGTTCAACGTCTCGTCGCCGGCGCTGGCGGCGGCCGTCGCGGCGCTGGCCGACGAAGCGTTCCAGTCGGTCTCGCGGGCCCACGTGCTGCGCTGGCGGCCGTGGCTGACCCAGCAGTTGGGCGGGCTCGGCCTCGGCGTCACCCCGTCGGGGGCCAACTTCGTCCTGGTGGAGTTCCCGACCATCCCCGGCAAGACCGCCGCCGAGGCCGAGGCCTTCCTCGCCTCGCTGGGGCTGATCGTCCGCGGCGTCGCCAACTACGGCCTGCCCGGACACCTTCGGATCACCGTCGGCCTGGAGGAGCACAACCGCGCCCTCGCCGCCGCGCTCGCCGAGTTCCTGGCCCGGCCGGCGTAACGCTTCGTCCGCATCTTTTCGGCGCGCGCCACAGTTTATTCGGCCAGGGTCTATTCGATCTCTGGGCGGGGAAAGAGGGAGCTCGCCATGCGCAACACACTTCTCGCGATCGGCCTCGTCGCCGTCGCCGCGGCGCCGACGCTCGCCCACGCCAACTGCCACAGCCGCAGGGTGACGGGCGCGGTGCTCGGCGGCCTCGGCGGCGGCGCCCTCGGCGCTGCGCTGGCGACCGCGCCCTGGGGGTTCGCGGCCGCCGGCATGGGCGCGCTGGTCGGCCACACCATCGCCGCCTCGACCTGCCACGCCTACTACCGCCACGCCTATTATCGGCGCCGCCACCATCGCTACGCCTGGTACGCACGCCGCCGCTACGCGTACGCCGGCCGGCCCGCCTACGGCGGCTATTAGCCCCGCGCGCCGCGCCTATCGCTCGACCGGCAGCACGAACTCCGGGTCCAGGGTCTTGGCGGGATTGTAGCCGCCGACCTGGCCCATGATGCTGCCGGTGGTCAAAAGCTCGTAGCCCAGCAGGATCTGCAACTCGCGGCTCATGCCGCGCACCTTCTCCTTCGGCACCCCGAGATAGAAGTTCTCCTGCGGCCGCGCCCAGGGCTCGCAGTAGTGGTTGGTCCAGGCGAGCCGCGGCGCGTCGGACCGGTTGGCGCCGGCGCCATGCAGCAGGGTGCCGTGGAAGACGCAGAGCGCGCCCGGCGGCATGGTCAGGTGGTTGACGGCGCGCGTGTCCTCGGTGGTCTCGCCCTTCATCAGCGCGATGCGCAGCGCCTGCGCGCGCTCGGCGCTCCACTTGTGGCTGCCCCTGTACATCACCGTGCCGCCGTTCTCGGGCGTGAAGGCGTCGATCGCGCCGATGGTGCTGATCGAGAACGCCGGCCGCGGCCGCGGGAACGGGTAGAAGCCGTCGTCGAAGTGCAGGTTCTGCGCCTTTTCGCCGGGATAGATGCAGATCGCGTGGTTGGCGCTCAGCAGGTAGTTGGGGCGCAGCAGCCGGTCGAGGATGGCCAGCAGGCGCGGATCGGCGGCGCTCTCCTCGAACACCTTGCCGCGTCCGACCAGCGTGTAGACCCGCTCGGTGGTGTAGCCCTCGAACGAATTGCGGCCGCGATACGTCCCGAGGTAGGGCGCCAGCCCCTCGCGGAAGCGCTCGAGCTGCGCCGGGCCGAGGAAGTCCTCGATCACGGTGAAGCCCGCCTCGTCGAGCTCGGCTATATGCCGCGCCAAGTCGAAGCCGGGGGGCAGATCGCGCTTGATCGCAGGCTCCATCGTCTTCCTCCCCTGAAGCCGCCGCTTGGAACCGAAGATAGGCCGCGCTCCCGCGCGCCGCCATTCTTGTGTTTTGGAACCCGAGCGCCACATGCTCGGCCGAGCTCGCGAGCTTGCGGCTTGACCGGGGACGCCCTCGGCCGCTAGGCAGCGCCCCCGATGACCCGCGCCGCCCGCCTTCGCTCCAGCTACTACTACCGCCAGCAGTCAAGCTGAGCGGCCGGTTTCGTTTGTCCCAGCCGCCTGAAGGTCGGCGGCAGGGTCTTCCAAGAAGACGACGGTCTCCGGCCCAACGGCCAGCCCCGAGGAGCCGTCTATGACCGACCAGAGCGACACCGCAAAGCCGGCCGCGCCCGTCTACCCCCGCATGGCGGTGATCGGCGGCGGCCTGATCGGCTCGTCGGTGATCCGCGCGGCGCGGGCGAACGGCGCCGCGGGCGAGATCGCCGTCGCCGACGCCAATCCGGCGCATCGCGAGCGGCTCGTGGAGCTCGGCATCGCCGAGCTCGTGACCGCCGATCCGGCCGAAGCGGCCATAGGCGCCGACCTGGTGGTGCTGGCCGTGCCGGTGCTGGCGATGGGCGAGGCGGCCGCGGCGGCGGCGCCGGGCATGAAGGCGGGGGCGACGCTCAGCGACGTCGGCTCGGTGAAAGGCGCCGTCGCCGAGGCGATGGCGGCGAACGCGCCGGAGGGCGTGTTCGTCATTCCCGGCCATCCGGTCGCCGGCACCGAGCAGTCGGGGCCGGACGCCGGCTTTCCCAGCCTGTTCGAGAACCGCTGGATCATCCTGACGCCGCAGAAGCGCGCCGACGCGGCCTACCGGGGCGCGCTCGAGCGGCTCACCGAGTTCTGGCTGCGGCTCGGCTCGCGCGTCGAGCTGATGGACGAGCGCCACCACGACCTGGTGCTCGCCGTCACCTCGCACCTGCCGCACCTCATCGCCTACAACATCGTCGGCACCGCCGCCGACCTCGAGGAGGTCACGCAAGGCGAGGTGATGAAGTACTCCGCCGGCGGCTTTCGCGACTTCACCCGCATCGCCGCGTCCGACCCGATCATGTGGCGCGACGTGTTCCTGACCAACCGGGACGCGGTGCTGGAGATCCTCGGCCGCTTCACCGAGGACCTGCAGGCGCTCTCGCGGGCCATACGGTGGGGCGAGGGAGAGAAGCTGCAGCAGCTCTTCACGCGCACCCGCGCCATCCGGCTCGGCATCGTCGCCGCCGGCCAGGAAAGCGCCGAGCCCAACTTTGGGCGGGATCGCAGAGGCTGACGCCCGGCAAAGCTGACAGCCGCCGCAAATCAGCTATTGAGAGGGGGCTCACCGCCCAGCGCCACCTTTCAGAGGCCCGCCCGGACCATGACAGCCCTGCAGGCGATCATCCTGGCCATCGTGCAGGGGATCACCGAGCTCTTCCCGATCTCCAGCCTCGGCCACGCGGTGATCCTGCCGGCGCTGCTGGGCTGGCGGAACGTCGACGAGAACGGCCCGGGATTCCTGCCGTTCCTCGTCGTCATGCACCTCGGCACCGCCGCGGCGCTGCTGCTCTATTTCTGGCGCACCTGGCTCGACTTTGCGACGGCCATCCTGCTGCGGCGGGGGCCGAAGGCGCAGGCCGAGCGGCGCGTCTTCTGGCGCGTGGTGGTGGCCACCATCCCGGCTGCCATCATCGGCTTCCTGCTGGAGAAGCAGCTGCGGCAGGGCTTCGGGGCGCCGGTGCTGGCCGCCGGCTTCCTGATCGCCAACGGGGTGATGCTGTTCGCCGCCGAGCGGCTGCGCCGCGGCCGCCACGAGCGAAACCTGGCGCGGCTGCGCTGGATCGACGCCGTCCTCATCGGCCTTTGCCAGTGCCTGGCGCTGATCCCTGGCTTCTCGCGCTCGGGCGCGACGATGGCCGGCGGCTACCTGGCGGGCCTCGACCACGAGGACGCCGCGCGCTTCTCGTTCCTGACCGCGACGCCGATCATCCTCGGCGCCGGCGTGCTCGAGGTCCCGAAGCTGCTCCACGCGCACGACACGTTCAGCGGCGTGGCGATCGTCGCGGGCGTGGTCGCGGGGGTGGTCGCCTTCCTCTCCACCGTGCTCCTGATGCGCTGGTTCAGGCAGACGGAGGTGCGCGCCTTCGATCCGTTCGCGATCTACTGCGCGCTGGCCGGCGCCGGCTCGATGGCCTGGCTGCTGTTGAGGTAAGGGGTCGCGTTTCGTCGCACGAGACGCGAGCCGCTTTGCGTCCATGCCCGTGTCGTGCGATTTCGGGGAAAATTCTTCGCGGATTGACGCTTAAGGAGCGCACCCCCTCTCGATGACCAGCGAAGCCGCGGCCGACGGGGTCGTCGCCACACCTGCGCCCAAGGACCTGCCGGTCTCGGATCGGTCGCGGATCCTGATCTATCTCGGCGCGCTCGTGTTCATCATCGCGTTCGGCTCCCCGGGCGGCGGCCTGATCGGCGTTCCGATCTTCTTCTTCCTGAAGAACCGGCTGCACATGGGCGCTTCGCAGATCGCCCTCTACGGGCTGGTCGCCGCCATCCCGTCGTACCTCGCCTTCATCCCCGGCTTCGTCCGCGATCTCTGGAACCCGTTCGGCCGGCGCGACCGCGGCTACATGATGCTTTTCGGCGGGCTTTGCGCCGTGGGCTTCGCCGCCTTCGCCTTCCTCCCCGTTTCCCTCGCCAGCCTCCTCGCGCTGGCGATCATCCTCGGCAGCCTCTGGCTCTTTGCGCAGGCGGGGCAGGTCGGCCTCGGCGCGACGATCGCGCGCCAGCACGTGATGTCCGGCCAGATGAGCACGGTGATGAACGTGTTCGGCAGCGTCGCGGTGATGATACCGATGGCCGCTGGCGGCTACCTCAGCGACCACCTGGAGAAGGTGCCGCTCAGCCAAGCGTCGCGCGAGCTGTTCCTGGCGGGCGCCGGGATCATGGGCTTCTTCGCGCTCTTCGCGCTGTGGCGGCCGAAGGTGGTCTACGACAACGTGCGCGCCGAGAGCGCCGGCGCGTTCCATCCGCTGAAGGATCTCGCGCGCCTCGTTCGCCACTATCCGGTCTGGCCGGCGCTGGCGATCTGGGTGCTGTGGAATTTCGCGCCAGGATCGGCCACGCCACTGCAGTTCCACCTGCAGAACACCCTTCACGCCACCGACGCCCAGGCGACGCTTTGGAACTTCTGGTTCGCGGGCGGCTTCATCCCCACCTTCCTGCTGTTCGGCTGGCTGTGCCGGCGCGTGCCGCTGCGGACTCTGCTGATCTGGGGGACGCTGGTCGCGGTCCCGCAGATGGTGCCGCTGCTGTTCGTCAAGACGGTTCCGGCGGCGCTGATCGGCGGCTTCGCCTCCGGACTGATGGGCGGCGTGGCGACCGCCGCCTACCTCGACCTGATGATCCGCTCGTGCCCGAAAGGCCTGGAGGGCACGATGCTGATGGCCTCGAACGCGCTGTATTTCGTCATCAGCCAGGCCGGCAACCTGCTCGGCACGAGGCTCTACGAGCAATTCCACACCTTCACCGTCTGCGTGATCGCGATCACGGTGGTCTACGCGCTGATCCTGCCGACGCTGCTGCTGGTGCCGCGGCGACTGATCGCCACCCCGGACGGCGTCGCGCCCGAAGGCGGCTTCGACCAGCCGTGAGCCGTCCCCGGCTGGGGACTAAGCCACCCGTTCAGCACGGGCCCTGGCGCGCAGATCGTCGATCGGCCGCAGGCCGGCATCGGTGCGGATGTGCCAGTAGGTCCAGCCGTTGCAGGCCGGCGCGTGCTGCACCATGGCCCCCAGCTTGTGGATCGAGCCGGTGAGCTCGCCGATGGCGAGGCTGCCGTCGGCGCGCACCTTGGCGCGCGTGCGGCCCTTCGGGCAGAACACCTCGTCGCCCGGCCGCAGGTAGCCGGCCTCGACGATCTGGCCGAACGGGATGCGCGGCTCGTCCTTCTTCGAGCCGGTGACCTCCAGGTCCTGCGGCGGCGGCGCGACCACCTGCTCGATGCGGCTGCGCGCCAGCGACACGTAGCCCGGGTTCTGCTCGATGCCGATGAAATGCCGGCCAAGCCGCCTTGCGACCGAGCCGGTCGTGCCGACGCCGAAGAACGGATCGAGGATCACGTCGCCGGGCCGCGTGGTGGCGAGGATCACCCGGTGCAACAGCGCCTCCGGCTTTTGGGTCGGGTGCGCCTTGGCGCCCGCCGCGTCCTTCACCCGCTCCTCGCCGGTGGCCAGCGGCAGCGTCCAGTCCGAACGCATCTGCAGGTCGTCGTTGGCGACCTTCATGGCGTCGTAGTTGAAGGTGTAGCGGCGCGCGCCGCGGCTCTTGGCGGCCCAGATCAGCGTTTCGTGGGCGTTGGCGAAGCGGGTGCCCTTGAAGTTCGGCATCGGGTTCGACTTGCGCCAGACCACATCGTTGAGGATCCAGAAGCCGAGGTCCTGCAGCGCCGCGCCGACCCGGAAGATGTTGTGGTAGCTGCCGATCACCCAGAGCGCGCCCTCATCCTTCAGGACGCGCCGCGCCTCGCTCATCCAGGCGCGGGTGAAGCGGTCGTATTCGGCGAACGAGGCGAAGCGATCCCAGTCGTCGTCGACCGCGTCGACCTTCGAGTTGTCCGGGCGCAGGAGCTCGCCGCCGAGCTGCAGATTGTAGGGCGGATCGGCGAACACCAGGTCGACCGAGCGGTCGGCCAGCCTGGCCATCTCGGCGATGCAGTCGCCGAGGATGATGCGGTCCGCCCCGCGGGCGTTCGCCCCGCGAGCGTTCCCTGGGACTTTCCCGGCGGCTTTCCTGGACGCCATCGCCTCGCTCTTAGGACTGGCGCGAACCATTGGCGGCGCCGGTTAAAGCGGGTTTAACTACCCGCAAAACTGCCTTAGCCCGCGGATCGAACCTACTGCCAGGGCGTTCCGAAAAGCGGCAAGGCGAGCGTGTCAGGCGACCTCGCCTGGAGGGAGGTTCAAGTGTCCATTTGGCAGGCGCCGCAGCGTCCGCGCATTCGCGCCCACCCGTTCACGTTTTCGGATCTGGCCATCTTCGGCGTCGGCATGCTGGTGGCCGTGCTGCTCGGGATCGGGGCGAGCGGCCTCTTGCCGACCTGAGCCGCCGGTTCAGCTGTCCCAGTTGATCCAGGCGCCGTGCGCCTGCACCGTGGCGAGGCGCCGCTCCTCGGCCCCGGGCCACAGCGTCAGCCGCAGCTCGATCGGCGCGATCTGGCCGGCCTCGGGCTCCATGCGCAGCCAGGCGAACGGGGCGGTG
>Ga0134125_10007109_pt1 | contig 12650 bp, 9 predicted proteins | sample KB31751_FD_96464 | JGI IMG/M metagenome (GOLD analysis project Ga0134125, IMG submission 96464) | Terrestrial soil microbial communities with excess Nitrogen fertilizer from Kellogg Biological Station, Michigan, USA - KB3-175-1 | ecosystem: Environmental > Terrestrial > Soil > Unclassified ... | reverse complement strand
CTGGAGGAACGTGCGCTGCAACAGGTCCTCAGCCGCATCGCGATCGATGCGCCTGTGCAGGAATACCTGCAGCAATGGGCGCCGATATCTCACATATAGCTGATCTTGGAATGAGCTTCGCTCAGCGACGGCCTCCACGAGAGAGACATCGCCCCTGTCCATGGGCCTCTCAAGGCTCTTGTCCGCCGTCTCTCCCTGTAGTGTTTCGCTGTAGCTCATTGGCGCGTTTTCCAGTCCGCGGTTCCTGGCTGCGACAAACGCGTGCAGACCGCTGCTTTGTCGCGAGGACGCATGCGTCAGCCAGTGGCACGCCGTGATTGTACGGCGGCCGTGAACCCGGCTTTGAGCGGCGCGGTGTCGTCGACATCCGCTTCCGCACGACCCCTGCCACGAACTCGTCGGGGGTCAATTTAGCATAGGCGGGGCTTGCCCATATGCCGGCCAGCACACCAGACAGAATCGCCGTGGAGTTCGAGCTGCCCTGTTCCACGCGGTAGTTCTCCGGCGGGGCTGCGGCGCCGATCACGCACGCGCTGGGTGCTCCTAGATTAAGTCCAAAGGGGGCCGGACTCGTTCCGGGGGAGATCATGTCGTCGTTACCGATGGGGATGGCCCTGACGATGCGCCGGAAGGTGTAGGCGGCGGGATACCCGGCAGCCGGTTCCCCTCTATTGGGTACGCTGGCGACCACGATGGCGGCTTGTGGCGAGCCTGGACGGTCGGCCACTTCCGCGAAGGCCCGATCGAGCTCCGGGGTGGTCGCGTACCAATGATTGCTGAAGCTCAGGATCCGCGCCCCCATCCTTGTTGCATATTCCAACGCCCGAGCAAGGCGCTTCGGCTCCAGAGCGTCCCGGGTGTGGGATCCGCAACCCACGACTTTGATGATCATCAGCCGGACGGCGTCCGATCCCGGGGCGGCGATCCCCACGCCGTTGTTTCTCTGGGCCGCAATCAGACTTGCCATGAGGGTCCCGTGGCTCACCTGGCCGCGACATTGTTGCGGCGGTGACACGTCCGGCGTGTCATCGACGAAATTCCAACCGTGGAGATCATCTACGTAGCCGTTGCCGTCGTCATCGACACCGGATTTCCCGTTGAGCTCGGCTTGGTTGGTCCAGAGCTGGTTCCGCAGGTCCTCGTGATCGATGTAGGCACCGTCGTCGAACACCGCCACGATGACCGGTTTGCGTACGGGCTCGGCGGTCCACTCCAGCGACCCCCCGACGTAGTCCACCCACCACAGGTTGCCCGCGCGATAGCCGCAGTCGTTGTCCTGCGGGTCATCCACAGGCAGCGACGGTACCAGGGTCGAACATGTGAGCGGTCGGCAGGCGAGGCTCTCGGTCTGCGCCCGGCTGGGCACAGATCCGAGTGCGAGGCTGGCGATCGCGAGGCACACGCTGGCGGCGCGCGCCACCGCAAACTGCTTCATGCTGCGATTGTAGGCGCCCGGCAGCTCGCTCTGGTTGGAGTTCTTGTCTGCCGGTTTCCGCCAGGGCCGGGCGCAGGGGGGAACCCGCGGACGATGGCTCGTCCGCGGCACTTCCCGCACGCTGCACCATGCAACATCAATTTTGCCCGTGGATGACTCCGTCGTCATCGAGCTGCACCGTGCCGGGAGCGTTGACCGACTCCATCACGATGACCGCCGACGCATCGCCCGTGGTGTTGCGGGGGAAAATGAGCACGTGCTCCAGCTGCCCCTGAATCGTGGCCAGGCCATACCAATGCTCCTGGGCGTACTGGGGCTCGGTGGCCTGCGCGAAGCCGGACATCGCGAGGAAGGGAGAGCTGGATTCCTGGCCGGGAATGCATTCGAAGTCAGCCGGGAGCGAGGTCATCTGCGTGCCGGGCCGGTACACCAGCTGCAGGCCATTCCAGTTGGCAGCCCAGTGGGACGAGCCGGCGTCCTCTGCGACAAATACGTATCCGCCGTTCTGACCGGCCGCGATCTTGAACTTGAGCCCTGCCTGCACTCGCGCGGCGAGGCCTGCGTGAGCCTCGACGCAGTTCTTGCTCACGGTCCATTCCCGGAAAAAGTAGTCCGGGATCCCGCCAGCGGCGTTGGCGGGCGAGTTGGCTGTGAGGCCGGCGAGACAGAACTGGGCTGCAAGAGCGAGTGGCAGAGCGAGTTTGCGCGACATGGAAGTATCCTCGAGAAGTGGAATGGGCGGATGAGCAATCCGCACCTGTTCACTGCTGCGAGAAGCCGGCTTATCTCAGCGGTTGTTGGCCATTGCCCGCGTGCCGGAGGCCCGACGCTGGGTCGCCTCGAGTTGGGCCGCCCCGCTGCTGCAGGCCCGAGGTGGCCCGGGACGCGTACCCCGCACACGGGCCGGCCTCAGAATAGGCGCTTGTCAGATCGAGCTGTCAGGCCAACCGTAGAGCGCAAAGGCCGCCCAGGTGTGGAAGCTCGAGGTGTGCGCCGCGTCGAGTTGAGCACTGCGCAACGCCGCTGCAGCCGTCTGATGCTCGGCAAACAGGTGCGTGTAGAACCTCTCCATGAACCGCGCCGTCGCGGCATCATCGACGCGCCAGTAACTGGCTAGCACCGCGGCTGACCCGGCCTGCAGGAAGGCCTGCGCCGGCCCGAGCACACCTTCCCCGGGCAGCAGCCGTCCGCGCGAGGTGTCGCACGCGCTGAGCACGACCAGGCGCGATTTGAGCTTCAGACCGAGGATGTCGAGCAGGCCGAACGCCGAGGTGGGTGGGTTCGTTGCCGTGTCCGGAGTCAACGCCAACGCCGACAACCGAGGGCGCTCGGCGTCGACGCGGGCATGAGTGGCAATGTGCAGCAGGTCGACCCCCGTGTTTGCCGCTGACCGCAACGCGCTCGCCACCGCCGCGCATCCCATCAGGATTTCTACATGACTCGAGGGTTGCGACTGCCTTGCGAGCTTTGCAAGCTCCGACACCTCGTCGCGGGTGCCCGGCAATCGAGGCAGATACTCCGTCCAGTCGGAAGCCGCGCGATCGGTTTTTGAGGAGGCGCTCGACCGCCCCTCCGCCGCAGGCGTCTGCGCCTCATGGAGGCACTCGCGCTGCCACTCGGAAAGACGGAATACCGGGTCGCCGATCGCCACGATGCGCGGCGCACCCGCCGAGGAGCGTGTAGCCGGGCGGGCCCGTGTGAGGAACACGGCGGAGGGGGCCACGACCGTTTCCGAACGCTCGACCAACAGAGGCGCGTCCTGCTCGGGCGACCACGGGAGAACCGAAAAGGGCACGGTGTGGAGCGAGTCGTCCGGGACAAAGATGATCCGGTGCCCGGAGAGCCTGGAGCGCAGGGGCCACAGCACCAGGCTCGCCAGCCGTTGCGCTGCATCCCGGACGGCGGCTGCGGGCGACTCGGCATCGCGGAGTCGGTCGCGCAGCTGTGCGACTGCCGCGCTGATCTGGGACCGGTCGCCCAGCTCTACGATGCTGAGCACGTCGGCGTCGAGCACGAACGCCAGCATGTTGTGAGAGCCGACGGCGTACTCCACGAGCGTTGCATCGAGCCGCTTCAGCGACTGTTGTATCTGCTCTCGATCCGGCGCGTCGGCGGGTGCGCTCTCGCGCGTCGCCGCCTGTCCGAGCGCATCGATCAGACTGCTGCCCGATTGCGCATCGCCCGTGAGCCGGACCACGTCACGCAGCAGGTGCTGATATCTTGCTGCCGGGGGAGCATCGAAGGAGGACTCGGCATCGCGCGTCTCCTGCGTTTCGGCGTATCGCAGGCTGCGCGCGCGCCCGCGCTCGGAGATCGCAAACGCCTGCCATGACAGCTGCTCGTCGTTGCCAGCCTGCGATGCGAACAGATCGGTGAGGTCCGCGAACACCGTGTGTTGGGTTGCGAGGTAGGTGGCGCGGGTCTCGCCATCCAGCTCATCGATGGGGACGGCTTCGCTCAGGGCGAGCGCGACCTGCAGGGCGTGTCCGGCGTCGGCGTTCTTCCCGGTGGCTCGGTACGCGCTCGCGATCAGTTGTAGCGAGGTGATCGTCTGGTCGAGGTCGCCACGGGCGACGCTCGACCGCAGAGCTTGATAGGCGCTGCCCAAGGCCGCGACGCCGTCTCCCGTCAACAGCTGCGAGCGCACGATGCCCAGGTGCGCCGCACCCCGGTGTTCGTTACCGGAAGGTATCCGGGCCTGGTCGGCAATTCGCAGAGTCTGCTCGAACGAGGCACGCGCTGCCCCGGCATTGCGTTGCTCGAGGAATATCGAGCCGCGCGCGTTGGCGTATCGCATGCGTGCGCGGGCCGTCGATGCGTAAGAGTGGGCCGCGTTGATGCACCGTTCGGCACGTGTCGACTCCCCCTCCAGCTGCAGGGCATCGCCGAGCGACAGCAGCGCGTTGAATACGACGACCTGGTTGTCCTCGGCCAGCGAGGCGGCATCGATCGCATGCTGGCACAGGCGCTCGTGCTCCTGGCGGTCGGTCTCCGCCTCGCGCGGCAGAATCGTGTCGCGGCGCAGATTCGTCGCCTGCAATGCAGGCACCTGGCTGGAGGTTGCAACGCCGGCGAGCAGGTCGGTGCAGTCGAGCGAGGCGGCCTCCGACAGATCGTGCTCGGCGTCGCCGAGAGTCCCGATCTGCACCAGCAGGCTTCCCGCGCGAGCCAGCGTGCGGCGAAACCCCGGGCAATCCCCGAGACGAGCGTATTGGAGCATTGCCTCGGCATGAGTGCGCTCGCTCGCGCTGAACAGCCCTACCTGTCCCTGGAGGTGGCCCAGGTTGTCCTGAATGTCCGCCACCAGCCTCGGGTTGCGCTGTGGGTCCAGCGAGTGCAGCGCATCCGCGTAGGTGGAGAGTGCGAGCGCGTAGTTGCTGCGCTCTTCGGCGAACAGCGCCAGATTCTGACTCGCGGTGCCGTAGCAGTCCCACTCACGGGCTGCGCGGCAACGGCGCGCGACGTCGGCGAAGATCGTGGCAGCTCGATCCTGCCTGTCCAGACTGTATTCGAGAAAACCTGTCTCCACATCCAGATGCAGCAACTCGCGCGCTCCGAGGGAGCTCGCGCTCTCGTAGCGCCGCGCGGCCTCGAGCCGTTCGCGGATCTCAGGCTCCAGGGCCTTCGGACTGCTGCCGGGCAGGTCGATCAGCGCCTTGGCCTGCAGAGCGGCCAGCGCGCCGATGTAGACCGGGTCCACGTTGCCAAAATCCTGCAGTGCGAGGCTGGCGAGCGCATAGCTGTCGCGCTTTCGGTCGAAACGGCGGTAGGCCAGCTCCGCCAGCGCATGGCGCGCCCGTGCGGCGTGGCGCCGCAGTCCAAGCTCGTCGTAGCGACGCGCTGCGGCCAGATAGCCGTCGAAGGCGGCTGTCCAGCTCTCCGTGTAGACCGCCTGGGCAGCGTCTGCGAAGGCTTTTTCCGCCTCCAGACGCTGGCGCGTGGATTCGGGGACGAGCTCGGCGGTCGCGCAGACCTCGCCGGCCAGGTCGTGGTCATCCTGGGTACGGACGTGCAGCGTATGTGTCTGCGCCCCCGCAGTGTTCGCCAGCAGCTCGATGGTGCCGATCCGGGCTACGGGCGAAGCGGCTTCTGCCGAGGCGTCCAGGTGGGCTGAGACCGACAGGCCGCGCTCCTGGAGCGTGACCAGCAACCTCCCTGGCTGCGCAGTGGCAATCGTCAGGACCGCCTCTCCCTGTCCTGCGACATGCAGACAGCGCTGCAGCAACGGGGCGGTGGTGGAGTTGGCCTGCGTCCCGCAGCCGGCGAGGTACAGCAGCGCCACGACAGCACATAACCACCGGCCCGGTGCAACGGTGGACCGGAGCGGTGCAGCGCGCAGCGGTGTCTTGAACGACTTCAGGACGACGGATCAACCCGTTTCGACAGCGATCCTTCTACGCCAAGTCGCTGTTCCGTGCCAAGGTCTCGCAGTCCGGGTCGCGGGGTCTTCGCCGTGAGTGCGCCGATCACGGGGCTCGAGCGACTCAGGTATGCTCAGCAGGGCCGGATCAGTCGCACCGAAGGCACAGACACCCATGAACAAAAATATCGTGTCCGCTCTGCTGGAGGAGCGCTGGTTCCCGCCTGGAAGCCAGTTTGCCGCCCACGCCCGCGTCAAAGCGCGCGACCTGGAGGCGATGCGCAAACACGCGGCCGAGGATCCACTGGGATTCTGGGCCGAGCTCGCACGGCGCGAGCTCGTCTGGCACAAGCCCTTCAGTGTCGTCCTGGACGACTCCTCGGCGCCGAATTATCGCTGGTTCACGGACGGCCTCCTGAACGTCTCATTCAACTGCCTGGACGTGCACCTGAGCGAGCGCGGCCACAAGTCCGCCATCATCTTCGAGGGCGAGCCGGGCGATACGCGACGCTTGAGCTACCGCGAGCTGCACGCGGAAGTGTGCCGATTCGCGAACGCTCTGCGCGCTCAGGGGGTCAGGCGCGGCGACCGTGTTGTGATCTACATGCCGCTGATTCCCGAGATCGTGGTTGCGATGCATGCCTGCAACCGCATCGGCGCGATTCACTCGGTCGTGTTTGGAGGTTTCTCGGCGCCCGCACTCAAGGATCGGATCGAGGACACCGAAGCGAAGCTGGTCATCACCGCTGACGGCGGTTGGCGCGGCGGCAACGCGGTCGAGCTGAAGGCGGCGACGGATAAAGCGCTCGCCGGCGGCTGCCCGAGCGTACAAAGCGTCATCGTGTACCGCCGCACGGGCAAACCGGTGCCTATGAGGGACGGGCGTGACCACTGGTGGCATGAGGTCATCGAGGGGCACGCGCCCGTCTGCGACCCCGAGTGGGTCGACGCCGAGCATCCCCTTTATCTTTTATATACGTCCGGGTCGACCGGCAAGCCCAAGGGGATCCAACACTCCAGCGGCGGCTACCTGCTGGGGGCCAAGACGACGACCCAGTGGGTGTTCGACCTCCGCGACGACGACGTCTTCTGGTGCACGGCGGACGTCGGCTGGGTCACCGGCCACAGTTATGTGGCGTACGGCCCGCTCGCCGCCGGTGCGACTGTCGTTCTCTACGAGGGCGCCCCGATGACCCCCGACGGGGGACGCTTCTGGAAGATCTGCCAGACCCACGGCGTCTCGATTTTCTACACCGCCCCGACGGCGATTCGCGCGCTGATGAAGCTCGGGGACGAGTTGCCGGCGAAGTACGATCTGTCGCGGTTGCGCCTGCTGGGCAGCGTCGGCGAGCCGATCAACCCAGAAGCATGGATGTGGTACCAGCGCGTGATCGGCGGCGGGCGCTGCCCGATCGTCGATACCTGGTGGCAGACCGAGACCGGCGCAATCATGATCTCGCCGGTCCCCGGCGTGACCGCCACCAAGCCCGGCTCCTGCACCTTGCCGCTCCCGGGCATCGATGCCGACATCGTCGATGATGCCGGCAAGCCGGTCACGCGTGCCGATGCGGGCGGCTACCTGGTCATCAAACGGCCCTGGCCCGCCATGTTGCGCACCATCTGGCGCAACAATCCGCGCTACGTGGCCGGCTACTGGGAGAAGTTCCAGAACCGCTACTACGTCGCCGGTGACAGCGCTCATCGCGACAAGGACGGCTACTTCTGGATCATGGGCCGTATCGACGATGTGTTGAATGTCGCCGGACACCGCCTCGGCACGATGGAGATCGAATCGGCGCTCGTCTCGCATCCGAAGGTAGCCGAAGCGGCGGTCGTCGGCCGGCCGCACGATATCAAGGGCGAGTCGGTGTTCGCCTACGTCGTGTGCCGCGGCCAACGGCCGACCGGCGATAGTTCCGCGCTGGTGGAGGAGCTGCGCCGGTGGGTGGCGCAGGAGCTGGGCGCCATCGCCCGGCCCGACGACATCCGGCTCGCAGACAACCTGCCCAAGACCCGATCGGGGAAGATCATGCGGCGGCTGCTGCGAGCCATCGCGCGCGGCGAGGAGATCTCGCAGGACGTTTCGACGCTGGAGAATCCCGGGATCCTGGAGCAGTTGCGCGGCGAGGATCCCCATGCCCCTGCTTCGGCCGGCGCGCCGGGTGCGAAGGCCGGGGCGAAGAAGCCGGCGGCTGGGAAGAAGCGGGCGCCCGCCCGGCAAACGGCGTCGCAGAGCACCGGCAAGAAGCGCGCGATGAAGAAGGCGGCGCTGTCGGCAAAGAAAGCCGCATCGAAGAAAAAACCCGCGGCAAAGAAACCCGCGGCAAAGAAACCCGCGGCAAAGAAACCCGCGGCAAAGAAACTCGTCCGTACGAAGCGCACCGCTCGCCGCCGCTGACCGCTTGCCGCCGCCGCGCACGCATCCCGCGGCGCCCCAGTGCATTTCTGGGCGATTTGCCTGCAAATGCCCTCTGGCGCGGTGGCCGGTGCTTCCTCCAAGCTTCGCACCGGACAAGGATGGGAGAGACTGATGAGCAGGAAGCTGCCCGGCGCCAATGTGCGCGACCCCTTCGCCGTCGCCTATCTCAACGTGGTGATGGAGGAGGCCGACCAGGAGGAGCTCGTCGCCGCGCTCAGTCGGCTCGCGCGCAGGCGTGGCTCTTCGAGAATCGTCGAGTCGCGGCTCCTCGAGAAAATCGAGTTGAATGCCCAGGCCCTGTACCACGCGCTGTGTCTGCGTGGGAATCCGGAGCTCAAGAGTGCCGCCGCGCTGCTCAGGGCGCTGGGAGTTCGGCTGACGATGCAACCGATCGGGTCGCACGGTCACGCTCACGGTCACGGTCACGGTCACGGTCACGGTGAGGGCCGAGCTTCCTTTCGCCCCCAGAACCGGGCCTGAGCTGCAGCGGCGCAGGCATGGGAGCGTTCCCGCGCGTGCCTGTGCTTCAGCGGCGGGGGGTACAGATCTTGCGGTGGATGGGACTAGCCCCTATCGGCTAGGGCAAAGAGACATAACGAGGCAATCATGGGCCAGGTCATTCATGTTGCTTTCGGCACGGAGCGCGAGTGGGAACAAACTCGCGCCAAGACCGTGGACGGGCTGGTAGCCATCGGCACGTTGTTCGGCGATGACGAATCGTTGATGCGCGCCAAGGCCGATTGCGTTTACCAGATCCTGCGACAGATCGTGGAGGACGTCCCCTCGGTGCAGATCACCACGCGAATGCCGGAAAATCTGTCCGAGGAGCAACTCGATCTGCTGACCGGCGCCATCAAGGACGCTGCGCTGAAGGGAATCGAGATCGCCATGACTCACTCGGTGCAGATCCTGATGGCCTCCATCTACGATCTGTGCACCTCCAAGCTGCAGCGCCGGCCGTCTTAATGGGCGAAAATTTCCAGCGGAAATTTTCGCGGAGGTGAGTCCCTCAGCCAGCCCATGCGGCCGGCAAAAAGCGTGGTTTTTGCCGGCGTGCCGATCGTCCGCAGCCGAGCGTGGAGTCCCTCAGCCAGCCCGCGCGGAGGCGTGGTCGCGTCACTGACCGGTGAGACGCACGGAGTAGGAGACGGTCACCGCATCGCCCACCCACTCGGTCGACTTCCAGTCGCCCTGTCCAACTCCGAACTCGAGCCGTTTGATCGTCGTCTGGCCTGTCAGATAGCTGACGGGCTTGCCTTGCTCAGTGACCGTGCGGAGCGTGAAGGGCACGTGCGTGTCGCGGCTCACTCCACGCAGCGTGAGCTTACCGACGGCGTCGTAGCCGCTGGCCGTCTTGACGATCTGCGCGGAAGTGAAGCGCGCCTGGGGATATTTGGCGATGTTGAACAGGTCCGCCCCGCGCAACGTGTCGTCGCGCTCCTTGTCACCGCTATCCAGCGAGGTCATGTCGACGACCACGTCGAGCTTGCTCGCGGCAAGGTTGTCGGCTGCGAAGTCGAGGGTGGTGGTGAGCTTCTTGAAGGTGCCTTTGTTCTGCGCGCCTGCCTGGACGAACTCGTACTCCAGCTTGCTCTTCGCCGGGTCCAGCGTGTAGCGAGCCGGCGCGGCCGCCGTTGCCCATGAAGCAGCGGACAGGAGAGAGACAAACAGGGTGATGCGTCGCAACGCGTGGGCCGAGCAGCAGATCATTGGGATCCTCAGGGTGTCTTGGTAAAAGGAAGCATCCGGCGCAGCACATCGTCCTTGAGCACGTAGTGGTGCTTCAAGGCGGCGGCCACGTGCAGAACCACGATCGCGGCGAGTGCCCACGCCAGCAGATGATGGGTCTGCAGCAAGGCGTCGTACAGCCGCTGGCTCTTGGGCACCAGATCCGGAAGCTGGATCAGTCCGAACCAGCTGACCGGAAAGCCTCTGGCCGAGGACATGAGCCACCCGGACAGGGGCATCGCGAACAGCAGCACGTAGAGTGCCGCGTGGGTGAAGTGGGCGAGCACCCGCTCGTAGGGCTTCAGATCGTTCGGCAACGGGGGTGTCGGATTCGTCCAGCGCCACAGCAACCGCAGGACCGCGAGGCCGAGGATGGTGATGCCGAAGGACTTGTGGCGGGCCAGGGTGGCGAGCTTCTTCATTCCCAGCGGCAGCTCGCCGGCGATCAGGCCGAGGGTGAACTGAACCAGAATGAGCGCCACGACCACCCAGTGCAGGAGCTGGGCCAACGAGCCCCAGCGCTGGGGAGAGTTTCGTAGTGCCATGCGGCAAGCTTAAGCGTGTGACCCCCGCTTTTAAAACCCTCCGTGCGGGAACGGTTTGCGCCCTGGCGCTGCTGCTCGGCGGGTGCCCGGCACATCCCAGCCGCCCGGGCGCCCCCGCTCAGCAGGCGATTCCCGCGCCAGCGCAACGCGCCCCGGCGCACCTGGGACGCCCCTATGACGTCGTCGCGGGTGAGTCGCTGCTTACCATCCAGGTCTATCGGGGCGGACCGCTGGCCAAGGCCGGACACAATCACGTCATCGCCTCGCACGACCTTGCGGGAACGATCTACATTCCCGCCGACCCGATGCGAACCACGTTCGAAATCCGGCTCCCGGTCGCCACCCTGAGCGTCGATGAGGGGGCGTTGAGGGCGCAGGCCGGCCAGGACTTCCAGGCAGCCGTACCCGACTCGGCCAAAGAGGGCACGCGCGCGAACATGCTGAGTCCGGCGTTGCTCAACGCCCAGCTCTTTCCGCAGATCGTGCTGCGATCGCAGAGCATCGAGAGCGGCGCCGCGCACGGGGATCTGAAGGTGCACCTCGAGGCGGAGGTCCGCGAGGCACTGCATGCGATTCTCGCTCCAGTGCACTACGACCTGCAATCCACGCAGGTCACCATCTCCGGTGAGATGCCTTTGCGGCAGACCGATCTGGGCCTGACTCCCTTCTCCGCGATGCTGGGCGCGCTGCAGGTCGAGGATGAGATGCGGGTGAAGTTCCGAATCGTGGCACGCCCGGCACCGCCTGCCGGCGGCGCCGGGCACTGAGCATCACTTCAGGCCCAGCTCCTTCGCGAGCGCGTCGGCCTTGTACACCTTGTGCAGAGCCTCCGCGATGATCGCGGGATCCACCGCGACCGCGCGATTGAGCTGCGGGTCGAACCAGTAGCTTCCGGAGATCGAGTGGATGTTGCCATCGAACATCAACCCGACGAGGTGTCCGCGTGCGTCGATCAGCGGGCTCCCGGAGTTGCCGCCGACGATGTCGTTGTTGGTGGACAGATTGAACCGGGTGTCGGGGTTGAGCTGCGTGCGCGCAGCGACCCAGCTCTGCGGCACCTTGAAGGGCTCCTGGCCCGTGTTGCGCTCGAACAGGCGGCGCACGTGGGTGTAGGGCTCCACCGGCGTGCCTTTCTCCACCCACCCCTGCACGGTCCCGAAGTTCAACCGCAGGGTGAAGGTCGCATCCGGCGCCACGCTGGTGCCGAGAATCTTGAATCGCGCACGGGCGATCTTCTCCGCCGCCGCTTGCGAGGGTGCTTCGACTTCATCCTCGTAACGCTTGCGCACGGCTCGCGCGGCAGGGTCGACCTGCCGCGCGAGCAGGATCATCGGGTCCTGCGAGGCATCGATCGCCGCCTGCCCGCCGTCCCAAAGCTGCTTGCGCACCTGGGGGTCGCCGAGCCTGGAGCCGGACACCAGACGCTTGGCCAGCGTGTCCGGGGAGTCCTTCGAGAGCAGCTCCCGCACCACCGGATGGTCCGGACCCAGCCACTCGCGCATTCTCTCCAGGGAGAACGACAGCCGTAGATTCTCCAGCTCCGGATAGACGGGGACGGCCGCCTGCAGGCGGCTGTGCAGCCGATCCAGGGCGGTGTCGCGATATTCGCGCAGGCGCTCCTCGTTCGGCTTCGGCCGCTCGGCCGCCGCGCGTACCAGCGCGCGGGCGTAGCCGAACAGCGAGCTGCTGAATCCGGCGCCCTGCTCCAGGTAGGTGTAGCTGAGGGCGATCTGTTGGTCGACGACTTCCGCTCGCTCGATGTCAGCCCAGGGATCGCCGGTGCTCGCGGCGAGCTGCGGATCGGCCGCCACCTTGACGCGCAGCGCTTGCTCCTCCGCTTTCTTGCGCGCGAGCAGCCGGTCATCCAGCAGCGCGTCGAGCTGCTTGCGGCGCACTTTCAGGCTGTTCTCGAGTCCCTCCAGAGGTTGCGCCACGATCCGCTCGGCCTCCGCGCCGGTCTTGCCGTACTGGATCAGCCGGCCGCGCAGCTCGGAGTTGCGCACCAGGTATTCCGGCAGCGCGACATCACGCAGCTCCTCGAGCTGCGCAACCGTGAGCAGCCGGTCGGTCGAGCCGGGATGGCCGGATACGAAGACCAGCTCTCCGGGCTGCGGCCCCGCCACATCGATCTGCAGATGATTGAGCGGAATGACCGGCTTGCCG
>Ga0134125_10007107_pt1 | contig 12652 bp, 16 predicted proteins | sample KB31751_FD_96464 | JGI IMG/M metagenome (GOLD analysis project Ga0134125, IMG submission 96464) | Terrestrial soil microbial communities with excess Nitrogen fertilizer from Kellogg Biological Station, Michigan, USA - KB3-175-1 | ecosystem: Environmental > Terrestrial > Soil > Unclassified ... | reverse complement strand
TCAAATCTTTGTTATTGCTTCGCCCATGAAATTGTGGTACTCTCGATCAATTTTGGCCCAAGCGCTCTGGAGCAAGCCTGTGCGCCCGACCAGAATGTGCCTCCCAGGAGGCCCTGCGGCTTGCGGGTGCGTTCTTTCGCAACTGAATATTTGTCTTGAGGGCAGAGTAACGGTGCAGGAAGGACAAGGCTGTTAACTAACTCATAAAACGAGCGCGCCGCGACACTGAAAAAAGATGGATGGAACCTGCATTTCAACTCCGGGGTGAAATCCGGTAAGTCTTTATTTTTCGGGGTTGACGGGGGAGGGGGGTGGGGCCCTCTTAAGGTTTACTGAAGTGCAAACTGAGACGCCGCGCTTTCCCGTAAAAGCCTGCTTCTTGGGAGTTAGTATAATCACGCCAGAACAAGAAGAAGCAAAAGCTGACTCGGTTCCAAAAAATCCGGAGCACCTCAACGCTCCGAAAAATTAAGGAGCAAAGACGATTCCTGTTTTAGGAGAGTTACTGCAAGAGCAGGAAGAGCGGCAGCGCGCGAATGAGGGCTTTTTGCACGCCCCCTCACGCTGGCAATTGTGGGTACTGCTGGTTGCGGCTGTTGTTTTCATCGGGTGCATCATTTCACCTCCGGGACTGATGGATGACGTTGATGCATCGCACGGCCAACTGGCGTGGAACATGCTGAAATCGCATGATTGGGTCATCCCACATCTGGACGGCGTTCCTTATATCGAGAAAGCGCCGCTGCCATATTGGCTCATTGCGGTCTCGTACCTCTTTTTCGGTGTACACGACTGGGCTGCGCGCATTCCTTTTGCGTTGGGCGCAATCTTGTTGTGCTGGGTAACTGCTCTATATGGCCGATGGGCTTTCGGCCGGGCCGCTGGATTTTTATCCGGGATCATCCTTGCTACCTGCATAGGGCTGTTCCTTTTTACCCGGATCCTCATTCCTGATGTCTTGCTGACGCTCTGCATCACTGTTGCCTTCTGGTCATTGCAGCGAGCGCTGAATGAAAACGGGGAAGAAACGCATAGCCGGCGCTGGGTAGCGCTGTTGGCCGCGAGCATTGGCGTGGGCGTGATGCTCAAAGGCTTTATTGCTGTTGTGCTGCCGGTCGGCGGCGCGCTGTTATACCTTGCTATTACTCGGCAACTCTGGTCACGTCAAACCTGGAAGCGGTTGCACCCCGGGATGGGGCTGCTGGTCTTTTTATTGATTGCAGCGCCATGGCATGTACTGGCGACCTTGCGTATGCCGCCGCATTTCGCGTTCACGCTGCATAGCGGCCCCGGAGAGTATCACGGGTTCTTCTGGTTCTACTTCATGAATGAACACGTGCTTCGGTTCTTGGGATTGCGTTATCCGCACGATTACAACACGGTACCGAGGCTCGCCTTTTGGCTGTTGAGTCTGGTGTGGCTGTTTCCGTGGAGCTTTTATCTGCCGGCCGCGCTGCAATCCAGTTACACAGCGCCGGATCGCGCGAGCCGCACACGACTGATGGCGCTTTGCTGGAGCGGCTTCCTTTTGCTATTTTTCACATTCTCGACGACGCAGGAATACTATTCCATGCCGCTCTATCCCGCACTGGCGCTGCTCATCGCTTCAGCCATGGACTCTCCTGCGGGCCACAAGTGGTTTCACGCTATAACAAAGGTTCTGGGTAGCATCTATGCCGCTGGTTTTGCCACGATTTGCACCATTCTTTATCTGGTGCACCGCATTCCCGTAGCAGGCGACATTTCCTCAGCGCTGCAGCAGCACCCAAACGAATACACACTCTCTCTCGGCCACATGGGCGATCTCACGTTGCGGTCCTTTGCATACCTAAAGACACCGCTTGCGGTCGCGGCAGGAGCATGCGCTTTGGGAGCGCTGGGAGGCTGGCTGCTGCGCAGACGGCACGCAGTGTTCGCTCTGGCAGCGTCGATGATTTTGTTTCTGCACGCGAGCAGGATTGCGCTGGTAACCTTTGATCCGTATCTTTCTTCGCGGCCTTTGGCGGAAAAGCTGTTGCAAGCGCCCGAGGGCCGGATCATTATCGATGGAGCGTACTATCCATTTTCGTCACTGCTGTATTATTCGGGCCGGGATGCATTGCTTCTGGATGGACGCTTCAACAACCTGGAGTATGGGTCCTATGCTCCGGGCGCACCCGAAGTCTTCATTGATGATCAACAGTTCGCGCGTTTGTGGTCGTCGCCTGCGCGATTCTATCTGGCGACGGACGGCAAACGCCTGGATCAACTGAAGAGTTTCGCCGCGCCTGGAAAGTTGTATGAAGTTGCCGAGAGCGGCGGGAAACTCCTGTTCACGAACCACCTTCTGGAAAATGGCAAGGTTTCGAGGAAGGAGAGTTTGATCCCAGGATGGTAACCATCATCACGGCGACACTCGCCCTCCTGCTCGCAGGCTCTCTTGTCTATTGTGTGCTGGTGATCGTGGCGACACGACGCTACCTCAGAGTGGTGCCGCCGTCGAGCACCGGCACGCCGGGAGTGAGCGTGCTAAAGCCGCTCTGCGGACACGATGAGGGCCTTGAGGAGAACGTGGCCAGCTTTTTTGCTCAGGAATATCCGAACTACGAAATTATCTTCGGCGTGCACCGCTCAGACGATGCCGCGGTCGCGGTGGTGCAGAAGATCGTGCAGCAATATTCCGGCGGGCGGGTGCAAACACGATTGATCGTGACAGGAGAGTCGCCGCTCCCAAACGCGAAGGCATTCAGCTTGAATCGGCTCGTTCGCGAAGCCAAGCACGAACTGCTGGTAATGTGCGATAGCGATGTTCGTGTGGAGCCGGACCTGCTGAGCCGGCTGACACGGGAATTCCAGGACAGCCGTGTTGGACTGATTACATGTCCGTACCGCGCAGTGGCGGGACGAAGCGTGTGGTCGCGAATGGAAGCCATCGGCATGAACACTGAGTTGTTAGGCGGCGTGATGGTCGCGCGGATGGTGGAAGGAATGCGGTTTGCGTTGGGCTGCACGCTGGCCGTGAGACGAAATGTGCTCGACGCGATGGGCGGATTTGGCTATTTGCAGGAGTTCCTTGCCGAAGACTTCGTTATCGGGCAGCGTACGGCCGAAATGGGACATGAGGTGTTGCTGTCGTCGGCGATAATTCAACATCGGATCGGCAGCCAGAGCATGCTGCACAATTTGGCTCATCGGCTGAGGTGGGCACGAAGCACCAGGCGCTCCCGTCCGGCAGGATATTGGGGACAAATCTTCACTTATCCACTGCCTCTTGCCATTCTGTTATGCGCCCTCTGGCCCGCAACTTGGGCGCTGCTACCTGTTACGCTGTTGCTCCGAGGCTGGGCGGCGGCCGCTACCGCCATGTTCGTCGTGCGTGATCCTTTGTTTCGCGAGCAATGGTGGCTCCTGCCTGTGCAGGACGTGCTGGGATTCCTGGTCTGGTTCGGTGGCTTTGTCGGAGACACTATTGTCTGGCGCGATCGCAAATGTACCGTGCTGCGTGATGGCCGTCTGCAGGTTGGTCCCTAAAAAATACATCACAGCGCCACAAAAAACATGCCCCTGAAGCTGATCACTTCAGGGGCTTTGATATTGCGATCTATGTTATTTGGTTCCGGCGCTGCAGCTGCTGGAGATCATCTTCACTTTTTTCACGTTGAACGTGCTCTGTGAAGAAGAGCCCATGCCAGAGGCGGAAGAGGAGCTGGCGCCGCTGCTGGGGCTAGACGCGGAGCTGGAGCTGCTGGGGTTCGATGCGGAGCTGGAGCTGCTCGGGCTGGTTCCGGGGCTGGAGCTGCTGGGACTCGTGGAAGAGCTGGCGCTCTCGCCGCTGGCGCCTGCGCCGCTGCCTTCCGATCCCGTAATCCGCACTTGATGACCCACATGGTCGCTCAGCTTGGAGGTGTCTCCGGCCAACTGATAGGTCTTGCCCGACTGGTCGGTCAGTGTGAAATTGCCGGCCGAGCCGCTTAGGCAGCCTTCAATCGTCTGACTGTTAGTGTCCGAAGAGGAAGAAGTCGTGGTGGTCTGTGTGGTGGTGCTGGTTGTAGAACTCGTGTCAGGCGTCTGGCTCGACGGCGAGGTGCTCGACGGCGAACTCGTCTGCGGATATCCGCTGCTGGGAGCAGTTGACTGCGGGCTCGAGGTCGACGGTGAAGTGCTGCTGGGCGACTGTGAGCTTGGTGATGATGATGAACCAGTCTGGGCAGCAACCCAAACCGCTGACAGCAGCAGGATCGCTGTGATCAGAAATGACTTTCTCATTACATCCTCCTGGTACTTTCGGCCTGATCTTTTTGGCCTTGAGTATTGGGAAGTGGCGACAGTCACTTTAGATAAGCGGCGGGCTCTCCGGTTTGCCTCACGTGAGTTGCTCAACACAAAAGAATCCGGAGCTGCTCCTCGTCCATGCAGAATGTGCTCAAATCCGAAAGTGAACAGCTCAAAACAAGAGCTCCACTAGAACTAAGAGTATTAATGGCGCTGTTCCGGGCACAAGTTTAGATTGGCACAAGCAGCGTGGGCCTGACCTCATGCGGCACGCGGGCCAGTGGCACGCGCAACTTTCGCCAGTTCGGCTTTGGCCTTCTTTTCCGCGGTTTCCCGCGTGTCCGCTTCACCCGACGCGAGCTTTTGTTCGGCCGGTCTGACTTTGTAAAGAGTAAATTTCCATTTCGAACGGAGCTGAGTCAGCGGGTCGACCGGCTGCTCAAGGTCATATGCGAAATCACCTTCATGGATGCGCATAAAAAACTCTCAGGAAAACGTTCGATGCGTTCCGGCACGAACAGGTTGATAAAGACGACCAAGCCGGCGTGAGTAAAGGGCGTTGCGTGTTGGAACAGAGAAGATCGTGTCCAGAAGAAAACTTTCACAGACTCGTCAAACATCCTAATTAATGTTCAAGAGCTTTCCTGCATTTTCCGCACGTCCCTGCCTTCAGGGAAGTCTCCTGCGAACCCCAGAGGACGCTAACATGAGAAACGCAGCGGCTCACTGGTTCCTGCCGGTGATCGTGGCCTTGGCTGGATGGATCACGCTGATGAACCCTGTCCGGTGCTGGGGACAGAACGATGAAGGGGACGATGCCAACGTGCACATTGTGCCGCGCGCGATTGCGCCCGTGTTACAACCGTCCCCCAATACCACAACGACCGGCAAACCTTTTCGGGCGGAGACCAACCTTGTCCTTGTGCCAACAACAGTGACGGATTCGATGGACCGCCTTGTGACCGGGTTGGACAAAGAAAATTTTTCCATCTACCAGGACCACGAGAAACAAAATCTCCAGGCGTTGTGGACCCAGGACACGCCGATTTCTGTCGGCATTATTTTCGACGTGAGCGGGAGCATGAACGATAAGATGCTTAAGGCCCGCGAGGCAATCCGGACATTTCTAAACGCGGCAAATCCACAAGACGAGTTCTTCCTGATTACCTTTTCCGACCGGCCGAGGCTGGCATCGAAGTTCAGCAGGAAAGTTGAGAACCTGGAAGGACAGTTGATGTTTTCACAGCCGCATGGAATGACGGCGCTGCTCGATGCCATCTATCTTGGCCTGGCCACAATGAAAGGAGCGCGCTACCAGCGCCGGGCACTGCTGATCATTTCTGATGGCGGCGACAATCACAGCCGCTACACGGAAAGCGAGGTCAAATCGCTGGTGGAAGAGGCGGACGTTCAGATATTTTCCATCGGGCTTTTCGATACTTTTGCGCCTACGCCGGAAGAGCAGTACGGGCCGCAGCTCCTGTCCGATGTTACATCCGTGACTGGAGGACAGAGCTTTACCATCTCCAACCTGAATGACCTCTCTGATGTGGCGAACAAGATAGGAGTGGCGCTCCGCAACGAGTACATTCTGGCTTACCAGCCCATGGTCAAGCCACACGATGGTAAATGGCACAAAATCAGGGTGAAACTGCATCCGCCCAAAGGACTCCCGCCGCTGCACGTTTCCTCGAAACAAGGGTTTTATGCGTCTTCGAAGTGATGCCTAAATCAGGCAGACTTGCGGCTGTGAGCAGCGGAAACCGCCTTTGCCCTGGCGCCTGGGGCTGGGCTGGCTTTCTCAAGAACTTCCTGCAAGACTTCATCAATCTGGTCCACGGCGCCCCGTACTGAATCGGTGGCCTGGGGATGCGAAAGGTAGGTCACGCATTCAATTGTCTGGAGCGCGTTGCGGATCCTGTCATTCATCTCCAGGATCATCTGAAATCGCTTGACCATCTCCTGCTCGCGTTGGTAGACGGCGTGCTGCCGGCGGAGCACAAAAAAGAAGGTTATGAGCGTGGCAATTACCGTCCCAACAATGCGCAACGGGCCGGTCTTGTGCAGCCAGTCGTCATAAACCAGCCGCTGGATAGCGAGGGAGACAAACAGGACGAAGGAAGATGCCAGGAACGCATAAAGCACCAGTTTCAGCATTGTTCTGAAATGGCCAGGCGCCCGGCTTTGGATTTCCTGAGACCTCATGATGAAGAGAGCACCTGAAAGCATCTTATCACCCGAACCGCGAATCCTAACCGCGAATCCGGTAATGGCAGCACCTGCTGCGAATGCCCAGAAAAATCACATTCGGTGAAGCCTGCAAGGCGGTTCAGCGTTTATCCTGATCAGCTCACATGAATGCCATTGAATTCGCGCTGCTGGTATGGATCGCTTCATTTTTTGCAGGGCTCCTCGGGGCGCTCACGGGGTTGGGCGGCGCGGCTGTGCTGGTGCCGGTCCTGACACTCTGGTTCCACGTCCACATCCATTACGCTGCGGGGGCATCTCTGGTTTCCGTGATTGCCACGTCATCAGGAGCGGCAGCGGCCTACGTGAAAGAGGGCTATACCAATATTCGCATCGGGATGTTCCTGGAGATCGCGACCACTGTGGGCGCCGTGCTGGGAGCGTTTCTGGCGACGAAGACATCGGCGGAAGGGATCGCCATCATCCTCGGTCTGGTGCTTCTTTATTCGGGATACCTCTCCGGTCGAAAGCAACCGGAACATCCGGTGGCGACCAAACCGGACCCGCTTGCCGACGCGCTGCGGATGCATGGCAGCTATCCGACACTGGAAGGTCCTCGCGAGTATAAAGTTTCGTCCGTGCCGTCGGGCTTTGGCCTGATGTTCGGCGCAGGAACTCTTTCCGGCTTGCTCGGAATCGGTTCTGGGGCGGTCAAGGTGCTGGCGATGGACCAGGCGATGAAGCTGCCATTCAAAGTCTCCACCACTACGAGCAATTTCATGATTGGCGTGACGGCGGCGGCAAGTGCCGGAGTGTATCTGCGCAGGGGATACATCGATCCGGCGCTGGCCATGCCTGTGATGCTTGGGGTGGTGGCGGGATCATTTCTTGGAGCGCGATTGCTGGCGCGCGCAAGAACACAGTGGCTGCGGCGCCTGTTTGCCCTGGTGATAGTGGCCATGGCGATTGAATTGATTTTTGATGCGTTGGCGGGGCGGCTATGAGTTTTTCGTGGACAGATGAAAAAACCGAACACGTCATTGGTAACCTGCTGCGCGCGGGTGTGCTGATTGCAACTTTTGTGGTCCTCGCGGGCGGAATTCTGTACCTGGCGCACTATGGCGCCACTCCCGCCGACCATCATGTCTTCCGAGGCGAGCCGAACTATCTGCGCACAGTGGATGGCGTTGTGGGCAGTGCGTTGCAACTGGACAGCCGAGGCATCATGCAGCTTGGCCTGCTCTTACTGGTGCTCACTCCCATTGCCAGGGTGGTATTTGCCGCAGTCTCTTTCGCAATGGAAAGAGATTTTACTTATGTCGTCGTGAGTCTCATCGTTCTGGCAGTGCTGATGTATGGACTGATGGGACCAGGGTGATAATCGGCAGCTCAGAACCGTCTAACTAATGTGGCATCGCCTTCGCAGGCTGATTGTTCGCTGAAACAGGCGCATCTTTTTCCAGGATCTGGTATGCCTGGGCGAGCGTAAGGTCGTCCGGGACACGACGAAATTCGCTCTGGGTCTGGTGCTCTTTTACAGCAATATTCTTGAAGAGAATGGCATGGCCGGACATGTTCACATCCAGTGACACCATGTCCCAGTGCCCCGGCCCCACTTCTCGCATATTTACCACAAACGTCCCTCCCTTATTGAGGCGGGCGAGAAGCCCCCAACCAAACGTGACGTCCTGGAAAAGCTGGCCTGAAATCCGAAACACATGTTGCTTTACGGGATCAATCCACATCTTGCCGCTCAAAGCACGAAAGACACGCAGCTCGCGTGTGGGCGGATCATAATTCGGGTTAGGGAAGAACGCGAGGCGCACAAGGCCATTTTCCAGTCCGTCGTATTTGAAGATGAAGGCGTCAGGTATGGCCTTGAACATCTGCTGGGCCTTTTCGCTATCGTCTTTTTCACGCTTCACGCGCTTGGCTTGCTCGTCCGGGTCGGAAGCCAGCTTCTGCATGCGCGCCTGATCTTTTTGCCGCTCATCGGCGGTAAGGGGACGTCCATAGATGAGCAGCGTACGCGCCATCTCACCTTCCTTGGTCTCAATAATGTCGCGATCGGAGTTGCTCTTTTCGTCCTCGCGATGAGCGCGATACCGCCAGTGAGAATGATCATGCTCTTCAGCATCCAACTCGTGACGGATCACTTCACGCACAAATTGCGTAGCATCCTTGGGAAGGGGAGGCGTTTCCGGCTCGGCTGCACTCTCACCGTGCTGACCCTGCTGCCCAGGGGTGGCTTGACTGATTTGTGCGGCTACGCGGCCGGTGTGCTTCACATGCGGAGCCGCTGGATGCCGCATTTGCGCAGACAAGCCAAGCGGGAAAGTAGCCGCGCAAATGAACAGAAAGGCACGCAGACGAGTTTTCGACAACATACTAAATTTTAAAGCCAGTTACTCTCTTGTCTTTTTAGACGCGGCCAGCCTTGGGAGTAGTTGCATTTTAACACTGTCTTAACACCTCCAATAAGCTCCTTGAGCAGGGAACGCGAAACTTTCGGCACGCGAAACTTTCATAGAGGCTGAGAGGCATCTTCAGTGATCTCATTCGATGCAGGCAAAAAGAGAAGGCGGCTCGAAAAGCCGCCTTCCTGGAGCATCGACCATTTCGGAAAAGGCAGTCCCATTGGCTCAAATCGTCACGACTTCGTGAGGCCGCTGTTCCCCTGGTTTTCGGCCTCTTCCCGGGCCGTGACATTTTCCGTTCGGTCGACAGTTAACGGAATTGCAAATAGATGGCCAAACGTGAACCAGAATTCCTGGTTCAGAGTTGATGTAACTGGTTGATAAATCAGGGCTGTTTTTGGATGTTCATTCTAGTAACTAATTAGTAATCCTGCTGGGAGATTCGCTCCTGGAAAACTGAGAATGCGCGTACCGCGAATCGGCACTGGTTTACCTTTGGGGTGCAAGCCCCAGAGTAACTACTTCCCAAGCGATTTGCGGCGTACACTTACGGGCAATCCAGAGTTCAGTAGCAGCAATAGTGATCAGCAACCATTTTCCTGCACGCGGTGTTCTTCCGTCGCGTGCTTCAGCGGGGATTGATGATCGCTCATGCGAGCCGCGCGGCAAGCTTGCGGGCCAGGCGGCAGACCGTTCCTGAAAGAAGATATAGAGCTGTTGGTGGCTCGGAGCGGTGTGGAGCGCAAGCGCAATGTCTAAGAACAAAGGAACAGATTGTTATGTGGAAACCGAGACCTGAAGACAATTCGCCCACGAGCACGAACCAGCCGTCACCATCGGCTCCTGCCAGTGTTGCTCCAACCATGATGGCGCCGCCGAAAGAGCAACCAAAACCATCAGCCGCTTCAAATGACCGCACTGACGTCGGGCATATTGGAAAATCGGTAGTCATTCGCGGCGAACTCACCGGCAATGAAGACCTTTATCTCGACGGCGAAATTGAAGGCAACATCAACCTGCGCGATCACAAACTGGTGATCGGGCCAAACGGAAAAATCAAAGCTTCAATTACTGCGCGCGACATCGTGCTGCACGGGCGCGTGGAAGGAAATGTCTCTGCCACCGAGCGCGTGGAGTTGAAGAAGGCGTGCACGCTGGTGGGCGACGTGAGTACGCAAAGGATCGTGATTGAGGACGGCGCTTACTTCAAAGGCTCCATCGACATCAAGGACAAGGAGAACCGCAGCGAAGGCCGCAAGCCGGTGGCGGTAGCTGCCGCAGCGGGTGCGGGAATGGGCGTGAGCTCTTCCACAACTTACAACGCGAGCTCCGGCTCGCAGGGTTCCTTTCTGGAACCGAAATAAGGTACGATTAGGGGAGCATGAACTCCCCCAATCACAATCTTTCGCGCTGGTTTCGCGGAACTGAGCCCGCAACGGGGCAGGCGGAAAAGACGAAAACCGCACCGCGGAACAGCAGGCGCTCGATTGGATTCGGGGAGTTCATGCGCAGCCTCCAGTCCGACCTTAAGGCGGCCGGCGAGGGAAAACTCGCCATTCTGGATCTGGGTTCCACATCACCGGCGAATATTTCGTACTTCACGGAACTGGGTCTGCGCGTTTCTACGGAAGACGTTCTGCGAGCGTCAAAAGATCCTGATTACATGGTTCGGCAGGAAGACGGTTCTGAGCAGTTCAGTGCGGAAAAGTTTCTGGCCGAGAATCTCACTTATTCTGAGGGCCAGTTTGACGCAGTGCTCTGCTGGGACATTACAGACTACCTGCCAGAATCGCTGGTCAGGCCTTTGGTAGAACGAATCTACTCTGTGTTGAAACCGCACGCCACCCTGCTCGCGTTCTTCCATGACAAGGATCCGGGTCCGGGTTCTCCCACATACCGCTACCACATCGCCCAGGCAGACACGCTGGAGATGGAGCCGAGGGCGAACTTGAGCCTGCAGAGAGTCTTCAACAACCGGCATGTGGAACAGTTGTTTGCCAGCTTCGCGTCGCGTAAATTCTTCCTGGGTCGCGACAACCTGCGCGAAGTCATCGTAGTCCGCTGACCAAGGTGCAAACGCAGCCTTAAGACATTTTCCTTCCGAAAAGTGGAATCAAAGTACTCTATTGTGGGCACCGCAGGCACTCCAGAGCTGGACCACTTCGTGACGATCCCTTGGACAAAATGGCGACCCGGTCATGGTTATCCGCTAATCCCTTTGAAATCAGCGACTTAATTTTCTATGCAAAACTTCATAGAGGTTACGTTCCATGGGCATCCAGATTGCATTACCAGCACTGCGTGCCACTTGAAGCGACAAATTTTGGACCCTCCCCCAAAAGGGCAGAAAAGAGGTAGATCGAAAATGGCAAGCAGCTTTCAAGGCGTACTGGGAAACCTGATGGTACTGGCTCCCGCCGCCAGACGAGAAAAAGCCGAATATAGCGAGATCTACAACGAGCACTGCCACAGAATTTATTCTTTGGCCTTCTATCTTACCGACAATGAATTGACGGCCGAACAAGTGGCCGCGAACACATTTCTGCGTGCTTTTTCAAGTGCGCGGAAGCCAGCGACGGAACACGTGGATCAAGCTTTTGTCACCGAGGCACGGGAGTTTATGCCGATTGGCACGCTCACGCTGAACCCAGTTGCCTCCAATGAAACCACAAACATTCGCGGGAACGTAAAGCGCGTTCACCTGGAGCGGGCTGTTGTTCAACTACCCGCGACAGAGAAGCTTGTTTTTCTGTTCCATGATGTGGAAGCGTACCAACACAAGCGTATTGCCGCACTGCTCGGGCTCAGCGAGGAAGAGTCTGTTCTGGCCCTCCACAATGCGCGAGTCCAGATTCGTGAACTGTTGGCGCAACAGATTGGCTGATCGCCTCATCTCCTCTCTCCTTATTGTCTCCGGCCCCTCCGTAGGGAGGGGCTTTTTCTTTGAGCTTCTTAATCGGAATTTGCCCGTTTACTTGTGAGAATGTTTATTTATGTTAATTTCAAAAGAATTGGAAACTTTTTCATTTGGATTTCGTCTATTTTGGTAACAACATACGCAGTACCCCCACGTGGGCGTCGCCCCTATACCGACGCCCACCTTCTTTTTTGCGAATCCAATTTTCTTTATCTCTTCGAATTCTCTTGCCGCTTCAGCTTTGTCGAAGAAACTCTGTTGCACCCCACATGCGTGCAAGTGAAAGCGTTTCTCAATTGGCTGATTCATCCTGTGACCAGATCAGATTTATGAAATCAAGCAATGATTATCAGGGAGCGTTGTTTCAGGTGACTTGCCGCCGAACCTGCAATTCTCGGTGAGGCAAGTGCGATCCGCCTGAACGGTACGCTGGGAGAAAGGGCAACAAAGGAGCCGAAGCTTTGCTCTAATATGTGGGTGTGAGATTAGTCCCAATTATGGAGGGTCGGGATGGACTGGAAGAAGGTACTGATGTACGGCTCGTTTGCTGCGGGGGCAATTCTTTTCTTTACCGGGCGCCGGCCGGTCGGTTTGGCGGTAGCGGGAATTGGAGTGGCAACTCTTGCATCCGAACATCCGGAGAGATTCGAAGAAATCTGGGAGCACATGCCGGAGTACATTGAAAAGGGCAGTAAGTTCGTGGATATGGCGGCCTCGTTCCTCGAAAAGATCGGCGAGCGCCAGGGTGGCGGAGTGCGCAATATTCCTGTCGCCGGTGGGGGACGGTATTAGTGAAAAACCGGGCTTGATCTCTCGCGCAGCGGTGATGAGCTCCCGATATCGAGAATGATCTGCTGGTGTTCGGCTTCACTAATCTCTT
>Ga0134125_10007106_pt1 | contig 12653 bp, 13 predicted proteins | sample KB31751_FD_96464 | JGI IMG/M metagenome (GOLD analysis project Ga0134125, IMG submission 96464) | Terrestrial soil microbial communities with excess Nitrogen fertilizer from Kellogg Biological Station, Michigan, USA - KB3-175-1 | ecosystem: Environmental > Terrestrial > Soil > Unclassified ... | reverse complement strand
CGTCGGATCGCTCCGCTGCGCCGCGCAGGTATTCGAGGTGTCCGTTGTGGAAGGGCTGAAAGCGCCCGTGAATCATCCCCGAGCTCACTCGACGATGACTCCGGCGCCCTCCTCGACGCGGCCTATCCTCCGGATGAACAGCCGGCGGCCCGCGAATTCCGCCTCCAGTGCTGCGCCCCGCTCGGCCGGGAGCGAGACGAGCAGCCCGCCGGCGGTCTGCGGGTCGTAGCCGAGTGCCACGAGTGTCTCCGGCAACCCCTCCGTCGTGAGGTGACGTTCGGCGAAGTCGCGGTTCCGGGGGTCTCCGCTCGTCCGCACGCCTTTCCGCGCGACGTCGAGCGCACCGTCGATCGCCGGGAAGCGCTCGGACTCGAGCCGGATGCACACGCCGCTACGGTCAGCCACTTCGTGCGCATGGCCGAAGAGCCCGAAGCCCGTCACGTCGGTGACGGCGTTCGGCTCGAGGCCGCGCAGAACATCGGCTGCATCCTTGTTGAGGGTCCTCATCCAGCGGATCGCACGCTCGAGCTGCATGTCGCCCGCGTGACCTCTCTTGTACCCGGTCATGATCAGCCCTGTTCCGAGCGGCTTTGTAATGAAGACGGCGTCGCCGGGCTTCGCCCCGTTCTTCGGCCAGATCCCGTCGGGTCGCACGGTGCCGACCACGGCCAGCCCGTATTTCGGCTCGGCGTCGCGAATCGTGTGACCGCCCGCGAGCAGTCCGCCCGCCGCACGTACCTGCTGGTCCGCGGCCGCGAAGACCTCGGCGAGCATCTCCATCGGCAGCTCTTCGGGGAAAGCTGCGATCGACAGAGCGAGGAGTGGCGTACCACCCATTGCGAAGACGTCGTTGAGTGCGTTCGTCGCGGCGATCGCGCCGTAGTCGCCGGGGTCGTCGACAACCGGTGGAAAGAAGTCCAGCGTGAAGATGAGGGCACGCTCGTCGTCGAGGCGATACACCGCGGCGTCGTCGGCAGGCGCGAGGCCGACGAGCAGGTTCTCCGCCTCGGCGGGCACGAAACCCGCGAGCAACTGCTCGAGGCGCGCCGCCGAATACTTCGCGGCGCAGCCTCCGCACGCTGCGAGGTCTGTGAGCTTGACGCGTCCTGTTTCGGTGTTCAGAGGAAGCCCTCCCGAAGGGTGAACCGCGAAATGTAGGGGTCTCCGAGCCTTACGTCTACAGAGTGACGACGGTTCCCCTTGTTACGTCGAGGTAACCCCCGGTATTCCCGCTTCAGGAAATAGGCGGCGGCGCTGAGCGCCGCCGCCGTCCAGGGGAGAGGAGGAGCCTTTCGGTTCCCCCGCGCCAGAGTTCTTCGCCCTAGGCGCGGCACCTTCCGACTTGCAAAGATGGGTCCGTGGCCAGGGCCGCGCTCGTCACCGGGGGCTCGTCGGGGATCGGCCTCGCGATCGCCACCATGTTGCGGGCAGAAGGCTTCGAGCTGACGCTGGCCGCCCGAACGAAGACGAAGGTCGAGGCTGCGGCCTCCGATCTCGGCGCGCACCCTGTCACCGCGGATGTCGCGAAGGAGGAGGACTGCCGCCAAATGGTCGACGAGCACCACGAGCGGCACGGCCGACTCGATGTGCTCGTCAACTCCGCCGGTGTCGGCGTCGCCGGCGCGATCGACGAGCTCGAGCCGAAGAAGATCGACCTTCAGCTCGCCGTCAACCTGCGCGGGACGATGCTCGTCACAGCCGCCGCGCTGCCGCTTCTGCGCAAGACGAGCGGGCTCGTCGTCAATATCGCCTCGATCGCAGGAACCGGTCCGTCTCCGCAGCTGCCGGTCTACGGAGCGGCGAAGGCAGGGGTGATCCAGTTCACGAACACGCTGAACCGGGCCGAGGAGCAGCACGGCGTGCGCGCGACGGCGCTCAGCCCCGGCTTCGTCGACACACCGATGACGGACTGGGCGCCCGTCCCCCCCGAGCAGATGATCCGTCCGGAGGATTGCGCCGAGGTGGTGCGCACACTGCTACGTCTGAGTCGGTACGCAAGACTGCCGCACGTCGTGATCGAGCGAGTCGCCGCCGGAGGGTTCGGCGCGTAACTAGTCTTGAAGTCGCGTCGGCTTCACGCGCTGGCGCGCGAGAAAGCCGTCGAGCGCCGCACGGTGGACGCGAAGCACGCGTCCTACACGCACCGCGTCCAAGCGCCCGTCGTGAATCAGGCGCCGGATCGTTTCCGGATGGACGCCGAGCTGATCGGCGACTTCCCGCACACTGACGAGCGCCGAGGGGTCTTCGTTTATTGACGACACGATCAGCATCAACCCTTGCATTTCCTTGGCACGCGCGTATGGGCCAAGTGGGTCAATTGACGCCCGCCTGAGGCCTAGCGTAGGGAACGCCGAATGGCATTCTCGAGCTCTCCCGTCGAGACCGAGCCCTCGAACTTCGCCTTGATGCGGCCGTCACGGCCGACGAGAAACGTCCACGGCTCCGACGGAAGCCGCCATTGGCGCACCCACCGGTTCTGCCCTCGCCGCGGATCGTTGTCTTTGTAGATCTCGACGTGGATGAAGCGAATACCCGAGCCTTCGAAACGACGACGCGCGTGCTCGACGACGTCGACGACCGGCCCGCAGGTGCGGCTCTCGCAGTAGCGCGGCGTCGCGAACGTGACGACAAAGGGAGCGTGGGCAGCAAGAGATTCGGCGATCGAATAGCGGAGCAGTCCTCGGTCGGGAGGGACACGCGTTGTGAGCATCGCGGTCTTCCCGCCGGAACTCGCAAGCGTCGGCGTGCGCGACGGGTAGGCGCGGTCGCCGACGGCAGGAGTCGCCGACCAATCCCTCACGACGATGTCGTGGATGCCGCCGATCGCGACCTTCCCGATCGGCCGGGCAAGCACGTAGTACTTCCCAGGCGCACCCACCCGCACGTGTGCCACGTACAACGCCGGCACGTCCGCGCCCTTCGAGACGCCGGGCACGCCGACCGGCTCGAGCTTTGCAACGGTCTCTTGAAGTGGTTTCGCGCTCAGCGAGAGCGCAATCCAGAATCGCGCCGTCGGCGGAGCGATCACGCGGCCGCGGTTGTCGACGACGAGAAAGGAGACGCGCACGTCGCCGGGGGAGTAATCGTTCGTGCCGGGAATCAACACCACAGCCTGTCCGGAGCCCTTCCAGAGTCCTTCGAGTGATCCCGTCCTGGGCGCGCCCTGCTCGGAACGGCTCGTCGATGAGCCACAGCCTGCCGTCAGCGCGGCAAGCGCGAGACCGGCGAGCAAAGCGCGCACGCTTCCACTCTAGATCTCCGCGCCGTCGTGACCCCCGAGGGGCATCAGCGCGAGGGCCGGCAGCAGTGCAGCGGCGATGAGAATCGCGAAAACCGCGAAATACATCAGGCGAGCTTTGGACACGTGGTCACCTCCTTTCGGAGCGTTGAGTTAGAAGCGGACGTCTTGTAGGGCGTCGGCGGCCTGGCGATAGAGCCGAGCCGCTGTCCGATCGTCCCCGCGTCGTGTCGCAAGGTCCCCCTGGGCGACCCACGCAGACGCGCGATGGCTCCCCGAAGAGAGCTGGTCGTATGCGCGTTCACCTGCCGCGAAGGCCTCTTCGGCCTCGTCGAGGCGATCCTGCTCGAGCAACGCGCGGCCCAGGACGAGCTGGGCGTTGCCGATCTCGCTGACCTCGTCGACCCGGTCGCCGAGCAGCCGGAGCGCGTAGCGCGCTTGCTCTTCCGCGAGCGAGACGTCACCGGTTCGGAGGTGGACCTGCGCGATGCCGTTCACCGCGTGCGCCGCCTCGGCGTCGTTGCCGACTTCGAGGGCGATGCGGACTGCGTCCTTCAGGAAGTCCACCGCTTCCTCCGGGTGACCGAGCAGGAAGTTGATTCCACCGAGGTTGTTCAGCAGCCGGCCGAGATTGCCTCGATCGGAGAGCTCCTCGTACGCGGACTTCGCCCGCTCGGCGTAGGACCGCGCGAGCACCCAGTGGCCCTCGCGGTCGGCGATGATCGATGCCTGAAAATAGATGTCTGCCGCGGTGCGCTTGTCGTTCAGCCCTTCGGCGAGCTCGAGCGCACGCTCGACGTCCTCCCGCGCGGCCTCGAGGTCGCGGCGGCGGCGGTAGCAGCGTGAGCGCCACGCAAGGATGTTCGAGCGAAGCTGGTCCGACGGGATCTCGGAGCGTTCCGCGAGCTTGAGCCCTTCGTCGAACAGCCCGATCGCCGTCTGGATGCTGTTCAGCTTGTAACGCGCGACACCGAGCCGGAAGAGGACATCGGCTCGCTCCACGTCGGAGAACGTCGTGCGTTCGGTGAGCGCTCGGGCGCGCTCGAGCAACGCGATCGCCTCGCGAACTTCGCCGGCGCGCATGCGCACGGTCGCCTCGCCGGAAAGGGCACGCGCCTCGAGCTCGGGCTGGCCGGTGGCCAGCACGGCGGCGCGGATCTTCTCGAACTCCTCCAGAGCCTCGTCGTTTCGACGCGCTTCGAGCAACGCGTCGGCGCGGGCGAGAGCGGCGTCGACCCGGCCGCGCTCGTCCGCGGAGATGCCGTTCGCGAGGAAGCCTGCGTCGACACCGAGCCGCTCCGCGAGCCAGAGGATCGTCTCGGGGGTCGGCCGGGTCTTCCCACGCTCGATCTGGCTGACGTACTCCTTCGAGAACCGGTCGCCGGCAAGGTCGGTCTGGGTCAGCGCCGCGGCGACACGAAGCTGGCGTAGGCGCTCGCCGAGCCGAAGCCCGGCCTGAGCGGCGGAGGCTCGCTGCTGCTGCTGACGAATGGCGGTCGAGTCAGACACGTGCGGCGTAGTAGTACTTCATGCTTCACCCAACTTCAACCTGTCCCTTCGGGCATCCCCCAAAAAGGTCATGTTTGGGGCTAAAACCGGTCAAGCAAGCCTAACTCAAATCACTTGACCGAGCTACTTGACAGGCTCGGGGAACGCTCCTAGAGTGAGGCAATCTTGCAACCGAGCCAGACGCCAGGGTCGGCTGCAGGAGGCGCTTCACCAGGTGGACTCCAACCGGGGCGTGGCTGGGCCGCAGAGCCAAGTTCCGGAGAGACCGCCACAGAGGGCGGAGTCGCCTAACAGGAATCGACCCCCGGAGCCGCAGCCGGGGGTCTTCCTCTTTCTAGGGCTCGTCGGCGAGAGCGACGCCGATTGATTCCGCCGCGCCTTCGCGGCGCGGCAGCGGACGCACCGTCAGGACCGAGATGATCGCGCCCACGAGAACGAGCGCCGCGCCGACGTGTACCGCTCGGTGATAGCCGACCACGAACTGGTCAGGCCACAGCGGACTCGTCGGCAGAACGCTGACGCTCGTGGCCACAAGCGCGCCCATGATCGCGACCCCGAGCGATCCGCCGACCTGGCGCATGCTGTTGATCACCGCGGAGCCCACGCCGGCCTGCGCGACCGGAACGGAGCCCATCGCCGCGGCAGTCGTCGGCGCCATCGTGACCGCCATCCCGACGCCGCCCACGAGCAGGGCAGGAAGGATGTTCCAGAAGGATGAGCTGCCGTCGAGCGTCCCGAAGAGAAGGAGCGAGATCGCGAGCAGGGTCATCCCCGCTCCCATCAGCCATCGTGCTCCGACCCGATCGGAGAACCTGCCTGCGGCCGGGGCGACGAGGATGATCAGAACGGTCATCGGCAAGAACGTCGCGCCTGTCTCGATCGCGCTGTAGCCGAGGACGCGCTGCAGGAAGAGCGAGTTGTAGAAGAAGATTCCGAACAGCGCGAGCCCGACGAACAGCATCGCGGCGTTGGCACCGGCGAACGTCGGATTCTTGAACAGTGAGAGATCGAGCATCGGCAGGCGCTGACGGAGCTCGAGCAGGACGAACACGGTCAGAGACACCACTGCGATCGCGAACAAGGTGAGAACGCGTGTGGACGTCCAGGCGTGATCATTCGTCTCGATCAGACCGTAGGTGAGGGCGAAGAGACCGACCCCCGAGGTGATCAGGCCGGGTAAGTCGAGTCTCTGCTCCTTCGACGTGTCCTTCGTCTCGTCGATGAAGAGCCGCGCCGCGATCACGCCGAGCACGCCGACGGGAATGTTGATGAAGAAGATCCAGCTCCAGTTGACCTTCTCCGTCAGCAGGCCGCCCACGATCGGGCCGATCGCCAGCGCAAGCGCGGAGACCCCCGCCCAGATGCCGATCGCGGTTCCTCGCTGCCGCGGCGGGAAGGTCGCGGTGATGATCGACAGCGTCGCCGGGTTCATCAGCGCGGCGCCAACACCCTGCACGGTGCGCGCAGCGATGAGCGAGGTCGCCCCGCCCGCGAGGCCGCACCACAGTGAAGCGCCGGTGAAGACAACGAGGCCCGCGATGAAGATCGCCCGTCGCCCGAGCATGTCGGCGAGCTTCCCGCCGGTGAGAAGGAGCACGCCGAACGTGAGGGCGTAGGCGTTCACGACCCACTCGAGCTCCGAGATGCTGATGCCGAGGTCCTGCTGGATCGACGGCAGCGCCACGTTCACGACCGTGTTGTCGAGCATGATCATGAACAGCCCAACCGCAACTGCGACGAGGGTCCACCACTTGCGGTTCTCCGGCGTGAACAGTCGAGCACGCATCTCTGAGAGGTTAGAGCACGCTCCCCGGCCGACGTCGGGCGGCTACCCGTACGCTTCGCACGTGCCCGACTTCATCTGGAGCCCGACCCGCGCGGACGTCGAGAGCGCGAACCTGACAAGGCTCGCACGCAAGCTCGGCGTCGAAGGTTACGTGGACCTCCACCGCATCTCGATCGAGGAGCCCGAGCGCTTCTGGCCCGCTCTGATCGAGGATCTCGACCTCGAGTTCTCGGAGCCGTGGGAGCAAGTCGTGGACACCTCGCGCGGCGACGAGTGGGCAACCTGGTTCACCGGTGGGAAGCTCAATCTCGCCTGGAACTGCGTCCACAAGTGGGCGGCCGGGGAGCTGGCCGAGGAGGAGGCGGCGATCTGGCACGGCGAGGACGGCTCACGCATGTCGCTGACGTGGGGCGAGCTGTCCGACGAGGTCTTTCGCGTGGCCGAAGGGCTCGCGTCGATCGGCATCGGTCCCGGCGACGCGGTCGGGATCTTCCTACCGATGTCGCCGCAGGTCGCGATCGCATCGCATGCCTGCGCACATCTCGGCGCGGTGCAGGTGCCGATCTTCTCCGGCTTCGCTCCGCCGGCGATCGCCGCTCGGCTCGCCGACGCCAAGGCGAAGGCACTGATCACCGCGGACGGCTCGCTTCGTCGCGGACAGGTCGTGCCGATGAAGGAGATCGCGGACGAGGCGCTCGAATCGTCACCGACGGTGACGCACACTGTCGTCTGGCGCCGGCTCGGACTCGACGACGTCCCGATGACGATCGGTCGCGACCGCTTCTGGGACGAGCTCACTGAGAAGACGTCCGGGGATCTCCCCCCGAAGCAGGTCGACTCCGAACATCCCTACCTGCTTGCGTACACGTCGGGAACGACCGGTAAGCCGAAGGGAGCGCTCCACGTCCAGGGCGGGTTCCTCGTCTCGATCGCACGCGAGGTTGCCTACCAGGCGAACGTCAAGCCGGGCGATCGCATCCACTTCGCCACGGACATGGGTTGGATCATGGGGCCGTGGACCGTTGTCGGCGGCGGCGCCTGCGGCGCGACGGTCGTCTACGCGGAGGGAGCACCGGACTTTCCGGCGGACCGGATCTGGAAGCTCGTCGAGTCCGAGCGCGTGACGATGCTCGGCGTCTCGCCGACCCTCGTGCGCGCGCTGATTCCGAAAGGCGACCCTGAGTCGGACATGTCGTCGCTGAAGGCGATGTGCACGACCGGCGAGCCGTGGAACAAGGACCCGTACCGTTGGCTCTTCGACAAGGTCGGGGGCGGCACGACGCCGATCGTGAACTGCTCCGGCGGCACCGAGGTCGGCGCCTGCTTTCTCACGACGTGCGTCACCGAGCCGATCAAGCCGGTCGCGCTCGGCTTTCCGGCGCTCGGCCAGGACATGGACGTGTACGGACCGGACGGCACGCCCGTGCGCGGCGAAGTGGGCGAGCTCGTCTGCAAACGCCCCTGGCCGGGGATGACGCGCGGCATCTGGGGTGACGACGAGCGTTACCTCGACGCGTACTGGCGGCGCTTCCCCGGAGTCTGGACGCACGGCGACTGGGCATCGATCGACGAGGACGGTTACTGGTACCTGCACGGACGCTCCGACGACACGCTCAACATCGCCGGCAAGCGCATCGGCCCCGCCGAGCTCGAGTCGGCCGCCGTGGGTCACGGCGCCGTCGCCGAAGCTGCCGCGATCGGCGTCCCACACGAGGTGAAAGGCGAGGTCGCCTGGATCTTCTGCGTGCTGAAGCCCGGCAACGAAGCGACCCCGGCCTGTGCGCTCGAGATCTCGACCGCGGTGACCGACGAGCTGGGAAAGGCGTTCAGGCCCGAGCGGATCGTGTTCGTGTCGGCCCTCCCGAAGACCCGGAGCGCCAAGATCGTGCGCCGGGCCGTGCGGGCCCGGGTTTTGGGCAAGGAGCAGGGAGATCTCTCCTCGCTGGAGAACCCGGAGGCCCTCGACGAGATCGGCGAGGCAGCCGGCCGGGCCTAGCTTTATACTTTTCGGCGAATACGCGTACGAAATACGAACTTGAATGTAAATTTGGCGGGAGGAACGCGCATGGTTTCCGCCAAATGGGCATCTAGTTGGTCGACCCGGTATGGGACTCGCCGTCTCCCTCACCGCGATCGTGCTCGGTTTGGCCGCGCCAGCGGGAGCCGTTCGACAAGGCTCCGACTCCGCCGCCCTGGCAGCCGTAGCGTCGGCGTGCGCCGGCGCGACGACTGCCGCCGGAGACGAGCACTCGCGACTCGAGGCGATGTACTGCGGCATCAACGTCGTGCGCCGGAACTACGGACTGCATGTCGTCCGAGGCAATAGGCCGCTGAACCGGTCGTCGATCCTGAAAGCGGACGCAGTTCGGCGGTGCGGCTTCTCGCACACGCCCTGCGGCATGTCGTTCGCACGAACGTTTCAGAAGGCCGGTTACCTCCCCGCGCGGGCGTTCGGCGAGAACCTGGCCTGGGGTCAAGGAGAGCTCGGCTCACCCATGCACACGCTGCAGCTGTGGCTGAACTCGCCGCCGCATCGCAAGAACCTCCTCGGGAGCAGATGGCGCGACCTGGGGATCGCTTACGAGAGCGGGCACATGTTCGGCCGGGACGGCGTGGCCCTCTGGGTGCTGCAGCTCGGCCGGCGTCGCTAAGTTTTCGCCTCAGAGTCGCAAACAGCTAGACTGAGCGCGTGCGGCTGGCATTGGCCCAGATCAACCCGGTCGTCGGCGATCTCGTGGGTAACCGCGAGCTGATTCTCGAACGGCTCTCCGACGCCAGGTCGAACTCCGCCGACCTCGTCGTCTTCCCGGAGCTGGCCGTCACCGGGTACCCGCCTGAGGACCTCCTGCTCCGGCCCGGGTTCATCCGTGCCGCCGAGGAGTCGGTCGAGCAGATCGCACTGGAGACGCGCGGAACGACAGTCCTCGTCGGCGCGCCTCATTTCGACCGGGATCTCTACAACGCGTGCTACGTCCTCTCTGGCGGTGAGGTCAAGGCCATCTACAGGAAGCGCTTCCTGCCGAACTACGGCGTCTTCGACGAGGACAGGTATTTCGCACCCGGTCGAGACCTCGTTCTCCTCGAGCACGGGAAGACGCTCATCGGCCCGACCGTCTGCGAGGACATGTGGCAGCCGGGGCCACCTGCGACGGACCTTGCGCTCGCTGGTGCGGAGCTGCTCGTCAACATCTCCGCCTCGCCGTTCTACGTTGGACGCGACCGTGAGCGAGAGGAGATGTTCGTCACGCGCGCGCGCGACAACTCGTGCTTCGTCGCTTTTTGCAATGCCGTCGGCGGACAGGACGAGCTGATCTTCGACGGGCACTCCGTCGTCATCGACGACGAAGGCAAGGTGATCGCACGCGCTCCCGGCTTCGAGGAGGCACTGCTGTTCGCCGACATCGAGCCGCGGGAAGTGATCGGCCGGCGCCTGCGTGACGTTCGGCGCCGCGCGCTTGCGCGCGAACGCGAGACGATCCCGCCGGTGGACATCATCCATGTCGGCTCGCGCGGCCCTTCGCAGAACGGGAGCAAGGTCACCGTCGAGGTTGCGCCGTTCGTGGACGAGCTGGAGCAGATGCGAGGCGCGCTCGAGCTCGGGCTTCGGGACTATGTGAGCAAGAACGGCTTTCGCGAGGTCGTCGTCGGCGTTTCCGGCGGAATCGATTCCGCCGTGACCGCCGCACTCGCGGTAGAGGCGCTCGGGCCCGACCGCGTGCATTGCGTGTCGATGCCTTCGCGGTATTCATCCGAAGAGACGCGGTCCGACGCGCGACGGCTCGCCGAGAGCCTCGGCTGTGCGTTCAGAGAGATTCCGATCGGCGCGATCGTCGACGCATTCGGCGACGCGCTCGCCAAAACCTTCGAGGGGCGTGAGCCCGATCTTGCCGAGGAGAACATCCAGGCGCGCGCGCGCGGCGTCCTGCTCATGGCTCTCTCGAACAAGTTCGGCTGGATGCTGGTTGCGACCGGCAACAAGTCCGAGCTCTCGGTCGGCTACGCGACGCTCTACGGCGACATGGCGGGCGGATTCGCGCTGCTGAAGGACGTGTACAAGACGGATGTCTTCCGCCTCGCGCGCTACCTCAACGAGAGGGCTGGGCGGGAGCTGATCCCGACGTCGATCATCGAGCGCGCCCCGAGCGCCGAGCTGCGTGACAACCAGCTCGACGAGGACTCACTCCCGCCCTACCCGAAGCTCGACGAAGTGCTGGAGCAGTACGTCGAGCACGATCGCACGCTCGAGGAGCTCTCCGCGGACGGCTTCGACCGAGACGTCGTCGAGCGCGCCGTCTCGATGGTCGACCGGGCGGAGTACAAGCGCCGGCAGGCGCCGCCCGGCGTGAAGATCCACCCGAAGGCATTCGGCCGCGATCGCAGAACGCCGATCACGAACCGCTGGCGCGGCTAGACGCGGCCGCGAGCCGACGAAACCAGCGCAGGCGCTCGTCCCAGGGCACCGCAGCGTTCGCCGGGGACGTCGACGGGAGCACGAAGAGCTGCGTGTCGCCGAGCTTGCGCTCCTGCACGCCGAGCTCGGGCCGATGGCCGAACGTGCCGCGGTACGCCTCCTTGCCGACGAAGCCGATCCACGCCGGGCGTAGCTCGCTCGCGATTCCCGCCAGCCGGTCGCCTGCCCCCTCGAAGTCCGCCTTGCGCAGATCCCCCGAGCCCGGCGTGGTGCGGGACGCGGCGTTCGTGACGCCGACGCCATACGCGGGAAGCTCGAACTGCTCGCCAGGCTCGAGCAGGCGCGGCGTGAAGCCGGCAGCGTGCAAGAGCCGCCAGAAGTCGTTCCGAGGATTGGCGAAGTGCGCCGCTGCAGCTGCGGAGACGCGTCCCGGGTTGATGCCGCAGAAGAGCACCCGCAACCCGGGCGCCAGAACGTCGGGGACAGCCGAGTCAGGCTGCTTCGGGCTCGGCGAGCTCGGCGGGGTCACGCGCTTCGAGGAACTCCTCGAAGCGGACCCGCAAGGCCTCGCCTTCGATCCCGAGCTCGCGGCGCGCACGGCGAGGCTCGAGTCTCACGATCCGGACGGTCTCGTCCCAACCGCCATAACACCGGGCATAACATTCGGCCTCGCTGAGGGGCCGCAGTCTTCGCATGAACGAACAGTACGCCGCCGTCCGGACGGTTCCTCCGCATCCCTGGGCAGGATAGGACTGTGGCAACCGGGGCGAAGGAATTCCGCTACGCCGTCGCGCTCGATCGCGCGGGCCGGGTCACGGCCAACGGACACGCGCCGCTCGACCTCGACCCGGCGTGGACGCCGGAGCACCTGGTTCTCGCCGGCCTCGTGCGCTGCACGCTCCAGAGCTTGAGGTTCCACTCCGACCGCGAGGGGATCGACTTCGTCGCGAGCGCAGCTGTCTCGGGGACGGTGACGAGGCGCCCCGAAGACGGCCGTTACGCATTCGTCGACCTCGACGTCGAGCTCGATCTCGAGCTCGAGCCGGTGCCGCCGGGCGACGAGCTCACCGCGCTGCTGGCCAAGGCCGAGCGGGACTGTTTCATTGGCGCCTCGCTGAAGCCCTCACCGCGCTACCGCTGGCGCGTGAACGGAACGGCGCTCTAGCTTCGCTCGAGCGGCGACATGGTCAGGCCGTAGTCGCGAAGCTGCTGCCAGTAGTGCTCGGCGACTTCCTTGTGCCCTGACCAGACGATCGCGCGGCCACTCGAGTGGATCCGGTCGGCAAACCGCAGACCCTGGTCGTACGACACCTCGGGCAGCGTCGACGCGAGCGCGCTGGCGACTCCCTGGAAGGTGTTGTGGTTGTCGTTCAGCACGATGACGTTCCACGGCGCGCCGAGACCGGTGCCCGTTCCCTGGTCGATGCGCTCTTTCGTCGCCGGAGCCATATACCAATCGTAGTAACGTCTAGAACGGTGTCCACCGTCACCTTCGACGTCGAGGCCGTCCGCGCGCGGTACTCGGCCCTGCGCCAGCCGCTTGCCTTCTTCGACGGCCCCGGCGGCACCCAGGTGCCGGACGACGTCATCGACGCCGTTTCGCGCTACTACCGCGAGTCGAATGCCAACGTGAGCGGCCCGTACGAGACGAGCCGGCGAACAGAGGCGCTCGTGACCCAGGCGCGTCTCACCGCCGGAGAGTTCCTCGG
>Ga0134125_10007105_pt1 | contig 12653 bp, 10 predicted proteins | sample KB31751_FD_96464 | JGI IMG/M metagenome (GOLD analysis project Ga0134125, IMG submission 96464) | Terrestrial soil microbial communities with excess Nitrogen fertilizer from Kellogg Biological Station, Michigan, USA - KB3-175-1 | ecosystem: Environmental > Terrestrial > Soil > Unclassified ... | reverse complement strand
CCAGCTCCTGGCGGCAGGTCCTATTGCCTGCGAGCGGAGCCCCGCCATCGCCCGGGTGCTATGGAGTGCGTTGCTCCAAGCCCGCGGCGCCGCATCAACCGGCGGCGGGTTTTCCCGGTGACGCCGGCCCGGTGAGTTCTGAGCCGTATCTCCGGCCCGTCTCTCACCGCTGCTCCATCCTCACGGCGTCCCATGACGACGCCCCTCGACGAGCAGGACCAAGGACTATAGGCACGTATCCTAGGAACGGTCAACAGTCCTTTTAAAAGATTTCGTGCTGCGGTGCGGCGGGGCGGGCCTCGCCGCACGCGCCCTCTCCCCTTGTGGGAGAGGGCAGCCGCAGCATTGCAACGAAAAAGAATGGGTGAGGGATCGACCCCTCACCCGTCATCATGCCTTGAGAGTCTCTCAATGCCCTCTCCCACAAGGGGAGAGGGCGTGGCGACGGTCACTGCTTGCCAATTCCGCCATCCCATGCGACCGAACGGCCATGGACGTCACCATCAACGACGGCAAGCTCTCCGCCCACGCGCTGCGCGCCGCGGTGCTCGGCGAGGTGCACGCGCGGCCGTTCACCGCGATCGAGACGCCGCGGCGCATCCTGCATTTCGCCTTCGACACCGCCGGCGAGCGGGCAAAAGCCGACCGCGCCGCCTTTACCGCACTCTGCATCAAGCGCGGCGTCGAAGCGCCGAAGCCCGGCGACAAGCAGCACCGCGTCAGCCTTGGCGGCGCCACGCTGCGCTGGGAGCAGCACTCCGAATTCACCACCTATACCTGGGAGATGCCGGCCGAGGGCAATACGCCGTTCTACCCGGCGGCGGCCTCGCTCGCCGCGCCGATGGCGGCGCTGCCGCAGCCCGGGCCTCTCCTCGTCGCGCTCGACCTGCACCTGACGGCGGAGCGAAGCCCGCGCATTGCGCTCGACACGCTGTTCGACCGCGCCAGCCTCGCGGTCGCGGAGAACGCCGACGGCGACGCCGTCTTCGCCAGCGATTTCCGCGCCGACGCCGCCGGCTTCGTGCGCATCCTCGTCATCGACCGCAAGCTCGGCCCCGAGCGCGCCGGCGCGCTGGTGCAGCGGCTGGTCGAGACCGAGACCTACCGCACGCTGGCGCTGCTCGGCCTGCCCGAGGCGCAGCGGCTGGCGCCGTCGATCGCGCGCATCGAGCACCGGCTGATGGAAGTCACCGAGGAGATGCGCTCGACCGAGAAGCTGATCGACAATCACCGCCTGCTCGACGAATTGACCGCGCTCGCCGCCGAGCTCGAGGCCGGCGCCGCGGCGAGCCTGTTCCGCTTCGGCGCCAGCCGCGCCTATAACGAGATCGTGCAGCTGCGCCTGCAGACCATCGGCGAGCGTGCGGTCGAGGGCTTCCCGACCTGGACCTCGTTTTTGGCGCGGCGCATGGCGCCGGCGATGCGCACTTGCATCACCACCGAGGAGCGGCAGGCGAATTTATCACGCAAGCTGGCGCGCGCCGCCAACCTGTTGCGCACGCGCGTCGACGTCGAGCTCGAGCAGCAGAACCGCGATCTGCTGAAGTCGATGAACGCGCGCACGCGATTGCAAATCAGGTTGCAGACGACGGTCGAAGGCCTGTCGGTCGCCGCGATCAGCTATTACGTCGTCGGCCTGTTCGGGCACGTGCTCGACGGCATCGCCGGCGCCGGCGTTCATTTCAACACCAGTATCGCGACCGCGGCGCTCGTGCCGGTGGCGGTGGCGGTCATCTGGTTCATCGTGCGGCGCATCCGGCGCCGGCACATCAGCGGCAGCGGCGCGGACGAGTGAGAGCGTTCGTCGCAGTGCCCTCTCCTCTTGTGGGAGAGAGCAGCCGCAGTATTTGCAAATAAAAATGCCCTCTCCCACAAGGAGAGAGGGCGCAATAACGGGCTTCGCGTGTGACACTTCGTTCCGCCGCGGAAAGACTGTCCATGCCGCGCGGCAGATTCCGGCCGCGCGCGAACCGGTGTAATGTTCCGGCCATGTCCGCCGCGGCCGACGCATTGACGCAGCAGTTCCTCACCTGGGTGGCGGAGGCGCCGCGCTCTTACGCCGACGCGGACGCGTGGCGGCGCAGCTGCCCGCATTTCGCCATCTGGGAAGACGCGATTTCCGACGGCCTCGTCCGCTTCGAGAACGGCGGCACGCGCGAACAATCGCGGCTGACGCTGACGGCGGAAGGACGGAAGCGGCTCGTTCAGAAGTGAACAGAGATCGCCCAACTGCCTCTCGACTCCCCTCCCCCCGCCGCTTCGCGGTGGGAGGGTGAAGCCGGTGAGCGGGAGGGTGAAAGAAGGGAAGCGTGAACCCCGGCGGCCCGCGCGGGTTGGCACACGGTTTGATCAAACGTGCCGCATGAACAAGCGCCCCGCATGAACAAGGACGCCGATCCGAGACTCGTCTGGCTGGCCACCGTGCTGGCGGCCGCGGCGCTCGTCGTCTTCCTCGCGCACCACGCCTAAGGCTGGGGCCGCGCCCGGCCCGGGACCGCAGCCGCTTGCGGCTTGACGGCGGCGGGGGCCTTCGGCACACTAGAACAAATAGAGAACATTAGCGTTGGGACAGGGCGGACGCGCGAGCGCGTCCGAACGGCATTCCGTCGCAGCGCCAGAGGCTTGGACGATGATCGAGGAACTTCGCCGGCGCCTGCGCGGCCTTGAAAAGCCCCCCGGGCTCGAGGACGGCCCGGCGGCGCTGCCGCTCGGCGCAGGCGCCGTCGATACCGTGCTCGGCGGCGGCCTGATGCGCGGCGCGCTGCACGAGATCGCGGCCTCAAGCGAGGCGCATGTCGCCGCGGCGACGGGGTTCGCCATGGGGGTGGCGGCGCGCGCCGCGAAGAACGCGGTCTGGATCGCCGAGGAGATGAGCGCGCTGGAGAGCGGCGCGCTTTACGGGCCCGGCCTCGACGGCTTCGGCCTTGCGCCCGAGCGGCTCGTCACGGTCGCGGTGGCGCAGCGGCGCGGCCTCTTGTGGGCGATGGAAGAGGCGCTGCGCTGCCGCGCGGTCGCCTGTGTCATCGGCGAGATGCGGCACGGCGCGCTCGACGCGGTCGCGGCGCGGCGGCTCTCGCTCGCCGCGGCGGAGAGCGGTGCGCTGGCGCTCATCCTGCGCGCGGCGCCGGAGGACGACGCCTCCACCGCCGCGACGCGGTGGGTGATCGGCGCCGCTGCGTCGACGCACGCGCACCCGCGTTTCACCGTCGCGCTCGTGCGCAACCGGCGCGGGGCGCGCGGGCAATGGATCCTCGAATGGAGTGACAGCGATGGCCGTTTCGCGCTCGCAGCGCATGCTCAGCCTGTGGCTCAGCCGGTTCGCCACCGACCGCATCAGAAGGTCGCGTGAGATTGCGGCGCCGCTCGCCGTCTACGGCCGGCGCGGCAATGCCGACGTGCTGACCGCGGTCGACGGCGCCGCGGCGCGCATCGGCCTGACGCCCGGCCTCGCGCTGACGCAGGCGCGCGCGATGCATCCGGCGCTCGAGGCTGTGCCGGAGGACGCCAACGCCGACGCGACGCTGCTCGATCAGATCGCCGACTGGTGCCTGCGCTACACGCCGCTGGTCGCCTGCGACGCGCCGGACGGATTGCTCATGGACATCACCGGCTGCGCGCATCTTTATGGCGGCGAGGCCGCGCTCATCGCCGATGTGTCCGCGCGGCTCGACCGCGCCGGCTTTGCCTTTGCCATCGCGGTGGCCGGCGCGACCGGCGCGGCGCACGCCGCCGCGCGTTACGGCGCGCATGGCAGTCACGCCAATGGCGACGAGCGCAAGGTGCTGTCGCCGCTGCCGCTCGCGGCCCTGCGCCTGCCGCCGGACACGGTCGCGTCGCTGGCGCGCGTTGGTCTCAAACGCGTCGGCGACATCATCGACCTGCCGCGCAGCCCGATCACCGCACGCTTCGGCGGCGCCGTCGTGCGGCAGCTCGACCGCGCGCTGGCGCTGGAAGACGAGCCGCTGTCGCCGCGGCTGCCGGTCGCGCCCTACGCCGCCGAGCAGCGTTTCGCCGAGCCGATCGCGCGCGAGGAGGACGTGCTGGCGGTCACCGAACGGCTGGCGCAGCGCCTGAAGGCGGCGCTGGAGCGGCGCGGCGACGGCGCGCGCCGCATCGAGCTCACATTGTTCCGCACCGACGGCGCGCTGCGCCGCATCGCCGCCGGCACGTCGCGGCCCATGCGCGACGCGGCCGAGATCCGCGCGCTGTTCACCGAGCGGCTCGCCGCGCTTTCAGACGCGCTCGATCCCGGCTTCGGCTTCGACATGGCGCGGCTGTCGGTGCTCACCGCCGAGCCTTGCGCGCCGGAGCAGATCGGCATCGGCGGCGGCGATGAGACGAAAGAGATAAACCGCCTCGTCGATCGGCTGTCCGCGCGGCTTGGCTCGCAGCGCGTGCGGCGGCTGATCGCGCAGGACAGCCACCTGCCGGAGATCGCGGCGGCCGCGATGCCGGCGCAGGCGACCGGCACCGACGACGGCTGGGCGGCGTTCCGCGCCTATCGCGCCGCGGCCGAGCTTGCGCCGCGGCCGCTACGGCTATTCGCGCGGCCGGAGCCGATCGAGGCGGTGGCCGAAGTGCCGGACGGGCCGCCTTTGCGCTTCAGGTGGCGGCGCGCGCTGCATGAAGTGATTTCGGCCGAAGGGCCCGAGCGCATCGAAGGCACCTGGTGGAGCGAGCACGGCGGACCGGCGCGCGATTATTTCCGCGTCGAGGACAGAAGCGGTCTTCGTTTCTGGCTGTTCCGCGCCGGCCTCTATCGCGACCTCGCGCCGGGCGACGCGGCGCCGGCCTGGTTCGTGCACGGGACGTTTGCGTGAGTTCTTGTTCTCATGGCGAGGAGCGCGGTGAAACCGCGCGTCTCGAACCATGAGGACGCCGCCTTCATCCTTCGAGACGCCGCGCTTCGCGCGGCTCCTCAGGATGAGGCGGACAGTGTTCGTGAGTTGAGTCCATGCCCTACCTCGAATTCGCCGTCGCCTCGAACTTCTCGTTCCTGCGCGGCGCGTCGCACCCGGAAGAACTCATGGTGCAGGCCGCCCATGCGGGGCTCGCCGGCATCGGGATCTGCGATCGCAATTCGGTCGCCGGTGTCGTGCGCGCGCATCTGGCCAAACGCGAGCACGATCTGCCGCTCGTCTATCATCCCGGCGCGCGGCTTACCTTTGCCGACGGCACGCCGGACATTCTCGTCTATCCGCGCGACCGCGCCGGCTGGGGCCGGCTGACGCGGCTGCTGACCGTCGGCAACCTGCGCGGCAAGAAGGGCGAATGCATCCTCACGCGCGACGATCTCATCGCGCATGCGTTCGGGCTCGAGCTCGTCGCGCTCGGCGGCAATGCGTCGCTGCTGCGCGAATTGCGCGCCGCGGCACCCGGACGCGTGCGGCTGGCCGCGTCGATGCTCTACCGCGGCAACGACCGCGTGCGCCTTGCCCGTTTCAGGCAGACCGCCCGTGACGCGCAGGTGCCTCTGATCGCCGTCAACGACGTACACATGCATCATCCCGACCGGCGGCCGCTGGCCGACGTGCTCACCTGCATCCGCGAGAAGACGACGATCGACCGGGCCGGGCGCAAGCTCGCCGCCAACGCGGAACGGCATCTCAAGTCACCGGCGGAGATGGCGCGGCTGTTCCGCGACGCGCCGGAGGCGATCGAGGAGACGCTGGCGCTGTCGGAAGCGCTCACCTTCTCGCTCGACGAACTCAAATACGAATACCCGGACGAGCAGATCGACGGCTTCTCCTCGCCGCAGGACGCACTCGAACATCTCGTCTGGCAGGGCGCGGCGCGGCGTTATCCGGACGGCATCGACGACGCCGTCCACGCCACGCTTGCCAACGAGTTCGCGCTGATCGCGCAGCTCAACTACGCGCCCTACTTTCTCACCGTCTACGACATCGTCACCTATGCGCGCTCGCAGGGCATTCTTTGCCAGGGCCGCGGCTCGGCGGCGAACTCGACGGTCTGCTACTGCCTCGGCATCACCGAAGTCGACCCGGTGCGCGGCGGGCTTTTGTTCGAGCGCTTCATCTCGCCGGAGCGGCGCGAGCCGCCGGACATCGACGTCGACTTCGAACACGAGCGGCGCGAGGAGGTGATCCAGTACATCTACCGCAAATACGGCCGCGAGCGCGCCGGCATCGCCGCCACGGTGATCAGCTACCGCGGCCGCTCGGCGATCCGCGAGGTCGGCAAGGCCTTCGGCCTGTCGGAAGACGCTATCGGCGCGCTGTCGTCGTCGATCTGGGGCGGCGGCGGCGGCGGCGCGGTCACGCGCGACGCGGTGACGCGCACGGGGCTCGATCCGCGGAGCGTGCGCATGCAGAAGGTTCTCGCGCTCGCCGCCGAGATCAACGGCTTCCCGCGGCATCTCTCGCAGCACGTCGGCGGCTTCGTCATCACGCACAGCCGGCTCGACGAGGTCGTTCCGATCGGCAACGCGGCGATGGACGACCGCACCTTCATCGAATGGGACAAGGACGACATCGACGCGCTCGGCATTCTGAAGATCGACGTGCTCGGGCTCGGGATGCTGTCGTGCGTGCGCAAGGCGCTGGATCTGGTGCAAAGGCATTATGGAGAGGCGCTGCCGGCGCCACCGCCCCGCCTCGACCTCTCCTTTATCCCGCCGGAGGACGAAGCCGTCTACCGCATGCTGTGCCGCGCCGATTCGCTTGGCGTGTTCCAGGTGGAAAGCCGCGCGCAGATGACCATGCTGCCGCGGCTGAGACCGCAAATGTTCTACGACCTCGTCATCGAGGTGGCGATCGTGCGCCCCGGCCCGATCCAGGGCGACATGGTGCATCCTTATCTGCGGCGGCGGCAGGGACGCGAGCCGGTCACCTATCCGTCTCAGGCGCTCGACGCCGTGCTGTCGAAGACGCTCGGCGTGCCGCTGTTCCAGGAGCAGGCGATGAAGATCGCCATCGTCGCCGCCGGCTTCACGCCGGCCGAGGCCGACAAGCTCCGCCGCGCCATGGCGACGTTCAAGCGCGTCGGCACCATCGGCACGTTCCAGCGCAAGATGATCGACGGCATGCTTGCGAACGGCTACGCGCGCGATTTCGCCGAGCGCTGCTTCCAGCAGATCGAGGGCTTCGGCGAATACGGCTTCCCCGAAAGCCACGCCGCGAGCTTCGCGCTGCTCGTCTACGCCTCGGCGTGGCTGAAGTGCCGCTATCCGGACGCCTTCGCCGCGGCGCTGCTGAACGCGCAGCCGATGGGCTTCTACGCACCGGCGCAGATCGTGCGCGACGCGCGCGAGCACGGCGTTACGGTGCGGCCGCCGGATGTCAATTTCTCGGACTGGGATTCGACCCTGGAGCCGGACCGGAGCGCGGCCGGGCATGTGCACGACTTGCATCGCGACATGCGCGGCGACATTCACACGACGCACGCGATCCGCCTTGGCTTACGCGAGATCAAGGGACTGAAGGAGGAGGATGGGCGGAGGATTGTGGAGAGGCGTGGCGCCACTCCCCTCCCCGCCACGCGCGAGAGCGCGTGGGGGGAGGGAAAATACGACTCCCTGCGCGACCTCTGGCTGCGCACGGCCTTGTCGCCGCGCGTGCTGGAGCGGCTGGCCGACGCCGACGCCTTCTCCTCGCTCGGGCTCACACGCCGCGACGCGCTGTGGGCGGCGAAGGCGCTCGGCCGTGTGGGTGATGGCGACGACGATCTGCCGTTGTTTGCGGCACCTCGTGTCCCGGGCGCGGCGCAGCACGAGCGAAGCGACGTGGTGCGCCGCAGAACCGGGACCCAGCTATCTTTTGAAGAAACCGGGATCCCGGATCAGCGGTGCAGCACTTCGTGCCGCACCGCATCCGGGACACAAGAGCCCGACGTCACGCTGCCGCCCATGCCGATCGGCGAGGAGGTCGTCAACGACTACCGTTTCCTGCGCCTGTCGCTGCGCGCGCATCCGGCCGAGTTCCTGCGCGGCGATTTGAGCCAGCGCGGCATCCTGCGCAACGACGGCTTGCGCACGACGCCGTCCAATGCGCGCGCCACCGTCTCCGGCCTCGTCACCTGCCGGCAGCGGCCGGGCTCGGCCAACGGCGTCATCTTCATGACCATCGAGGACGAGACGGCGATGGCCAACATCATCGTCTGGCCGAAGACGTTCGAGCGCCTGCGGCCGATCGTGCTCGGCGCGCGCTACGTCGCGGTGCGCGGCAAGGTGCAGGAGGAGTCGGGCGTCATCCACGTCGTCGCCGAGCACATCGAGGATTTGACGCACCTGCTCGGACGCCTCACCGAGCACGGCATGGAGATCGACGCGCTGGCGCGCTGCGACGAAGTGCGCCGGCCGGTCGAGGAATTGCGCGAGGCGCGCGCCGATGGCGGCCGCGAAAGCCGGCTCGAGCGGCTGATGCGCGAGGTGCCCGAGCTTGCCGCCGATCTCGACACCACGGCGCGCGGCTCGGCGCACGCGCCGTCACGCAAGGCGGGGTAGTGCGCCTGCGGTCGTCGCTATGCCCTCTCCCGCAAGGGGAGAGGGCGCAGCGACGAGCGCCCTCAATCCGGGATCACCCCGCCCCGCCCGACATTGACGCGGTCGGCCTCCCAGGTGCCGTCGAGCTTGCGCTTGGCGCGCAGGATCGCGACGTGCGCGCCGAATTTCAATTCGGCGCGGTCGCCGACGGCATAAGCAAGAATGCGCGCGTCCGGCGGGATGACGATGCGCTTCTCGCCGCCCTTGTAATGCACCGTAACCGTCCGACCGTCGACGCCGCTCACCGTCTCGCCGACGGTAGCATTGGTCATGGTGCCCTTCGGCGCGCGATCCCACGGCCGGAAGCCCTCGCCGAGGCCGCGCAGGCTTTCGGCAAACACGGTGACGCGGATGGCGCGCTGACTGCCGTCCGAATTGGGCGTCGCGCCGACGCCGATGAAGGCGCCGGGCTTGACGTCGGCGAGCGCCGCCGCGCTGACCGCGTAGACCGTCACCTTCGGGGCCAGGAAGACCCTGTGCGTGCCGCCGCCCTCGAGCGCGCGCACGGTGATGCTGCCGGCATCGGCCGCCTCGACGGTGCCGCTGATGCGCATGGTCTCCGGCGCGAAAGGCTGCGCCAGGGCCGCCAGCGGCAGAAGGCAGAGAGCGAAAAGCAGCGCGCGCATATGGCGCTCCTCACATGGCCGGCGCGACCCCGCGCCCAACATACATCGTTTTCGCCAGCACCGAACCGTCGGCCTGCTTGTCCCAGCCGAAGATGATGATGTGCGCGCCGGCTTTCAATTCGCTGGCGTCGCCCTTGGCGGCGGCGGCGATGACGGTCTGCGGCGACACCATTACCTTCTTCTCGCCGTCCTTGTATTTGACGGTCAGCGTCGTGCCGTCCTTGGCCGCCACGGCGCTCGCGACATAGGCGTTGGTCATCGAGCTGCCCGGCCGCGCGTCCCACGGGCCGGTGCGGTCCGGCACGACGCCGCGCTGCGCCGGCAGGAAGATGTGGATCGAGAAGGCGTCGATACCGCCGTCCGGCCGCGGCATGCCGGCGATGCCGATGAAGGTGTCGGTCTTGATGTCGGCGAGCGTGGCCTTGACCAGCGCCGAGACGCGCGTCTTGTCGTCGATCTTGACGGTGAGCATGGCGCCGTCGCGCGTCTTGACGGCGAGCGTGCCGCCGTCGGCTTTCTCAATTTCACCGCGGATACGGCCCGGCTGCTGCGCGTACGCCGCCGTGGCCAGAAGAAGCGTTACCATCGCCGCCGCGACGACGCGGCAGACTGCCTGCAATGAGCGCATGGGTTACCTCCCGCCGGCGGACGGACGCCGCCGTCAGGCAGATCAACCCCTAGCTGCGCGGCTTATTCCGCGGCCTTTTCGGCTTCGGCGCCGGCGTGGCCGGCTGGGCTGGCGCCGCGTGCTGCATCAGGTCGGCCTCGACCAGGGCGCGGAGTTCCGGCGTCACCTCCGGGCGGATGCCGAACCACAGTTCGAAGCCGCGCGCGGCCTGGTGCAGTAGCATGCCGAGGCCGTCGGCGGTGCGCAGGCCGCGCTCGCGCGCCATTCCCAGAAGTTTCGTGACCAGCGGATTGTAGACGATGTCGGCGACGACCAGCGAGGCCGGGCAGCGCAAATTGATTTCGAGCGGCGGCTGGCCGGTCATGCCGAGCGTCGTGGTGTTGACGATGAGGCCGGCGCCGCCGAGCAGCCCCGTCGTCTCCTGCCAGCCGGCCGGGCGCACGCGCGGGCCGAACTGCTTCTGCAACACCTCGGCGCGCGCGATGGTGCGGTTGACGACGTAGACGCGCTGCACGTCGCGCTGCAACAGGCCGTAGACGACGGCGCGGGCGCCGCCGCCGGCGCCGAGCACCACCGCGGTCTCCAGCCCGCGGTCCCAGCCCGGCGTCGCATTGTCGAGATTGGACAGGAAGCCGAACACGTCGGTGTTGGTCGAGCGCAGCGCGCCGTCGGCAAACCACAGCGCGTTGGCGGCGCCAATGCCGCGCGCGCGCTCGTCCGGCTCGGTCAAGGCCATCACCGCCTGCTTGTGCGGCACGGTGACGTTGGCGCCGACATAGCCGCGCTGGCGCAGGCCGCCGATGAAGTCCGGGAATTGCTCCGGCGTGACTTCCTCGATGCGGTAGATGGCGTCGATGCCGTGCTGCTTGATCCAGTAATTGTGGATCATCGGCGAGCGCGAATGCTTCACCGGAAAGCCGATGACACAGACGGCCTTTTGATTCTCGTTCATTGTTCCGCGACCACTGTGTTGCGCAGCACGCCGATCTCCGGGCATGCCACTTCGACGGTATCGCCCGGCTTGAGCCAGGCGGGCGCGTCTGCGCGCTTGAGCTTCACCGGCGTGCCGGTGACGATGATGTCGCCGCCCTTCAGCGTCATGAACGTGCTGACATAGGCGATGAGCTCGGGAAAGGACTTGATCAGGCTGGCGGTCGAGTCGTCCTGTGTCACCTCGCCGTTGAGCTTGACGGTCAGGTGCAGCGGCTTTGCCAGGTCGACCTCGTCGGCGGTCGCGATCCACGGGCCGATGGCGCCGCTCGAATCCCAATTCTTGCCTTGCGTGACGTTGAATTTGCCGTGGCGGATCCAGTCGCGGATCGTGCCTTCGTTGCACAAGGTCACGCCGGCGACGTGCGCGAGCGCGTCATCCACGGCGATGCGGCGGCCCGCTTTGCCAATGACCAGCGCGATCTCGCCCTCGTAGTCGAGCTGTTCGGATTCACGCGGCAGCACCAGCGGCTCGCCATGCGCGGCGAGCGAGGCCGGCGCGCGGTAGAACATGCTCGGATATTTCGGCACGTCCTGGTCGCCGTAGTCGGCGTTGCGGTTGGCGTAGTTGATGCCGATGCAGAGGATCTTCTCCGGCGCGTCGACCGGCGGCATCAGCGTCACCTCGGCGAGCGCGAAATCCGCGCGCGCGCCGCGCACCGCCTCGCGCGCTTTGTCGATGGCGCCGGCGCGCAACAGGTCGCGCACGCCGTCGAAGCCGGCGCCGAGACGCAGCTTGAGGTCAACGACGCCCTCGCCGACCACGGCGCCAAAGCTTTGGCGCCCGCGCACTTTATAGCTTGCCAGCTTCATCGAAGCTCCAGCGTTTCCCGCAGCCCAGCGCCGCCCGGATTGGATCGGGCGGCCTTTCGGGGCTATGCTCCGCCGCCGAAGACGCACGCATGTATTCCGGGGAGCCGGGGCCGTCAACGCCGGGGGCCGAATGCCGCATATCATTGCCGAATACTCCGCCAACCTCGAGGATCGGCTCGACGCCGGCCGGCTGGTCGCCGATCTGCACCAGGCGGCGATCGAGACCGGCATCGCGGAACTCGTCGGCATCCGCACACGCGCCGTGCGCCGCGAGCATTTCCGCGTCGCCGACGGCAATCCGGCCAACGGCTTCGTGCACATCACCGCGCGGCTGCGCCGCGGCCGCACCGCCGAGGCGCGCAAGGCACTCGGCCGGGCCTTGCTGGCCGCCGCCGACCGCTGTCTCGCCGAGGTCTATCTGGCGCACGGCATCGGGCTGACCGTCGAAATACACGAGATCGACCCGGACATGACCTTCCGCCGCAACACCTTGCGCGAGCGCGCGCAACAGGTGGCGTGACCGCGCCATGCCGGTCCGGCCGAACAACCTCAACCCGCCGTTCAACGTCGTGCGCGCGAGCCATGTCGAATTCGGCGTGCGCGATCTTGCCAAGGCGCGCGCGTTCTATGTCGACTGCCTCGGCCTTGCCGTCACCGCGCAGGACAAGCGCGCGCTCTATCTGCGCGGCGTCGAGGAGCGCAACCATCATTCGATCGTGCTGACGCAGGCCGGCGCGCCGGCCGCGCATGCGATCGGCTTCAAGCTCGCCAGCGAAGAGGACCTCGACCGCGCCGCCTTCTATTTCGCGCGCAAGGGCCTGCCGACGTCGTTTCCCGAGGTGCCGTATCAGGGCCGCACCCTGCGCACCGTCGACGCCGCCGGCATGCCGGTCGATTTCTACGCGCGCATGGACGAGGCCGAGTGCCTGATCCGCAATTACGCGGAGTATCGCGGCGCGCGCATCCAGCGCATCGACCACATCAACTGCTTCACGCCCGACGTGCAGGCCTCCTACGACTTCTACACCGACATCGGCTTCCGCCTGACCGAATACACCGAGACCGACGACGACGCCGATCCGCGGCTGTGGGCGGT
>Ga0134125_10007102_pt1 | contig 12656 bp, 13 predicted proteins | sample KB31751_FD_96464 | JGI IMG/M metagenome (GOLD analysis project Ga0134125, IMG submission 96464) | Terrestrial soil microbial communities with excess Nitrogen fertilizer from Kellogg Biological Station, Michigan, USA - KB3-175-1 | ecosystem: Environmental > Terrestrial > Soil > Unclassified ... | reverse complement strand
GGCGAGGTCGGCGACGTATTTGGAATACTTGGTGTACTTCATGAGTAGCTACCAGCTATGAGCTGCTGGCTCCTGGCTTCTTTCCGAAACCCCGAGAGGAGCGAGGGGGCCCTGAACTGCCAGAAATGCCAAAATCGGGTGATTGCCAAAATTTAAAACCGAGCACATGCAAAAATTCTGGCAATCTTTGGCACCTTCGGCGATTTTGGCAATCTCAGTTATATGGCCTTCGGTTTCTGAACGGCTGCTGGCGTTCTTCGTCCTCACGCTCATACGACCGCTCGGGGCGCTTGGGCTGCTTGTCCGCCTGGAAGACACGTTCTTCGCTGCGTCCGATGCGGCGATGCGCGTGCAACCCTTCAAGCACGAACTCAGCCGCCGAAACCAGAACTTCCGGCCGCTCTTTAGCTTTGATGCCCATAGGCGCCAGCTTCTCCGTGAGTCCCTGGATATTCTTGATGCCATCGAGGACTTCTTGCGCGCCGGCAGTATCGGCCAGCTTAATCTCGCCACCGATTTCGAACCACTGCACCACCTGCTGCATGTTCACATCTTTGAAGAACCCGTCGTAAGCTTTGGCAACGGCGGTGCGGATCAGTTCGCGCGCGACGGTGTCGGCGCCGCGCATCTCGCCTTCATACTCCAGTTCCAGCTTGCCCGTGATGGAGGGCAGGGCGGCGTAGATGTCACCGATGCGGGGGACGATCATCTTCTCGCCACTGCGCAGCGCGCGGCGCTCGGCGTTGGAGATCACGTTCTCCAAAACGCTGATGGGCAGGCGCTGGCTTACTCCTGAGCGTTTATCGACTTTCTTGTCTTCTCGAGCCAGGAACGCTATGCGCTCGATCACCTCGCGTACGTATTTGGGCACATACAGCTCCAGTCCGTCGCGTCGCGCCCAGGCTTCCTGCTCAGTGATGCTGATGCCTTCTTCAATCGAACTCGGATAATGCGTTCGGATTTCTGATCCGATGCGGTCTTTGAGCGGCGTAACGATTTTTCCGCGGGCCGTATAGTCTTCAGGATTTGCGCTGAAGACGAGCGCGACATCCAGCGGGAGGCGCAACGGGTAGCCTTTAATTTGTACGTCGCCTTCCTGCATGATGTTGAACAATCCCACCTGGATCTTGCCAGCGAGATCGGGCAGTTCGTTGATAGCGAAGATGCCGCGGTTGGCGCGCGGCAGCAGCCCGTAATGCACGGTAAATTCGCTGGAGAGATCGTGACCTCCGCGAGCAGCCTTAATGGGATCGATATCGCCAATTAGATCGGCGATGGTGACATCCGGCGTGGCCAGCTTCTCGACGTAGCGTTCGTCAGGCGTGAGCCATGCAATGGGCGTGTTGTCACCCTGTTCGGCGATGACTGTCCGGCAGCGTCTACAAATAGGATCGTAGGGATTGTCGTGAATCTCACAGCCGGCGACGTAGGGCATTTGCGGATCGAGCAAACCGGTCAGGGCGCGCAAGATGCGGCTCTTGGCCTGGCCGCGAAGTCCCAGAAGAATGAAGTTATGACGCGATAAGATTGCGTTCACCAACTGCGGAACGACGGTATCTTCATAACCGATAATGCCGGGAAAGATGGTCTCACCTGAACGCAGTCTGGAGATCAGGTTCTCCCGAAGTTCATCTTTGGTTTTACGAGTGTGGAGCCGTTGCTCAGAAAAGACGCTCTTTCTAAGCTCGCCCAGGGTGCGAGGAAGATTCATGAAAACGGGCCTCTGTAGCTGATTATACGCCCCACGCAAAATCATCCTGTGAGCTTAGTGGACATGTCCGTTGCCGCTGGCACGCTCCCGCGCACGCAATGTTTTTTCAACTTTAGGGATGGTCGCGCGGTAATATTCGATCAGCGTTTCAATGCGCTCAGCCTCAGACTTCATCTCAAGGATGGCCTGCTTGAAGTCGAGGTCCACCGGCAACTGGCTGGCAAGCTGGAAGGAAAGACGAGATTTATTACGATCGATTTCCGCGTCCTGCCCGATCACCTCAAACAACTGCTCGTGCAATTCAACTGCTGTATCAGATTCTTTGCCGCCGAGCGGTGCGGGCTCGTCATCGTCGAACCATGAGACCTCAGCCTGAAGGAACGAGCGGTCATGGTTCAGTTCAATGATTGAAAACCGCTGCCTACCTTCGCTGGAGATATCGAGCCTGCCGTCCTCATATCGTTTGATGACGTTGAGAATGACAGCCGAGCAACCCACTTCAGCCACTGCGTTTTCCTTGGCGCGTACCATGCCGAAAAGCTTCTTTTCCTCCAGGCATTCGGTGATCATCTCCTTGTAGCGCGGCTCAAAGATGTGCAGCGGCAGCGGAGCGCCGGGAAACAGCACCACTTCCAGCGGGAATATTGGTAACACGGGCACGACGACCATTTTAAAAGGAAAGGCGGACGGCTGCTCGCTGCGCCGCTTGACTTGGGTGTGCGAACCCACTACAACCTTCAGCCATGAAGCTTCAGGGAAAAGTAGCGGTGATTACGGGCGGCTCCATGGGAATAGGCGAAGCGATAGCCAAGCTCTTCCTTCAGGAAGGGGCGCGGGTGGTGCTCTGTGCTCGTGATCTGGCCAGAACGCAGGCGGCAGCCGAGCGCATCGGCGGCACAGCAGAGAACACTTTGCCTGTAAGCTGCGACGTCAGCAAGCGCGAGCAGGTGGATGCGCTGATGCAGGCGGCGCTCAGGAGATTTGGCCGGATCGATATTCTCGTCAACAATGCCGGCTTCGGGCTGAACGACTCGGTCGAGAAGATGAACATGGCCGACCTGCGCTCAATGTTTGAGACGAACCTGTTCGGTATGATTGAGTGCATTCAGGCGGTCGCGCCCTTTATGAAGCAGCAGGGCGGAGGAGACATCATCAACATCTCTTCAGTTTCGGGACATATTTCCACGCCCTACATGGGAGGCTATGCCGCGACAAAGCACGCGATGAATGCCATCGGCAAGGCGGCGCGGCTCGAGCTGTTGCGCCATAACATCAACGTGGTCACAGTGTGTCCGGGTTACATCGCCACGGATTTTTCCAAGAACATGATCAAGGGCAGCCAGCCGCAACGCGTGGGCGGATCGACCAAATGGGCGGTCGGCCCGGAGGTGGTGGCGAAAGACACGCTCGACGGGCTCCTCAAGCGCAAGCGCCAGGTCGTGACGCCGTGGTTCTATTGGATTTTCATTAAATTGTATGAGAACGCTCCGTGGCTGGTGGAGCGCAGCATCCGGCGCGGGCTCAGGCCGACTTCGCAGGTTTTAGCCGAAGCCGCGGGCAAGAACCCTAAGTAACCACAAAGGACACAAAGGATCACGAAGTCGGAGTTCGGTCCTCTGCCTTCGTGTTCCTTCGTGCCCTTTGTGGTTAAGCAAGTTCCTCCAACATCCCGCTCATCTCGGACAATGCATGTTTGTTCCCGGTCCGCTTCGCGGCTTCAATGCCGTTCTCCAGCATCTTTTTTGCCTCGGCAGTGCGGCGGGCGCGTTCCAGCGTTTGCGCGGCCATGAAGTAGCCGTTGGTGTAATCAGGATGCAGCTCAAGAAGCTTGCCGAACTGCTCCAGCGCTTTCTCGGTCTGGCCCGCTTTGGAATACTCCATCGCCAAGCCGTAGCGGGCGAAGGCATCCCCGGGATTCTGTTCCAGGAACTGGGTCAGCATGGTAAGGCGATCTGTCTCGCTCATAGGGTGAAAAAATTCTACACAATCCACAGCCGGCGCACATAAGATTGCAGTGCTGTGGCTTGTCCGTTCTTCTTTCCCGCCGAAAAGATCCAGACGATTGCGTGGGCGTTCCCCGCGCGCCTGCCCCTGGGCGCCGGATTTTGCGGCACGTGCCGTGCCGCAGCCGAAGAAGTCACGCCAACGGATGACGATCTGAGAGATTTTTGCAATCTGGGTTATGGAACCGGTTGCCACCGATTACCCGCCGACCGCCGCGCAGATTGCCTGCGGTTTTCGGCCAGAGACAATTCCGGACGGGTGACTCTCAGCTACGTTTACGAGCGCGATCATGCGCCGGTGGAGCACGGATCACTGGAGTACGACTGTGCGACGCAATCCTGGCCGGTGAAGCTCAAAGACGATTGCGCGCAGCGGCAAGCAGAATTGTATCTGGCTGTATACCTCGAACGACGCCGGAAATAGCTCTCATCTGCGCCGTCACAAACTCCCATGCTGACGAATCCAGGACCAAGTCACTAGAATCAATTGTGAATATGAATACCAATGATGGCCATCGAGCCCAGGCGCGTCCCGTGCGCGAATCACAATCCCAGATGGCGGAAGTCGTCCTGCCCAACGACGCCAACCCGCTTGGCAACCTGCTGGGCGGACGCCTCATGCACATGATCGATATTGCCGGCGCCATGGCTGCGCATCGGCACACGCACAGCCACGTGGTCACGGCTTCCATGGACCACATCGACTTCCTCATGCCGGTGCATATCGGCGATCTGCTGATTTTGAAATCTTCCGTCAACCGCGCCTTCCATACTTCTGTGGAAGTGGGAGTGAAATGCTGGGTGGAGAATTACATCGCCGGCACCACGCGGCATGTGGCTTCGGCCTATCTGACGTTTGTTGCCGTGGACCAGCATGGACGGCATCATGCAGTTCCACAGGTTATCCCGGAGAGCGAGGAAGAGAAGCGGCGGTATGAAGATGCGGGCCGGCGACGGGAGTTGAGAAAGCAGGAAGTTGAAAGAAGGAAGACATCGGGTGATCGGGTGATCGGGTGATCGCACGTGATCGAGTAATGTGCCTCGCTCCGACCCGCTGCAAGTAATGCTTGCTCAAAGAATTTTTCAGTATGTGCCAGTCACCGGTTGTGACTTCAGGGAACCGATCACCCGATCACCGGATCTCCCGATGCCTCGTGGATTCGTCCCGTATAATTGAAGTATATTTATGGCCCACGGACACACACATGGAGCGCCGCCACCGGGTCCTTTTCCGCTCCCCGGCGTAAAAAATATTGTTGCGGTCGGATCGGGCAAGGGCGGAGTCGGGAAGACCACCATCGCGGTAAATCTGGCGGTGGCGCTGGCCAAGCTGGGATACCGCACCGGCCTGCTCGATGCCGATGTTTACGGCCCCAACGTGCCGCTCATGACTCACGTGAACCAGCAGCCGCGCGTCATTGGCGAAAATCGCATTGAGCCACTGCAGAATTATGGCCTCAAGATCATTTCGGTCGGCTTTCTCAATCCCGGTGACAAGCCGCTGGTATGGCGCGGCCCCATGCTGCATTCCATCATTCGTCAATTTCTGCAGCAGGTGGAGTGGGGAGAGCTCGACTATTTGGTCGTTGACCTGCCCCCGGGAACCGGCGATGTTGTGATCTCTCTTTTTCAGACGGTTCCCCTTACGGGCGCGGTTGTAGTTTCCACCCCTTCTGACGTGTCCCTTCAGGACGGGCGCAAAGCCATAGAGATGTTTCGCACTGCTCGCGTGGACATACTTGGGCTGGTGGAGAACATGAGCTCGCTGATCTGCCCGCATTGCCATCAGGAGATCGACATTTTTTCCAAAGGCGGAGTGGCCAGGACGGCGCAGCAGTTCGGCGTACCTTTCCTCGGTTCAATCGCGCTCGATCCCGACATACGCAAAGGCGGGGACACGGGTAAACCGGCGGTGCTTGACGGCGAATCTTCTCCTCACGCCAAATCCTTGTTTGACTTCGCCCGCCAGGTGTTGATGAGAGTGGAAGAAGTGAAAAAGAGTGCCGCTCCCGGCGACGTGATCCAGGTCCAGTAAGCCTGCAGGTTCCCCCTGCACCAAAGTCTCTGCTTTTCAGCGACTTCCGGTGTCTAAATCCGGTGCAGGCGGAGCGCTCAACCCGATTACCTGTGTCATAATCGAATTAACCCTTTCGGCGCACTGTCCTGAAAGAAGCAGAGGCAGCTATGCGAATGCGCAAGAGCGTAGACGAGTACTACCGTGCGCTGGGCGTCTCGCCCGGAGCTTCTGCCAAAGAGCTGCGCCGTGCTTATCTGCGATTGGTTAAGCGGTGGCACCCCGACCAGTTTGCCGGCGAATCACGCTCCCATTTCATCGCTCAGGAAAAGTTGAAGGAAATCAACGAGGCATACACGTTCCTGAAGGAATACCGGCCCGGTCAGACCCATGTGCCTTACGGCGACGGGTATAGCTGGCCCAGTGGCTACTCGCGTGGAGCTACGGAGGAGTGGCGTGCTTATCGGCGGCGCGCCTATTATGAGCCGCCGATTGTTGATCCCTATGAAGGCGACTACCAGTACCGCCCCGTGGGAAATTCACGCGGCATGAAATGGGGCTGGATTTTTGCCATCATTCTTATAGCCAATCTCCTGCAGTGGGGGACGGGCATTGGATCGGCTCCTACTGAACCATCCAGGCAGGCGCAAACGCAAAAGGCAGAGGCAGCTCCGGCTGGGCCAGTGATGGATGTTTTTGCCGCGCAACCAGCAGCAGCATCGCAGGGAACGCGAACCGTGCCGTCACCGCTGCCGTATTTCTTTGTCGGATCCACCAAGGCTGACGTCTATCGCATTCAAGGGATGCCACAGTGGTCCAGTGAGGGCGAATGGCGCTATGGGACCTCCCGAGTTTATTTCCGCGGACCCATGGTGGAAAAGTGGGAGAGCACGGCGGAGTTTCCGCTAAAAACCATCAAGCTGCCGAAGGTCAGCCCTGATGCTGTTATCAGCCAGGGAGCGACCATTGCGGAAGTACTGGCGATCCAGGGTACCCCGGTTTCGGTCAATGATGTGTATTGGACGAATACCGCTCCCGGAAGCAGGAACAGCGCCGCCCTGTCATTTGGGAAAACCACCTATTGGTATTACGGGGCTTCGAGCATCGAATTTTCTGGCGACAAGGTGATTGGCTGGACGGAAAAGCCGGGTTCGCCGCTAAGAGCTGCTCGTTAGCGCGCGATCGACCCTGTTTTAGCACTCTCAATCCGCAAGTGCTATCTTGACAACAAGTCACTAAAATTTCTACAATAAAAATGTCGAGTTGTCTCCGATTGTTGTACAAGACATTGGAAACAAAAGGCTTAGTAGTACCTTTATGCCAAACCAGGGACAAATCGGCCCGCGTGAGCGGGAGATTCTGACTGCCATTGTTGAGACTTATATTTCCTCAGGTGAGCCTGTAGGCTCCCGCACGCTCTCACGACAGAATAAGGATGGGCTAAGCCCCGCCACTATCCGCAATGTGATGGCGGACCTGGTGGAAGCAGGCTTTCTGGAGCAGCCGCATACCTCTGCGGGCCGGGTTCCGACCGCGCAGGCATATCGATACTACGTGGACCAGATCTCCGGGAAAGCGCTGTTGTCGGCCTCCGACCAGAACCTGATTTCTGAGACCTTAGAAGGCACCGTCGACATCCAACAGTTTTTAGAGAAAACTTCGCATTTATTGTCGCTGGTTTCCAGCGGAGTTGGAGTGGCCATCGCCAGCACGGGACCGCAGAACGCGCTGGAGCACGTGCATTTTTCCCGTCAGGGTCCGCACAAGGTTCTGGCTGTTGTAGTCACCAGGTCCGGCATGGTGCATGACCGCATGATGCGGCTGCAGCAGGACTTAACGCAGACCGACCTGGACACGGCGTCCAACTACATCAATGCGAATTTCCGCGGATGGACGGTGGACAAAGTCAAAGCAGAGATTGCCAAGCGCATTGAGCATGAACGCAGCGAATATGACCGGCTCATGCGGAGCCTCAAAGAACTGTATGAGAGCGGCGCGCTGGCAACAGGCGAGCCTGCCAAGAACATATTTGTGGACGGCGTTTCCAATCTCGTGGTCAAGGAAGAGGACCATCAAAAATTGCGCGAGCTGCTGAAAACCCTGGAAGAAAAGCAGAGAGTGGCGGAACTGCTCTCGGCTTATCTCGATACCAGGCAGGATGCGGTGCGCGTGGTGATTGGATTGGAAGAAGCCATGCCCGAGATGCGCAATCTGGTGCTGATCGGGGCGCCTGCGCGCGTAGGCGAAGAGATGAGAGGATCGTTGGCGGTGATCGGTCCCACACGCATCGATTACCAGCACACGATTACGGCGGTCTCCTACATCGCGCAGCTTTTTGACAAGCTGCTGAATGAAAACGCGTGAAGATTCCAATCAAAAGACCAGGTGCTGTAATGAGCAAGTCCAATGGACAGGCTGATGTTCAAGATCAGTTGAAAGAAAATATGGAGTTAGAGCACGAGTTGCCGGCTGCGGATCCCGGAGACGGGTTTCAGGAGAAAGACGCGGCCGCGACCACAACGTCCGAAGCGGCGCAGACAGAGAGCGCCGTCGAAGTGGAAGTGCGCAAGCTCCGCTCTGAGCGCGATAACCTGCTGGACCGACTGGCTCGCCTGCAGGCGGAGTTTGATAACTGGCGCAAGCGGTCCGCCAAGGAAAACTCTGATTACCGCGATTTTGCGCTGACAGACGCCGCGCGTGGCTTGCTGCCGGTGATGGACAGCTTTGAGCTCGCCCTAAAAAATGCCGAGACCAGGCCGGAAGATTTGCGCAAGGGAATGGAGCTGATTCAAAAACAGCTTCAGGACGCGCTGCAAAGGATGAACGTGCAGCGAGTGCCTGCGCAAGGCCAGGCGTTTGATCCCAGGGTGCATGAAGCCATTGAGATGGTGGAGAGCGATGCTGTGCCGGATCATCACGTACTGCAAGAGCTGCAATCCGGTTACAAGATCAAGGATCGGCTGCTGCGTCCGGCGATGGTTCGGGTGGCGACCGCGAAGAAGTAGCGGCTAAAATCCACCACGGAGGCACGGAGACACGGAAGAAAGAACGCACGCGTGTCATCCTGCAGTGTTCGACCACTCAATGCCAACGCAGGCACAGACAGATGATTACGAGATTTTGGGTGTGCCGCGCTCGGCCCGCCCCGAACAGATCAAGGCTGCTTTTGAGAAGCTGGTAACCGGTTTCCATGCAGCGGGTAAGCCGAAGAACATTGATGATGTGGAGTGGCTTCGGAAGGTCGTGCACGCCTACCATGCTCTGAGCGACGGTTTAAAGGACCCAAGCGAGGGAGTATTTGGATTCGATGCCCAACGGATCGAGGACATGAGCCGATCTGTCGACCGTAAAATTGCACTGCGCCGCAGTATGTTCATTGCCAACGGCGTTGACAGCAGGCTAGCTGATTTTATTTTGGCAATATTGACTTGAGGAAGAATTGACGACACAGGCAAAACGCGATTACTACGAAGTATTAGGTGTCACCCGCACGGCCAGCGAGCAGGAGATCAAGAGCGCCTACCGAAAGTTGGCGATGCAGCACCATCCCGACCGCAATCCCGGGAACCAGGAAGCTGAAGAGAAATTCAAGGAGTGCACGGAAGCCTACAGCGTGCTCATCGATGTTGAAAAGCGACAGCGCTATGACCAGTTCGGACATGCCGGCGTGAACGGGGGCGGGGGATTCAGCGGATTTGACCCGGCGAACTTCCAGGATTTTGGTGACATCTTCGGTGATATTTTCAGCGATTTTTTTGGTGTCAATATTGGCGGCGGAGGACGCCGCGGGCGACCGCAGCGCGGCGGCGATGCCAGAGCGGATGTGACGCTTACTTTCGAAGAGGCCGCGGTCGGGAAGAAGACCAGCGTGAAGGTCCGCAGCTATCAGAATTGCGACAACTGCAAGGGCACCGGCGCTGCGGAAGGGAAGGGCCCCACTACGTGCGGCACTTGCGGCGGACGCGGACAGGTCAGATATCAGCAGGGCTTTTTCTCTATCGCCCGCACTTGCCCCGCGTGCGGCGGCATGGGGCGCGTGATCACCGATCCGTGTAGCAAATGCAAGGGTGAAGGTCGCATGATGAAGGAACGCACGGTGGAGGTGAATGTTCCCCCGGGCGTCGAAGACGGAACAAGGATCCGTTACCAGGGACAGGGCGACTCGGGCGGCGTTGGCGGGCACGCGGGCGATCTCTACGTCGTTCTGCATGTGAAGGCCCATCCATTCTTTGAACGCGAGGGCAAGGACCTTTACTGCTCGGTGCCCATCTCATTTGCGCAGGCCGCCCTGGGAGCAGAAATTCTCATCCCAACTCTTGATGGGGAGTACAAGCTGAAAGTTCCTGAAGCAACGCAGACCGGGACCACATTCCGCATTCGTAGCAAGGGACTTCCCGCCCTGCAGAGTTCCGGCAAGGGAGACCTCTTTGTAAAGGTCAGGGTGCAGACTCCTTCCAAACTCACAAAAAAGCAGCGCGAACTTCTGGAAGAACTGGGCGGTACCTTTTCTGTTGAAAACAAACCGGAGCCACGCAGCCTTTTTGAGAAAGTAAAAGAGATCTTTGGGTAAGTACTACATCTGGTTCGTCGTGATCGTCGCGGGCCTCGCAGGCGCGATTCGCCTGCTGCTCCCGCGACGTTTCGCAGAACTGCAACTGGAATGGTTGCGCAAATCGGCGCCTGCCAAGGCGCGCATGAGGGCGCTGCTTTTTCTGGTGGTTGGACTTGCGTTCGGCGCCCTGTACTTTATCCCGTGGGGACGGCAGGCATGGGTCATCATCGGTACCATCTTCTCCCTGCTGAGCGCCGCTGAGGTATTCTTCCAGGCCCAGTATCCCAATCTGGAAGCCCTTGTCTTCCAGAGCCGGCTCCTGGGAATCCTCTACCTGGGGTTGGCCGCCGGCTCCTATCTGATGCTTCCGCGCGTATGACCCGCCGTCGCTGGATCGCCGACCGAGTGGAAGGCCACCACGCATTTCTTCTGGGGCAAAATGCCCACCATCTTTTTCGCGTGCTCCGCGCCCAGCCGGGCCAGCAATTCGATATCGCTGTAAACGGCGTGCTGCGCCTGGGTACCATCATGCATGCCACCGCGCATGAAGTAGAGTTCCACCTGGGTGAAGAGGTGGAAAGCGCGGCGTTGCCGGAGATCACGGTCTATCTTTCGGTTTTCAAGTTTGATCGAATGGAGTGGGCGCTGGAAAAGCTGACCGAGCTCGGCGTATCACGCGTGGTGCCGCTCACCGCAACCCGTACAGCGCAGCACCTGGCCAAGGCAGCGGACGCTCGTGTGGAGCGCTGGAGAAAGATTGCAAAGGAATCAGCGCAGCAGGCGCGGCGGATTGCGCCGCCGGAGATCACAAGCCCCTCGCATCTTGACGGCATTCTCAACCAAGGTGAGGATTGCCGTATTGTTCTCTCTGAAATTGAGGGAAGCGTTGGGTTGAAGGCGGCTCTTGCGGGATGCAGAGCGCCGCTGGCGATGGCCTTTGGTCCGGAAGGTGGCTGGACAGCCGAGGAACTGGAACTGTTCAATGCTTCGGGATGGAGATCGGCGTCGCTGGGGAGCACGATCCTGCGCGCGGAAACAGCGGCGATTGCCGCGGTGGCGGTGGTTATGGCGGAACTGGAATAGTTTTCATCGCGGAGGCGCGGAGACGCGGAGAAAACAGGGGGCAGGTTTGGGGCTGCGGAGAGACCGCACGGGGTGTTCGTTGCTTCTGATCAATTGACTGGCCGAGTTGGTAGAAACAATGGAACTCATGTTGTTTTTCTCCGCGTTTCCCCGTCTCCGCGGTGATATCCGCAGCTTTTCCACAAAGAATTTCCTCGCTGAGCGACGATTCCCATTGCGTCATTCGCCTTAGTTTCGCATAATGCCAGAGGGCAACTGTGCGCGACTCATTCATTGCCAATCCGAAGCAGAAAGAAGCCATCGAGCACGTGTCCGGGCCCATGCTGGTGCTGGCTGGCGCGGGCACGGGCAAGACCACCGTGCTGGTGGAGCGAATTGCCGGCTTGATCGAGCAGCAGCATGCGCGTCCGGAAGAGATCCTGGCCATTACATTTACCGAGAATGCCGCACAGGAACTGGTAGAGCGAGTACAGAAGCGGCTGCGCCGTCGCGCGGCCGTGAATGCCGGGACCTTCAATGCCTATTGCAACGGCGTGCTGCAGCGGAACGGCCGCGGCTTTTTTGTCCTGACCAAGGAAGATGTTTATGTGTTCCTGCGGCAGCGCATTGAGCAGCTCGAACTCGAAAGGTTTATCAAGCCTTCCGATCTTGGAGAGTTCCTCCATGACCTGCTGGAATTTTTTGATCGCTGCCATGAAGAGCTGATCACACCGGATCAATTCGAGTCCTACGTGCAAGGGTTGCGTCCGGGGAGAAACATTCCCCGCAACTGCCGGGCCAAGGAGGTGGAAGAGCTGGGCGATGAAGAAATCCTGGCGCGCTGGCGCGAAATTGCGCGCGCCTACCGCAACACGCTGCGTCTTCTCGAAGAGCACGGCCTGGGCGTCTTTGGAATGCAGATCAGCAATGCTGTGCGTCTGCTCCAATCCGACCCCGGCCTTCTGGAACACGAGCGCAGGAAAGCTCGGTTCATCCTGATTGACGAATTTCAGGACTGCAATTCCAGCAACATCACCCTGGCCGGATTGCTTGCGGGCGAAGATCGCAACATCTTTGCAGTCGGCGACCCTGATCAGGCCATCTACCGCTTCCGTGGCGCGTCGAGTGCGGCATTTGCGGAGTTTCAAAAGCGGTTCCCCGATACCGAAGGCGTGGTGCTGAAAGAAAACCAGCGCTCGCGCGGGAACATCCTGCGTGTGGCGTACACAGCGATTGCAATGAACCCGCCAGTGCCATCTCTGGGACAGGCGGTGAACTTTCAGCGCGAGCCGCTGATCGCCGCCCGCGATGTGC
>Ga0134125_10007100_pt1 | contig 12659 bp, 8 predicted proteins | sample KB31751_FD_96464 | JGI IMG/M metagenome (GOLD analysis project Ga0134125, IMG submission 96464) | Terrestrial soil microbial communities with excess Nitrogen fertilizer from Kellogg Biological Station, Michigan, USA - KB3-175-1 | ecosystem: Environmental > Terrestrial > Soil > Unclassified ... | reverse complement strand
GCGCAGGAGCACCCGCAGCGCCGCTTCCTCGTAGGGGTCGCGTTCCAGCGCCGCCGCCGCGGCGTCGGCGGCGGTCACCCAGTCACCGGCTTCCAGCAGCGCGGTGGCCGCCACCAGGCGGCCCCGGCTGGCCAGCCGCTCCAGGCCGGCCTGCCTCAGCTGCGCCCATTCGCCGGGTACCGGTGCGGGCGTGACGCCGCGGAGCAGTGAGAGCGCGATCCTGGCCGCGGCCGCGGCCCCGACCACGTTGCCGGCACCGCGGCGCCGTTCCAGCTCGTCGGTGAGCGTGGCCAGCTCGGCCGCGTCGAGCCAGTCGCAGCGGAGCAGGTAGCCGTGGTCGCGATGCTCGATCCGGTCGCGGCCGAGCACCGAGCGCAGCCGGCTCATCAGCACGGCCAGCTGATCATCGGGCCGGGCGGGCGGGGCGCCGGCCCACAGGGCGTCGATGAGCACGTCGGACGGAACCACCTGGCCCTCGGCCAGGGCCAGCAGTTGCAGCGCCAGCCGCGCCTTCCTGCTGCCGATCGCCTGCGGCTCTACGCCGTCCACACCGAAATCGCCGAGCACGCGCACGGCCAGCGACTTCATGCTCGTATCCAACCCCGCCGCGGGGCAGGTATCCAACCCCGCCGGGCAGGTACCCGGCCCCGGCGGGCAGGTATCCGGACCAGCAACTCGCGGAGGGACGTCGAGAGGTTACCGAGCGCCATCGGCTCTTGCGTCTGCGTGACAAGCGTGTGCATAGTTGCGAATGACCCGGCTTATCCGGACCGGGCCATAGTGACCGCAGCGGGTCCGCGCACCCCGATGACACCGCGAGATCACCACGCCGAAGGCGGGCACACCAGGCGGCCCTGTATGGATCCTTCACCGCCCCGTTGCCGACGCGGAGCAGTCCACGTGCCGCGACCGGAGGGAAGCGAGATGGGAACCGCATCCGCGAGCAATCCCGTTGTGCTGTGCCTGACGGTCTGCCGCGGATCGCCGCGGGGCGAGGCGTGGCGCGGGCCGCCGGCCGGGAGGCGGTTGGGATGAACGATTCCGAAGGCATCCGGGCGCTCCGGCGGGAGTTAGGCCGCGCCCTGAAGGAGGCACGGGGCGCGGCGGGTTACTCGCAGGCCCAGCTCGCCCGCAAGACGGGGTACGCGCGCAGCACCGTGTCCACAGTGGAAAGCGGCACCCAGAACGCGCCCCGGATCTTCTGGGAGCGCAGCGACGCCGCGCTGGGCGCCGGGGCTTCGCTCATCGCCCGGTACGACCGGCTCGCACAGGGGCGGGTCGCGAGGTTCCCGCACGCGGCCGCGGGCACCGGCGGGCACGGGGACGGGGAGGCCGGCCGGGGCCTGAATGCGGGCGTCGCCGCGGAGGCGATTGCCGCCTACCGGCGGCAGGGCTGGCCGGTGGAGCACACGGGCGGGCGGATCGAGCTGTTATGCGGGGACGGTGTCGAGGCGCTGGAGGTGCCGCGGCCCGCGGGCGTGGTGGCGGTCCACTGGTGGCTGCACACGGGGGGCGCGCCGGATGAGATCCGGGGCCTGCCGACGCTGCCCGGCCCGCAGGACGCGCTGACCGTGGTCGCCGCCGGGGACCGGTTCCTGTTCCTGGTCCAGCCGGGCGCGTGCCCATGGACCGGGCCGGATCTCGCGGTCGCGACCCCCGGCGGGGGTCCGCCGGGGGTGCTGGTGCGCTGGCATTCCGGTGGCAGCAGGATCCCGGCCCCGCCGTCGCGGGATTCCCGCGGCCAGCGGGTGACGTGGGCGCACCCGGCGCCGGGCCGGGTGCGGCTCGCCGACCCGATCGTCCTGCTTGATCTGCTGGTCAAGGCCGTTGCGCTGGCCGGGCACCGGCGCCATGTGCTGACCTTCCCCGGCGGTATCTCCGTGGTGCCAGCGGCAACCGCGGCCGCCGCGCGCGAGCGCCGCCAGCTGCGGGCCGCGCTGGCCCCGGCCGGGGATTCCCCGGTCGCGCGGCCCGGCTGAGCCGAAAAAGCGACGCAGCCAGTGACGGCGGCTGCGGCCGTCACTGCGTCAGCCGATGATTCCGGCATGCCTCATAGCTCCTTCACTGCCACCCAGCCGGGCTTGGGGACCGGCTGCGGATCTCCAGGCAGCAGCCGGGTCGCTGCTGTCCTGGCCGGCCGGGCGGGGCGCGCCCGGCCCAGCACCGCCGTGCCAGCCGGCCATGGCCGCCGGTTGTGGCGCCGCGGCCTGGCCGCCGTCATGATGGCCGGTATCGCGGTGGCAGCCGCCGCCTGCACCGGCCACGGCGGCCCGGCTGGCACGGCCGGTGCGAAAGGCCCCGAAAAGCGGGACCTGGTGGTGGCGGTGGTGCCCGCCGAGGCCAACGCGGGCCTGTACATCGCCCAGGCGAAGGGCCTGTTCACCAAGGTGGGCCTGCATGTGACGATCAAGCCGGTCGTCAGCGCGCAGGCCGTGATCCCGGCCATGCTCCACGGCAGCGTGGACGTGGACGGCGGCGGGTACGTGACCTACATCCTCGCCCAGGCGAAGGGCATTGTGAGGATACGCATCCTGGCCGCCGGGTTCGCGCTCGGCCCGCACGTGAACGAGATCATCGCGCTCTCCAGGGCCAACATCCAGAGCCCGGCCGACCTGCGGGGCAAGACCATCGCGGTCAACCAGATGGGCAGCGTGGCCAGTGATCTGACGTACACCGCGCTGGCCCCGTATGGCATCACCCCCGACCAGGTGCATCTGGTCGCCATGCCCTTCCCGGCCATGCCCGGCGCGCTGGCTGCCGGGAAGATCGACGCGGCCTACGAGACCGAGCCGTTCGTCACCGAGGCCGTGAAGAGATACGGCGTCCAAGCGGTGACCGACCTCGACGGCGGCGCGACCCAGGACTTCCCGCTCACCGGCTACGCCGTGCTCGGCTCCTGGGCGGCCAGGTACCCGCGCACGGCGGCAGCGTTCACGAAGGCGATCGAGCAGGGAAACGCGATCGCCGCCACGAACCTGGCGGTCCTCCAGCAGGTCCTGTCGGCCTCGCTGCACCTGAGCCCGAACATCACCGGTGTCATGGCCACCGGGACGTTCCCCACCAGCGCCAACCCGGTGCAGATCCAGCGGGCCGCCGACCTGATGCTGCACTACGGGCAGCTCAAGGAGCCGTTCGACGTCACGTCGCTCATGGGGGGCTGACGTGGCCGCCGGGACCGAGTTAACCGCGAGCCGGAGGGGCTCGCGGCTGGCGCTGCGGAACTGGCGGGTGCCGTGGCGGCTGATCGCCTTGATCGCCATCCCGACGGTGGTGGCGATGGCCTTCGCCGGCCTGCGGGTCGCGGCCGCGGCCAGCAGCGCCGCCAACTTTGGGCGTTCCGCACAGTTGGCGGCGCTCGGCCAGCAGGTCACCGGCCTGGCGCAGGCAATGGAGGATGAGCGCGACCTCAGCGCCAACTTCATCGCCGATGGACGGCCGGCCGCCGACCGGGCGACCCTGCGGCGGCAGTACGCGGTGACCAACGCCTGGGCGCAGCGGGTCGGCACCCAGATGCGGGAGGTCGGGGGCGCCTTCCCCGCCCTGACCCAGGCCGGCGCCGCCGCCGTCATCGCCAGGATCGCCGACCTGCCCAACCTGCGCAGCTACGCCATGGCCGGCAACGCCCCGGCGCTCACCGTGATCACCAACTACACCCTGGCCCTGGCGGACCTGTTCACTTTTGATGACGCGATAGCGCAGCAGGCCGGCAGCTCGGCGCTGGTGGCCCGCGTGCGCACGCTGGGCTCCCTGTCGCGGATGAAGGGCCAGGCGTCCCTGCAGCGGGCGATCGTCGAGGCGGCGCTGGTCAGCGGGCAGTTCCAGCCCGGCACCCTGGACGCCCTGACGACCGCGCAGACACAGCAGGCCACCGACCTCGCTTCGTTCGGGACGTCGGCCACGCTCGCCGAAACGCAGGCATTCAGCAACACCGTCGCCGGGCGGCCGATCGACCTGGCTCAGGCGATGGAGCAGCGCGCGATCGTGCTCGGCGGCGGCGGCAGCCCGTTGCAGCTTGGCCCCGGCGCCACCCAGCAGTGGTACACGGACATGTCCTACACCATCGGCCGGATGCGCCAGGTCGAACGCCAGCTAGCGGACGCGATCGCCCTCCAGGCCAACGCCCTCCACCGGGGCGCGATGCGGTCGCTCCTGCTCACCGCAGCCATCGCGGCCGCCGTCCTGATCGTCGTGCTGCTGGCAACGGTCATCATCGCCCGGTCCCTGGTGCGCCCGTTGCGGCAGCTCAAGGCGGGCGCGCTCGAAGTCGCCGAGGTGCGTCTGCCCGAGGAGGTCTGCGAGCTGAGCACGGCGGGGGAGGCCGACCAGAGCGTTGAGGTCGAGCCCATCGGCGTGCACTCCACCGATGAGATCGGGCAGGTCGCGCGCGCGTTCGACCAGGTGCACCAGGAGGCGGTGCGGCTGGCCGCGGACGAGGCGCGGCTGCGGGGGAGCGTCAGCGCGATGTTCATCAGCTTGTCCCGGCGCGGCGGGTCACTCCTGGAACGGCTGCTGAGGCTGATCGACAGCCTGGAACTCGGCGAGCAGGACTCGGAGCGGCTGGCCGACCTCTTCCGGATGGATCACCTGGCCACCCGCATGCGCCGCAACTCGGAGAACCTGCTCGTGCTGGCCGGCCAGGAGCCGCCACGGCGGTGGGCCGAGCCGGTGTCGCTGGCGGACGTGGCCCGTGCCTCGGTGTCGGAGATCGAGCAATATGAACGGGTCGTCCTGGATCTGCAGCCAGGCCTCGGCGTCGCCGGGAACGCGGTCGCCGACGTCGTGCATCTGCTGGCCGAGATCATTGAGAACGCCACCACGTTCTCGCAGAAGAGTACCCACGTCACCGTCTCGGGCCACTCACTCAGGAGCGGCGGGGTGCTGGTCAACGTCATCGACAGCGGAATGGGGATGACCGAGGAGCAGCTGGCCGTGGTGAACTGGCGGCTGGAGAACCCTCCCTCCGCGGACGTCGAGGTCTCACGGCACATGGGCCTGTTCGCGGTGGCGCACCTGGCGGACCGGCACGGCATCAGGGTGCGGCTGCGGAAGGCTACGGGCGCCGGCCTCATCGCCCATGTGTGGCTGCCCGAAGCACTGGTCTCCCATGACAGCAAGCCGACCAGCTGGGACCGCATCCGCACCGAGCGGGCGTCGGCGGTGATCCAGGCCGTGACGCGGGCGGCCAGGTTCTCGCAGGATCCGGCCGCCGCCGTGGCGCTGGCGGCGGCCCCGTTCGCCGCCGCACCGCTGGCGGAGACGCCGCTCACCACCACCTCACCGGGAGAGGCCCCGGCTGCCACCGAACCGGCCACCACCACACCGGCCACCACCGCACCGGCGGCAGAGGCGCCGCCCATCACCGCACCCGCGGCAGAGGCGCCGGCCACCGCCGCGCTACGGCGAGAATCGGCCGCCGCCGCGCCACGTGGAGAGGTGCCGCCCATCGCCGCGCCACCGGGAGAGGCATCGGCCATCACCGCGCCACCGGGAGAGGCGGCGGCCATCACCACGTCACCGGGCGGGGCGGCGGCGGGGGAGGCACCGGCCGTCGCCGCGCCGGCTGGAGAGGCGCCGGGCGCGCCGCAGGCAGGGGCGCAGCAAGTTGTCGTGCCGGAACCCCTGCAGCGGCCGCGGGAGATCCGGCTACCGATCTTCGAATCGGTGGAGTCGGACTGGTTCCGCGCCCGCCGCAGGCCGCCGCCACGGGCCGGTGTCCCGCTGGATCCCCATCCGGCAGCCCCGTCCTGGGCATCACCTAGCGACGAGGGCTGGCAGGCCGCGGAAACTGTCCTCACGCCCGCGGTTGGCGGAATGACCGCCTCCGGGCTGCCGCGGCGGACTCCCAAGGCCAATCTCGTACCGGGCTCCGCAGGCATCCGGGAGAACAGGCCAGCAAGGGCCGCCGACTCGGCCGAGGCCATCAGCAGCCGGCTGGCGGGCTTCCAGCAGGGCTCGCGCCGCGCCAGGGCCGCCGCTCGCGGCGCCCATTCCCCAGATGAACAACCGTAGCGGCGGAGCCCTGCCGAAATCGGCGGGCTCGGCCGACCCGGCCGACCCGGCACCATCGAGGCCGCGACGCGGCCGTCCCGCTCGGACGCGTGATCACAGCGGAGAGGGGAACGCCTTGAGCCAGGCCACCAGCCAGGTGCAGGATCTCAGCTGGCTCATCACCGGCTTCACCGAGCGCGTGTCCGACGTGGGACATGCTGCCGTCGTGTCCTCCGACGGGGTGCCGCTGGCGGTGTCCGATGGGATACCCCCCGACCGCCTTGAGCGCCTCTCCGCGATCACCTCCGGCCTCATCAGCCTGGCCCAAGGGACCGCCTCGATGCTCGACTGCGGCGCGGTCACCCAGACCTTGGTCACCATGCAGGAGAGGGTGTTGGTGATCGTCGCGATCAGCGACGGATCGAGCCTGGCGGTGCTCGCTGCGATCGATGCCGATCTCGACCAGATCGCATATGAGATGACGGTGCTGGCGGAACAGGCGGGAAGCGTCCTGACTCCGGACGCGAGACCGCCGCGGGCCGCCGGGGCACGGGCATGAAGACGGCCCTAGCCAGCCCCGGGGACGGGCGTGAACCCGGTCACGGTCGGCCGCCGGCCAGGCCGCTGGACCATTGCCGGGACGGGCCCGATCCCGGCCCGGTACCGTCAGCGTCGAAAGGCATTTCCGGTTTCCTTTCCTGCCGGCCCGCCACGGTCAGGACGCGCGCCCCGGAGGGCCCACGCTTGAATCGACCGACAGGAGGAGCAGGAGACGGGCGCCATTTTGGCGCGCGTCTGGACAGTTTAAGGAGTATCCGTGCATCCAGCGCAGGATCTGAACTGGTTAATCACGGCATTCGCCGATCGTGTTCCTTCTGTAGCGCACGCGCTGGTGGTGTCATCCGACGGCCTCCCGCTGGCGTTCTCACAGGGCTTGCCGCCCGACCGCGTGGATCAGCTCGCCGCCGTTACGTCCGGTCTCAACAGCCTTGTGGAGGGTGCGTCCCGGATTTTCGAGGGCGGCCCGGTCAGCCAGACCGTGGTGGAGATGCGCTACGGCCTGCTGATCGTCATGGCCGTCACCGGCGGCTCCACCATAGCGGTCCTGGCCGGGGCCGACTGCGACATGGGCCTGGTGGCCTACGAGATGGCGTTGCTGGCGGACCGGACCTGGCGTGCCCTGACGCCGGAACCCCGCCAGCCATCGTGGCTCGAGGAGCCCACGGGCGACAGCGAGGGGATCCGGCAGCCGTAGGCCGCCGGTGTATATCGGCAACCGTCAGCGTCAGCGAGACCTGCAGGGGCCTGAACAGCCGGATTTCGCCCCAGCATATTGGACAATTCGCTCTTTATTACCCGACCGCGGTCGCCGCGTTCCGGTCTGCGGCCACAGCGGCCCGCGCCCGGGCACGGCGCACCTGTGGCCGTTACCCGCTCCGACCCATGATTCCCGCCTATGCGTGATAACCCAGCCGAATTGACCAGGCCTTCCGTATCAAGCCGTTCCTTGCGCCGTGCCTGGCGATGACCGCAAATGGCGGGAATCGCCAGGTCCGGCGGCGTGACCGGCCAGACCCGTACCGGGCCGATCGCGTGACTGGCCAGACCCGTACCAGGCCGATAGCGTGACCGGCCAGACCCGTACCAGGCCGGTCGCTCGCGGTGATGCCCGCGCGATCCGGGGTCACGGCCCGCATCCGCCGTCCCTGGCCTGGAAGGCGCTGGCCACCAGGTGGCAACGTGGGCTGGTTGGCCTGGCGGCCTTCCTGCTGCTCACCCAGCTGCTTGGCCGCTCCGGCGTGCTGAGCCGGCCGGTCCTGCCGCTCGCCTCGACGGTGGTGGCCCGTGCGGCCAGCCTGGTAGGCAACCCACGGTTCCTGATCGATCTTGCCGCCACGCTCGAGGCGTGGGCGGCTGGCCTGGCCAGCGCGGTCGCGGTGGCGGTGCCGTGCGGCCTGGTCCTCGGCAACGTCCCGGGCGTGCGGAGCGCCACGCGTGCCCTGGTTGATGTCCTGCGGCCGATCCCGGCGGTCGTACTCATCCCGCTGGCCGCCCTGCTCCTCGGCCCCGGGCTGCGGATGAACGTCACCTTGATCGCGTACGCGGCCGCATGGCCGGTGCTGCTCAACACGATCTACGGGCTCGACGACGTCGATCCGCTGGCGAAGGACACCCTCCGCGCGTTCGGGTTCGGGCGGATCGCCGTGATCCGGCGCGTCTGCCTGCCGTCCGCCGCCCCGTTCATCGTGACGGGCATCCGGCTGGCCTCGTCGGTCGCGCTCGTGGTCAGCATCGGCGTCGGCGTCGTTACCGGCCGCATCGACGGCAACGGGATCGGCGCGTTCATCGCCGACGCGAGCACCAGCGCGCCGAACACCGCCGTCGTGCTGGCCGCGGCGCTGTGGGCCGGTGTGCTGGGCCTGGCGCTGAACGCGCTGATTGCCTGGGCCGGGCGTCGGGCGCTGCCCTGGCATCACGATCCCGGGGAGCCAGGATGAATCGCATCGCCGTTCGCTGGCTGGTGCTGGCGGCCGGGTGTGCCGCGTGGCAGGCGTGGGCGGCCTGGCATCACAGCCCGTTCTTCCCTCCGCCGTCGGCGATCGTGGCGCGGATGTATGACCTCTGGTTCTCCGGGCCCGCCATTCACCTGCTGCTGACGCAGGGTGCCATCAGCAACATCCTGCCCAGCCTGGGCCGGGTGTGCGGCGGGCTGGCGATCGCGATCGCCGTGGGCGTGCCGCTGGGGATCGCGCTCGGGCGCTCGGCAGCGGCGTCGGCCTACCTTGAGCCGCTCCTGCACTTCGGCCGGTCCCTGCCGGCGGTTGCCTTCGTGACGGTGTTCACCATTGCCTTCAGCCTCGGCACCCAGTCGGAGATCGCCTTCATCGCGTTCGGTACCACCTGGCCGATCCTGCTGAACACGATCGACGGCGCCAGGTCGGTGGATCCGCTGCAGGCCGAGACCGCGCGGGCGTTCCGGCTCCCGCTCGGCTCGCGGATCACCAAGCTGATCGTTCCTGCCACGCTGCCGAAGCTCTTCGCCGGGCTGCGGATCAGCGTCTCCCTGGCCCTCGTCCTGATGGTGGTCTCCGAGCTGGTGGGCAGCAGCAACGGCATTGGCTACCAGATGAACAGCGCCAGCGGCGACTACGACCTGACCGGGCTGTGGGCCGGGATCGTGCTGCTCGGCATCCTGGGGTACGCGCTGAACGCCGCCGTCCTCGGCATCGAGCATCAGGTGCTGGCCTGGCACCGCGGCGCCCACCGGCTCACCAGCTAGGGCCCCGCTACGTTCCTCCATCCGTCACAGGCTCGCGGTACGTACCTCCATCCGTCACGAACTCGCGGTCGGGGCGGTGAGGTTGTAGACGGTCATGCCAGCTACGGTCTGCGCCGTGAAGTGGGCCTGGACCCACGCGCTGATCTGCGCCGCGTCCGTGGAGCTGCCGCCCGGGCCGCCAGCACCACCGAAGCCGCCAAAACCACCACCAGCCCCGCTGCCCCCGCCCCCGGTCGGGCCACCGTCCGCGCCGCCAGCCCCGCGGTTGGCCAGACCGCCGCCGAGACCAGCGCCCGCGCCGCCGAAGCCACCGCCCGCGCCGCCGAACCCGCGGCCGCCGAGTCCGCCGCCCGCTACGTAGTAGTGAATCTTGTGCTCGGAGACGAGCTTTTCGAACTGGGCGAGGCTCGGCGCGGGGTCGGTTCCCCGGAAACCGCCGATCGCCATGACCGGGATGCCACCGGTGGCCAGTTCCATCGAGGCTGCGCTGTCCGCGCCGTTGGTGGCCGCGGCCCATGTGTAGCGGGACGCCCCGCTCTCAAGCAGCTTGGCGAAAGCGCTGCTGACGGTGGCGTTCCCGCCGCCGAAGCCGCCGAAGCCGCCGGGACCGGCGAAACCGCCCGCGAAGCGGCCTGGCCTGTCACCGGCGAGCCCGCCCGCGAAATCGGGGAAGCCGCCGCGGCCGGCAGCAAGGCCGCGCCCGAGACTCCGCGCGCCGTCCGGCCCGCCGAGGGCGCCGGTCATGGGGGGACCGGCGGACGGGCTCGTCCCGGCATAGGACGTGGCCGCCGTGTCGAGGCTGTAGGCCAGCGGGCCACCGAGTCCGGCGATCACGGCCAGCGACACCGGGACCGCGGCCAGGGCCATCGCCCCCCGGGCGGTACTGGCCGGCAGCGCGGGCCCGGCCAGGATCAGGCCGGCCGCGCCAACGGCGGCGATCACGATGACCACGCGCAGCCACGGGTACCACCCGGGGTTGCGGCCGAGCAGGACCCAGGCCCAGGCGGCGGTGACCGCCAGCGCGGCGGCCATGGCGGCGCGCGCGAACCAGGTGTGGCGGATCCGCCACACTGTGACTGCGCCGATGCCGATGAGCGCGCCGATCGGGGGAGCGAGCGCGACCGCATAGTACGAATGGGTGGTCCCGGACATGAAGCTGAGCACCAGCCCCGCCACCACCAGCCAGCCACCCCACATGATCGCCGCGGCGCGGATGCGGTCGGTCCGGGCGGCGCGCCGCGACACCCACAGCATGACCACGATGGCGATCAGGGCGGCCGGGATCAGCCAGCTGATCTGCCCGCCCCACTCGGCCGTGAACATGCGGGTGATTCCGGTCCCGCCGCCGAACGGGCCGCCGGCGCCGGCGCCGAACGCGCGGCCGGCCGCGCCCGCGCCGGGCCCGGGACCGGCGGCCGCGCCGCCCGCCGCCCCACCCGGGCCGCCGCCGAAGGCACCCGCGCCGAGCCCGCGCCCGGCCGCACGGGCCGCCCCGCTGAACCCGCCGCCACGGTTGCCGGTGAGCCTGCTCAGCCCGTTGTAGCCGAACGTGAGCTGGAGGATGTTGTTGTCGGTGGTGCTGCCGACGAACGGCCGGTCGGCGGCCGGGGTGAGCAGGACGATCGCGACCCACCAGCCGGCGGCAGCCAGCAGCGCGGCGCCGCCCACCAGCAGCTGCCAGATCCGCTTACCGAGCCTGGGCGGCCCGCAGATCAGGTAGGCCAGCGCCAGCGCCGGCAGGGCCAGGAACCCGGCGAGCATCTTGCCGAGGAAGCCCAGCCCGAACAGCACCCCGGTCAGGGCCACCCACCGGGTGCGGCCCGACTCGAGCGCCCGGACGCCGGCGTACGCGGCCAGCGCGGCCATCAGCGTGATGAACGCGTCGGGGTCGTTGAAGCGGAAGATGAGCGTGGCGACCGGGGTGAGGGCCATGACCGCCCCGGCGATGATCGCGGCGGTCGGCCCGAACCAGCGGCGCACGGTGGCGTAGAGCACGCCGACCGTGGCCACCCCGGCCAGCGCCTGCGGGAGCAGCAGGCTCCAGTAGTTCACGCCGAAGATGCGGGCGGACAGCTCCATCGGCCACAGGAAGCCCGCGGGCTTGTCCACGGTGATGAAGTTGGAGGAGTCCAGCGAGCCGAAAAGGAACGCCTTCCAGCTCTCCGTGCCGGCCTGGGCGGCGCCGGCGTAGAACTCGTTGGCCCAGCCGTTGCGGCTCAGGCCGACCAGGTAGAGCAGGGCGGTGGCCAGCATGAGGGCCAGCAGCGCCGGCCGCGCCCACGCCGGGTCGTCCGGCCGGCCGCGCAGCAGCCGCGCCAGGCGGCGGCCGGGGACTTGGCCGGCGGCCTGGGCGGCGCCGGGTTGCGTCGAGATGGCGGTCACCGTCAGCACCTATTCGGACAGGTCCAGCAGCTGGCGCTGGACGAGATCGGCGGCGGTCTCCGGCCGGGCGCCCCGGGCCGGCGGGGATGGCTGCCGGGCCGGCGGCCCCGCGCGGCCGCCGTGGCCGCGGAAGACCCAGCCCCGGTAGAGCGCGAACCGGACCACGGTGGCGACGAGGTTGGCCGCGATGAGCACCGCGACCTCGGCGGCGCGGCTGGGCCGGGCGGACACGGCGTGCAGCGCGACCAGCGCGCCCGAGGTGACCGCGAGCCCGATGCCGAACGCGATCAGGCCGCGCAGCTGGTGGCGGGCGGCATGCATCCGGCCGCGGATGCCGAAGGTGAACCTCCGGTTGACGGCGGTATTGGCCACGGCCGTGAGGAGCAGGCTGATGGCGTTCGCGGCCTGCGCCGTCATCACGCCGCGGAACAGCAGATAGAGCAGAACGTATGCCGCGGTGCTGGCCACCCCGACCACGACGAACCGCGCCAGCTGGCCCACGAGCTGGCCGTGGCGGCCAGCCCGCGGATCACCTGCCTGCGGGCGGAGCGCGGGGGGTGACGGGTTTCCCAGCACCGGGACGCTGATGGTGCCGCGGGCCAGCCCGGTGCCGAGGCGGATGATGCCGCGGATGTCGGCCAGGGCGGTGCTGATCACGCTGACCCGGGAGTCGGCGTCGTCGATCCAGTCCACCGGGACCTCGTGGATCCGCGGCCCGGCCCGTTCGGCCAGTACCAGGAGCTCGGTGTCGAAGAACCAGCCGGTGTCGGTGGTCAGCGGCAGCAGCTGCCGCGCGGCGTCGGCGCGGATGGCCTTGAAGCCGCACTGGGCGTCGGAGAACCCGGTGCCGAGGGTGGCGTGCAGGAGCAGGTTGTAGCAGCGGGAGATGATCTCGCGGCGCGGGCCGCGGACCACCCGCGCGCCGCGGGCCAGGCGGGTGCCGATCGCCACGTCGCTGTGGCCCGACTGCAGCGGGGCCAGCAGCGGGAGCAGGGCGTTCAGGTCGGTG
>Ga0134125_10007099_pt1 | contig 12660 bp, 24 predicted proteins | sample KB31751_FD_96464 | JGI IMG/M metagenome (GOLD analysis project Ga0134125, IMG submission 96464) | Terrestrial soil microbial communities with excess Nitrogen fertilizer from Kellogg Biological Station, Michigan, USA - KB3-175-1 | ecosystem: Environmental > Terrestrial > Soil > Unclassified ... | reverse complement strand
TCCCCAGTCGTCGGGGTGCGTGGTTGGTTTGCGGTACTCGTTGACCCGCTCGCGTTGCTCAGCCCGTTGCCGCTGCCGGCGCTGGTCCGGCGTTTCCGTTAGCCGCTGCCAAATGCCCATTGTTGTTCCCTGGTTGATTGTTCAAACGCGTGTGCCGCGCCTTGAGCGCGATGACTTCGAGCCGCATGTGATCGACGGTCATGGACGGCTTGCCGTGATCGTCGAGCGTGTTGCCGAGCTCGCGGAGCGCTGTCACTGCTCGGTCGAACGCGGCGCGCAGTGCAGAATCAGCTGGAAGCCGTACAGCCGTGGATTGCTCTCGCACTTCTGCTGCCGATATGTCCATGTCACGCCCATCCGTTTGAGTTGCCCGTCTGCATTGCCGATGTCCCGAAGGTGAATCACGCACTCGTCGCCCCAGAGCGCGTAGGCGCAGAGCGCGTCACGCACGGGCTTGAAGCACGACCACAGGTTGTCGTCGTCCATCTCGTTCTTGCCGCCGACACGCGGCGTGAGACGCACGTACTCGACATGCGTGAGCCCGTTGATGCCTCGCGACATCATGCGTTGTAGGTCGCGAGTGATTTGCTCGCGCGTGTGCTTGTACTTGCGGTTCTGGTTGTCGACGAGCTTCTTCACGCGCATCGCGGACCAGTGCGGCGGCGGCATGATGCGCTTCTGCGGTTCGAGGAACCGTCCGATCTGCACGATGTGCTTGTCGCCCTGGTGGAAGACCGTGGTCTCGACCATGCAGCGCTCTTTCTTGAGCTTCGGCAACGCCTGCCGGTTGAGCACGCGCCGGTAGTCGGCGGCGTTCTCGCGCGGGATTTCGTTGATGATGCGCGAGGTCATATGGTTGGGTCCTCATGGGTGAGGTCGGCGATGCGCTCCTGCAGCTCCGTGTTCTCGGCGCGCAGGCGCTCGTAGTCCTGCCGAAGTTTCAGGTGACCCTCGGTCATGTTCTTGACCGCCTCAGCGTTGGTCATCACGGGGAACGGCCCGAACGCTTCGTCGACCGCGTCTCGGAAATCGGAGAGGTCGGCGCGCAGACTGGCAACCTCGGCCCATGCTTCAGCACCATTTTTATTTAGGCGCTCGACCTCTTTCGCGAGCACGTTCCCCGCGCCGCCTTCCCAATACGTCTTACGCGCAAACTCGATGGCTTCGTCGACGTTCATCACTTCCCCCTCGGAAAAAACGGCGTGTCGTCGTACTCGATCGTGATTGACCCACCGAGCGCTGGAAGCTCGACGCGCTTGGGCGGGAGCTTGGCGTACATGGGCACTAGCGGTGCAGCTGGTGGCGGCGGAGGTGGAGTCGGCTTGCGCTCCATGCGCTCGCTCGGCCGCATGTCTTTGACGATGTCGAACAGCTCTTGCGCTGTGTTCACTTTCGCCCCTCCAAGGCGCAGCAAAAGCCGTCTTCATGGTGAAGCCAGCAACAGTGCTCGCACGCGAACGTCTCTTCCAACTCGCCTTCGTTCGTTCCTTTGCACGAAGCCCAGTTTTCGCAAAAGTCGCATGCCGATTCGAACAGCTCTTGCGCGGCGGTCATGACTCACCTCGGGCGATCGAAAGCACAAGGTCTCGGTCGTCTTCGGGGAAGCCAGCCAGCGTTCGGTTTGCGACGAAGCAGTCGGCGTACCCGCAGCCGTCTTCCCAAGCTTTGAGGCATGTGGCGATGCACGAGTCGCCCGTGTTGCCGTCGTCGAGCACGAGGTGCTGACAGCAGCCCGCCGAGTGGCGCGCGTAGATGGTCTTGATGGCAGCGGCGAGGTGATCGGCGCTGGACATGTCGCTCTTCATGACACCCTCAGCCGGTAGACCGGCACTTCGAGCTTGGTTTTCATGACCAGTCCCTCTCGCTGCTGAAGGTCGTGGTCGGCGCGTCGAAGCGCATCGGCACAATGCCGACGTTGCCCTTGCGGTTCTTGAGGAACACAGCTTCGGCAGCGCGCGCGTCCTGCGTGCCGTCGTAGACGCACGGGCGGAACAGGCCGATCACGCGATCAGCGTCGCGCTCGATCTGGCCGCTCTGCCCGATGTCGCTCATCAGCGGCCGCTTGTCGGCGCGCTTCTCTACCTCGCGGTTGAGCTGTGCGAGCGCAACGATCGGGATGTCCAGCTCGCGCGACAAGAGTTTGAGCGCGGTCGCGATGTCGCCGATCTCTTCGAAGCGCGACTGATAGCGCTTGCGCATGCGCATCAGCTGCAAGTAGTCGATGACCACGAGGTCGAGCTGCCCCTTACGCTTCTTCGCGCGGCACGCGTTCGCGAGGTCCTCGTAGACGAGCCCCGCGCAGTCGTAGATGTAGAGCGGCACAGCCGACAGCTGCGCGTAGCGCTGCAGCGCGATCGCGATGTTCTCGGCTGACATCCTGCTCGCGAAGTTGCGGACAGGGATCTGAGCGTCTTGGGCGACCACGCTCAGCGACACGTCCTCGGCCGACATCTCGTAGCTGAACAGCGCCGTGTGCATGCCGGCGATCGCGTTGTCGCGTGCGACCTGCAGCCCGAACGAGGTTTTGCCCATGCCTGGCCGCGCCACGATCACCGCGAGCTCGCCTGACGCGAAGCCGCGCCACGGCAACGCCTTGTCGACGCTTGGGATGCCCGTTGGCGCAACGACGCGCGGCGTCACGGGCTTGTTCTCCGCGAGCGTGGCCATGTAGCCGGCCGCAGCCTGGCCAATGGTCTGACCCGCGAGCTTTTGGCGTCGGCCGCCCAAGGCCGCTGTGAGGCGCTCAGAGGCGCGCTGCATGAAGTCCTCTGGGTCGGCCGTGGTCGACGCGTCCAGGCCCCAGGCGCCAACGTCGAGGCAAGCGCGGGCCAAAGCGCGAGCCTCGCCCAGCTGGCGCAGCCGCTCGAGCGCGCCCTCGTACTGCTCGATCTGCATCAGCTGGATCTCGTGCGCGTCCTCGAGGAAGCCCGCGACGTGCGGATAGTCCTGCGCCGCGCTCGCGAGCGTGAGCAGGTCGAAGCTCTCCCCGGCCTGGCGCATCAGGTGCGTGATCGCCTGGAACACCTGGCACGTTCCGGTCGCGTAGAAGTCGGTCGGCAGAAGCTCGTCGACGAGCAGCTGTCGGTGCTCGGCCATGTGCAGCGCGACGGCGAGCACCTTGGTCTCGAGCTTGTGATCGTGAGGCATGCCTGTTCGTTCGGTCATCGTGTGTTTCCCTGGTTGATTGGAGTGAACGACTGGTCAGAACTTCATGAGCGCGTGCGCCGCTGTTGGCGGCTCGACGCGTACGGGTTGCTTCGCGCCGGCGTACTGCGACTTCTGCTCGGCGTGCTCCTGCTCGCTGAGCAGGTGCGTGTGCCAAAGGTTCTCAGCGATGCGCTTCGGGCTGAGCGCGCGGCGCGCTTTGAGCGTTCGGTGAACCGTGCTTGCTCGCAGGTTCGCCGCGACTGTGGCGCGATCCTCGGCAGGCTGTTTCCCGATGAACTCGTATGCCGCAGCAGCGGAGGGCATGTCCGCTTCGGTTCGCTCGGTCAGGGCCATGTACCAAGCTCTGCCGAGTTTCTCTGCGACAGAGACCGCCGCCACCGGCTTAAGAGGCACAGCATTGCCAAGCAAAGCAGAGTTAAGATCAGCAGAGTTAAGAGTGACGCGCGCGTGATGATCCGTGACGGTCGTGATTTCACGTGACGCTGACGTCACGTTTCGTGATTCCGGCGTCACGTTTCGTGACGGTTCCCCCATGGCTTGGCTACGGCGCCGATCCCTGTACTCACGCGCGCGCTGCTTGTCGGACTTGATGCACTCCTGCGCTTCGAGGAAGCGTGGAGCGACGAGGAACCCTTCTCTGACCTCTACCGAGCCTCGCTCAAGCAGCTTCGGCAGACCTTCGGCGACCACTTCCTCGGGTATCTCGGTCGCGAGTGCGACAGCTTCGACCGGCGCGAGCCCGTCCAGCTCGAGCACGCCAGCTCGATCGAGCTTCCGCAGCAACAGCGGCCACACACACTTGGCCTGCCAGTTGAGCCGCTTCCACGTCACGGTGTCGCGCGTGTACAGCCGGACGTAGCTCTCGTTAGCAAAATCCATGTAGTCTCCAGCGATTACAAGTGTATGCTCAGCCGTGCATGGGGATGGGAGCGGGAGCAGAGCTCGCGCGCATCAGTCGTGATTTCTGCTCCCGCTCGCTTTTACGGACCGACGTAAGCCGGACCGCAAAAGCCAACGTGGCATTTGCGCATTTCGCCTAGCTGACGAACGTCAGTGCTTGTAGGGGTTCCACTGCATTTGGTAGACGACAAGCCCATGCACCTACATGGGCTTGGGTTATCCGCACCAATCGAGCGGGGAGATGCCGTCTCCCAAACGCTTCGTGACAACGAAGAGCCGCGCCGCGATCTGCAGGTGCGGCACACGCGCGATGCGCGGGTCGTCCGACTCGTAGCGACGAATCGCAGACCCGCTGCAGGGCACCTGCTTGGCGAGCGTCTCAGGCGACATTCCGTGCTCCTCTCGGAGAGCACGCAGCCTCTGTTTGGCGGTTCGCTTAGGCACCATGGACAGGAACTCTGACAAATGGGCGAGATGCCGTCAAGCGCCTTGGGCGATTTCGTTCTGTCAGACTTGGAAGCCGTGAAAGCTCCCGAAATCGATGGCGATAAGCTGGTTGGCTTACGTTTCTCCTACTTCATCAAGCAGCACTACGATCGGGCGGTGGCCGAGGGGAAGAAGCACGGCTTCTTCGAACGAATGGCTGAAGCCATCGGCTGCAGCGGTACGTTGCTCCATAAATGGAAAGACCCTGAAAAGGTACTGAAGGGCCTATCGGATCGAGAAAGCATCAACGCGAACGTTATAAGGGGCGTACGCGAAGCGTATCTGATAAGTTCCGAAGCCTTCTTCGTGAGCGCAAAAGATCTACCAGACCACGTAGTTCTTGCGGACGGCTCAACCCGCCCCACTCAGCCCGAAGAGATCGACTTCCGGGCGCCTGTTCTCGATCTAACGCGCAAGCGCGAGCAGCTCGACACGGCGACGCGTAAACAGGTGTCGGAGCACGACGAGCGCATCCTCGCGCTCGAGGCCGAGAACGTCCGCCTGATAGCTCAGAACGCGCGCATCCTCGAGCTGCTAGAGCGCTTCGTCGGGTCCGGCTCGAAACGCTAAGCCGCCCAATAACGCCAATAACACCGTCCCGTGGCCGCCCAGAGCGACCACGGGATTTTTTTCGTCCAGAACTCTGACGTACGGTTGACTTCGGTCCGGACCTCTGACAAAAGGTCCATATGACTGTGACAAACGTCAGAGTTAATGACCGGATGGCCCAGCTGTCAGAGCTAGTCGTCCGCAATGGTTCCCCGTCCGCAGCCCTCGCCTGCTCGGACGGAGATGAGGCGAGAGCCTCCACCCCAAGGGAACGGCGAGCGCATAGGGCGCAGCGACAGGCCCCAATCAACCAGGGAAACGCCAGCTAGCCGCGCGTTAGGGCTGCCCTCTGCCCGCAGTTACCGCTGCGAGCAGAGGCAAGCACTCACGCTCAACCAGGAGACGCGAATGACTGTTGCAGCGAACGAGACCTATCACATCCCCGAGCAAGAGATCGAGCGCGCGGTTGCGCTTGATGAGTTCCAGTTCAACGCCGCAAACGGCGAGCCCGAGGGCGCGGAGTTTGCGGAGTCGTTCGAGGAAGCCTGCCGCGTGTGGGGCATGGACCTCAGCAACGGCGAATGCCGGTTGATGCAGGTGTGGCAGCGCTCCGAGGAGCGTTGGTTCCGCATCGAGCGCACGGCGCACGGCGTGGAAGCGCGCGAGGTGGCCGTATGACCAGCGTCTGCACGTGCTCGCACAGCATCGACGTGCACGGTGTCGCTGCCAGCGGCGGACGTTGCCGCGTCTGCACCTGCGACTGCTTCCGCGGTGCCAAGCGCATTCCGCGCAGCTGCCGCTATCCGCTGCGGAACAAGTTCAACTCGCCGTCTGACTGCTACGACCACGCGCTCGTGCTCGGCGGGATCGACGCCGACATGCGTGCGCTGATGAGCAACGACCAGGACAAGGAGGCGTCATGAGCAACGAAGCTACGTACACGCCGTGCACGTACTGCAGCGATTCGCTGCCAGAACCGGCCTGCCAAGCGAGCAAAGCAGCGGGCAAGCGCCCGTCGCGGTCCAAGCGCATCAAGTCGCTGATGGAAGACTCCGGCTACTCGCGCACAGAGGCGGTTGCGTGGGTCGACTTCGAGGACGGCAAATGAGCCGCGTCAGCATCGAGATCGACGGTGTGAAGTGGGGGATGAACATCAGCGTCGAGCGGATGGTCGATCTCATCTCGACGCTTCACACCGTCGCCGTCGAGTCGCAGAAGGACGCACGCTCGAACAGGGCATCTGACGCGCGCGGTGCTGCGCGCGAAGCCTTCGAGAAGATGCTGTCCGAAATCAGCTTCGCGTCACGCAAGTCCGCGTGAACGAAGGGCGCTTCGGCGCTCGCACTAACAATCAACCAGGGAAAAGACATGAGACACGTAATCGTGGCGTTCGCGCTGCTCGTAGGGGCTTGCGCGTGCGGATCTGAGGATATGCAGGGAGACGCTGCCGAACCGCAGCGCATCAAGGTGGGCGAAGGAAAGTACGAACCGCAAGCTGGCAGTGCAGCGTTGCCTAGCGATGGTGCAGGCGCTGGTGTTGCGGCAACGTGCACGGACGCAGCCTACTGCAGCAAGGCGCGGTCAACGATCGCATCCTATCTCGGTGGGTCGTGGTCCTGGAGTGGCTCGTGTTCGTCGCAGACTTGGAATGCGACGGGTTCGGGCGGTCGAACGCTGCAGGCGAAGTACATCACGCTGGCGCCAGGCAATCCGCTCTACCAGCACAGTGTGTGGGCGTCGCAAACCGCGAACTTTCAAAACATCTGCAGCTGCAGCAACGGCAACGTGAGTTGTTCGAACAACCCCGGCTTTTGACGTGAACGCAGTGTGACCGCTGCCACTAGCCCGCAGCCACGAGCTGCGGGCCTGTGAGAGCAGTTACCTCAACACACAGGAGACGACGATGAGTCTTTGGGATTTTGCGGACAAACATCCCGGATACGTAGCGCTCTACATATTGCTGCTGAGCATGTGCGTCCCTTCGTTCGAGTGGGTACGGCGCAGCAGCCGAAAGGATGACGACAAGTGAACGACCCGAAACAACGCAGCGTGGGCGATCTGCACGCTCCGACGTTCGGACAGGAGACTGAACAGCGGCTCGGCGAGTTTCAACAGAAGCTAAAGGCGTCGCTCGATCTGATGGAGTCAGCAGGCAAGCTCGCTGAGCGCGAGGCGACGTTGAAGCTGATCGAAGCCGCGGTCGAGGCGCATGCTGGTAGCAGCGCACATCTGGCAGGAGCCCGGACCGCTCTGCGCGAGCTGGGCCGCGTCATCAAGCAAGGGAGGCATCGTCCATGACCGATCCCGTCGACTTGTTCATCGCGTGCCGCTGCAACGCGTGCGAGCGCCTCGACAACACCACAGCTTCGTCGTTCCCGGACTCTGACTCGCCCGAGATGCGCGCGTGCTGGGAAGACGTCGAGAAGTCTTGCCCGCGCTACGCCGCGGCGTTCGGCACGTCGCACAAGTTTGCAGATGACCGCCAACAGGAGCTTTTCCAATGACAGTCACCGTTGATGCTGAGGGGTACGTGACGGGCTTCGAAGTTGGGAAGCGCTCGTACCGAGAACTGCAGCACCCGCCGCTCTCGTACTCGCTGGCGAAGTCCGTGCTGTGGTGCCCCGAGGACGCCTGGCGCATCTCACAGCGGCGCGAGCGCGTCGAGCGCGAGACGTCGGATGCGATGGACGACGGGAACATCCTGGACGCTTTGCTGACCGCGACCACGCCCTACGACCCGACGAAGCTCGACGTTCTGGAGATGACTGCGCCCACGAAGAAGGCGACCGAGCCGGCGCAGTATGGCGACTGGAACGGGCTTCGCATCATCTTCGCAGACAGCATGCAGACGGCCGCAGCGAAGCTCGCGGCGAAGCTCGCACGAGAGGAGGACCTCGTGCCCGTGCTCATGCACAAGTTCATGCGCGAGGTCCACATCGCTCAGGACATGCTCGTGCGCTTCGAGCTCGCGGGCTTCGATCGCTCGAAGTACATGTACCAGGTCAGCCTGTACTGGACCGAGACTGCGCGGAGCGGGCTACGAATCCAGTGCCGCGGTCGCCTCGACTTCCTGTCACACGACTGGACGAGCATCGTGGATTTGAAGCGCGTGGAGGACTTGTCCGAGCGCAGCTTGCAGAGCGCTGTCGATCGGTACCGGTGGGCCATGCAGGCTGCCGCCTACAGTCGAGCGGTCTACAAGCTGCGCGAGTCGGTGCTGGGCTATCACAACGTGCCCACGTGGCACTGGCTGTTCGCGCGCACGAGCCCCGTTGTCGCCTGCACCCTGCGCCCGATCGACGCCGAGTGCTTGGAGTGCGGTGAAGCAGCGTGGAACCGCGCAGTGAACGAGTGGGCCGAGGGCCTGCAAACCGGCATGTGGCGCGGGCACGAGTCCAACCACCTGCCGATCGAAGCAACACAGTGGGCACGAGACCAAAAGGAGGTCGACCTCGTATGATCACCAAAGAACAGGAAGTGCGGCTGCAGCGCGTGCTGACCGATGCCGCACGCATGGCGAACGACGCGTGCATCGCGTTCGGCCCGTCGATTCAAACGGACCGTTGCGTCGAGGAGTGCGCCGAGCTTGTCAGCGCAATCATGCACCGCGCGCGCGGCGTTGGCGTCAACACGACTGTGGTCGACGAAGCGGCCGACGTCATTCTGACCGCGTTGGCGGTCGGGTTCGCGTTCTCCGAGTCGGAGGGATACAGCCCTAACAGCCTGATCGACGCGCTGTCGTTCAAGGTGCAGCGGCTTGGCGGAATCATCGAAACGGAGAAGCGCCGATGAGCGAGTTCACGCACGAAGTAGCGAAGCCGGGCAACCTCCCGCTCGCAATCAGCATCGCGGGCTACGCCAAGAGCGGCAAGACGCTGTCGTCGCTGTTGCTCGCGAGCGGCATTCAGCAGGTGAAGGGTGGCGACGTTTGGCAGATCGACACCGAGAACCGCGGCAATGAGTACGCCAACCGGCTGCGCTACCAGCGCGTCCAGCTGCGGCCACCCTACTCGGCGGCGCGCTACCAAGCTGCTGTGAAGTACGCCTTCGACAACGGCGCGCGCATCATCGTGATCGACAGCATGTCGCACGAGCATGACGGCCCTGGCGGATACCTCGAGCAGCACGAGCAGTATCTAATCGACCGCTGCGGCGGCAAGGAGCCGACCGACACGGATCGGTACAAGCACGGGCAAGCTGGCTGGGCGCGCGTGTCATCACCACGCAAGCGCTTCGAGTCGTACATCGAGGAGCTGCGCGACCACGAGGGCGTTGTGCCGATCTTCTGCTTTCGCGCGAACCTGAAGTACGTGCCGAAGACGAAGGACGACAAGCTGCGTATGCAGGCCGGCGAGTCCAAGGGTGACCCCACCGACATCCAGTGGAAGGTCACGTCGACCTCAGACATTCCCTTCATCTGCAGCGTGAGCTTGCTGCTGATCGAGGGCGAGTCAGGGACGCAACTCGTGAAGCCGACCACTGAGGCCGAGAAGCGTTTGATCCTCCGCACGGACACCTACGGTCCGTACCTCCAGACCGTGAAGCAGCTCGACGAGTCCGTGGGCCGCAAGCTGTACGAGCTCGCGAAAGGAAGCTCAGCGCGCCCGAGCTCGGCGACGCAGGCCGGCCCGAAGCACTTGTTCGTGATCAGCAAGGGTGACAACTCCATCGAGAAGGAACTCACCAGCGAACAGGCCGAGGGCTACGAGCGCAGGGGCTACACCGTGACGCTCAAGCAATCGCGCGTGGAGGCTGACTCCAACGAGCTGCCGTATCCCAAAGGTCTCGACGCGGAGGACGCGGCCCAATGAGCGCTCTTATGGAGGTCAAATGCTGCAAGTGCGGCACGCCGCTCATGCGTAGTAAGCAGAGCGACTCGTACATCTGCGACGACTGCTTCGACATCCTGCAGAGCGACGGCGGAGAGGAAGCGCTCGCGGTGAAGCTGGAACGCGCCGCGGTCGTGAAGTACCTGCGCGAGTGGAAGCGTGAGCACTACGTGAACGGCGCTGACGTGCGTGTCGTCGCCAAGTTCTTCGCCGACGCCATCGAGAAGGGCGAGCACCATGGACCTTGAAGACGCCCTCACCGAGGTGGCCGAGTACTACAACCCCGCCGAACATGAAGCGGCCCGCACCATCGCGAACGAGGTTTGGCGCTTGCGTGAGGAGCTTGCGGCTAAGACAGCCGCGTTCGAACAGCTAAGCAACAGCATTCACCTGCGCTCTGCCCGCGAGCCGCTCGTGCAGGAGGTCATCGCGGCGACCAAAGCGGTGCGCGCGGCCGCAATCGAATGGGACCTTGGGGAACTCGAGGTGCGCGGCCACCGGCTGCGCGAGGCGAATCGTAAGCTCGCCGACTGGACCCCATGACTGACCGCCTCATCAAACCGCAGCGAGTCGCATCGCGGCTCGACTGCGGTATCACGCAAGCCAAGTTCAAGATGAAGAACGACCTGGGCGGCTGGTACGAGCCCGGCATCGGTTGGCGCTGTACAGAGCGCGCGTTGAATGCCTTTATCGCCAGTAGAGCCAAGGGGGCCCAATGCCAAGCAAGTTACCCATCTTCATCCGTCCCACCAAAGGCGGAGCTTACTGGTACTGCTACGTCCGAACACCAGACGGACGACGCCATCAGCGAGCCCTCCACATCCGAGCCGATGGAAGCCGTGAAAGCGAGCGTGCGGCGATCGGCGCCTACTGGAACGAGCAAACGCGCGCAACAGCTGGCGAGCTGGATCGAAAGCGACCCGCGCGGACGCTCAAATCGGCGCTTGCCGCACTCGCGACGAAACAAGAGCTCGCCGAGCTGAGCGAGCACAGCCATCAGCGCACGAAGCGCTGTGCGCGATGGCTGTGCCGCCACTTCGGCGCCGACAAGGACATCGGCTCGATCACAGCCGAAGACCTCGTTGCGTATGCGACCGAAGGCAAGCGCACGCGCGCAGCTGTCACCGTAGACGAAGAGTGCCGCGTGTACGGCCTAGCGTGCGGCGCATGCGGCATCGAGCCCGCGACTCTGCCAGATGTCGGCGACACATCTCCGAAGGCACAAGAGCCGTTCACGCTCGAAGAAGTGCGGAAGTTCATGGTTGCGTGCAAGCCCGACCAACGGCTGCTCGCGCACGAGCTTCACTTCATGGGTCTGCGAGCGAGCGAGACGCGCAAGCTGTCCGAGCCCGACTGGGAAAAACAGCGCGTGTGGTGCGAAGGAACCAAGACGCTCAAGTCGAAGCGTTGGGTTCCGATCCCCGATGAGATGTTCGAGCTGATGCTTGAGATGCGCGCGCGTGGCGAGTGGAAGGGCTGGCCCATCCTCTCGAACATCAACATCTACCACTTCGTCGAGCGCACCAGCGTGCGCGCAGGTCTCAGTCGTCGATCACCAAACGACTGCCGCGGCGGACTCGCAACACGACTTGCTGCTGCAGGGGTGCCCGCCGCCATGCGCGGCGCACTGCAAGGCAACAGCGAGAAGATGCAGGAAGAGACCTACTCGCAACCGCATGTGCTCGAGGAAGAACTAGCCGAGGCGATGAATAGGCAACCGCGCGTGTCGAAACCGAAGCCGTGCATCGCCCGTGCAGCAGCAAACGCCGGTTCCATGCCGAATATGTCACCGCTCGTCACACCGGGGACCGCGAAACCATTCACAAAACCCGACGGTGACGGCTGAACACTGGTCTGGTTTGCATACACCCCGAGAATCGCACCACCTGCAGATCGTGTTGTAAAACGCGACGTTACGAGAGCCGTAGATTCATGCATCAGCAGTGCACCAAAAGCAGCCCGTGCTGCGCAACAGAGTCACCGTTTGTGCGAAAAGGGTTGAGAGGGGATTGACATGGGAATGACTGTTGACGAAGCGCTGGCACACGCGAAAGAGCCGGCTGTTTTCATGGCGAGCGCAGATATCGAGGAAACCGACTTGGAATGCATGCGAGCGCTCGCCGCCGAGGTGGAGCGGTTGCGCGACATCGTCCGCAGGCAGAACGAGGAGATCGAACGCCTGCAAAAGGTCGTGGCCGACCAGGCGCTGACCATCGGGACGCTGAAGGACGAGCTTGCCGGTATTCGCGCTGAGCACGACAGGCTTTATCCGCACGGCGTCAACTTCGTTGGACACGGCACGCTTTACGGCACGGAAGAGACCTGCAAACTGGTAGGCGGCTGGATAGAACAGCTGCTTGAAGCAAGGCAACAGCTGAAGCGCTTCACCGACCGCGAGCCGCTGATCGACGCCATCAAGTCCGCGACCATCGAGCAGCTGCCCAAGGCCGTGTGCGACCTCGAGGTCTGGGAGCAGGAGCATCCGGTATGAGCGACTCCAAGAAGGCGTTCGAAACAGTCCGGTGGTGCGCCGACCGCGCGCACGGGCATCTACAGAACGACACGCATCTTGCGATCGACAACATTGAGGCCGAGCTTGAGCGAGTGCGCGCGCGGCTGAAGTGGTTCGAAGACCGCGAGCCGTTGGTCGTCAACGTCTACAACAGCGCGTGCGATGTATGCGTCGGCGATGACGTCGTAGGACAGCTCAGCACGAACTGTCAGGCGT
>Ga0134125_10007097_pt1 | contig 12661 bp, 15 predicted proteins | sample KB31751_FD_96464 | JGI IMG/M metagenome (GOLD analysis project Ga0134125, IMG submission 96464) | Terrestrial soil microbial communities with excess Nitrogen fertilizer from Kellogg Biological Station, Michigan, USA - KB3-175-1 | ecosystem: Environmental > Terrestrial > Soil > Unclassified ... | reverse complement strand
GTTTTGCCCCGCCGTCGCAACTTCAGCCACGTGTTTAGTTGGATCAGCCGCCGAACAACTTGAGCACGTTTCGATCGGACTGAGCGGATAGCGACAGAGCCGTGGTGGAGAGCGACTGCTGGGTCTGCAAGGCCAGCAAGTTCGCGCCTTCCTCGTTGCTGTCGGCCGCGACAAGCGCGGAGGCGCCGGTCTGCAGCGTATTGATCATCGCCGACGTGAAGTCCGAGCGGATCTGGATGGTCGACAAGCTCGAGCTCAAGGACGCCGACTGTGACTGCAAGGTCGTCAGAGCGGCGGTGAGTTGAGTTGCCGCAGCCGCGATATCGGTCGCGCCGGCCCAGGAACTGGCCGCCGCCGAGATCGACAGGCCGGTCGACGTATCGGTGACGCCCGCGACGGTCGCGGTCGACGTGCCGGTTTCGTTGAGGGTCAGCGTCAGGCTGTTGTTGTTCAGCAGATTGGTGCCGTTGTAGCCCGAGTCACCGGCGAGCTGGGTGATCTGAGTCAAAATGGCGCCGTACTGCGTGGCCAAGCTTGCGCGAACGGTGGTGTCCGACGTCTGCTGCGCCTGAGTGACGAGAGACTGGGCGGACTGCACCAGCTTGGTGATCGCCGAAATGCCGTTGTTGGCGGCCTGAATCGTGTTGATGCCGTTGGTGATGCCGTCGAGCAGGGCGCTCAGCGAGTTCGCGCGGTTGGTGAGCCCCTGCGAGGTGAAGTACTCGTTGGCGTTATCGAGAGCCGAGTTGACCTTCTTGCCGGTCGCAAGCGCGTTCTGCGTCGTGGCCAGCTGTTTGGCCGTCTGTTGCAGAGAGAGCAGGTTCTGACGCACACCTGCGGAAAGAGTGACGTTACCCATCGAAATTATCCTTCCTGGATCTTCCGTTCCCCGTGAACGGTTCGACGCAGTATCGGTATGGGAAACTACGGTTCAGTTAAGCCTCATGGTTAATGATCGGTTAATAAAACCGCGCGCGATGGACGGCGGAGAGACAAATAAATTCAGCGGCTTGGCGCGCGCCGGCGCTGGACGACTCAGCCGGCACGATTTATTCCACGGCTGACGAGCCGCGCCGGCAGCCGAAAAATCGATGGCACTCCCGCAACCGTTAAAGCCCATTAACGTTCCGCAGACGGTCCAGCAGGCTTTCGAGCTTCAGCGCCGCGGAAAATTGCCGCAGGCGGAAAAGCTATACGCCGACGTTCTCAGCGTGCGCCCCGATTATTTCGAGGCGCTGCACATGCTGGCGGTGATCAAGCTGCAAAGCGGCGATCCGGTCGCGGCGCTGCGCCTGATGATCGGCGCGCTCAAGGCAAGGCCGAAATCGCCCGAAGTGCTGTTCAACTACAGCCTCGTGCTCGACGCTCTCGGCCAATATGACGAGGCGCTGGCGACGCTCGACGTCGTGCTGTCGATCAAGCGGCGCTTCGTCGAGGCGCACAACAATCGCGGCGCAATTCTGGAAAAGCTCGGCCGCGACGAGGAAGCCCTCGAAAGTATCGATCGGGCGTTGGCCGTAAAATCAAACCACACCGACGCGCTCTATAACCGGGCGAGCGTCCTGCGCAAGCTCGGCCGCTACGAGGAGGCCTTGAAGAGTTTCGACCGGGTCCTCGCCGTCAAGCCCGACCACGTCAAGGCGCACAACAATCGCGGCACCGCGCTGGAGCAGCTTGGGCGGCGCGAGGACGCGCTCGCCAGCTATGAGCGCGCGCTGGCGCTCGATCCTAATTTCGTCGAAGCCTATAACAATCGCGGCAATACGCTGCTCAAGCTCGCCCGCCACGAGGAAGCGCTTGCCTGTTATGAGCGGGCGCTGACGATCGAGCCGTTTCACGCCGAGGTGCTTAACAACCGCGGCAACGTCCTCGCCGAGCTTGGACGGCATCGCGACGCGCTCGCGACCTGCTTGCAGGCCGCTGCGATCAAGCCGAATTACGTCAACGCGCAGTGGAATGCCGGCCTGTTGCAACTTCGCCTCGGCGAGTTCGCGGCCGGCCTGAAACAGTATGAATGGCGCTGGAAGCGGGAAGAACGCGCGGGCACGCAGCGGCATTATCCGCAGCCGCTCTGGCTCGGCGAAGTGCCCGTTGCCGGCAAGACGATCCTTTTGCATCGCGAACAGGGTTTCGGCGACACGATACAGTTTGCCCGCTACGCGCCGCTGCTGGCCAAGCAAGGTGCGCGCGTGATCCTCGAGGTGCAGCCGCCACTGAAATCGCTGCTGGCGACGATCGGCGCCGGCATCGAGGTGATCGGCAGCGGCGAGGACGTCCCGAGCTTCGACCTGCATTGTCCGCTGATGAGCTTGCCGCTCGCCTTCCATACTGAGCTGGCGACGATCCCGGCGGAAATTCCCTATCTCGCGGCGGCGCCCGAGCGGATCGAGCACTGGAGCGGGCAGTTGCCGCAGCGGCGCGCCCTGCGCGTGGGTCTCGTCTGGTCGGGCAATGCCGTCCACAAGGACGACCACAACCGCTCGATTGCGCTGGCGCGGCTCAAGCCGCTGTTCGATGTGGACGGCATCGAGTTTATCAGCCTGCAAAAAGACGTGCGCGACGCCGATGCGCAGATCATGGCGGACGATCCCCGCATTACAGATATCGGACGCCAATTCGGGGACTTCGACGATACTGCCGCGGCGGTCGCGCTCATGGACCTGGTGATCGCCGTCGATACCTCGGTCGCGCATCTTGCCGGGGCGCTCGGCAAACCGGTCTGGGTGCTGCTGCCCTTCTGCCCGGACTGGCGCTGGCTCACCGATCGCGCCGACAATCCCTGGTATCCGACCGCCAGGCTCTTCCGTCAGCCGGGAATCGGCGACTGGGAGGGTGTCGTGGGGCAGGTGCGGCAAGCGCTTGCTGCGCGGTTAAGTCAAAACGGATAATATTCGTTAACCAATGGCCGGCTATTGTGCGCAGCGGGGACGTCTGCCGCGCCGGTGTAGAGTTGTCATGACGACCATTTCTTCGACTGCCTCCATCAATGGCGCGGCCTTCCTGCAAACCATGCAATCGTCGTCGTCGGGCAACTGGATGCTGGATGCGTCCAATGCCGACAGTTCCGACTGGATGGATCCTTCATCGTCGGGCCCCGACGCGGTGGATCTCGCCGCCAACGCCTTTGCCGGCGCGCAAGTGAACGCGATCACCTATGGCAGCAATTTCGCCGTGAATAAGGGGCTTGAAACGCTGCAGAATATTCTCAGCGTGACGAGCACGGCGCCCGGCCAGGCCGTCAACATTCTCGCTTAGGGAAATTCAGAGCTTGCGGCTGAGCGCGAGCGGCTGGCTCGCCTTTGCGCCTGGCGCGACGGGGCGGCCGGAGGCGCCGTAAGTCTGCGGCGCGCGCGTGCGGGCCAACTCGCCGGACACGCCGCGGATGATGCCTTCGGACACCGCGTGCGCGGTCGCCAGCACCGTCAGATTGGTCTGCAGCAATTTCTGAAAGGCGACGTGCCGCTCGCGCAACGAGGCGACTGTCTCCGGCGTCGCGCGTGACACGAATTCGCGCCCGCTCGCGAGCCGCATGCTTTCCGCGGCATAGGCGCCGGCGAGCTCGGCCTTCTCCGATTCCGGCCCGCCCGCTTGCAGCACGCGGCCGGCGCGCACCTGCGCCGTCTCTTCTTCGACGGTCTCGACCAGCCGGTCGAGGATCGTCGCCAGATTGGCGAGCGCCTGTTCGGCCTCGCCGACGCTCGAAATTGCGGCACGTCTCTCGGGCTGCGGCATGCTCACTGGCGCTGTTCCTGCTGGGCCATCAAGGTCTGATAGACATGGCTGGCGATGCCGACGCCGCCCGCCTTGGCGAAGGATTTGGCGTATTCGTCCGTCAGCATCGAGCGCCACACTTTGGTAGCGCCGCTGCCGCCGAACGGACCTTCGCCGTCGATGCCGGTGAACATCTGCTGGAACATGGTGTTGAGGAAGACCGCTTCGAAATTCCGCGCCGCCGCGTGCGCCTTGGCCGAAGTGGTCGCGGCAACTTTGCCGGGCTTGTCCTGATTGGCGGCCAACAGGTCGATCGGGCTCAGGCCGGGCGCGGGCATGGAGATGCCGGTTGTCATCACATCACCTCGATGTCGGCCTGGATCGCGCCGGCGGCCTTGATCGCCTGCAGGATGGCGATGAGGTCGCGCGGACCGATGCCCAGCGCATTGAGGCCGTCGACGAGCTGCTGCAGCGACACGCCGTCCTTGACCACCGCGAGCTTCTTGCCGTCCTCCTGCACGCCGATGCGCGTGCGCGGCACCACCGTGGTCGTGCCGCCGCGCGAGAACGGCGTCGGCTGGCTGACCTGCGGGGTTTCGGTGATGGTGACGGTAAGATTGCCCTGCGCCACCGCCACCATCGACACGCGCACGTCGCGGCCCATGACGATGATGCCGGAGCGTTCGTCGATCACGATCTTGGCGGACAGGTCCGGCTCGACCTGCAACTGTTCGATCTCCGTGAGCAGCGAGACGACGTTGCCGCGGTATTGCTCCGGCACGGTGATGCCGATGGTGCCCGGATCGAGCAGTTCGGCTGTCGGCACGCCGATGAAATCGTTGATGGCGGAAGCGACGCGCTTGGCGGTGGTGAAATCCGGATTGCGTAGCGCCATGCGCAACTGGCTCAGCTTGTTGAGCGTGAATTCGATCTCGCGCTCGATGATGGCGCCGTTGGCGATGCGGCCGACGGTCGGCACGCCGCGCACGATCTTGGCGGCTTCGCCTTCGGCCTGGAAGCCGCCGATGGCGACCGAGCCCTGGCCGACGGCGTAAACGTTGCCGTCGGCGGCGAGCAGCGGCGTTACCAGCAGCGTGCCGCCTTGCAGGCTCTTGGAGTCGCCCAGCGCCGACACGGTGATGTCCATGCGCGTGCCCTGGGTGGCGAACGGGGGCAGGTTGGCGGTCACCATCACGGCGGCGACGTTGCCGGTGCGCAGCGTCTGCCCGCGGATGTTCACGCCCAACCGCTCGAGCATGGCGGTGAGCGACTGCTTGGTGAAAGGAATGTTGTTGAGCGTGTCGCCGGTGCCGTTGAGGCCGACCACCAGCCCGTAGCCGATCAACTGGTTCTGCCGCACGCCCTCGATATTGGCGAGGTCCTTGATGCGCGACGTCGCCCCGGCGCAAACCGGGACGCACACGGCCATGACTAAGGCCACCAAAGCGGCCAGCAGCGTCTTCGTCATCACTCTCCCCAATGTGACGTCTGACTGCCATCGGTTATGCGAGCGCCGTGCCAATTCGGCCGGCTTAGGCAAAGCGATGATGTTGCTTTGTTTTTTACGTTCGTCGACCAATGCGACGTTGCGTGGAGCAAGGCAGCTTTGGCCGTGGCGGCATTTTTTGCCGGGCCTTTACCGTCCATTAACCATACGGGCACACCTTGGGCGGCATTCAGGGACCGGACCTGGCGCCGGTGGGGATTTCAGGCCATGCGCATTTACGGACCGAATGGAACCGCCCTGGCGACGGCGCCGAAATCGGCGCGCCGCGCGGCTGCCGCCGGCTTTTCCGTCACCGAGGAAGAGACGCAAACGCAATCGGCTTCGGCGAGCCCGCTGCGCTCGGTTTCGACCATCGATGCGCTGCTTGCCCTGCAAGGGGTCGACGATCCCATCGAGCGCAAGAAGCGGGCGGTCGCTAAAGGCCGCCGGGCGCTCGACGTGCTCGATGCGGTCAAGCTTGGCCTGCTCGACGGCAGCATCGACCAGTCGATGCTCGGGCGGCTGCGCGTGGCCGCCGACGGGTTGACCCAGAGCTCGGGCGACCCCGGGCTCGACGCCGTACTGGGCGAAATCGACCTGCGCGTGGCGGTCGAACTCGCCAAAGCGGGCGTGCGCTAGCCCTCAGCGACGACCTGCGCGACCGCCGGATTTGACGTCAAGCTACTGAAATATATAGATATTCCGTCTGTAACCCTGACCCCACTCGGATGTTGTCCTGCGGCCAGCGGCGGGTATATAAGCCCGTCGCGCGGGGGGTGACCCGACTGCAAAAAACATAAGAAGACACGGGGAGTGAGTGGGGATGCTGGCTAAAACCAAGACCTATCGGCCGACCGAAAAAGAGCCGTTCATGAACGAGCGGCAGCGCGACTATTTCCGCGTCAAGCTGCTGACCTGGCGCGAGGACATCCTCAAGGAAGCCAAGGAAACGCTCCTGCACCTGCAGGAGGAAAACCAGAACCATCCCGACCTTGCCGACCGCGCTTCGTCCGAAACCGACCGCGCCATCGAACTGCGCGCCCGCGACCGGCAGCGCAAGCTGATCGCGAAAATCGACGAGGCGATCGGCCGCATCGAGGACGGCACTTACGGTTATTGCGAAGAGACCGGCGAGCCGATCGCGCTGCGCCGCCTCGAAGCGCGCCCGATCGCCACGCTGTCGGTCGAAGCGCAGGAGCGCCACGAGCGGCGCGAGCGGGTCTATCGCGACGATTGAGTGAGTTAAGCGGCGACATTCGAAAAAATGCCCGGCCTTGGTGCCGGGCATTTTCATTTTCATTTGCCGAAACGAAGCGCGGCCTCCGGCTGGGGAGCATCCGGAGGCCGCGTCGTTGACGCCGTTTACGCTCGCGATACGAAAACGGCGTGGGAGCCCGTTAAGCTACGCGGACATGAAATCGCACGCGCACGATCCTGACGGGGATCGCGCGCTAGAATGGCAGCAGGATCTGCGAGAGCTGTTGACCCCAGGGTTGCTGCTGAATGTCGGTGACCTGACCGCGTCCGCCATAAGCGATGCGCGCCTGTGCGATCTTGGTCGAGTCGATGGTGTTGTCGCTCTGGATGTCTTCCGGGCGCACGATGCCGGCGACGATCAGCTCGCGCACTTCGAAATTGACGCGGATCTCCTGCCGGCCCTCGACCACGAGGTTACCGTTCGGCAGCACCTGCGTCACCACGGCGGCGACATTGGTCAGCAAGGCTTCCGAGCGGTTGATCGAACCCTTGCCGTCGGTTGCGGCGGTCGAGTCGGTGGTGAGGAGGCGCTGCGGCAGCGGCTTGTTGACGATCGGCAAGGTGGTCTGGCCGAAGAAATTAGTGACGCCGGAGTCCTGATTGGTGGCGCGCGTGGTCTGCGTCTCGTTCGACAGGTTGGCCTTGTCGGTGATGTTGACCTGGACCGTGAGAATGTCGCCGATTTGGTGCGCGCGCTGATCCTTGAAGAAGGCGCGCGAGCCGTTGCGCCACAGCGAATTGGGATTGTACGAGGCGGGCTGCACCGCCGGCATCGGCATCTGCACCGGCTTGTAGCCCGGCCGTGCGGTCGGGTTGTCGACCGCCGTCAAAGGCGGCGGCTGGCCGATGTCCTTGATCCGCTCCCAGGCGGCGCAACTGCTCAGCAGCGATGCCGCCAGCGTCGCCAGAACGGCGTGACGCAGAACCTTGAACACGTTCATTGGAATCACTTTCACCTTGGGCGCAACACGCGCGGTTTCGCTCGAATGGGAGGAGGGCATCGTCATGCTCTATTGCGCACCGGCTTGCGGCGGCGGCAGGTTTGCGGCGAGCCGCGGACTTGCCGTGCTGACGACGACCTGGCCGGGCCCGGCGATTACGCCCTGCACCGGACGCTTGGTCTGTTCGTTGAGCACCGTGATGACGTCGCCTTCGGCGCCGCTTTCGGCGGCCTTGCCGCGGACCGTGAGCATGATGCCGGGCACACGGTAAACCAGCGTGACGGACTCATTACGCTGGACCAGTTCCGGCTTCATCATGTCGGACGCGCGCAGCGGCCGTTCCGGCTGCAGCGGATTGCGCGCGGCAAGACCCACCACCTGATCGATGTCGGTGATGATGCTGCCGGTCGTCTCGCTGCGCAGGCGGCGCTGCATGACGACGTCGGCCTGCTTGACGATTTCGCCGCGGGCGATGGGACGCGCGAGCGTGACCGCCTCGACGGTCGCGGCGGCGCGGCCCGAGAAGCGCATGCGGCCACGGCTTGTGGGGCCGGTCGGAATGTCGACGGTCGCGTCAAAGCGGGCGCTGCGCGAATCGTAGCTGACGCTGTCGACGCGCACCTCGCCGCGCGCGGTGGCTTCGACGTTGACGGTGCGCAGTTCGCGATCGAAAACGAGATTGATGTCGTCGGCGTTGCCGAGCGCGTATTGCCGCGCCAGCGCGTCCGCGATGTGGGTTTCGATTTCCTTCGGGCGGATCGGGCGGCTGGCGCGCGTCACCACGACTTCGCTGTGGCCGCCGGTGTCGAGGCCGATCAGCGCGTGCGCGCGCACCGCCTCGATCACCGCGTCGGCCGAGACCGTTCCGGTCGAGCCGAGGTCGGGTGAGCGGAAAATCGGCACCTTGGCGACGACGCCGGCATGATCGATGAGGTCGCCGATGCGCACCACGTCCCCGGTGACGACCGCTTCGGATCGCAGCACCGGATGTTCCTCGCCGAGCGAGGAGGTGACTTGCGCCGTAGCGGCGGCGGTGAAGGCAAGAAGCCCCGAGACGGCAAGCGTGAGCGTGCGGATCATGGTTTTGCCTCAGCGCATCAGGTTGGACGTCGTCGACAGCATCTGGTCGGCGGCGGAGATGACCTTGGAATTCATTTCGTAGGCGCGTTGCGCGGCGATCAGGTTGGTGATCTCGGTCACCGAGTCGACGTTCGACTGCTCGAGATTGCCCTGTTGCAGGTCGCCGGCGCCGTCGGTCGAGGGCAGGCCGTCCTGCGGCGTGCCGGAGGCCGGCGTTTCCGTGTACATGTTGTCGCCGACCGAGAGGAGGCCGGCCTGGTTGATGAAGCGGGTGAGAATGATCTGCCCGAGCACGGTCGGCGTCGTCGAGCCCTGCGGGATCACCGACACCTGGCCTTGCGCGTTGATGGTGAGCCCCGTCGAATTCTGCGGAATGGTGATGGCCGGCTGCAACACGCTGCCTTGCGCGTTGACGATGCGGCCTTGCGCGTCCATCTGGAACGAGCCGTCGCGGGTATAGGCGTAAGTGCCGTCCGGCAACTGGATCTTGAAGAAGCCGTCGCCGCGGATGGCGAGGTCGAGCGAGCTCGAGGTCTGCGTCAGCGTACCTTGCGTCATCAGCCGCGGCGTGCCCACGGTTTTCACGCCGGAGCCGAGATCGATGCCGACCGGAAGGATGTTGCCTTGCGCCGAGGTCTGCGTGCCGATGCGGCTCACATGATCGTAGAGAAGATCCTGGAACTGCGCGCGCTGGCGCTTGTAGCCGGTGGTGGTCATGTTGGCGAGATTGTTGGAGATGACCTGGACGTTGAGCTCCATGGCCATCATTCCGGTCGCTGCGGTACTGAGCGCGCGCATGACTTAACTCTCCTTCATCAATTCGGAATTTCAGCGAGCTTGTCGATTGCCTGCTGACCTTGATCGCTCTGCTGTTGCAGCAGGCTGGCGATCTGGGTGTAGGCGCGGGTGATTTCGATCATCCGCGACATTTCGACCACGCCGCGCACGTTCGATTTCTCGACGGCGCCCTGGATGACGCCGCCGGTCGTCGCCGACGGCGGCGTTCCGTCGCCGGTGAAGTTGAACGTGCTGCTGCCGTCCTTCTGCAACTGGTTCTGGTTGTTGATCTCGACCATCTTGAGCTTGCCGCGCTGCGAGTCGGTCTTCGAGGCGCCTTCGCGCACGCTGATGGTGCCGTCGCGGCTGATCGAAATCTGATGGTCGTTCGGCTGGAATGAGATCGGGCCGGAATCGCCCATCACCTGGTAGCCGTCGGTGGTGACGAGCTGGCCGGCGGCGTTGATCTGGAACGCGCCGTTGCGCGTGTAGCGATCGCCCTTCGGCGTCTGCACGGCAAAGAAGCCTTTGCCGTCGATGGCGACGTCGAGGGGGTTGCCGGTGCGGTCGATCGGGCCCTGGCTCATGTCGTGCCAGAGGCCGCGGTCGCGCACGAAGCTGATGCGGCCGGAATTGCCGTCGGCGCGCGCCGAGGACGACAGATATTCCTCGAACAGCGAGCCGTCGGCCTTGTAGCCGGTGGTGTTGATGTTGGCGATGTTGTTGGCGACGACGTCGAGCTCGCGCTCGATCGCGACCTGACGCGACAGGCCGACCAAAGTCGTGTTCATCATCGGCAGCTCCCCTTGTCGTCCGACACGAAGGGCTCGCCCTCCCGAGGCTTGCCCTTTGCGTCGCGGTTCGCCGCTTGCTCTCCCAAGCGTTGCGGCTGCCGATTTGATTGCAGCCGCCGTGCCAAGTCGCGAATCCTTGGAATATCAATAGCTTGGCTTGATTTATGTCGGGCGTGGGGACGGCAAAAATCGCCACCAAAGGCGCAAACCGGCAAAACCTGCCGGGCGGAAAGCCGCGCGCAACATTCTGTTAACCATACCGACCTACTTTGATCTCAAGGGGGCGCGGGGCCGCGCACCGTGGCGTTTTGCGCCAGCGAGACGTCATTGGCAGGCCCGTTGCGCGAGAAGTCATCGGGGTCAGCATGGCAGCCAAGGCGAAAAAAGCGGAAGCGGAAGCAGAACCGGAACCCGAAGCAACGCCGGAGGCGGAAGGCGAAGCCGGTGCCGCAAAGCCCAAGCGCAAACTGCCGCTGAAATTGATCGCCATGGCCGCAGGCGGCCTTATCGTGCTCGGCGGCGGCGGGACCGGCGCCTATCTTTATTTCGGCCACCACGCCGAGGAAAAACCGGCGGCGCCCGTGGTCAAGCCGGCGGTCTTCGTCGATCTGCCCGACGTGCTGGTCAATCTTGCCGGCGGCAGCGCCGACCATGCGCAATACCTGAAAATCAAGATCGTGCTCGAATTGCCCGACGCGGCGGTGGTACCGCAGATCCAGCCGCTGATGCCGCGCGTGATGGATGCTTTCCAGACTTACCTGCGCGAATTGCGCGCGACCGATCTCGATGGCTCCGCCGGTCTTTACCGGCTCAAGGAAGAGTTGACCCGCCGCGTCAATACGGCCGTCGCCCCCAACCGCGTCACCGCCGTCCTCTTCAAGGAGATCGTCGTTCAATAGCGGCGATGGCTTAGCGAATGGCAGGCAAAGACCCGGTCGATCAGGACGCACTCGCCGCCGAATGGGGCGTCGCGCTCGAAGGCGAGGGCGGCGCGCCGCCGACCGGCGATGCCGCAGCCGCGTCCGACGAGGCCGCCGCGCAGTGGGCGGAGATGGTCAACGATGGCGGCGAGCTCAGCCAGGGCGGCGGCAAAGGCGGCGAGCGCATCCTCAATCAGGATGAGATCGACGGCCTGCTCGGTTTCAGCCTCGCCGACATAACGCTCAACGACAATTCCGGCATCCGCGCCATCATCGACTCGGCGATGGTGTCCTACGAGCGTCTGCCGATGCTCGAAATCGTCTTCGACCGCCTGGTGCGGCTGATGACGACCAGCCTGCGCAATTTCACCTCCGACAACGTCGAAGTCTCGCTCGACCGCATCACCTCGGTGCGCTTCGGCGACTATCTCAACTCCATCCCGCTGCCGGCGATCCTTGCCGTCTTCAAAGCCGAGGAATGGGACAATTTCGGCCTGGCCACCGTCAATTCCAGCCTGATTTATTCGATCATCGACGTGCTGCTCGGCGGCCGGCGCGGGCAGACCGCGATCCGCATCGAGGGCAGGCCGTACACCACCATCGAAACCAACCTGGTCAAGCGCATGATCGAGGTGGTGCTGGCGGATGCCGAGCTTGCCTTCAAGCCGCTCTCGCCGGTCAAGTTCAATATCGACCGCCTGGAAACCAATCCGCGCTTTGCCGCCATCTCGCGTCCCGCCAACGCGGCGATCCTGGTGCGGCTGCGCATCGACATGGAAGACCGCGGCGGCAACATCGAATTGCTGCTGCCTTACGCGACCATCGAACCGATCCGCGCCGTGCTGCTGCAGATGTTCATGGGCGAGAAATTCGGCCGCGATCCGATCTGGGAAGGCCATCTGGCGACGGAAATCGGCCAGGCGCAGATCGGCGTCGACGCGGTGCTCTACGAAGCGCGGCTGCCGCTGCGCAAGATGATGAACCTGAACGTCGGCGATACGCTGCCGCTCGAGATCAAGCCGGACGCGCTGGTGACGGTGCGTTGCGGCGACGTCGCGCTGACCGAGGGCCGCATGGGCAAGGTCGGCGACCGCGTCGCCGTGCGCGTCGCCACCGCCCTGCGCAAGCCGCGCACGACCTTCGCCATGTTCGAGAATGCCGACGAGACGACCAATCGCATGGAGGTGCCGTGAGCTACCATTTCGGTTTCCTGGTCGAGACCATGGTCTCGATCCTGCTGCTGCTCACGATCCTGTATTGCGTCCGGCTCAACAATCAGATCCGTCTGCTCAAGGCCGACGAGCAGTCGCTGCGCGCCACCATCGCCGAACTGATCACCGCCACCGAGATCGCCGAGCGCGCGATCGGCGGCTTGAAATCGACCATGCGCGAGGGCGAGCAGGTGCTGGGGCAGAAGCTCGATCGCGCCGAAAACCTTGCCGCCGACATCGAGCAGAAGCTCGCCGCGGGTGACGATCTCCTGAAGCGGCTGATCAAGATCGTCGGCGTTTCCAAGGACAAGACGGCCGTCGCGCCGGACGCGCGGCTGGTCGCGGCCGCGGCGGAAGCCTTCGCCAAGCGGACGGAATCGAGGCTGGGCGGCCTCGCCGCATGATGCGCTTTGCGCGCGACGTGCGGCTGATCCCGATCGTCCTGGTGGCGATCATCAGCCTATTCTTGCTCAAGGTGTCCGGC
>Ga0134125_10007096_pt1 | contig 12662 bp, 11 predicted proteins | sample KB31751_FD_96464 | JGI IMG/M metagenome (GOLD analysis project Ga0134125, IMG submission 96464) | Terrestrial soil microbial communities with excess Nitrogen fertilizer from Kellogg Biological Station, Michigan, USA - KB3-175-1 | ecosystem: Environmental > Terrestrial > Soil > Unclassified ... | reverse complement strand
GTCGTAATCGATCACGCTCCATCCCGGCTTAGGACGAAACTCCCAGGTAGTCTTGTCGATCTGCATTAACGGAAGCTGCTCACCCGAAGAACTGGAAGCCTTTACTGAAATCACGTTCTTGGCGAAGTCGCGGACCTGATACAGAGCGTTCCAAACCGGAAGCTGAACCTGATTCCCGCCGCTCTCTGCGTCATATGTCATTTGCACGTGCACGAGATGTCGAGTTGCGTCAGAGAACGTGACACTATAGTCGAGCTTTGATTCGGTTTGAGCGCGCGAAAACGGCGAACACAACAGCAGGAGGACAGCTAGAGAAAAGCTGCGGAATGTTTTCATCACAATAGTTTGCGAGCCTCGTTCATTGCGCGGCGGAGAGCCTGGCAGGAAGCTTTTCATAGATCCCGCCGAAGCCTCCGTTAGAAAGGATCGCGACTACATCGTTCTCGCGCAGCTCAGGAGCGATAGAGTCCACAATGGCATCTGCGTCCTTGCATTCGCGGGCGGCGTGCCCCTGCTTACGCAGCTCCTTCACCAGAGCAGTCCCTGAAAGCCGTTCCGCCTCGGGAATGGCTTCTGCTTTGAATACGCTCGCCAGCACGATCTCGTCCGCGACTCCCAGACTGGCAACCAACTCGCTGAAGAAGATGTTCCGACGCAACGTGTTCGAACGTGGTTCGAGGATCGCCCACAGACGGCGTCCTTTGTATCGCGTACGCAACGCCTTCAGCGTCGCGGCAATTGCCGTCGGATGATGCGCGAAGTCATCGATGATCGTCACCCCCGCAACTTCGGCCTTTACCTCCAGGCGGCGCTTGACGCTCTTGAAAGTCGCCAGTCCTTCGGCAACGGCATCGAGGGAAATGTCATAATGAACGGCCATTGCGGCAGCCGCAGTGGCATTGAGTACGTTGTATTCGCCCGCCAGAGCCATGCTCAACTTGGCCCACACCTTCCCCTCCCGCTCCAGAGTCCATGAAGTTTCCGCCGGAGCAAAGTTCACATCGCAAATACGCCAGGCTGACTCTGCCCGCTTTCCGTATCGGTCGACCTTACAGAAGGCACGAGCGATGCATTCATCAACATTCGCGGAGTCGTCGTGCGCGACCAGGTACCCGTTGCGTGGAATAAGGTTTACCAGACGCTTGAAAGAGGTCTTGACCGCGTCCAAATCCTTGTAAATATCGGCGTGATCGAATTCTACCGAAGTGAGAATTACGGCATCGGGAAAGTAGTGCAGGAACTTCGGGCCTTTATCGAAAAAAGCGGTGTCGTACTCATCCCCTTCAAGAATGAAATGTCTGGTCTGCCGCAGCGCGAAGCTGGTACCGAAGTTTTCGGCCACGCCGCCAATCAAAAATGATGGGTTCTGTCCGGCGACCTGGAAGATCCAAGCCAGCATCGATGTAGTAGTCGTTTTGCCGTGAGTGCCTGCAACAACTACCGGCTCACGTCCTCGCAGGAAGCTTTCGTGCAAGACTTGCGGCAAGGACCGAAATGGAATGTGATGGTCGAGTACATACTCAAGTTCAATGTTGCCGCGAGAAATCGCATTGCCTACTACTACCAGATCCGGACGTGGTTTCAGGTTGGCTTCCGAATAGGGTTCGAGGATGGGAATGTTCATGCTGCGCAGCAGGTCAGACATTGGCGGATACGCTGCGGCGTCTGAACCGGTTACCGTGATTCCCCGTTGCTTCAGCAATCCGGCCATCGCAGCCATCGCTGTGCCACAGATGCCGATGAGGTGTACGTGCTCGCGCTCGCTCAAATGTTGCCCACTCTGCTTTCTTCCACCCCGGCGGCCGTGGCCGCTTCCATAATTTCCAAACTGGCACTCTGCCCAACTGCCAATCGCGCGCGAACTCCCAAAGGCAATGTGATGTTGTTGCCGGTCACGTGGCCGGAGGACAATCCGAACGCGACGGGAATCTCCAGGTCCTCGATCGTGCGCACGATCATCTGCTGCAGACTGTAATCTGCACCGGACGGAGGAGCGCAATCGTTCATCTCGCCAAAGACAATGCCGCGCACGCCTTCCAGTTTGCCGGCATATTTAAGATGCATCAGCATGCGGTCGATGCGGTAAGGCCATTCGCCGACATCTTCGAGAAACAGAATTGTGCCGCCCGTTTCCACCTCGTACGGCGTCCCCAGGCTGGCCACCAGCAACGAGAGACATCCTCCGTAGAGCTTCCCTTCAGCACTTCCAGCTACTAAGGGCTGCAGCTTCGGAGAATCTGAAGCGCTGATCGTCCAATTCTGCTGTCCTGACGTGGTGCTCAGGAACGAGGGCAAATGAACACCGTCTTCACGAGCGAAGTCCTTGGCCAGCATGGGACCGTGAAATCCCACTAGACCGGTGCGCTGGTGAAAGTGAGTTTGTAGCGTAGTCACGTCGCTGTATCCGCAAAAGATTTTTGGGTTCGCGGCAATCAGGTCGAGGTCCAGGTGGGGAAGGAGGTGGTTAGCGCCATATCCTCCGCGAGCACAGATGATCGCCTTTACTTCCGAGGAGCGAAACATTCGATGCAGTTCCTGAATTCGCCGGGAAACGCTTCCGGCGAAGTAGAGCTCGCGGTCGAGAATGCCGCTGTCATAGACAGGCACAAAGCCAAGCTGTCGCAGGCGCGCCAGCCCGTTCTCAAACTCCTGAGGATTCACCGGACCGGCAGGGGCGACGATGCCGACAGCATCTCCCGGCCGGAGAGCCGGCGGATGCACGGAGATCGATCGTTGGTGGATCACAGAATTCAAATGTTAGCCGATTCGAGCAAAGCTGCTCGCAAACTGCATGGTACCTTCAGTTAAATTCTTGGATTCGCCTCGGCTGCCGGTGTGAAACTCGTCACGTTTGACCGAGCTCTCGAATCGCGTCTTAGCGCTGTCTTGGCGCTATAGCACGGACTCTACAGCTTTACTCCCAGAACTCTCCCCGGCACACCAGCTTTGCAGGGCCTTCCAGCAAGAGAGCGTCGGCGCCATCCCAATGCACAACCTGTTTGCCGCCTGGCGCAAGCACTTCAACAGGCGATGCGGCGTTTCCTGACTGGATCGCGGCAATTGCCGAGGCGCAGGACCCTGTTCCAGACGACTGAGTTTCGCCGGCGCCGCGCTCGAAGATGCGGAACTCGATCTTGTTCCGTCCGAGTACGCGCACAAACTCCACATTTGTGCCTTGCGGAAACTCCGAGCTCCGAGCAACGGCCTCCGCGCGGGCCAGCCAATTCACCGGAAAGTGCGTCACCAACTCGACAAAATGGGGATTGCCGGTTGAAACCTCCAGTCCTTTTGCTATTCCGCCCTCAATCGCGATTGTCTTTTCGCCAAGCACTTCGGCGTGGCCCATTTCGATCATGAACTCGAAATCGTTCTCCGAGCGACGAAGCAGCATACATTCTTTTTGACCCGCTGCGGTGAGCACCTGCACTTCCGATCCGCCACGAGTCCGTACGGCCCAGGCGGCGACGCAGCGCGTCCCATTTCCGGAAATTTCCGCTTCCGAGCCGTCTGCGTTGAACAGGCGCGCTGCAAGGCGGCCCTGCTGATCGAAAGCCACAAATTCCACCCCATCGGCTCCGATGCCGCGGTGCCGATCGCAGAGTCGGAGCGAAAGACCTGCCGCATCGTTGCCCATGTGGATGGATTCGACAATCAGAAAGTCGTTGCCGCAAGCCTCAGCCTTGAAAAATGGAATCGATCGCGAGCTCATTCTTCCCCGGCGCTGTTGAATGTAGTGACACTTTCAAACTGATGCTGCATGCGCATTTTGGACTGAAGGGCGCGGTGTTCGGGCAGTGTACATGTGAGGTTGAACACAACCCGAGACAGACTCTCCGATCTGCCTATCTGGAGCCCATGCATAAAATGGTGCGTCTGCTCGAGCACTTCGTTGAGTTCGTCAAGCATCTCGGGAGCGCTCTTCCCTGTCACTTCATAGCTGACCGTAATGGGCTTCAGGCCAAAGCGTGCTTCCGCGTATCCCAGCAGGTTTAGCGCCACCAGAATCACGATCGTGGCAAGGGTCGCCAGTAGGTAATGTCCGGCGCCGGCGCCCATACCGATGGAAGCGACTACCCAAATTGTTGCGGCGGTCGTAAGCCCGGAGACTCCGGCTTTATTGTGCAGGATCGCGCCAGCGCCTAAAAATCCGACTCCCTGCACGATGTTTGAGGCAATGCGTGTCTTGTCTCCGACTCCCACATCGGGAATTATCTGAGACAAGATCGTGAACATCGCTGCGCCCATGCAGATGAACATGTTGGTGCGGATGCCCGCGCTCTTGTGATGAATCGACCGCTCTATCCCAATGGCGCCGCCGAGCGCCGCAGCCAACATCAGACGTGCGACATTCGACGACAAGAGCATCACATGATGCCATTGCGGATCTGTCGGATGTGGAAACAAAGACATAACGGAAGGTGAACGCGCGATTCTAGCAAACCCGTGTCATTGAGAACGATTCGTCTTGTAAATCGACACCGGAGCCTGGCCTTCAACTCGCACAACTGCGATCAGTTGAAGATTCAGGGGATGCTTCGAAATGGCAGCGCCCAGCGGATCATCGGCGGATGCCACCACATAGTCGGCCGCCTGTGCGGGATGCTTGAGCGATGCTTCCCAAACGAGATAGGCTCCTTCATTGATGGTGCGGCTAAAAGGCAGTGCCGCCATCTCAAATGCCCCGGAATGGGAGCCAGCATAGGCAAGGATCGTGGAGTTCGAAGGCAAAGACGCGAGGACGTTTGCCAATTTCCCGTCCTGTTCCAGCCGAGCGTGACCATTGATACGCACTTCCCGCAGGCAAATGGGCGCTGCACGCCATGCAGATACATAGCTGATCATCACCAGCAGGCAAACAACCCCGATGCCTGCCTCATGCCAAGGTCGCGACATCTTCAGCTTGGAAATCCAAAAGCACGCAAGGCCGATCCCGGCGGCGATCGCCGGCAACAATTCGAGGCCGTAGCGCACGTTGTAATACGAGAATGGCCACCAAACGGGCAGAAAGATGGGCACGGATCCATAGGCGATGGAAAGCGCATAAAACAGCAGCGGCGACCATAGCAGAACCATTGGCATCCATGCCCGTCGCACTGCGAATAAGAGACTTCCGGCTACGGCGCCCCACACCATCAGCTTTGCGATGACGGTCTCGCCCAGATTGAGTTCTGCGGCCTTGGCGAAATATACTCCCGCAGTCCAGGGATGATTCTCGCCCGGATAAGGCGGCGCACCGGCTTCCGTGGTCCGCTGCGCGATTGCCCTCGCCGAGTATGGACCGTTGGCAAAATCGAGTGCATTGCCCTTGGCTCCGAAGTTGTAGGACAGCCACAGCGCGGGTCCAAGCGCTGTGAGAAGCAGGGCCTTGAACAGCGTCTTACGGTATGAAGACGCCTCTTCGCCTTTCAGCCCCTTAAGGTGGTGCACGATGAATGGGAGAATAGCGGCCCAGCAAACGCCACACAGGAACCAGCCGTCGTATCTCGTGAAGACGCCGGCGGTGAGAACGACGGCGCCTCTTTCGAGCCATTTGCCTGAAGCCGATTCCCGATTTTGAATTGCGAGCGCAGCCTCGGTGAAGCAGACCAGCGTCCACGCGAAGCAGGCGAGGAACATGGGCTCATTCAGAGCCGTGGTTTGCACATAGAGCAGATTGGGATTGGCTGCAAATACCAGCGTTGCTATCAAGGCAGCCAAGCGCGACCAGATTGCCAAAAGTCGAAAAATGCCTATTCCGGCGAGCACGTAAGCGGCTACAGAGATGATGGACCCGCCGATGCCCGTTTGCCACATGCGGCGGCTCACAACGAAAGGGATCGTCAGAAGGTGAGGCAATGGCAGCCACACCGAGCCGAGCTGCAGCGGCCCGGGAGTCCGGGAATCAAACACTCGACGCGCAATGTTGATGTGAGCAACTGCATCCCCCGACAGAAGGATTTCATTCTGGGAATAAAAGAAAACTAGAGCCGCGGTTCCCGAAATGGCAAGGAATGCAGCGATAAGAAGAATCTGGAAACCGGCTACCCTGCTCGTGTATGGCCGTTGGTTGTCTGCGCGCAATTTCAAGACGTAGCCAAACACCCGGCGGGGGATAGCCAAGTCCGCGTTTTTGTTCATTCGATGTGGGTAAGCTCGCGGAATACCTGGTAACGCGCATCGATTTCTTTGCGCGTCAGCGATTGCAGACGCTCGGTCCCGAAGCGTTCTACAGCGAACGAGCCCATCACGCCACCATAGAACATAGCCCGTTTGAAAACTTCGCGGTCCAGGCTTTTCTGCGACGCAATGTATCCCATGAATCCGCCGGCGAACGAATCGCCCGCGCCGGTTGGATCGCGCACCTCCTCCATCGGGAGGGCGGGAGCGCGGAACGGATGCGAACCTCCTCCAAACTCCCTCTCTTTGAAAAACACGGTGGCTCCATATTCACCGTGCTTGATAACCAGGGCACGCGGCCCCATCTCCAGTACCTTGCGTGCAGCGCGCGGAACGCTGCTCTCCTGGGCTATCAGTTTTGCTTCCGCATCGTTGATGAGGAGAACATCCACGCCTTTGAGAGTTTGAAGCAGGTTCTTACGATGATTTGGATCAGTGATCCAGTAATTCATGGTGTCGCCGCCGACCAGCTTCACCCGGCCATTCATCTGCCGGCGGACGTTGCCTTGAAGAACGGGATCGATGTTGGCGAGGAAAAGGAACTCCGAATCCAGGTATTGAGTCGGAACCTGAGGATTGAAATTCTGAAAGACGTTGAGCTGAGTTTCCAGCGTTCTGGCTTCATTGAGGTTCTCGCCGTACTCTCCGCGCCAGAAGAAGCTCTTCCCCGCCGCGTGCTCAATGCCAGTAGTATCGACTTGGCGCGTGCGCAAAACTTCTTCGTCCTGCTCAGTGAAATCTTCGCCGACAACGGCAACGACTCGCACTTGGGTGAAGTAGCTGGCAGCAAGAGAGAAGTAGGTGGCAGCGCCGCCTAAGCAGCGGTCCACCTGGCCAGACGGACTCTTGATTCCGTCGTATGCGACCGAACCGACAACGACGATCGACATTACGCCTTCGCCTCCTGCGTCTTCAGGTATTTATCCAGCAACAGGCTTAGCTTGCGTCGGGTGTCCAAAGGGATGGTCGTGCGGTCGGTCAAAATTGCGTGTTCAAGCGCAGAGCCACACTTGCAGGAGCGGGTTTTCGGCATATCTGCAACCGTCTGCCGCACTACTTTGCACGCGTTCTCGGCGTTTTTATTCAGATACGAGATCACCGTCTCAACCGTAACGGCGTCGTGCTCAGGATGCCAGCAGTCATAATCAGTGACCATGGCCACGGTGGCATAGCAGATCTCAGCTTCCCGAGCCAGCTTGGCTTCCTGAAGGTTGGTCATGCCAATTACATCCACGCCCCAGCTTCGGTACAGATTGGATTCAGCGCGCGTCGAAAATTGCGGGCCTTCAATGCAGATATAAGTCCCACGGCTCTTACCGGTCACGCCAGATTTCTTGCACGCTGATACAGCAGTTTCGGCAACTTGCGAACAAACTGGATCGGCCAGCGCCACGTGTGCGACTAACCCTTCCCCGAAGAACGTGGAAACGCGCTGCTTCGTTCGGTCAATGAACTGGTCGGGTACCACGAAATCCATCGGCTTATGTTCTTCCTTCAGCGAACCGACCGCCGAAACGGAAATGATGCGCTCCACGCCAAGCTGCTTCATGCCATAAATATTGGCCCGGAAGTTCAACTCCGTGGGCATGATGCGGTGACCGCGTCCGTGCCGCGCGAGGAAAGCCACCTTGCGGCCTTCAAGAGTGCCAAGAATGTATCCGTCTGACGGCGATCCGAATGGAGTTTCCAGTTTCTGTTCACGAACATCGGAGAGCCCAGGCATGGAATACAGTCCACTCCCTCCGATGATTCCAATTTCAGCTTTTTGCAATTGCACAGCTCCGGTGAGAACGAATGAAGTACGAAAGATTATATCGAACGCCTCAGTGAGTGGCTGCGGACTGAGGCGTGTTGTGCCTGAGCGAGACTGACTCGCGCGTTCATCTCCTGCTCAGGAATTTCCGATGAGCTTGGGGATGTGCTGCTTGTATCTCCTAAGGTTTTTCGCCGTCGTTGGGCCGGAGAAAAACTGAGTTCCCGCAGAATTTAATCCGAGCAGCCGTCGCGCGTTGACAATGAGTTCTCGGCATCGCTACCCTGAATTTGTACATCCTAGTTTCTGGGCTCATTCCTCTCGATAGCAGGTTCAATGCGTATTCTTCTGGCTGAAGATGATGTCTCGCTTGGTAATTTCGTCCGTAAGGGACTTGAAGCGGAACAACATCAAGTCTATCTTTCCCATTCCGGAGATGAAGTCGAGTACCTGCTGAATAATCAGGAGTACGATCTCCTTATTCTCGATCTCAACCTGCCGCGAGTCGATGGAGTCCAGATTCTGCGCCGCATTCGCAGCCAGAATAATAGTGTTCCGGTTCTGGTCCTAACCGCGAGAAACAAAGTAGAAGATAGGGTCGCGCTGCTGGATCTCGGTGCCGACGATTACCTGGTAAAGCCCTTCTCATTTTCCGAGTTGTCGGCCAGGGTGCGGGCGTTGTTGCGCAGGCGTTCCAAGCCGGTGGAAGGAACTTTGCGGATTGCAGATCTTGAACTCAGTCGCGTAGAACGTCGGGTTACCCGGGCGGGAAAAGAAATCGACCTGAGCCCGAAGGAATTTGCCTTGCTCGAGTACCTGATGTCGAACGCTGGTCGAAAAGTGACTCGCACGATGATCCTGGAGCGCGTTTGGCATCATTCATTCGACACCAGCACGAATGTAGTGGATGTGTACATCAACTACCTGCGTAAGAAGATTGACGAAAACGTTGCGCTCAAACTGATTCGCACGGTTCGCGGTGTGGGTTATACCGTCAGTGACGGCTCTGATTCCTCTCAGGATGAGGCATCAGATGCTCCGATTGTCCGCTCCAGTGCGGTTTCGTGATTCTCCAGGGTAAAAGCTAGATATTCGCTGCTCATGAGCCGAACCTCTGAACCCATTTCACCCAATCGGCTTCAGTCCTCGGCCGAAGGCCTTCTCGATAGTTTTTTTCACAAGCTCAGTCAACCGATCGGAGCACTCTATGGATCGCTCGAACTGGGGCAGCTCAGCGACGATCCCAGAGAATTAAAAGCGGCCCTTGAAGCAGGGCTTCTGCAGGTTGAGCGCCTGATGTGGCTGTTCCAAGTGACGCGCGAATTCTTTGGCATAGATTTCAACGCCAATGCCCGCTCAATTTCGTTGCGGGAGTGTCTGCAATCTGCGTTGGATGACGCGAAACCTCTGGCGGAAGCCTCGCAGGTTGTCATACAGACCTCGCTTCCAAGGGATATCCAGGTTGTCGCTGATCCGAACCACCTGCTTCACGCCATTGAAAACGTCCTCGCACGTTCCATTCGCGGCAGCGCACCCGGCACCGCGATGACTGTTGATTTGATGTCGCATGACGGGGTTGCCAATGTCCGAATCGCCGATCAGGTTCCATGCTCGCCTGATCTGGCAGAAAGGGCTTTTGATCCCTTTCCTCCCGGCTCCCAGATCGGTCAGGGCAAAACCGGGAATTTAGATCTCGCGCTCAGCCAACGCATCCTTCGTTCTTTTGATGGCGACATCCGTCTTTCCCTGACCCCAGAGCATACTCACCAGTTCGAGATTATTTTGCCCGCAGCATAAGCCCTGAACGCTGCTAAAACTTTTCTCAGTTATTAGAGGAATTTAATTTGTGTCTAAATCAATTCTCATCTTCTTTGGATACACTCGCATTCCGTAATCCAGAGAGGAAGAACCTTGCAAGCTGACGTTCAGAACGTAATCGTGGCGAGCAGTACCCCAACTTCCGGCCAATTAATGGCAAAGAGCTTCGTCTCTGGCCCTTACCACGTCGAGGCAGTCCACGGCGGCGCGGCTGCACTGGAGAAACTTAGTGGCGGCAAGTATCACCTGCTGGTTCTCGATCAATGGCTGCCCGATCTCGACGTACAGGACGTTTTCCAGACGGTGCGCGCGCGCTTCCCTGAAGTGGCCGTCGCTTTTCACAGCGAGACCGAATCGGCGCTGCCGAGGGAAACGACATCCCCAGTGGCGAAGTCTGCTCAGATCCCTGCTCTTCCGGGAATGGTCGGACACAGTGAAGCCATGTCGCAGGTCTATCGCAGTGTGCGACTCGTGGCAAAGCGCAAGACCACTGCGCTCATTGAAGGCGAAAGTGGAACCGGCAAAGAACTCATTGCGCGCGCCATTCACCAGTTGAGCCCGCGAGCGGAGAAGCCATTTGTCGTCGTAAACTGTGCCGCCATTCCTGAATCCCTGCTGGAATCCGAATTGTTCGGGTATGTGCGCGGCGCGTTTACTGGGGCCAATCAGCCGAGTCTCGGCAGAATCCACGCGGCTCACGGAGGCACCCTTTTTCTCGACGAGATCGGCGAATTACCGTTGTCGATGCAGGCGAAATTTCTTCGCTTTCTTCAGGAGGGTGAAGTGCAGCGACTCGGCAGTCCTGACGTATTTCGCCTTGACGTTCGCGTCATTGCCGCAACCAACGCCAATCTTCAGCGCAAGGTAGCGGACAGACAATTCCGCGAAGACCTTTACTATCGTCTCGCCATATTCCCCGTCGAACTTCCTGCTTTGCGCGATCGGAACGGCGACGTTGCCCTGCTTGCGCGTGAATTCGTCTCCCGCCTCTCCCGCGAAGCCCAGTGCGCGCACAAGCAGCTGGCGACGGAGGCAATTCGCGTTCTGGAGTCTTATCTCTGGCCGGGCAATGTGCGCGAGCTTCAGCATGCTGTAGAACGAGCATTCATTCTTGCTGAGGATGAGCACACTCTCACACCTGAGCACTTTTCCTTTTTGCCGAAGCGTCTGAATTAGAAAAACCTTAGTTCTAACTGCTCAGAGTTGGCACGAGGCTTGCAAAGTGTAGCTGCGATGGAACTCGCGCTGGCACTGCACGAACAACACTTCCCTGGTGAAACCATTTCGCCGGAACAATTCCTGAGTCAGGCATTCGCTTCATTCAGCCAGGCTGCGGATTCTCTCGAGGTGTGCTATCGCCAGCTTCAATCTGAGGTTTCGCGCTTGCGGGAGCAGCTTGAGGAGCGTAATCGCGATCTGGCTGAGAGTCACGCGCGCAATCAGCAAATGCGCGATTTCCTCGAGCGAATTCTAAACACTCTGCCTTGCGGTGTTCTTGTGGTGAGCGGAGGACATCAGTGCCAGAAGATCAATGCGGAAGCACAACGCATGCTGGGTGGCAGTGAGAGCGAAAAACTCTCCCAGATTGTTTGCGCGCTGGTGTCCGATTTAGGAAAGCACTCCGAAATGGAAGCAGAGCGAGTGGTTACCCTGAGCGTAGGCGCACAGCAGATTCATCTCGCCATTCGTCGCGCCTCCCTTTCGTCCAGTGAAGGAAGCGATTCGGTCCTGCTGCTCCGCGATGTCACGATGGAAAAAGAGCTGGCGCAACAGCGGGATGCGATGAAGCGCATGCAGGCGCTGGCCGAGATGTCCGCGGTGCTCGCCCATGAAATTCGCAATCCCCTTGGAGTGCTGGAACTGGCAACCGGCATATTCGCAGAATCGACTCGAGAAAATGCTGAAGCGCAGAAATGGCTGGTGCACATGCAAGGCGGATTGCGCTTGCTCTCCGCAACCGTAAACAACGTGCTTCAGTTCTACTCGGATCCTTTGGCGAACTTCCGTGCCATCGAATTGGGATCCCTGATCCAGGAATCAGTCGATTTCCTGAAGCCTCTGATTCGCCAGCAAGAGTTGGAAGTGCGGGTGAACAATCATGCAGGCACGATCTTCGCGGCTGCGAATCCTGACCAATTGAAGCAGGTGTTCTTCAATCTTGGGTTGAATGCTATTCGCGCTATGAAGCCAGGAGGGGTGCTCGACATTGCGTTGTTCCTTTCCGGCGACAAGAACGGAGGCGTGGTCATTCAATTCCGCGACGAAGGTTGCGGAATCTCGCCTGGGCACCTGGACAAGATCTTCACCGCGGGCTTCAGCACAAGAGCCGGAAGTCCAGGACTGGGACTCCCGGTTTGCCGCCGCATCATCCGCATGCACGGCGGCGACATACGCGTGCACAGCATTCAAGGCGAAGGCTCGACCTTCAGCGTTCTATTACCGATCGCTACCGTAGGAAAAGGAGCAACTCCGTGAGCCGCGAAGTGCTGGTGGTTGATGATGAGCCGGGAATGCGGGCAGCCCTGGAAGCGAGCTTCCGTCGCGAAGGATGGAAAGTGCAGACTGCCGCGGGTGTCAACGAAGCGGTTGCCTCTTTCCGCCAATCCCTGCCTGGGTTGGTGATTACCGATGTTCGCATGCCAGACGGCGACGGACTGGAAGTCATGCACCGGGTTCGAGAGTTGGCGCCTAAAACCGCTGTAATTTTTCTCACTGCGTTTGGCAATGTTCCGGAAGCGGTGGTGGCCATGCGTGAAGGAGCTTGCGATTATTTAATCAAGCCAGTGCCGTTTGAACGAGTGAAACAGGCGGCCATTCGCGTTTTGTCAGCGCCTGCTCAACAGCCCGCCACGCCGGCGCCCAAAGGCCTCATCGGCAACTCGCCCACGTTCAAGCGTCTGCTGGATCGCGCGACTTTGGTAGCGCGCACGGAAGC
>Ga0134125_10007095_pt1 | contig 12663 bp, 13 predicted proteins | sample KB31751_FD_96464 | JGI IMG/M metagenome (GOLD analysis project Ga0134125, IMG submission 96464) | Terrestrial soil microbial communities with excess Nitrogen fertilizer from Kellogg Biological Station, Michigan, USA - KB3-175-1 | ecosystem: Environmental > Terrestrial > Soil > Unclassified ... | reverse complement strand
GGCGGCCTCTACCGCACGAAGTATCACGCGCACCTTCCGGTCGCGTGGGGCGGCAAGGTGAATCTGCCGACGTCGTTCGGCCTCACGCTGCCGATGCGCTCCGACGCGCCGTCGACCTTCAAGTCGAAGTACGGCGCCACCTGCAACGACGGCGAGCCGGCCGACGTCACCGTCGACAACTTCTGGTACCACTACCGGCCGCGCGCGTCGGGCTGCAGCTTCGCCGCCGCCGACGTGGCGACGATGACCGCGACGGTGACCGTGTCGAACGACAACAGCGTCGCGAAGTATCCCGAGTACCACAAGGTCTGGGAGGACGGCCGCCTCCAGATCTTCGCCATCTTCGGCAAGTACGACGTGAGCGGCAAGGACCACTCGGACCCCGGCGTGGCCGCGTTCGACGAGCTCATCGCCGCGGTGCGCGCCGAGTTTCCGACGGCGACGACGTTCCCGGCCAACCTGCCGGTCGATCCCGGCACGGGCGACAAGGCCGACGACGTGACGTTCGAGCTCGTGCGCAGCGACGGCACGGCGATCGCCATCACCGCGATCCTGGTGCCGTCGGTGCCGTCGGCGGGCGCGGCGTTCAACAAGCGCTACGCCGAGCTGGCGACCAACGCCGACCTCGTCATGTACAACGGCCACGCCGGGCTCGGCGCCAACGTGCGCTACCTGTCGACGCTCGGCCATTGGTTCCCGGGCAAGTACCAGATCCTCTTCATGGACGGCTGCGACACGTTCGCGTACATCGACGACACCATCCCAAAGCAGCGCGCCGCGCTCAATGCGGACGATCCGACGTCGACGAAGTACATGGACATGGTGTCGAACGCGATGCCGGCGTACTTCGTGTCGCTGTCGGGCTCGACGATGGCGCTCATCCGCGCGCTGGCGGCGCCTAACGCGCCGACGAGCTGGACCAACATCTTCCGCGACGTCGACGCGTCGCAGGTCGCGGTGGTGACGGGCGACGAGGACAACGTGTTCACGCCGGGCTACGACCCGGGGGCGAGCTGGAACGGGTTCAACCAGCACGGCGTCGTCGGCTACAAGCAGACGATCTCGTGGACGACCGAGACGCTGCAGCCGGGCACGTACGTGTTCACGACGTCGCCGGAGCAGTCGAATTCGTCGGGTGATGCGGACCTGCGCATCCGCGTGGGCGCGCCGCCGACGATCACGTCGACCTACAAGTGCCAGTCCTACGTGGCCAACTCCAACGAGCGCTGCACGCTGAAGCTGACGTCGCCGGGGCAGGTGTACATCAGCGTCACGGGCGATTCGACGGCGCTGGCGCGCTTCAACGTCGACGGGTTCCAGATTCAGTAGCGGAAGATCCCCTACACGCGGCCGTACCACTTGCCGAACCCGAGGAGGCCATCGTGTGGAGCTGCGACACCTGCGGTAGACCGAACCATCGCAACCCGCTCATCTGCGAGACCTGCGGCGCCGCGGCGCCGGGCGCGTCGCCCGATGCGGTCAACATGGCGCTGCAGCGCGATCTCGCGATGGAGTCGCACTTTCGCGGGCTGGCGTTCTGGTACCGCGTGGGCGCGATCCTCGCGGGCGTGACCTTCCTCGCCGCGTTCGGGCTCATGGGCTCGCTGTTCATGGGGCTCGGCCGTGGGTCGCTGCACGGAACGAACGCGCTCATGGCCGGCGCCTTCGGCTACGTCGCGTTCTTCGTGCTCGCGTTCGTCGCCGGCTCGTACGTGCTCGGTCACTTCCTGGCGCGCTTCTCCAACGGCGCGCGCATCGCCGCGGCGGTGTTGACCATGTTCGGGCTGGTCGGCGAGGTCGCGCGCTTCGTGCTCACCTGCATGGCCTACTCGCGCGTGGCCGAGCTGTACGCGGACACGAGCTACTACGCGTCGGGGCCGTCGCTGCTCGGGCCGATCGTGCTGTTCATCCTGTCGGTGATGTGGTGCCTGGCGATCCTCGTGACGCTCTTGTCGAGCCGCGCGCGGCAGGTGTGCGCGCCGGCCTATCGCACGATCGTGGCGCGCACGGCGCAGATGCGCGCGTCCTTGTGGAAGACGCCGTTCTTCGTGATCCCGCTCGTGGGCTCGTCGCTCGTCGCGCTCTTCATGATGCGCCTGTTGTTCATGGTGCGCGGCTACTCGTCGTACTAGTACCTCGCCGCAGTGGTTTTGATCGGTTCGTTTCGGTTCGTAAGCCGGCGACGTATTCGCACGTCGCGGCGAGGTACTGCGCATCGATCCGAGGAGGCGTGCCGCCTCCCTCGTCGGGCAGAGCCCGCCGAGCCTCCCTCCGGCTGACGGCCGGACTGCCGGCCGACGGCGCCTTTGGCGCCGTGAAAAGCCAGACCGGTAAGGTACGGAGAGGTGAGCCGCCGCGAGGCTAGGCTAGCGACGATTAGCGGCGGACGATCAGCGCGCGGCGATGCGCTTGCGATGGCGGGCCTTGCTCGAGTGGCTGGCCGCCTTGAGGACGCGCGGGTTCGACGACTTCGTCGCGACCGCGGCGGCCTGCGTGTGCGCGCTGCTCGCGGGACGCGCGGCCGGAGCCGCGACGGCGACGGGCGGCTCGATGCTCGCGGCCGGTTGCGGCGCCGCCGGGGTCGAGCCGAAGGTGAGCACGCCGAGCACCGCGAGCACCATCGCGGCGGCGGCCATGAGCGAGCCGGCGATGACCCACATGCGACGGTCGCTCTTGGAGAAGCTCGGCTCCTCGACGGCAATGGGCGCGATCGTGCCGCGTGCCGCGCCGTGCTCCTGCCAGGTGTTCATGTCGGCCGGGAGCGGACGGTTCTTCACCGGCGCGTCTTCGCGCGCGGGCGGAGGCGGCGGCGCCGACGAGACCACGAGATCCTTCCAGCCGTCGTCGATCGAGTCGCCCCAAGGATTGGTCGAGCCGGCAGTGGTGCGCATCGCCGCCCAATCGAGCAACATCTGCGCCACCCACCCATGAGATGGCTCAGCGACGGGAAGCGAGCGTCGCACCCACATCCGCACACCGGGCTCGACCACCCCGATCGGGGAGCGCGCTCCCAGTACGTGCATGTAGGAGCGCGCGCGGCCGCTCTCGCCGGCCGCCGCTAGTCGACGCCGACGAGGCCCTTCTTCACGGCGAAGCGCACGAGGTCGGCTTGGGTCTTCACGCCGAGCTTGCGCTGCAGGTTCGCGCGATGGGTCTCGACGGTGCGCTTGCCGATGCTGAGGCGCTCGCCGATCGCGGCGCTGGTGAGCCCTTCGGCGGCGAGCTGCAGCACCTCGCGCTCGCGCGTCGACAGCGTGTCGTAGGGATCGAACGGCGCCGCCTTGGCGTCCTGCTCCCAGCGCTCGAGCTTCTGCTCCGACAGCGGCGGCGAGAGGTAGCGGGCGCCGCCGCGCACGGTGCGGATGGCGTCGACGAGCGCGCGCGCCTCGGCCTGCTTGAGCACGTAGCCGGCGGCGCCGTTGCGCAGCGCCTCGACGACGTAGGCGTCGTTGGAGTGCATCGACAGGACGATCACGCGCGTCGACGGCGCGCGATCGCGCATCTGGCGCGCCACCTCGAGGCCGTTGAGGCCGGGCATCATGAGGTCGAGCACCAGCACGTCGGGCTTGAGCTCGAGCACCCTGGGCAGGACCTGCAACCCGTCGGTGGCCTGGCCGACGACCTCGAGGTCGTCTTCGCGCGAGAGCAGGACCTTGAGGCCGTCGATGATGACCTGGTGATCGTCGGCGAGGAGGACTCGGGTCTTCATGCGCTGGCGCCCATCTTGGCCGCTGCCGGGCTGGACGGCAAGGGCAGCTCGGCGGTCAGCCGCGTGCCGTCGCCGTTCGACTCGATGTCCATGGTGCCGCCGAGGGCCGCGGCGCGCTCGCGCATGCCGCTGAGGCCGCTCGACTGGCCGGCGGCGAGAGCGGCGGCGACGTCGAAGCCTTTGCCGCCGTCGGCGATCTGCACCGAGAGCGCGGCGCCGTCGCGCCACACGCGCACGTTCACCGACGGCACCGCGGCGTGGCGCGCCACGTTGGTGAGCGCCTCCTGCACGATGCGGAAGGCGGCGGTCTCGACGATGGGCGACATGCGCCCGTCGAGGCCGGTGTGCGCGAACTCGACCTTCACGTTGGTCTGCTTGCTGTAGCGCTCGAACAGCCACACGAGCGCGGGCAGAAGGCCGAGATCGTCGAGCATCGCCGGACGCAGATCGAGCGAGAGGTTCGACACGCGCGTGAGCAGCTCGTCGACGAGGCCGCGCGCCTGCACCACCTGCTCCGATGGCTCGGCGACCTGGAGGCGCAGCTTGAGCGCGGTGAGCGATTGGCCGACTTCGTCGTGGAGCTCCTGCGCGATGTGGCGGCGCTCGGCCTCCTCGAGCAGCACGGCGGCCAGACGCATGCGCTCGGCGTCGGTGCGATCGAGCGAGCGATAGGTGAGCGACACGAGCAGCACGAAGACGACGATCGACGTGAGCAGGAACAGCGAGAGCCCGAACTTGCCGTTGTACAGGCGCAGCGTCTCGCCGATGAGCGTGAGCTGGCCGAGCAGGATCGGGATCGCGATCGCCGCGGGATAGAGGCGGCGCGCCATCACGCCGCCGGCGGAGTCGCTGACGACGGTGGCCATGACGCCGCGCTCGGGATCGGCGAACAGCGTGCCGAGGCCGAGCGCGACGAACGCCATCGCGGTGCCGAGGGTCATGCGCACGTACTGCGCGACGCCGAAGAAGAACTTGACGTTGTAGGTGAAGCCGAAGAGCCCGACCATCGCGATGAGCAGGCAGGCGATGGTGAGCGCCTCTCCGATGCGCGTGGCGGCGTGCCTCGTGGCGTGGCGCAGAACGAGCGCGGCGCCGATGCACAAAAAGCCCGAGGCGGTGTCGGGCTCCATGCGGCCGGGCAGCACGTGGCCGGCGCGGATGTGCTCGGCGATCATGAAGGCGCCGCCGAGCATGACGGCCCAACCGCACAGCGTGGCGACGAGGCGCGGGCGCAGCCACAACGCCGCGCCGGCGACGATGAACGCCAGGCCGGTGTTGAGCTGCATGATGAAGTGGCCGGCGAGCGCGCGGTTGATGGTGGCGTCGTCGAGCATCCAGGCGGCGAAGACGAGCGCGCCGACGGCGGTGACGACGATGCCGCAGATGCGCGACGCGAAACGAAAGCGCGCGCTCAGTTGCGGCATGTGGGCCATGGGAATACTGTAGCAGCCTCTGACGTTGTGGACACGGTGAGCGCGCGAACGGAGGCGAAGGAGTTTCGCATCCCGGAGGCGAGTGCAGCGAGCCGACTTGATGCGCTGAGCCGTAGAGAGCGCGCGGAGCAACCATCATGACGAACGGGGACGCCATCGCGATCCGCGGCGTGACCAAGCGCTTCGGCGACTATGCCGCCGTCGACGACTTGACGCTGACGGTGCCGCGCGGGTCGGTCTATGGATTCATCGGACCGAACGGCAGCGGCAAGACGACGACGCTGCGCATGACCATGAACATCCTCTTGCCCGACGCGGGCGAGATCGTGGTGCTCGGCGAGAAGACGACGCACGCGGCGCGCGATCGGGTGAGCTATCTGCCCGAGGAGCGCGGGCTCTACAAGAAGATGTCGGTGCGCGATCTGTTGCGCTACTACGGGCGGCTGAAGTCGGTGCCGCGCGCGCGCCTCGACGGGGCGATCGACGCGTGGCTGGAGAAGCTGCAGCTCGGCGATCGCGCGGGGCTGAAGATCGAGTCGCTGTCGAAGGGGCAGTCGCAGAAGGTGCAGTTCATCTCGGCGGTGGTGTCGGAGCCGGAGCTCTTGATCCTCGACGAGCCGTTCAGCGGGCTCGATCCGGTGAACGCCGAGGCGCTCAAGGACGCGGTCTTGCAGCTGCGCGATCGCGGCACGACGATCGTGTTCTCCACGCACGACATGTCGACCGCGGAGCGGCTGTGCGATCGCATCTTCATGATCTTCCGCGGCAAGAAGGTCCTCGACGGCACCATGGCCGAGATCCAGGAGCAGTACGGCGCCGATACGATCCGCGTGCGCACCGACGGCGGGCGCGCGGTGCTGGAGGGGATGCCGGGGATCGACAAGGTGGTCGATCAAGGAAACCTGCAGGAGGTGCGCGTCAACGGCGATCCGCAGGTGTTCCTGCGCGCGCTGGTGGCGCGCACCACGGTGCATCAGTTCGAGGTGGCGAGCCCGTCGCTGCACGACATCTTCGTGCGCATCGCGCGGCCGGAGGCGGAAGCGTAGATGAGCCACAACAAGATCCTCGCCGTCGCCGAGACCGAGTTCCGCGCCATGGTGCGGTCCAAGGCGTTCCTCGTCAGCATCGTCTTGTTGCCGCTGCTCATGCTCGGGTCGGGCTTCGCGCAGAAGCAGATCTCGGCGCGCACCGACACGACGCCGCGCACGTTCGCGGTGATCGATCCGAGCGGGAAGTACTACGACGCCGTCGCCGCGGCGGCGCACAAGCGCGACGAGGCGAACGCGGCGCTGGCGGGCAAGCTGCCGCGCGCGGCGTTCGTGCCCGAGCGCGTCGACGTGGGCACGCGCCCGCTCGATGCGGTGCGCGTGGAGCTCTCGGATCGCGTGCGCAAGGAGCAGCTGTTCGCGTTCGTCGAGATCCCGGCGGAGCCCGATCGCGACAAGCTCCGCTACTACTCGGATCATCCGGCCTACGAGGATCTGTCGGCCTGGCTTTCGAAGACGCTCGACGAGACGATCCGCGCGCGCCGCTATCAGGAGGCGCACCTCGACGCCGGGCTGGTCGAGGCGCTGTCGCGCAAGGTGTCGGCCGACGATCTCGGGCTGTGGACGCGCGACGCCAACGGACGCATCCATCCCGCCGAGAAGCACGACGACGTGCGCCTCGTGTTCATCCCGATGGCGGCGGTGATCCTGTTGTTCTTCTTCGTGGTCACCTCGGTGCCGCAGCTCATGAACTCGGTGCTCACCGAGAAGACGAGCCGCATCAGCGAGGTGCTGCTCGGCTCGCTGTCACCGACGGAGCTGATGACCGGCAAGCTGCTCGGATCGGTGGCGGTGTCGCTCCTGCTCGGCACGGTCTATCTGACCGCGGGGCTGTCGATCGCCGGGCGCATGGGCTACGCGGGCGCGGTGCCGCCGGCGCTGATCGCGTGGTTCCTGGTGTTCCTCGTCCTGGCGATGCTGCTCTACGGATCGGTGTCGATGGCCATCGGCGCCGCCTGCAACGACGTCAAGGACGCGCAGAACCTGATGCTGCCGGTGATGTTGCCGCTGATGCTGCCGATGATGACGCTGCTTCCGGTGATCCAGTCGCCGTCGAGCCCGCTGGCGGTGGGCATGTCGCTCTTTCCGCCGGCGACGCCGCTCGTGATGCTCTTGCGCGTAGCGCTGCATCCGACGGCGCCGGCGTGGCAGGTGGCGTGCGGCGCCGGGCTGACGCTGCTCACGGCGGCGTTCTGCATCTGGGCGGCGGGGCGCATCTTTCGCGTCGGCCTGCTGGTGCAGGGCAAGTCGGCGAGCCTGGCGCAGATGGCGCGCTGGATCTTCACGGCGTAGCGCCGCGCGCGCTATCCGACGAGGCGATCGACGAGCGCGACGTAGGCGGTCATGGCCTCGTCGCGCGACAGGCCCTTCTTGCCGGCCCAGGCGTCGTACTTGGCGCGCCCCTTGATGTCGAGCATGCCGGGGCGCTTGCCGTCGACGTCGCCGACGGAGCCCTGCTTGTAGAGCGCGTAGAGCGCCAGCAGCTGATCGGTCGGCGGCGCGTGCGTCAACGTCTTGATGCGCACCTGCGCGTCGGCGAACTTCTCGGCGAGCGTCATGATGCGCGCATGATAGCGGGCACCGCGTCGCGATACCACCAGCGCTCGAGGCGCGGCCCCACCATGACCGCGATCGTGGCCACCACGAAGCCGGCGGCGACGTCGACGGCGTAGTGCATGCGCAGATAGATCGTCGAGACGTAGAGGCCGAGCCCAATCGGCAGATAGACGAGGAACGCCAGGCGCGACCAGCGCCAGGCGAAGGTCAGCACCACGGTGGTGTGCGCCGTGTGCAGCGACGGGAAGCAGTCGCGCGCGTAGCCCTTCAAGGCGTCGATCGTCTGGATCATCGACTCGGTGTTCTTGAGCCCGCCGCCGGGGAGGCGATCGGGGAACAGCTCGGCTTGATAGAGGTAGGGCCCGACGGCGGGCACGAGCAGATAGCCGGTGTAGCCGAGCAGCGTCACCACGCACAACGAGACGAGGAAGTCGCGGAACAGCTGCCGGCGCCCGCTCCAATAGATCAGCGATGCCAGGATCGCCGGCGCGAAGAAGTAGCTGAGGTAGCAGAAGACCATGAAGTGCGTGAGCCCCGGCGAGCCGAAGCGCCCCATCCACACCGCGGCGTCGACGCCGAGCACGCGCCGGTCGATGCCGATGAGCACGTCGTCGACGACGTCGTGGCGGATGAGCGGGGTCAGATCGTGGAGCGTCTCGTAGAACACGAGCGCGATGAGGAACGGCGTGAAGTCGCGGATCACCTGCGCCGCCGGCGGCAGGGCGCGGCGCAGCGACTGCCACGGCGAGCGATCCTCCCGGCGCGCGCGCACGAAGTCGCGGGCGAGCACGAGCGCGGCGAGCACGAGGAAGACGTCGATGAAGCGGCGGTGCATCGTGGACGTGAAGGTCCAGTGACCGGTGGTCGCCATGATGGCGACGAGCGCGATGCCGTAGCCGGCGAGCAGCGCTTCTTCGGGTCGGATGCGGGCGCGCAAGACGCGCGAGTATAACTACTCGCGCTGATAGAGGCTCGATGATTGATGCGGCAGCGCCCCGGCGGGGCCACCGACGCGCACGAACAGCGACGTCCGGCCCCAACGGCCGACCGGCTGCACGTTGCAGGTCAACAGCGTCGGCACCAGCGCCGCCTGGGTGTCGAGCGGGAGCGACGCCAGCTGCGCGCGGCCGTCGAGCACCGTCTCCGACGGCTCGATCGCGTTCGGGATCTGCATGGTGCCGGCGAGCTTGTCGCCGTCGGCGCGCAGGTCGAAGCGGCGGAAGCCGACGCGCCCGTCGAGGGCGTCGGGCCGGACGCGCAGCTCGACCGCCGACTCGCCGGCGCGGGTGCCGAGCGCGCCGGTGATGACGCGCGCCGCGCCTTCATCGTGCGCGGCGAGGTGCACCGGGAACCGCCCGTCGAGGAAGCCGTTGAGCGCCACGCCGCCGTCGGCGTTACGCCTGACGTCGAGGGTGACGTCCATGCCGCACACCTGCCCGGTGATGCGGTCGTTGCGCGCGGAGAGGGCGAACGGCTCGCCGGCGACCTGCGTTACCGGCCCGCCGCCGGTGCCGGTGGTGGCGCAGCCGCAGAAGAAGAGGGCCAGGAGGATCTCGGTACGCATGCCCCGATTATAGGTCGCGGTCCTCGTAGTAGCGCGCGAGGAGATAGTACGCCGTCCCCGGTAGGCGCAGCGCGTTGAGCGGACAGTCGCCGGCGTCGCAGCGCGAGGTGAGCTGATCGAGCACGTCGCGGTCGTGGGCGAAGACGTTCCAGTCGCCGTTGCGCGGCTCGACGATGTCGAAGAGCCAGTCGAGATCGCGCGACTCGTGATCGAGCCAGCCGACCCGGCCGTGGAAGTCGACGTGGCCGGAGCGCATGAAGCCGAGGTCGACGCGCGAGAGCAGGCCCTGGTGCCAGTCGTCGTCGGGGTGCGTGTGATAGGTGCCGATGAGCTGCTCGCCGTCGTCGAGCGGACCGAGATCGGCGGCGACGAAGGACAGCGTGTCGCCGGTGAAGCGGAAGGGCGGCACCACGATGCGCGTGACCTCGACGTCGCCGCGGGTGCGCCGGCCGAGGACGAAGGCGGCGACCTCGGCGAGGCCGCGTGCGCCGAAGCCGGGCTGCGCGACGGAGATTTCCTTGAGGCGCGCGAGCTGGCAGACGGCGCGGCGGCCGAAGCGCACGCGCGAGAGACGGCCGTTGGTGGCCAGCGCGATGGTGCGGCGGTGGCAGGCGGTCGGATCGGCGTCGGCGAGCGCCTCCATGAGCACGGCCTGGTTGGCCATCGGATCGGCGGGGTCGAGGCGCGGGATGCGCGGGGCGACCTCGCCGCGGGCGTGGGCGCGCTCGAGGGGGCGGATGGGATCTTCGGGAGGGTCGCTGCGGATGGCGAAGGCGCCCGAGAGCACGAGCGCCGACGAGAGGTAGAGGGTCACGGCCGTCGTGGGCGTGCTCAGCATGCGCGAGCCTCCAGCCCATATCAGACGCACGCGTGGGCGCGAAGTTCCCCCGAAAAGTAGCGAAGGTCGCTAGGGCAGGGGATGCGCGAGGAAAAACGACCACATGGCGTCGGTGGCCGAGAGGTCCGTGGTGGTGTAGCCGAGGGCCGGGATGGGCAGGCCGCCGGGCCAGGTGTGGCCGCCGTTCTGCACGGTGCAGAGCGTGACCTGGGCGCCGCCGCTGCACTGGAGGTACGAGCTGCAGCTGGAGTCGCCGTTCATGAAGGTCGTCGACGGCATGTCGGTGCAGCCGTCGCGCATGCCCCAGCCGGCGAAGTCGTCGGCGACGGAGATGAAGCCCTCCGTCGGGCTGCCGGCGTAGGGCACGAGCGTGTCGGCGGTGCCGTGGAAGTGGATGATCGGCATCGGTCGCGAGGGCGTGCAGGTCGGCATGCCGTCGACGCCGGCGACCGGTGCGATGGCGGCGACGCGATCGGCGAGCTCGCAGCCGATGCGGTTCGACATGAAGCCGCCGTTGGACATGCCGGTGACGAAGATGCGGTGCGCGTCGATGCACAGGCGATCGGCGGCGGTGTCGAGGAGGTCCTTGACGAAGCCGATGTCGTCGACGTTGTCGGTGGCGGCCTGGCCGCAGCAGGAGCCGGCGTTCCAGGACGAGTTGGTGCCCTCGGGGTGGATGGCGATGAAGCCGGCGCTGTCGGCCTTTGCGTTCATGCCGCTGAGCAGCGCTTCTTGCGAGGCGTTGGAGCTGTAGCCGTGGAAGTCGAGGACGAGCGGCATGCCCTTGGACGGATCGTAGCTCGTCGGTACGTGGACGTTGGCGGTGCGCATGAGGCCGCCGGACATGAGGGTCCAGGTGTCGTCGGCCATGGCGGGGGCGGTCTTGCCGCTGCAGGCGGGAGCGGGGACGCCGCCGCCGCCGGTGCCGCCGCCGGTGCCACCGCCGCCGCCGGTGCCGTCACCGCCGCCGCCCGTGCCGCCACCGCCGGTACCGTCGCCGCCGCCGGCGCCGTTGCCGCCGGAGCCGTTGCCGTTGTTGCCGCCGCCGTTGGCGGTGGACTTATTTGCGCAGCCGATCGCGGCGGCCGCGACGAGGACGAGCGCGAGGTGCGTGCGCATGCGATGCCTCCGTGAATCCTTCGATGTTGGCGTCGACGAGCGGCGTGAGCAGCTCGACCAGTCCCCCCGACGTGCGATTCGAGCAGAAGTGGAACGCGGCGCCGAGATACGAGCCCATGAGCGCGCGGGCGAAGCCTTCGCCGTGCTTGGTGCCGACGACGGCGCGCGCGTCGACGATCATGTCGTCCATGACGCTGCCGAAGAGCGTGGTGGCGTCGCCGGCGACGTGCGCGTTGTCGAGCGTCGCCGAGAGCACGGCGCGGCTGATCTCGCGCGAGAAGCCGGCCTGCTCGCCGAGCATGAGCACGGTGGCGCGCAGCGCGGCGAGCGGCCCGTCGGGCAGCGCCGCGGCGCGCGCCTTTTTTGCCTGGCGCGTCTGGATGCGCACGAGGTCGGTGATGACGGCGTCCTTGGTCGCGTAGTGCACGAAGAAGGTGCCCTTGGCCACGCCCGCGCGCTTGGCGATGGCGTCGACGGTGGTGGCGTGATATCCCCGCGTGGCAAACAGCTCCGACGCGGCGGCGAAGAGGCGCGCCTTGGTGTCGTCGGCGCGGAGTTGGCGGGCGGTGCGCTGGGCGGCCATTACGGTCGGTGACCATAGGTCAGTGACCGCTGGTCAGTCAAGTGTGCATTCGCGACGCATTGCGAGCGGCGGGGCCGGGCGGGTACGATGGGGGGGCGTGGCTGATCCGAAGACCATCGTGCTCGTCGAGGATGACGACGGAATCAGGGAGACCATGGCGTCCCTGCTCGAAGACGAGGGTTTTCGGGTGGTGCAGGCGGCCAATGGCGAGGAGGGGCTGGCGGGGATTCGGGCGGCGGGGGATCCCTGTTTGGTGCTGCTCGATTTGTGGATGCCGGTGATGAATGGGTGGCAGATGCTGGCGGCGATGCGGCGCGACGCGGAGCTGGCGCGGGTGCCGGTGGTGGTGATCTCGGCGGCGGGGGATCTGCCGCCGCCGGATGGGGCGGCGGCGTTTTTGCGGAAGCCGATCAGGCTGGAGACGCTGTTGGCGAATGTGGATCAGTTCAGGTTGAAGGCGTCGTAGGCGAGGCGCCTGTTGGTCGGTGTGGGGCTTGGGGCGAGACCTGGCTGACGGGCGGGGGGCGCCGTTCGCGTAGTCCTGAACCGTGCCGAGCGCCGATCGGCGGTGGTGGGATCGAGACGCTTCCATCGCCAAGAGGGGGCGGGCCTGCTGCGCACCGACGGTGCTAGCCCGCACCACCCGTGACGAGTGTGAAGTGGCGCCCCTGACCGGCGGTGGCTCGCTTCGAAGCCGGCGATCCTCGACGGTGGTTGCCGAGCTTCGCTGCGAGCTCGCTCGTGGCCGATGCAACAGTGGGAGTTCTAGTTGTTGGTGTACCAGTCGACGGGGAGGAGCTCGCGGTCTTTGTGG